>ERZ780157.122-NODE-122-length-110359-cov-20.035910_pt1 | contig 110359 bp, 108 predicted proteins | sample MGYA00511169_ERZ780157 | MGnify/ENA primary metagenome ERZ780157 (study PRJEB29588, sample SAMEA1965149) | human gut metagenome | biome: human gut; feature: human-associated habitat; material: faeces | place: Denmark | collected 2008/2010 ...
TTCACCAAGTAACGGTGAAAGATTCCGATGTGACCGATTGTAATCTAAGTTGTTCTCCCGACAACAATATCCCCGCCTCCGATGGAGAAACAATAATCCCCGATCCAGTCCCCGACGAACCCGACAAACCTGATGACAGCTACTGTATAAACGTAACCGTAACCGGCGAAAGTGACCAATGCAGCGTAAGCGGTGCCGGGTGCGGCAAAAAAAATGGCTCCTACGTGGTAAGTGTAAGCAGCAAAGATAGTTCAAAATATGCCCCGGATTGGTCCAGCAAAAAAGTAACAATATTCAACGGCGATGCAAACGAAACCGTGTCCTGTAATCTTCTAGATCAAACCAAATGTTACGGAATAACGGTAAAAGGTAGTGCAGAAGAAAAAGCAAACTGTCCGGTAACGTTACCCTCTGGCAACTGTCCGGACGGCAACGAAGGCGGCCCGTACAAATCAGGAACTCACACGGTCGTAGTAACCCCTAAAGAGGGTTACATGTTCAACAACAGCACCGAAGCCAGCGATGTAAAAGTCGAAATAGTTGACAAAGACGGCGTCGTTGATCTAACCGGGAAATGTCTCTCTGCTGCTCAAGCCAAAAAACTTATCGTATATCTAAATGGTGGTCAAAATAGATGGGCTGAATGGGGAGGAGATTGGTCTCTCAAACTCAATTCAAGTGATTTAGGTTATGGGACTCGTATCTTAGGCGAACTTCACAGTAATGTAGAGACTATAGAGTATCCAAACGCAAAAGCAAAAAAAGATGATACTGTAACTGCAGAATTAAGTCATATAGAATATACCTTAGCTAATGGTTATGCGCAAAAATGTGGCGGCAAAATAACTGCAAGCGGTAAGGTAACAGAAAATTCCTATGGTAATCTCATTGCTAATGTGAACTTTGACTGTGATTCGACTGCTGCGGCTCAATGTACGCCAACAACAGGTACACTCCGCCTTCAACCTCAATCAAATGGACCAGGAGCCGGTTGGCACTTAAGCGGCTCTCTATCAATAAATAAAGCCCAGCCTATAGACTTAAAAATAACAATAAAAGCAACAATGAATGGTGGCGCAAATACATGTACTGAAACATTCACAGTCCCTGCAGAGTCAACAGGCCCAGTAGTTAAGACTTTCCCGACGATGTGCGACATAAGTCAATCACCAACAAGTGTAAGTGCCAGATTATCTTCAGTATCTCCTGAAGGTTGTGTAACTTCAATAACCGGTACTACTAGTGATTTACCATCGCCAAAGCAGTGTACAGTCACCGCAAAATACGGAAGCGACGTTGACTACGTAAGTATCGGTAATCTGGATACAGATTCGTGGGTGGACACAAATTCCAGGACCTTTGAATGTGGTACACGTGTCGCCATTGGAGCCTATGCGGGAACTTGTTATGACTTCTATGGCAAGGCCGGTAATAAGCTCAGCAAGTCAGAAGCTGCAACTTACCAATTCACCCTAAGTTCAGATACAGAAGTAACAGTTAAAAAATGTAGTGGCGATGCTGAACAGCCTGCAAAACCCTGCAAAGTTAATGTTGTTGCATATGCACAGCTTCCAGGAGCCACAGTAGAGAAATTTTATTTTGGTTTATCCGGCGCCCCAACCAATATTCCTAGGGAGCTTATAACAGGCAGCTCTAAAACATATACTGTACAACCACCAGGCGGATATACAGTAGATACAACAGGCGGCGGTTCAATAAAGAAAGACGGAAGTTCAATCAAAGTTCCAACTTCACGCTCTGACGTAAGCACTTTTACCTGTGTAAATGGCGAACAGCACAATATTAGTGTAACGCTTCTATTTGACGAAAGCGGAGAAGGTTCTTCAACCCCTTCTGCGACTTCATCATGTACTTTCACGTATAGAGTATATAGTACAGGAGGTGGAATAGATGGCTTTGCCGGGCAAGTAATCTATAGTTTAAGCTGCAGCGGAAAGGGAAGATTCAGTTCTGGCAACACAATAAAAGTCAATCTACCCTGTAAATCAGATGTTGTATCAATTGATTTGAGTGGTAAGACAGGTGATGAGATAGGTAATAAATCAGAGACAAGTACAGCTCTGTATCCAAACTGTCTTCCACAATCATGTCAGTCATCTGTAAACAGTTGTGCAACAGTCTATGTAAATGGTAAAGAGTCAACCTGGGTAACTCTACAACAAAACTAAAATTAAAAAAAATACTTTTTGCTCAATATAGGCGCCTAATCATACTTAAGGCGCCTTTTCCTTTTGTTCATGTCATTCTGGAGCTGGTCTTTACTTGTGGTCAGCTTTCTGCGCGTTTTGGCGAAGAATCCCTATTACAAGAGAAGGAATGCTCTTTATGATGGGGATTCTTCGCTGCCGCACCTTAATTCTGTTCCGGATACAGGCTCACTAGTTTCGTCTAACTCAACTGTTCGCTTTGTATCAGAATGGTATTGTGTAATGATGAGACGTAATCAAAATCATAATAGCCAATCGGCTATTATGATTTTGATTACGTAAGTTCTTTTTGAATATTTTTACAACACATATTTTATAACCGCATTGCTGCCTTGTGAGGAAATGTATAAAATGTTTCCAGATATGTGCATACCGTAAGGCTTTTGAACGTTTGACAGGAGGATTGTAACTGCTCCGTCAGAGGCAATTTTGATAATATTATTTGCGTTGTAATTTGAAATATAAATATTCCCGCTGTTATCACTCACCATTCCGATTGGGCCGTTTACGCGCACATCTTTTAAAAATACAAGCTTTTTGCCGTCAGGAGTTATTTTGTAAATCGTGTTATCAGAAAATCCTGCTACATAAACATTTCCGTCATTATCTGATGTGATGCCGGTCGGGCTTGGAATGTCATTGAAAACGTTATTTGATTGAGGAACTTTCTGTTCTTGTGTTTCTTTGGTCTGCTCCTCTTTTTTTATTGTCTGCATGTCTGTTTGAAGCTGATGGGCAAGTTGCTGGGCTTTCGGGGCAACCTCCGCGCTTCGCGGAATAATTGAAAGATAAGATTTTGCCTTGTCGTTTTCGCCGAGTTTCATGCTCAAAAGCGCTGCTTTATAAACTGCTTCGTAGTCATCGGGTTTGCGGACTATAATCTGCTTAAATACGGTAAGCGCAGCATTGTATTGCTGCAGATACTCCAAAACCGTGCCAAGATTAAAGTATGCGTCAATATAGTTTGGGTCAAGTTCTGTCGCTTTTTTAAAAGCCTCCATAGCCCTTTCATATTCACCGAGTTTATAAAGTTCAACTCCTTCGTTATAAATAAGTTTAGCGTCATTTGGCGGTTCAGCAAGGCAGGCGCCGGAGTAAAGCAAAATTAATAGAAATAATGCAGTAAGTGTTTTTTTCATAAGCTTACACCTTATCTTAAATAAGAGGGCGACGAAAATGTCATTGCGAGGACGAACGTCAGTGAGGACGCGGCAATCCAGAACGCATATTGTTTAGAACCAGACTTTTCGTCACTCTCGTCTACTTATAATAACAGATTATTCTATATTTGACAATTCGTCAATAATGTTCTGATTTTTGTCAGCAAACTCTTTTCCACGTGCGAGAATTGCTCGTTTCAATATGTTTGCAAGGTTAATCGGAGTCAAATCCTTAAAGTTGTCAGGAAGTCTTAAGCTCCAGTTTTCATCGCCTGAAGTTCCCGGGCGGTTGTAAACGTCGTAGATTTTAAAGAAATCTGTGAAGAAAATCTGGACATTTTCTGCTTTTGAGGCGAAAATTTCGACAAGCTTTGTTTCAGTTAGGAAATTTGCGTCTTTTGTCATATTTGTAATTATTTCGTCTTTGTTTTCGCATTCTGAGAAAAGGTCTTCCACAAGGTTTTTCACATGCAGATATCCCTCATGCGTGTTAACCATTGAATTTGCCCACATTTGAATAGGTTCATTATCGTGGGTTCCGACCATTGCCCAGCAGCGACCGTCGATGTTGCAGCAGCGGTATGGATGTTCAGGCTTTTCTGCAACAACAAACTGTGTCAGACGCATTCCCTGAAGCTGGTATTCCTTCATTACAGCAGCAACCGGATTTGTCAGAGTTCCCAAATCCTCGCAGACGATTGCGTCTTTATCAAGCCCTTCTTCTTCAGCGGCGGCAATAACGATTTTTTCAATCAGCCTGCCGTATTTGTGAATTTGTTCTTGAGAAAGCGTTTTTACGCGCTTTTCTTTATCAGCTTCAAGCGTTGTGTCTAAGTCTTCCATTCTCGCAATTGCGTATTTGCAAAGTTCGGGATGTTCGGGTGAAGAATAAAGTCTTCCTGCACCCTGTTCGATTTTCGGTTTTTTGCCTGCTTTGTAAACCCAAGGGTCAATAAGACCTACAATGTGGTCAATTCTGACACCGCCCGGGTTTTCTCTGAACATTTTTTTGTATAGGTTTTTTAATAATATTCCGCCTTCATCCAAAGACCCGTCATCATTGTACATTCTGTCCGGATTCATTACCGGGAAACCCCAGGCCTGACCGTCTTTTGAAAAATAATCCGGCGGGCAGCCAAGCATCCAGCCTTCTAAAAATAATGACTGGTAAGCCCATGTGTCACGGTCAGAAAAGGCCACCTGACGGTCAGCAATCATTTTTATGCCGGCTTGTTTTGCGTATTCTCTTGTTTTGTCATTCTGTTTGTTCAGGACAAATTGTATAAATTTATACTTGTCAATTTCATCTTCATATTTTTTAGAAATTTCGTTAATTCTTTTAGAAAACTCGATTTTTTCTTCTGTTGATTTCGGGTTGAAAAGGTTTTTGTCTGTTTCAGAATTCCAAAGCGGCCAGTAATCGTTTCCATGTTCAATTGAGAGGGCTTCGTAAAGGCTGTCTTTGTCAAGCCAGTAATCGTTTTCTATTTTATAAGTTTCGAATTCTTTCTTTAAAGCTTCGGAACCTTTTTCTTTGAAATTTCTCCATGCTTCTTCCAAAGCTTCATTCTGCTGTTTGTAGATGTATGAATAAGCGGTTTTGTTAACGTCTTTGTTCGGATTATTTTCAACTATCCGGCTGTAAGTTTCAACTGATAAAATATTGTTCCACTCATTGCCGGTTAATTGTTTAAGGTCTATAAACAACGGGTTTCCTGAAAAAATAGTTCCTGTGTACGGAGAAGAGTCGCAGCTTTTGGTTTTCCCGGCAGGCCCGAGCTGAATAGCATTGAAAATACCTTTAGCATAGTCAATAACTTCTCTGCCGCCGTTAGAGTTGATAGTTCCAAACCCTGTGTTTTCACCTGCCGCAGCCGGAAAACTTCCGCTGTGCATTATAAGTGCAAAATTCTTTTTGTCTAAAGCTTTGAGAGCTTTTTGAATAACGTCTGTGTAGTTTACAGTACAAACCATTAATAATTTCTCCTCTTCCCTAAAATAACACAAGGGAATGATAACATAAGGGAAAAATTTTTACAAGGCTAGTGCGATGAGGTTGGTTTGAGATTTTGAGGCTCGGGTAGAAGGGTAAGCGAAAAGTGAAAAGGCCTTTACGTTTTGAAATGAATAAACTTAAATGTTCGGGCGGAGATTTAATTAAATAGACTTAAATAGACAAATTCGGGAGTTTATAATAAAATAAAATTCAGGGTAAGCTCCTGTTTGCCACCGCCGTCACAGACTTGTTAAGCAGACTTAAAGCGGAAAGGTGGTGATGAAAGTAATGATTTTCTGTATAACAGAAAAAGCGCTATGGCTTATCTTATTGATAATCATAACGCTTTTAATCATTTTCAAATAGGGCGTTAAGAAAGACCTTAAGAGAGTGAGACCTCTTAGGGTCTTTTCCCTATGTAAATATTATTTACGATTTTGAGGTATTTGTCAAGTGTTTGGGGTTTTCTTTCGCCTTTACAAATGTTAAAAAACTAATACTAAAGTATTAAGCCCCAAAGATTAAAATTAGTTGTCTGAAATGCACTTATAAAGCTTATTTTAAAGAAAATTGATAGTCATTTTCAGGCTGAAATATGTTACAATTCCGCGTCTCATCTGTTTGGAGGACTTGACAATATCTGGATAAAGATATAAAATAAGTTTATAACAAATAGTTTTCTAACACACTTGCACCGGTTTGGTTTATCAAATTAACACGAGGTTGAAATGTGAAAAAGATGAACAATAATGGAGCAGGAAGAAAAATTTGTACATAGTTGGTTTTCGGGCTGTCGTGAAGTCCGAAGGTTATCAGGAAGTATCGTATTCGGTGAGAGAATAGGTGGTACGGTATTTCTGGCAGTAAAAAGAAAGGTGAGAATTATGACAAAATTCAAAGGTTTTACTCTTGCTGAAGTATTGATTACTTTGGGTATTATTGGTGTTGTAGCAGCAATGACAATGCCTACATTGATTAACTCTACACAGGGTGCTCAGTACAAAACAGCATACAAAAAAGCATTATCAGTAATGTCTCAGGCTGTTGTTATGAACATTGCTCTTGAAGACTATGACTTGTCACAAGTTACAGTAGGTGCAGCTGCTACTGGTGGTACAGCTGGAGCTGAGTATGCTAAAGATGCTCAATCCTTGTATACTTTGTTCAGAAACAGAATGAATGTTGTTAAAGTTGCTGCTACAGACGATTTCCAGGGTGACACAAACGGAAATCCTGATTACTATAAAATCGTAAATGTAACTGATGTAGATAAAGCAGACTATAAAGCTTTCGCTACAAATCATGTTAACGCAAGCGGCAATGCATTTCCAGAATTGACAACTGGTGGCAAGTGGCCTAAAGCTTTGACAATGTTATTCTACAATGATGGTATTACATTTATTTATGATAATACTCAAAGCACTTGCGCAGCAGCAACTGCTACTACTAAGGATGAATACTGCTTTGGTTTCATCGATGTAAACGGTCAAAAAGCTCCTAACAGAGTTGTAGCATGTGATAGTGGTTCAATTAAAGATTCTGGTAAAGACAACGCAGCTTGTACAGTATCTAACCCGACAGATATTTACCCGATTGCTATGTATGACCAATCAATTGTTCCTGCGTCAGCAGCAGCAAGAGCTGTTCTTTACGCTAAGTAATTGTTAACTGTATAATATAAGTTACAAAGAAAGCACCCTTTTTACAAAGGGTGCTTTTGCATTAAAACTTAAATGATATTTGTTTAGTAAATTATAAGAATATTGCTGGGGGAGGGGATACTATGGTGAAAACTCCATCATAGGAGCTTTTTCCGTTGTCACTAAAGATGTTCCGGATAATGTAATCGTCGTTGGAAATCCTGCCAGAATAATTAAATTTTTGGAAAAGAAAAATTTAATAATATAGACTCTTAAAGAAAAAATTTTCGCTAAAACCTAAAAGTGTTGTAAATAGGCAATCGTTTTAAATCTGTATTTTCCCAGAATAAATTTAATATTTCGTTTTTTTGCTCACATTGTCAAAGCTAATAGAGCGTATAAATAAAGTTCATAATCTGCATTTTTGCATGTCTGTAACTGAGTTTGGCGTTTTTCAAGTTCTTTTAACCACCTTTTACGGGGTTCATTTTCTTTAAGATAAGTCCAACACCCTTTTGTAAATTTCATTTTTACCGAGGCCGTAAAGTTCTGATAATATTGTTGAGATTTCTTTTGCACTGAAATTTTTCTTTTGTAACTTTTCTATTTTTTCGTCCAAATCGTCAGTATGAAACTCCGGATTTTCAGCATAAACCAGTGCTACAATTTCGCCTTTAAGAATGTTTTTTTCAAAATGGGTTATTACATCTTGCGGCGTTCCTGTTATTATCTCCTCAAAAATTTTTGTAAGCTCACGGCCAACCGAAACTTTTGCTGAAGGACGGCAGTCTGAAATTATTTCAAGCGTATCAATCAACCTGTTCGGGCTTTCATAAAAAACAATATTTGTATTTTTAAACCTTTTTAAAATTCCTTCGATTTGAGATTTTGATTTTGGTAAAAAGCCCGCAAAATAAAAGTCTTCACCGCTGCGCGCATTTTGCGAAAGAAAAGTTACAGCAGCGTTTGCTCCGGGAAGAGCGGTAATTGAAACATTATGTTTTCTAAGTTCTTCTATCAAAATTGAACCTGGGTCGCAAAATAATGGAGTGCCGGCATCTGAAACAAGTGCAATTTTTTTACCTTCTGTTAAAATTTCAACAAATTTTTTCAACCGTTCTTTTTCATTGAATTTGTGGTAAGAAATGCATTTTGTTTTTATGTCAAAGTGGTTCAAAAGTTTTTGTGTAACGCGCATATCTTCACATGCAATCAAGTCCACTGATTTTAAAACTTCAATTGCACGCAGCGTTATGTCGCCCAGATTTCCGATAGGTGTCGGAACAATGTAAAAGTCATATTCTTTCATAACAGAATTTTAGCATGAAAATTCTGTGGGAAGCTTTTGAAGTTTATTTTATATATTTGTTGTTGTAAAGGTACATGTTCTCAATCATCTGTTTAGTTGTCAGGCCGCCTTTTTCTGTTGCAGAGCAGGTGCCTCCTTCATCTAGATATAATTGTTTATTGACATTGCCTCTTATTTTAAAACTAAAAAGATCATGCCCCCATTTATTCGGACCTTTTTTGCCATTTATATCAATTAAAATTACTGGAGAGTTCGCCAGAGAATATGGTATCAGAATCATTCCGTTTTTTAATACAAATGCCGGTCTTTTTAAAAGATTAGTCTTTCTGAAATTATTACAGCCTGAAGTTTGAGCGTATGCTTCGTCTTCACTTAGGTCTGGATTGTTTGCGATTTTTACAGTGTCAATCCCTTCGTATTCCGGAATACAGCCTTTGTCATATGCGTTGTCTTCGCATTTGGTAATAACTTGTATTGTTTTCTCGAGAGCTTCATAAAACTGTTTACATGATTGCATATTTCCGTTGTAATTTGATGGTAATGGACTTCCATCAGAAAGTGCGTATTTTGTGCATCCACCGCGGTCATCGTATGCTACACACTTATTTCCTCCGTAAGGATTACTGTCCCAGTAATAGCAATCCGGCGTGTAACCCCAGTCCGCCTGAATCTTCAAAGAAGCCTGCTGAAACAATGAGTACGCAACTTTAAACTGCTCCTGCAGAGCTTTCTTTTTGTAGTGACCTATTATGGACGGCAGTGTCATTGCCGCTATTATTCCGATAATACCGAGTGTGATAAGGACTTCGGCGAGCGTAAAACACTTTTTCATAACCAGCTCCTTTGTCTAATGCATTATATATATTATTAATTACACTAAATATAATGTATATAAAATATTATAAAGTGTAGAATGCAATTTGTCAATTGTTAAAATATAATAATGCATAAAAAAGACATACTAAAAGAATTTGGACGAAATTTAAAAGCAGAACGCAACAGAGCCGGGCTTTCACAGGAGGGTTTAGCTGAAAAAGTTGGTTTAGGGTTTGGCCAGCATATTGGCAAAATCGAACGCGGTGAGACAAACACTTCTTTAACTGTTATTGCTGCAATTATGGACGTTTTAGATGTTGATTTTGAAAAGCTTTATGACAGAAAAAAGTTTTTATAAACATTTTTCGCAATTAAAGTTTTTTTCTAATTTCTGCTTTGTTTTATCAAGAATTTCGTTGTAATTCACGTTTACCGGAGTTGGTTTTGCAGTCTCAATGACTTCAAGAAAAACTTTTGTATTTTGCGGCTTTTTTCCGTCCAGAAAATATTGCGAAGCTGCCGCATCAGCCTGTGCAGGAACGATTAGCCCGCTTTTGCTGAATTTTTCGGAATTTTCCTTTGAAGAAAGATATTTTATCAAGCGTTTAGCTTCTTCTTTATGTTTTGATTGTGCTGAAATTGCCCATCCTGAAGCATCAAGCGGTACAATACTGCCTTTGCTGCCTTTCGGAAAAGGTGCAATATCCCAATCAAATTCCGCTGCTTCACGGTATTTAGGAACGAGCCATCTTCCAGATAAGTGCATTGCGAGTTTTCCCTGCAAAAACATTTGTGCCATTGTGGCGCTTGCACTTTCCTGTTTTTGCGGCGCTACTCGGTATTTATTGCGCAAATCCGCGTAAAACTTTATTCCTTTCTGGCTTTCAGGCGTGTTTAGAATTTCTGTTTCTAAATCGTCAGACAAAATTCCCCCGCCTTCGCTCATCAAATAAGGAAGATAAAAAAGCGGCTCTTCTTCAAAACTTATTCCAAAAATACCTTTGTTTTTGTCAGTAAGCTTTTGTGCAAGATTTAAAAACTCTTCAAAAGTAGTATTTTTGTCCGGATATGTCAGTTTTTTCGCGTTGAACAAATCTTTATTGTAGTAAATCACAAGATTTGAAACATCGCGCGGAATTGCATATAACTTGCCTTTAAAACTTAATGCGCGCAGTGATTTTTCGTAAAAATTTCCGTCAGCAAGCCCGCTTTCTGTTAAATCCTCAAGCAGACCGGCGTTTGCGTACAGTGGAAGGTACAAATTGTTTATAAATATTACATCCGGTGCAGTATTCGAGGCAAAAAGCAGGTGAAGTTTTTGAAAATAATTTTGCGGTATATGCATAAAGTCGATTTTAATATCAGGATTTTCACGTTCAAAATCTTCTAACATCGGTTTCAAAATATCAATCTCTGATTTTGACCCCCAGCTTGAAAACTGAACGACTGTCCGGGTATCTTTTGTCGGCAGGAGGTGTATGTTGAAAAGGTTTACCCTCACCCGCCGCTGTAAGCCTTGCAATTTCTCGGCAACACCAGCACCCTCTCCCATAGTGAGAGGGGAGGCGGGTTTTGTCATTTTGTCTTTTTGAATGCAGCCGCAGCAAAAGAACATTAACGCAAATATTATAACCAAAAATTTTGATGTCAGTTTCACTTTCTCCCTTTATTCTTCTAACGCCCGGTTTTTGTAACTTTGCATAAAAAAGTGAGCCTTTGACGGCTCACTAAAACTTTTTATAATTCAATCAAAACGCCCATTTTGTCTTTTTGAACTTCAACCAGCGATTTGAAGTTATCCGCTTTAACCATATAGACATTTGGGTTGTCCATTCTTACTTGAAGCGGTTTTACGATGTTTCTGTCGAACTTTTTGAGAACGAAAATTTCTTCTCCTGACTTGCCGATAATTGCTGATTTACCGTCGAGTGATACAAGGTAAAATCCGCGGTCTTTGTCAATGTCGTAGCCTGATTTGATGATTAAGCCGCTGAGATTATTTTCTCTTGTTTCATTACGCAAAGCTTCAATAGGATTTGTTGCGGCTTTTTTCGGAGCCGGAGCTTTGCGCATATTTGCAAGCCCTTCGGCTACAATTTCTGAAAGTGAGCTTGTAACTTTTGATTTGTCATCATTTATGATATTGAAATATTCATCAACGGTAATCATATCATAGTCGTTTGTTTCTGTTTTTAATTCGGTTTTCTTATTTAAAAGCCTGTCGCTTTTTGCGATTAAATCAGATACGCTTAAGTTTGCATCTTTGAAGGAGCGCGGGTTTGAGTGAAGCTGTGAGTAGCCGAGGTTGACATGAGGAGCTTCTTTTGGCAATTCAAGCTGAACTCTTCTGTGTTTAACTCTTTTGTTTCTCTGGGTTTCTTCGAGCGCCATTTTTTCTGCAAACGCTTTTAGTCTTACGGTTTTGTTAATTTCGTTGTGAATTGCAGTTGTTTCCTCCGCTACAGAATTTTGTGCAGATAAATTGTTTTCTGATTCTTTGATATCTTCTTCAATATTTGTTTTTTCAACACTTGGAGAAGCTTGCAGCAATCTTTCGAATTTTTGAATTCTGCTTTCTGCATCTGTTACATATTTGGGCTGCGCAGCTTTTGGCTCAGGTCTGTTTTTTGAAACAGGTTTTGCCGGCTGCGGCTGCTGAACGGGCTGAACTTTTTTAGGCTGTTGCATGTTTTCTGATTTTTTCGGTGCAGGTGTATTGTTAACAGCTTTTTGCGGTTTTTGTTTTACCTGCGGAGTTTCTTTTATGATTTTTACGGGTTTTTCTTTTGAGGCCAGAATTTTATATTGAGAAGTTTCCTGCGGGGCAGCGTTTTGTCCGGAAGCATCCATATATTGCTGGTATTTCTCCTGCCAGCTTAGGTTTTCGTTGTTAATAATATTGTCGTAGCTTGGTGCAGGTGCTTGCTTCTTTGAGGCAATGTTGTTAAGAAACACATTTTTCATAATTTGTGATCTTCTTAGAGAATTTTTGATTAAATTGAAAAGTGCTATAATACAAATCAGCGGTATAAAAACAATTGCTAATGTAGCAGGCATATTCTGCGGTATCCTTCCTAAGATATTATTTTTTATGTCTGAGATATTATTTTTGTCAGAAACCGGCATTGGCACAAGAGTATTTTCTTGAGGTGCAGGTGCTGCTTCTTCAGCCGGAACTGAAGGAACATGTGAAGCTAAAAGATTTTCGCTAATTTTTTCTCCGGCAGCTTTGGCATCAAAGTTTGAGGCCGGTGATGTTTTTGGTTGTTCAGTTTTTTTAGCAGAAACTTTTTTTATGTTTGTTTCTTGTTTCGGCTGAACATTTGCGATTTTGGTTTCTGTTTTTTTATTTAAAACGGGTTTTGTCTGGTTATTGGAAACAGCTTTAGCCTGAGCAGACTGTTTTGACACTGCTGCAGTTTTAGATTTGGCGATATCTGCGGCGGTTTTTGTCGGCTGAATTTCCGGCAGCTTAAAAGCAGGGGCTTTTTGCGCCTGAGTTTGAGGTGTACTTTGAGCAGTCTGGGCAGGAGTTTGCGGAGCAGGTTTTGCCTTCTGCTGGGCAATAAGCGCACGATATTCACGCTGTTCTTGGGTTACGGGTGAACTTTTTGCTGTGTTTGTTTTGATATCAACCGGGCGGTTTGTGATTACGGTAACTTTTGTGTAGCCGTTTTGCCCGTCGTCAATTGCGCGGACATCAACGTCAGATACGATATCTTTAACTGAGGTAAAATCCGGTTTTGCGCCGCTTGCTCCGTTTACATTCGGCATCAAAATTACGTATTTGTTGTCTGATTTTTTAGTGACAACAACGTTATCAGCATAAGGACTGGACGTATATAGAGTAAATTCAAGACTGTCAGAGGCACTTCTTCTGACATCAACCTGGTTGAGTGTATTGTTCGCAAGAGCCTGCGAACCTGAAAAGCTGGTCAAACTTAAACACAGTAATAAAATAAGACCGATTTTTTCGGATTTAATAATCATAAGTTTCCCGTTATTTTACCTACTACTATATATTATATAATACATTGAGATAAAAAAAATTGCTAGTTTCTTAATAAATTTATACTTTTGTGTTAAGATTGTAAACATGAAAAGCGGATTTGTAACCATAATAGGGCGCCCGAATGTCGGTAAATCAACACTTTTAAACCAGATTCTCGGCCAGAAAATTGTTATAACGACTGACAAAGCCCAAACCACAAGAAAACGAATTAAAGGAATTTATACAACAAAAGAAGGCCAGATTGTTTTTGTTGACACACCTGGCGTGCACAAACCTTTGAACAAACTCGGGGAATTTCTTCTTGATGAGGCGAAAATTTCAATTCCTGACGCGGATTTGATACTGTTTCTTGTTGACGGCTCTGAACCTGCGGGAAAGGGTGACAAATGGATTGCGCAAAACCTTCTTGAAACCGAAGTCCCGGTGATTATTGTGATGAATAAGGTTGACAAAGTTAAAAAGCCCGAAAAAGTCGAAGAAAACCTGATTTCTTATAAAACATTATTTGAAAAAAATCTTCCAATCGTGCGCGTTTCAGCCAAAACCGGAAGAAACATTGATACGTTAATCAGCAATATTTTCAAAAAACTTCCCGAGGGCGGACTCCTTTATCCCGAGGACGTTGTAACAGAAGAAACAATGCGCTCTGTGGCTGAGGAAGTTATCAGAGAAAAAATTCTTCTCAATACCTCGGATGAAATTCCGCATTCGGTTGCTGTCAAAATCGAAAAATATCAGGAAACAGATGAGATTGACAGAATTTATGCAAATATTTTCTGTGAAACCAAAAGCCAGAAAGGAATTTTAATAGGCAAAGGCGGCGCAATGCTTAAGAAAATCGGGACAGAGGCGCGGCTGGAGCTTGAAAAAATCGTTGAAAAAAAAGTTTTTCTCGGGCTTGAGGTGAAGGTTGAAAAGGATTGGCGCAAAAAAGAAAAATCTTTAAAAAATTTCGGTTACGAGCAGGAGAAGTAGCAAAAAAAAATTTTCAGGTATTTTGTCTAAATGTAGATTTATGAAAGGGAAACTTATGTCAATTTATATGCCATTCAATCATGTAAACGTTCCAAAAGGTGCGACAGCTCATGTTGGAAAAATCGCCAAACAAAGAGTTAATCAATTACATTTCAACCGTGCAATGGAGGATGCTCTTGGGCATACAAGCAAGGATTATTTCAACCTTACACATGCACCAAAATCCGAAAAGGCTGCTGCAAAGCCTCTAATTAGTTTAGCAGAAGGTTTCAAGAATTTTTTTGAAAGAGGAACAACGTTCTAATTATTTACGTTTAACGAATTGAATATCATAACCGAGAAGGTCCGCGATTTGGCGGACTTCTTCGTATTTGATGGTGTTGAGGCGTAATTTTTGTGAAAGGCTATTCATTGCAGTACGTTTATTGTCTGTTTTATAAAGAATGCCTGCTATTTCAGTCATTGTTTTTGCTTCTTTTGCTATAAGAGATTTTAAATCTTCTTTTATTCCCATTTATTCATCTTTTCAAATTTTATTTGGTATCCAAGAATATTCGCAATTTCACGAACTTCTTCAAACTTGATTGTTTGGTTTTTTATTTTTCTTGACAAATTGCTTAACGTTAATTTCTCATGATTTTGTTGTTGTAATGTTTTTGCAATACTTGTTAACGTTACTTTTTCTTTTGCTAATAGATATTTTATTTCTTCATATATTCCCATTCTATAATTTTATAAAATTTGACAATTTTTGTACATTATGGTAAATTAATATTCATTATAGTTGATTTTTTGATTTTAATGAATATAAAATATTAAGAAAGGTAAACTATGTCCATACTTTTAAAACACATCAAAGCTAAAATGAACAGGGTTTTTGCCCTGTATGTGTGCATGCTGTGCACTGTTAAAAATTGCAAAAATCCTAAAAAAGGTAAAAAATTCGCCAGGCCGCTTGCAAATGTCATTGCTAATGAACTTGATGAACTTTCTACTTATTTTGAACATTTTTAGTATTACGGCTCTAAACGCTCAACTTATACCCGCCGCCGTAAATCGTTTCAATATATTTTTTTCCGTCCGAAATTTTGTCGAGTTTTGAGCGCAAATGCCTGATGTGAACGCGGATTGTCTCAACATCGTCATCCGGCGCGTACCCCCAAATCTCTTTCAAAAGTTTTTGTGACGAAACCATATTCCCGTGGTTTTGAAACAGCAAATTGAAAATATCAAACTCAATCGGAGTTAATTTTGCTGTTTTTTCATTGATTTTTACGCTGTAAACCTCCGGCAAAAGTGTAATCTCGCCAAGCGAGAGCAGTTCTCTTGTTGCGGCGCTTTCCGGAATTTGATTTGAACGTTTCAAAAGCGCACGCACACGAACCTGCAATTCTTCCATTTCAAAAGGCTTCACCAGATAATCGTCAATTCCGATATTAAAGCCTTTTACTTTGTCATTAAGCTCCGAAAGCGCCGTAAGCATTAAGATTGGCGTGTTTTGGGTTTCCTCGTTTTTTCTTATGCGCTGTGCCACAGTGAAGCCGTCAACCTCCGGCATCATAACATCTAAAATTACCAGCGAAGGTTTTTCCTGCTTGCAGAGTGCAAAGCCTTTAATTCCGTCAAACGCCTGCACAACTTTGTAGCCGCAAAGCTCCAAATTTACTTTTATAAGTTCGTTTATTGCAATATCGTCGTCCACGACCAGGATTTTAGTATTCATAAATTCATTATAAGCAAAAAATGTAAAATTACACGTGTAACAATTCTTAACGAAAGATTACCCGGAAAGATTATTGCCAATAGCGCTTTTAGAGGCTTAATTTTTTGAAGAAATGTAAAAAAATAAATTTAAAGTGTAAAAAATACAAATTTTTTATTTTTTGTAGTAATATGTTGATTGCAAATTCCATTGGAGAATTTGCGCGCAAGTTAGTAAGTATACATTTATACAAAGGAGGCACATGAATTGGCAATAACATCACCTTTCACAGCGTTTAAGAACGGTAAAAAAGAAATCCACTTAGGACAACACGTTTTAGCAGAATTTTTCGAATGTGACCCAAACACATTGAACAGTTTAGATAAAGTAGAAAAGTACATGGTGGATGCCGCCCTTGAATGTGGTGCTACTATTGTCCAAAAATGTTTCCACATGTTTAATCCCTACGGCGTTTCCGGAGTTGTAATTATCTCCGAAAGCCACCTCGCAATTCACACTTGGCCGGAACTCGGCTATGCGGCAGTTGATTTGTTCACCTGCGGCGACAAGTGCGACCCGAAAGTTTCTTATGAATTCCTGAAAAAGAAATTCAACTCTAAAAAAGCAACCTTCACAGAACTCAAACGCGGTATTATTGACGAAGAAACCATGAAAGTTGCTGAAAAACCTTTCGAAATTATGGAACAAATGGTTAATTAGTTAAAATCAAATTCAAATAAATCTAAAAGCTCCGTTTTAATATCGGGGCTTTTTTAATTTATGTAAAAAATTTGACTTTTTCTCTTAAAAAGCGCTTATTTTTATTTTATGATTATCTTAATCCGATAAATATACGGGAAATTCCACAATAACTGGGGGTACAGATGATTGAAGAAATTTTAGATAAAAAATCCAATTTTGATTTAACTTCAAAAAGTGCATTCTCAAAGGACGATGATTCTTTTACTTCGCGTTCTTACGCCGCGCTTCTTGCTAAAAACGCAATCCCGTATTCTCATAGAAAAATTGCGGATAATTATACGATTATTAAGCGTATTTTTAAATTTCAAGCTGTTATGAGCCGTATTTCTAATACCGAAAGGGCTCTCCTTGCAAAATATGATTTTAATGTTCTTGAATATACAACTGTAAAACAAATGTATGAAGAGCTTGCGCTTTTGCAGAAGTGGTCTTCTTCACAGGATTTGAAACTAAAAGCCGATGCAGATCAGATTTTAGAAATCCGCTCAAAAGAATTGAAATTCATCGACGCAAACCGTTATGTCAATATTTCAAACGAGATTTACAAAGGATACGTTGCGTTAGAGCATTATTTTGAAGAAATCAGCAAATACAAAGAGGTTTAAAAAAGTTAAAAGGCGGTTGTAATACCGCCTTTTTTAATTGTTAATCATTGCTTTGATATGAGCAGTTTAAGTATTTTCTTCATAAAAAAGTCCCTTATAAAAGGGACTTTTTAGCTTTTGTTTTAAAAAATTACTACGCTTGAGCTGCTTCTTCAGCAGGAGCTTCTGCCGCAGCGGCTTCAGCTTCAGCCTTTGCTTTAGCTTCTGCTTCGGCTTTAGCCTGAGCTTTTTTAGAAAGTTTAACTGTTTCTTTTTTAACGTAATTCAAATTACCGTCTTCGTTGCAGTTTTTAATTAAGTAAGCAACGGTTTCAGTCGGTTGTGCGCCTTTTTTAATCCAGTCAAGAGCCGCAGCTTTGTCTAATTTCATAACTTTAGTTTTCGGGTTGTAGTGGCCGAGTTCCTGAACAGGTCTGCCTTCACGTTTTGTTGTTGAGTTGATTACGATAATTCTGTATGAAGGGTTTTTCTTAGCACCCAATCTTTTTAATCTGATTTTTAACATTTGTTTTTTCCTTCTTAATTTTGATTTTACATTAAGCGCTTTGCTTTTTGCTTGAAGTAGCGCCTTTATTTCGAAACTCTCAAACACTGCAGCCGCGCCGTATTTGAAAATCCCTTGAACAAGGCTAAGAGGAATTGCCCGTTCCGATTTAATTATAACCATAAAGTTAATGTATAATCAAGGGTTTGGTTAAAAAAGATTACGCAATTTTGATGGTGATGCCAGGTCTTGTAAATTAATTGTAATTTTTCGGAATTGCATTATAATATTTGTATGCAAAACTTGGATGACAGCAGACTTCTTGATTTGAAAAGCAGGGTTAAACAGAAACTCTCGGAAACAACCCTTTTTAAGTTTAAAGGTACGGTTTCAAAGCTTTTGGGGCTTACGGTTGAGGTTAAACTTCCCGGACTTAAAATAGGTGATTTGTGTTATATAGAAACTGATTCGGGGGAAAAGAAACCGGCGGAGGTTGTTGCCTTCAAGGGTGAAGCCGCTCAACTTTTGTTACTTTTGGACGGAAACGGTATTGGTCAGGGAAGTTTGGTTACGTCAATGGGAAAGCCGATTATTATTCCGGTGGGAGATTTCCTTCTCGGGCGTCTGATTAACCCTATGGGTGAGCCGATTGACGGAAAACCTCTTGATACTACCGGAGCAACATGGCGTCCGATTGAAGGGCCGCCTCCGGGACCTTTTGAAAGACCAATTATTACAGAGATTTTCTCAACAGGTGTCAGAGCAATTGACAGTTGTATGACAATGGGCTGCGGCCAGCGTCTCGGGCTTTTTGCCGGTTCCGGGGTTGGTAAAAGTACGCTTCTGGGTATGATTGCGCGAAATTCCGACGCTGATGTGAACGTTGTTGCACTAATCGGCGAACGCGGAAGAGAAGTTAAAGAGTTTGTCGAAGACGCTCTGGGCGAAGAAGGTATGAAAAAATCGGTTTTGGTTTGCTCAACAGGCGACCAGCCGCCTCTTATCAGGCAGAAAGCGCTTCAGGCAGCAACTGCGGTTTGTGAATATTTCAGAGATCAGGGCAAAAAAGTTTTCTTAATGACAGATACTGTTACACGCTGCGCAATGGCAGGCCGCGAAGTCGGTTTGTCAATCGGCGAGCCGCCGACAATGAAAGGTTATCCGCCGTCAATTTTTTCATGGCTTCAAAAGGTTTTGGAGCGTGCCGGAAATAGTCCGAAAGGGTCAATCACAGCGCTTTATACGGTTTTGATGGAAGGCGATGACATTTCAGACCCGATTGTTGACATTGTGCGCGGGATTGTTGACGGACACATCTTTTTGTCAAGAAAAGTTGCGGAGATGAACCATTATCCTGCGATTGATGTTTTGGGAAGTATTTCAAGGCTTATGTCGTCGATTGCGACCCCTGAACATAAGGCAGCGGCCGGAAAAATGCGTGCTATAATGGCTCTTTATCGTGAAAACAAGGACTTGATTGATGTTGGGATGTATCAGCCGGGCTCAAATCCAAAACTGGATATTGCAATTGAGATGATGCCGAAAATTAATGCATTTTTACAGCAGAGAACCTCCGATATTGTAAGCATGGACACAACAATCAGCACACTTGTTGATATGATGAAAGATGTTGAGATTTAGGGAGTCAGGTTAAGGTTATTTAAGGAAGCTTTAAGTTTTCTTGCGACAATATTTGCCGATATGGTTTTGTCATAGAGAGTTTGGCTTATGGAGTTAATGTCTTGCGGAGTAATTTCATAGTCTGCGGCGACGAAAGTTTTATTTGATAGAAGTTTGATGTGCGATAGTAAATCCTGGAGTTTGTAATCAAGTTCAGCAATCAAATCTTCATAATACCCGAACGGCGCGTATTTTTCATCCATTAAATATCCTCCCAATTGTGAATAAATATTTCAATAATCAAAGTCTACAACGTTTTTATCAAATTGTCAAACGATAAAAGCCAATTGGAATAAACATGCATATAATGTTGGCATGATAATTGTTAATTTGTTTAAAGTTAAGTGGAATAAAAGATATACAGGTAAAGAACTGGCTAAATTTTCAGGATTAAGCACAACAACTATAACTAAATTATTAAAAGGTGAACATGTTGATATGAAGCTTAGCACATTGGAAAAGATTGCAAAATTTTTGGACTGTAGCGTTATAGACTTACTTGAAGATGTTCCGGACTAAAACATATGGTAATTATCAATATTTACAATGTCAAATGGAAACGGCGTTATACAAGGAAAGAACTTTCTGAATTAACCGGTATCAGTCCTGCAGCACTCACAAAACTTACAAAAGGTGAGCATGTAGATGTCAAAATCAGCACGCTGGAAAAACTTGCGAAATTCTTCGACTGCCGCGTCGTTGACCTTATCGAAGAAGTTCCTGATTAATGGGTTGAAAATTTGTAAAAGTGCGTTATAATAAAGAAAAGGGCGTGCGGATTGCGCTCCGCACTATCAAGCCCCTTATTTTGTTAGTTTAAGCGTTATGATTATCAAAAAGATAAGCCATAGCGCTTTTTCAGTAATACTGAAATCCAAAATTATCACCTCCTTTCATGGTAAACAAAATTTAAAGTTCGTGCCACGAAGTAAGATGTAGTGTCGGGGCTTGCCCTCAAAATCTATGATACCAACTATAACGTAAGATACATCATATGTTTATTGGATTTATTATTAATGAACTAACTTGATAAACTCGAAATGTCGAATTCTATTAAAGGCTTGAAAATTTGCAAAAATGCGTTATAATAAAAGAAAGGGCGGGACAAGTTCCAGCTTGCCCCATTAAAAGCCCCCTTTTAGTTGTTTTTGAGAACTAGCAGTATCAGTAAGATTATTGCTAGTTCTTCTGTATTAACAACAACATTATCACCTCCTTTCCGGTTAACAAATTTCAAGTCCGTGCCGCAAAGTAAGATGAATATTTCAGGGCTTGCCCTTTTAGAATAACTTAATCCTAATATAATTAATTTGTTTTTTAATCCTTCATCTTGCGGATTTATTATTAATAAATCCTGCTGCAGAACAAGGTTTATTGCCAAATCTATACTTTTATTTCTTTTGTGGTAAGATATTCGCGGAAGGAAATGAAATTATGAATTTACCGCAAAACTTTGTTCCAGCAATGCTTATGACCCTGTTTGCAGGTTTGACCACCGCAATAGGCGGCGCTATTGCATTTATGGTGAAAAAAGATAACTTGAAAGCTCTTTCTGTAGGTCTTGGCTTTTCGGCAGGCGTTATGATATTTTTGTCATTTACTGATATAATTCCTGAGGCTGGAGAAATGCTTTCCGTAAACTTTCCAAATACACATGAATGGCTGGTATTTTTCGGATTTATCGCGGGTATTGTTGTTGCAATCCTGATTGACTATTTCCTGCCGGACCATGTTGACCCTGATGAACTTGCAGATCCGGAGGCGCCGTGTACTCACCATCACAAAATTAAACGTGCCGGGCTTTTGACTGCAATAGCTATCTGTGTTCACAACTTTCCGGAAGGAATGGCAACATTTTTGACTACAACGCAAAATTTGACTCTTGGGATTTCTGTCGGGCTTGCTATTGCAATACACAACATTCCCGAAGGAATTGCGGTTGCGCTTCCGATTTACCATGTCACAGGGAAAAAACGATATGCGATGCTTTATGCATCCTTGTCAGGGATTACCGAACCAATAGGGGCGCTAATAGGTATGGTTTTGTTCTCGCTGTTTTTGCCGCAAATTCTTGTAGGAATTCTTCTGGCTGCGGTTGCTGGGATTATGATTTACCTTTCGTTTGACACTTTGCTTCCACTCTCAAGAGAGTACGGAAACTGGCACCTTTCAATGATTGGAATTGTAACCGGAATTCTTTTTATTTGGACAAGTTTAATTTTATTAGGGCATTGATAAATAATTACTTATATAAAAAAGCGGTAAGGGTTTGTAAGGAGTTCTTACCGCTTTTAGTTTATTCAGGCTTTTCTGGTATTTTTGTAAGTAAAAATACGGACGTAATTTCCTTTACGTGGAATTGCGGACTTTTATTTTTTTGCAAATAGTTTATACTCATAAATGTAGACAGGTTGAACAAAACAGAAGGGAAGAATCGTTCAGCTGTTTGGGAGAAATAATGGGATATAATCATTGCCGTGTGGCTTTATGTAAGACACTGAGCGGTCCAATTCTCTGTACCTTGAAAACCGGATTGTACATAAAAATAAAACTTTTTATACAAAACCTAAAATCCACCTCTGCCGATAAATGCTATCTTATATCGGAGATATTCTTAAATTATCTTACTCTTTCGGGAGGATGGACTTCCTCCCGGTTTCTTTAGCCGGAGATATTCTTAAGAAGGCTGGATTTGTATAAGTTAAGATTGAGTTATAACTTGAATAATTAAGGAATTAAGTTAATGACTTTATTATCGCCAAAGGAAGTGAAAGTTTTGACTTTGGTTGCAGAAGGTTATACTGACAAAGAAGTTGGTAAAGAGTTAAAACTTTCAGAACGCACTGTTCAGACTTATTTAGGTAGAAATATTACAAAAACTCAGTGCGAGAAACAGGGTTAATGCAGCAGTTTTATTTTTCATGCAATATCCGGAAAAATACGGACAAAGTATAAAATAAATAAGGAAAACCATGAAAAGAATCATAATTCACTGGACTGCCGGTGGATATTATCCAACTACGGCAGAAAAAGAAGTTTACCATTTTCTTGTAGATAAAGACGGGAAAGTTTATAACGGAAAATTTGCACCTGAAAACAACTTAAAATGCGTAAAAGGCTGTTATGCAGCACACACCGGCGGGGGCAATACTGCATCAATTGGGGTTGCAATATGTGCAATGGCTGGATTTAAGAATAAAAATTCCTGCGGGGCTTATCCTATCAAGCCTATGCAGTTTGAAGCAGCAATGAAGCTTTGTGCTGACCTGGCCTTAAAATATAAAATTCCGGTAAGTGCTTCAACTGTTATGACGCATTATGAATTCGGTATGAAAAACCCAAACACTTCAAGTGCAGGAAAGATTGATATAACTTACCTGCCGCCCTATCCATGGGTTGATAAAAATGATGCGGGAAGCTTTATTCGTTCGAAGATCAAATGGTATATATCAAAAGCGAAAGAGGTTTAATTATGGAAACGGCTTATTACAACTTATCTGGCGGAATTAATCAGGCTCTGACCAAAACGGAACTTGGTATGGATACAAAGAAAATGTACTGGGCGGACAGCCAGAATATCCAGATTTACAAAAACCGAGGCATTGAAAAGCAGCTTGGAAATACGATTCTTTGTACAATTCCTGAAAACGAAGGAATTACAGGCATGCATGAAATGATTTATAAAGATGATTCCAAACTTGTCATAACCACAGAGGCCGGCAGCCTTTATATTTTCAAGCCGCAAAACAACCAGCTTATCAAGCTTGACAAAACGCTTACAGGTAAAAAAACTCACTTTGCCTCTTTTTTAAATGGGGTTTTGTGCATAAGCGAAAGCGACGGTTTATTTTATATAAAAAACAATGCCGACTTTGATATTGTGGAATGTGAATTGAAGGATGCTTCGAACGAAAGAGTTAAGGGTGAAGTTTTGACTGTTTACAGAAGCCGGGTATGGGTTGCAAGCGGTTCTACAATTTATTATTCAGCTCTTGGCTCTTATACAGACTTTACAACAGAAGACGATGCAGGTTATATAAGCGATTTCCATACAGACACCTCTGAGATTACAGCTTTGAAAGCTTACAAGGATTATCTTGCAATTTACAAAAAGGATATGGTTTATCTTTTAACCGGCATAAGTCCCTCTGATTTTGCAATCGTGCCGTTTGCCGACAGAGGAACCACCGCGCCCGGAAGTGTTGTGAATGTTGATAATAAACAATATTTTTTAACCTCCGGAATTTATGCGCTCGAGCAGGTCGGTGAATTAAACCAAATTCAGCTTGGTTCTGAAATTTCCCAAAAAATAAAGCCTGAATTTGAGAATTTTAACAAAAAGGCTCTTTCAAATTCTATTTGCGTGCACTATGCAGACAAAAACCAGATGTGGTTTTTTATTCCGTATAATTCTGATGATTATTACCATACAATCTGGATTAATGATTATGTTAACAAAGCCTGGTATAAAAGGGTTGTTCCGCAGGATGTTACAGCGGCTTGTTTGTTTGAAGATTACGTGGTAACAGGCGATGCGTCAGGAAATATTTATCGTGAGGATTACGGAAATTCTTTTGCCGGTGAACCGATAAAATTTATGTGGAAATCTCCCTTTTTAGCAATCGGTTCTGCGCATCACAGAAAAGTTATTGATGAATTTTATTTTGTTCTGGATGATGCAAGCGATAATAAATTCGATTTCTCTGTTTACAAGGATTATGACGGCCAGTATGCTGATGACCCTGAAAAAATTTATTCCTCACACTTTGAACATTTAATTTGGGCTGATGATTCAACTTCAGATGACCTGCCGTGCCACTGGACACCTGATGATGCAGAAATTCCGGTCTGGCCGGTTAACAAAGACGTTCTGGAAAAAGCCGAAATTTCAGAAGCAAATTATGCAATTCAATTGTGTGTTGAAGGCTCAGGAGTAAATGAAAATGCGACAATTATCGGTCTTCAATTCAGAGAAATTTATAACGACGACTAGCACCACTCATATTCATAACCAGTATTTACACTATTAAGCACGAAAGGAAACTTGAAAATGTCACAAAACACAAATTCTTACTCTGCATTTATTCCGGAGATTTGGAGTGCAAAACTGAACACAATGCTTGAAAAAGACTGTGTAATGCTTCAGTGTGTTAACAGAAACTATGAAGGCGAAATTAAAAATCAGGGCGATAAAGTAAAAATTATCACTCCTGCCGCAGTTGAAATCTCCACTTTGGATACAAATTCAATCACATATAAAGAATTGACTCCGACATCAATGGATTTAGTGATTGACCAGAAAAAATTCTTTGCTTTTAAAATTAATGACGTTGCACAGGTGCAGTCAAATGCCGATATTATGGAAGCTCACCTTACAAACGCTAAAAATGCTATTGAAGAAGTTCAGGATGCATATCTGCTTTCAATGCATGCAAATGTAGACGAAAACAATATTGTAGGTTCAGATTCTTCTCCTATTGCATTAAGCAAATCAACAATCTACGAACAGTTCGTAAAACTTGCAATGAAATTGAAAGATGCAAACGCTGTTAAAGCCGGCAAACGTCCTTGGGTTGTAATCAATCCGCTTGTTGAATCTTACCTGCTTCAAAGTACAGAATTCATTGGCGCAAACAATGTTGCTGACGAAACTTTAAGAGAAGGCGCAATCGGAAGAATTGCCGGCATGGACGTTTTAGTAAGTACAAACTTAACAGCGGTTTCAAATAAATACTATATTTTAGCTGGTACAAACGATGCAATTACCTTTGCTTCACAGCTTTCAAAAATCGAAAGCTTAAGAGACAAAGACAGCTTCTCTGATTTAGTAAGAGGTCTTTACCTTTATGGCGCAAAAACAGTTCAACCGAAAGCTTTGGCTAAAATGGTTGCTACTGTCAGTGCATCTTAAGCTGCATAAAAAAGTACCCTTAAATCTCTTTATATTTAGGGGTGCTTTCCCCCACAAAACAAGGAGAATGAAAAATGAATCAAAACGATATATTAAATCAAGTTTCATCTGCTGCCGTTTCTCAACAACCGGTTGCCGCGCAGTATAATGCGGGAATTCCTTCAGGAACAGCTATGTTTGAAACCGGTGTAAGTGCCCCGATTCCTGCAGCAACGGATTATGCTGATGCCGTGAGAAAAACTGCCTTAAAAGATTTGGCAATCATAGATAATTTTATGAAATCAGGTATCATCAATCCGGTACAAGGACAACATTTGATGAACTATGTACTTAATAAGGCGCGTGAAGTAATAGTACAACAACAGCAGGCCGGTTCATTTATTCCAGGTCAAGCCGCTGCAGTTTCCGGAATTGATGAATTTACAAGAGAAAATCCTGATTTTTTCAAACAAAATCAGCGAAATCAGGTTTTGGAATACTTGAGAAATTCAAATGCGGGTGTTGATAAAGATGAAATTTTGCGGATATCACAAATGATAGAAGCTCTGGAACAGGGCGCAGTTCAAGGATATTTGCAAAAGCAGGCTCACGCAAAATCATTAAATGACGAAAACGAAGCAGCAAAGCAAAGGTTACGAGCAAACGCCCAGAACCCGAATGCGGCTGAAAATAATGCAAGGATTTTCACACGTGAGCAAATCGGCAAAATGAGCGGTGCTGAATTTGCCAAAAACGAACGAGCTATAATGGAACAGCTTCGCAAAGGATTAATACGTTAATCCCGGCAAATTAGATAAATCTCCGGGCGGCAGATTTGCTGCCCCGGAAGATTTATAAAATCCAAGGAGAAAATATGAATTATTTTGAATTAGTTAATAAATGTCTTGTCGAACTCAATTACAAACAGGTTAACGCATTTTCTGAACTTACCAAAAACGACCATAAAAAAATTAAAAATATTATAAATGTTATTAATAATGAAGTTTGCGGTTATGACAACTGGAATTTCAAACTCAGAAAATCAGAAGTTACACTTGCTAAAAACACAAATGAGATTGACAATCCGGTTGACGGAAGAATTGCATCAATTGTAATCGACGGGCATGTTTACAAATATTTTGACAAACCCGAACTTTACATAATGAAGCAGGCTCCCAAAAATTCTTACAGCTGCTTTAATGACAAACTTCTTCTTCCGGAATTTGAAGAAGAAAAGTTAATAAATATTGTCTATTATACTGCAAACAGCGTCATAACCGAGAATGGCAAGGAAAAGAAAATTCTGGAAGCAGAAACTGACAAATCTCTTATTCCGGACGTTTTTGCCGAACCTATTCTTGTTTACGGAACCTGTATGCGCTTAAAAGCAAATCCGCAGCATGTAAAATTCAGCTATTGGTTAAGCATGTACAACACAGCTCTTGCAACCATGCGCTCAAAAATTTCGATAGATTCAAATGCCGCACCTTCTGTAAAAATGCACAGATATTAGGTTTTGGATAAATGTGCATAAAAAAAACAGGAAGTTTTCATTCCCCCCTGTTAAGATTTACACTAGCCGAAATATAAATAGCAATATTATTATACAATTTTTTTCGAAAAAGTACAAACTTTACTAAGAAATGTAAACAAATGAAACAACTTACACAACAGCAAAAACGGTTTGTCGCCGAATATATAAAGACACTTGACGGCGAGCTTTCAGCCAAAAACGCGGGGTATAAATCCCCGGATTTGAAGGCTGTTTCAAACAATCTTCTTTCTAACAATTTCGTAATAAAAGAAATAAAAGAACAGCTTAAAAATCAGATTTCTTCTCTCAGAGTTCAAAAAGGATACGTAATCCAAAAACTTTTACAGATTGCCGAATTTTCTCTTGAAGAGGAGGAAATTACGGACAAAGAAGGAAATTACACCGGAAAGAAAAAGCTTCGCGATACTTCAGCCGGTCTGAAAGCTTTGGAAAGTTTGTGTAAATATTTGGGCTTCAATTCTGAAAACAAAGATGCAGAATACAGACAAGCGCGAATAATTACAATTTCAAACTTAGATGATGAAAAGATTTAAACAGATTTTTAAACAAATCTTGTATGAAATTTAAAGGAGACGCAATGGCATCAAAAAATGACGATATTGAAGAAATGCTTCTAAGCGGAACATCTTTGGACGATTTAATCCGCATGAAAATAGAAGCCGAATTCAAAGATGAAATTAAAAAATCAAAAGAACAAAAGGCAAAACAACAAAAACGCGAATATACAAAGATTAATGAAGTCCCGAAAGAATACATTTTTTCAAAAGATGCGGTTTACAAATTCTACAACAGAAACACAAAGCTCGAAACCTATATCAACGGAGTTCAGGCAGAAGCACTTCTCGGCCTTCAGTACAATATCAGGAACAAAATTCTAAACGGTGAAATGAGCACATTCTCAACAGATAATGCATATGTAAAGTTTGAAAAAGTATGTGTAAATTCGTAAATCTCATTGTAGACAAAAACAATCTTTTATCTCAAAACACACAATATTTATCAAACGTGATTTTTCTATATTTAAGATACGAAAAATTCTTAAATGACGATTACGCCGCAAAAGTCAACTATGAAAATATACTAAATCTAATCGAAAATTGCAGGGATTTGTTTTTTGTATTTTTAAATGAAGAAGATGACGACTTTGCCGGATTTGTTTATCTTGACAATCTTACCGGGAATAATGACAAAATCCACGGAGGCGAAATCACGGTTTGTTTTGAGAAAAAATACTGGGGAAAGTTTACCAGACAGGCCGCAAGAGAATTTTTTAATTATTGTTTTAATACTCTCGGTTTTACAAAAATTAAAGCGCAGATTTATCCGTTTAATTCAAGGGTCAAAAATATATTAACATATTCCGGCTTTAAGAAGGACGGAGTTTTGCGCGGTGAAACCATGAAAAACGGAAAAATAACAGATGTGGAAGTTTATTCTCTGTTAAAATCCGATTTTTCTGAAAAATTTTATGAAAGGTAAAAAAATGAAAATAGAAACAGAAGATTTAACTGAGAAAATTACACCATCTCAGGAAAGCTCACTGGTGAGAGATATTACGCAAAAATACGACAAATACAATGACCTGCGTATTTCTCAGCTGGACGATGCAAGAATAATGCGCGAAACAATTTACAACACAGACATCCCGAAAATTAACGGCTGGGACAATAAGGTTGCGCTGCCGGATATTTATGAACTTGCACAAACCCTGAAATCGCATATCAGCGAGAATTTGTATTCACATCCCGAGGCTATGTTTGACGTTTCGGGCGCAACGCCTGAAAGCCAAAGCTTTGCAAACAAACAAAAATCAATGCTTGTGAATACTTTTGAGCAGATGAAACTTGAAGATGAAATCGAAAAAGCAATTGACAGCATTGTTGAAACCGGCGAATGCACGCTTTTTGTCGGCTGGGAAACAAAAATTAAACATACCCGCCGTGCGCTTTCTCTTGAAGAACAGCTTCAAAACGATTCCGCCAAAACCTTTAAAGTAGAAGAGAAACTTATATACGACAACGCAAAAATTAAACACATTAAATGCGAAGATTTTGTTTTTGACAAATACGACAAAGACAACTGGGACAGATGTTCAAAAATCTACAGAACATATTCAACAATAGATGAACTGCGTTCTGATAAAGCAAATAATCTTTTAACCGAAGAAAAACTGGAAACCTTGAAAGGAGTGGTGGCAGGCAAGAAAAACCGCAATCCCGACAAAGCGGTTGAAGAAAACAAAGTTGAGATTTTGGAATTTTGGGGAGATTTGGAACTCGAAGACGGAACTTTGCTGAAAAACTGGCTTGCTGTAGTTGCGGCAAGACGTGAAATCATAAGATTTGAACCAAACCCGTTTGTAACTAATCCGTTTATACACGCCAACATTATTGAATCACCCGAAACAGGCCGTGGTATTTCACCGTTAAGGGTTGCACTGATTTTGAACAATATTTCTTCAACAATTTTAAACAAACAAATTGATGCGCTAGCCCTTATGATGAATCCGCCGTATTTGGCTCCGAAAGGCTGCTTTAACGGCACGCAGGATGTCCAGCCCGGCAAAATTATTGAATACGACGCGGCTTTAATGCCAAATCAGCCGATACCTTTGAGTTTTGACAAAGCAATGGTAGGCTGGGATTTTCTGAATTACTTCAAATCAACAATCGAAAGCGCTACAGGAATTTTCAAAAACATGACCGGAAATGTTCAGTCATACGCAAGAACAGCAACGGAACTGAATTATTCTGCAACCGGACAGGAAGCGCGTTTGAATATGCTTCTTGACACAATCAACCGCAAAGTTATTGTTCCGATGGTCGAAAAAACCGCTGATATAATTGCAAACTTCAAACTGGGAACGGAAATCATCGGAATTCATGAAAAAGGACAGACTTCATTTCTTGAAATTGATGACAAAATCAGAAACGGAAATTACATTTACCGCTACGGCGACAGAAAGGCAACTTTTGAGCGAAAACTGCGTCTGAAAGAGCTTTTTGATGTTGTTAAATCTTTTGCGGAGGTTCCCGAGGTTGCACAGCGTGTCGACTGGATGGAATGTTTCAAATTCGCGCTTGAGCAGTACGGAATTGAAAACGCTGACAACTTTTTAAAAAACGAACAAACAAATGTATATCAGACCTCCTTACTTAACATGAACACATAATCTGCATTTGCAGTAATCCTTTCTTTAGGTGCCGCAAAACTCTTTACCTATGGCTCCTCATCACCTTGGCGGCACCTTTTCTTTAAGAAAGTAATTGGGGAAGAGTAGAACTTTAAGGCGATAGAAATATGAAATATAACTTACTAAAAGCCCAGCGGGAATTTCTGGAAATCCCGCATGAATACACGCTTGACGTTGCGGTTTATCAGGGCGGATACGGCTCGGGGAAGACTTTTGCGGGTTCTCTTCTGGGAATTCTTTTGTGTTTAAAATTTCCGGGCATCAGAGGGCTTGTTGGCGCTCAAACCTATACGCTTGTCAGAGATACAACGCTGCAAACTTATTTTGAACATCTTGAAAATATGAACTTTAAAGAAGGCGTTGATTTTGAATGGGCTTCATCTTTGCAGAAACTTACATTCAGAAACGGCAGTGAAATCTTATTCAGACATTTTGACGAACCGAATAAACTCAAATCTCTTAATCTCGGCTTTGTTGAAATTGAAGAGATGTCTGATATTCCTTACGATACCTTCAAAATGCTCATCAGCCGTATGCGTCAGAAGCAAAAACCCTGGTGGAAAAATTTTACCTACCGGATTTTCGGCCACACAAACCCCGAAATGCAAAGGGGATGGGTTTATAAAACTTTTGTTGAAAACCCCGCTCCGAATTACAGGCTTATTTCAGCACCGACAACGCAGAATATATACCTTCCGGAAGGTTTTTGCGAGGAATTGAAAAAGCTTTATGATGAACAGTATTACAAAATCTTTGTGCTTGCACAAAACGGCGAATATAATAACGGTCTTGTTGTAAAAGATTTCACGGATGAGAATATTCGCGATATTAAATATTGTCCGGAAATGGATTTGCATATTTCCTGTGACTTTAACGTTGATCCGATGGCCTGGGTTCTGGCGCACAAAACTGACGATAAAGTTTTTTACTTTGACGAAATCGTGATGGAAAACACAACAACCGCACGTGCCTGTGATGAATTTTACAGACGTTATCCAAACCACAAAGGACGCGTTATCGTGAATGGTGATGCTTCCGGCGATAACCGTTCGTGTACAAGTGAATATACAAATTACGTAATCATAAAAAAACGTCTTTTGCACTACGGCTATGATGTTGATATTAAAATTAAAGCTTTTAACCCGCCTATTAAAAACCGCATAGCTGCTTTTAATGCAAAAGTCCGCTCGGCTGACGGCGAGGTTTGCCTTTACGTGGACAGGAAGTGCGAAAAACTTCTCTACAATATTTACAACCTCAAATACCGTGAAGGTTCATCCAAAATAGATATACCGACTTATCAGCAGATAAAACAAACAAAAGAATTAAAATTTTTATCACATCCGATGGATGCAGCCTCTTATCTTGTTGATTTTTACTGGCCGATAAAACTCTAAAACTACTAGAAAGGAAATTAAAATGACAACTCAAACAGACTTGCATAAAAAAGCCGAAACTTACAAAAATCTCTGCATTTTTGCAAGCGATGCAATGAAATTCGAAAACGGAACAAAAATTTTCGGAACCTGGAAAAAGCTTGAAAGCTTTCACGAAACAAAAACAAACTTCAAAGGAATTCTTTATACAAACGGTGAGGAATTCGTAATCTGTTACCTTGGAACAGATAGCAAAAGTATAAAAGACCATATTGAGAATATTGCAATGGGAATTTTTCCAAAAACTTTGCAAATGCGTGTTGCAAATTGGTTTTACAAAACCTGCAAAGAAAAATTCGAAATTTACAATGACAATCTGACACTTATCGGTCACAGCGAAGGCGGCACTGAAGCGACTTTTGCGGGGCTTAAAAATAATGTAAAAGTCGTAACCTTCAATGCCTTTGGTATAAGCCGGAAACTTTATGACGAAAATCGTGATTACTCCAATTTGATTACAAATTACCGTGATGAAGCAGATTTGGTTTCGAAATTGAGGGCGAATCCGGGGCAAACCTTTATTGTGCCCTCCACGGTTAAACAAAACTTTTTAAAAAGGTTTTTCGGGTCAATCAAATCTCATAAAATTTCGAATTTCGGAGATTGCGAAAAGGCAATTCCGCTTGATTTGTATATGCAAAATCATCCGTTTTTCATAAATACGTACGGTAATTTCTGAAAGAAACTAAAATTTTTAAGTCTTAACTGCCGTTTAAAATTAAAGGAGATAAAAATGGAAAGTTTATTACATTATTCACCTATATTGGTTGCGGTGATGATATTTTTAATACAGCAGCGGATTGTTGTAACTCCCGAACAGCTTGAGAAAAAACACCGCGAAATTATAGAAGACATAGAAGAAAGATTTGTTTCAATCCACAGCTTCAATGATTTGAAAGACCATTTTGGTGAAATGAAAGAAAAGATTGACAAAATTTATGATTTTATAATTACCGTAAAATAATTTTTGTTAAAAATTCTTCTGAAATATTATTTTTTCCTTAAGATATACCCAAAATCCTTTGTCCGTGTTAAGATTGTTACATCAAGACTATAATGGAGAGGAAAATTTTATAATGATAAGCTTACTACTGAAACTTTTGGGCGATCCTAATGAAAGAAAAGTTAAAAATATCCATGGAATAATTGACCATATCAATGCACTCGAACCTCAGTTTGAACAGCTGACAGACGAGGAATTGAGAGCGAAAACAGACGAGTTTAAAGCAATTCTGGCAAAGCGTCCGACAAGCGAAGATTTCAAAACAGACAGAAAACTTGAAAAAGAAGCGCTTGACAAAATTTTACCCGAAGCTTTTGCAACAGTCCGCGAAGCCGGCAAACGCGTTTTGAATATGCGCCACTTTGACGTTCAGCTTATCGGCGGCTATTTTCTCCACAACGGACATATCGCAGAGATGAGAACTGGTGAAGGTAAAACGCTTGTTGCAACCCTTCCGGCTTATCTTAACGCGCTTACCGGCAAAGGCGTCCACGTAATCACCGTAAACGATTACCTCGCAAAACGCGACAGCGAATGGATGGGAAAAATTTATAAATTTTTAGGACTTTCAGTCGGCGTAATTCTTTCAGGCGGACGTACAGCGGACGATTTCCACGCGAAAAAGGCCGCCTATGACTGTGATATTACATATGGAACAAATAATGAATTCGGTTTTGACTACCTTCGCGACAATATGGCCGGAAGTCTGGATATGCTTGTTCAAAGGCCTTACAACTACGCGATTATCGATGAAGTTGACTCGATTTTGATTGACGAAGCAAGAACTCCGTTAATCATCAGCGGCCGGCTTGAAAAGTCCGCCGAAACTTATCAATTAATGGCAAAAATCGCACCGCAGCTTAAAAAAGATGCTGATTATGAAGTTGATGAAAAAAACAAAAATATCATCTTAACCGAAGACGGTATCGACCACGCTCAGGAACTTTTGGGCATTAAAGATTTGTTTGACATCAATACGCAATATGCACATCATCTTTTGCAGGCGCTTAAAGCCAAAGAATTGTTCGTAAAAGATACGGATTACGTTGTCAAAAACGGCGAAGTTATGATTGTTGACGAATTCACAGGACGTTTGATGGAGGGAAGACGCTGGTCAGACGGCCTTCATCAGGCGGTCGAGGCAAAAGAAGGCGTTAAAATTCAGGATGAAACACAAACATTAGCAAGTATTACTTTCCAAAACCTTTTCAGACTTTACCCGAAATTGTCAGGCATGACAGGTACTGCAATGACAGAAGAAGCAGAATTCGGAAAGATTTATAACCTTGAAGTTACGACAATTCCGACAAACAAACCGGATATCAGAATTAATTATCCGGACGTTATCTACAAAACCGAACGCGCAAAATATAACGCAGTAGTTGAAGATATTATTGCAATGCACAAAATCGGAAGACCGGTTTTGGTGGGCACAATCAGTATTGAAAAATCCGAATATGTTTCAGCCCTGCTTAAAAAACGCGGAATTGAACACCATGTTTTGAACGCAAAACACCACGAAAAAGAAGCTTACATTATTGCACAGGCCGGACGAGTCGGCGCTGTAACTATTGCAACAAACATGGCCGGCCGCGGTACTGATATTCTGTTAGGCGGTAATGCTGAATATCTCGCAAAAGAAAAACTTGAAACAATGGGAATTTCACCCGATTCTCCGGAATATGAAAAAGTAAAAGACGAAGTTCTGGCTGAAGCAAGAAGGATTACAGAAGCAGAACATGCAAAAGTTGTCGAAGCAGGCGGACTTCACGTAATTGGAACGGAACGCCACGAATCACGACGTATTGATAACCAGTTAAGAGGCCGTGCGGCGCGTCAAGGTGACCCGGGGTCAACAAGATTTTTCTTGTCTCTGGAAGACAATCTGATGAGAATTTTCGGCGGTGACAAAATTACGTCGCTGATGAATATGCTCCAGGTTGAAGAAAATATGGCTATTGAATCAAAACTTATATCCAACCAAATTCAATCAGCGCAGAAAAAAGTTGAAACTTACCACTTTGATATTCGTAAATCAGTTCTGGAATACGACGACGTTATGAATGTTCAGCGTGAAAAATTCTACGCACAGCGCCGTAAAGTTCTTGCAGGCAAAAATCTCTCGGAAGATGTCTACTTTATGATTGAAAGAGAAATTGACAGACTTTTGAGAAGCTACATTGCGCCCGAACAGCATCCGGAAGAATATGTTTACGAAGACCTTCAAAGAATGATTAAAGAGCTTCATTCGCTAGTTCCGCAATTGTCCTTCCTTAATGTAACGGATGTTCAAAATCTCAGATTTGACGCAATTTACAACAAGTTAAAAGATTTTGCTCTAAAAGCATACCGCGACCACGAACAGGAAGTAATTGATTTCTATAATGAAGTAATCGAAAAATACGACCCTGAATTTGTCCGCCAAATTGCGTTTTCTGACGACAATGTAATCAGAAACCTTGAAAAAGATATTTTGCTTAGAGTTGTTGATAACAAATGGATTGACCATTTGCATAATATTGATATGCTTCGCGACAGTATAGGCTTGAGAGCATACGGTCAGAAAGACCCGCTTCTTGAATACAAGCGCGAAGCCTATGAAATGTTCAACAAAATGATGTATGAAATTCAGGAAGACACAGTCCGCCACCTGTTCAGAACGAAATTCGGCGTTCAGGTAATCGGCGGCCCGACCGAAGAAATGGAATGACTAATTAATAATGGCTTTTAATATTTTATAAAAATCCGGAATTTTTTCCGGATTTTTATTTAGGATGTGATTAATTTCATTAAGAAGTTCATCGTTGCTTTTGAAATGCCCGAAGTCAAAAAGTTCCTGCGGTTCAATTTCAAGTGCTGTAATAATTTTTTCAAGTGTGTCTGCGGAACAAAAATTGTCGCCGGTTTCAATATAACTTAGTGCATTCTGAGATATGTCAACGAGTTCTGCCAATTTTTCCTGTGACAAACGGCGCTGTTTTCTCAATTCTTTTATTCTAATCCCTAAGTTACTTTTAATATCCATATAACCTCTTTATAATAAACTCAATTTTTTCTAATAATAATAAATTTATAGTTATAAAAATATTGAAAATTATAATTAAACATGATAAGATATAAGTATTGATGATAAAATTGCTTAAAATTATCAAGGAGGATGAATGAAAAAAGCATTTACAATGGCTGAGGTTTTGATAACTCTTGGCATTATTGGAATTGTTGCGGCGCTTACTATTCCGCAGCTTATAAAAAATTACCAGCATAAAGAGCTCGAAGCTGCATTTAAAAAACATTATTCTATGTTAGCTCAAGCAATTACCCATATGGATGCAGACGGACTTTGTACAGTATATGATTGTTATAGCTCAAATAAAGATTTTTATCGGAATATTACAATGTATTTTAAAGTAGTAAAGTATTGTGAGGATATGTATGGTATTGAAGTAGACGAATATGATAAATTCTGTTTCCCAAAAAGTTCTAATGATACAAAATATACTAACTATACAAGAAAATCATCATATGTAAGCTCTTTTCTTTTTGACGACGGGCAATTTTATACTGCCGACGGTGCATTATATACACTCGAACGCAATGCTAGCTATAAAGCAATACTCATCGGCGTTGACGTTAACGGACGAATGAAAAGACCGAATGCTTTAGGACATGATGTTTTCATGTTTCAACTTACCAAAAATGGCTCAACAGGAGTGTTAGTTCCAATGGGTGCTGATGGTACGCAATATGATAAAGATACTTACTGTTCAAAAACCTCAACTAATGTTCTTAATGGTGTAGGATGCGCAGTCAAAGCTCTGGGTGAAAAAGATTACTTCAAGAATTTGCCTTAACATTGCTTTTTTAAAGTCCGAATATTACTTTTAATTTTCGTATGTTTAATATAAAATATTTTCTATAGATACGAAGTAGAAAAGGAATATAAATATGCTAAGAACAGGGATTGTGGGATTGCCGAATGTTGGGAAATCAACTTTATTTAACGCATTGACCAGTGCAAAGAATGCACAGAGTGCAAACTATCCATTTTGCACAATTGAGCCTAATGTTGGAGTTGTAAATGTGCCTGACGAAAGACTTGAAAAGCTTGCAAAACTCTGTAAAACAGAGGTTATAATTCCAACGGCAATTGAATTTGTAGACATTGCAGGACTTGTAAAAGGTGCAAGCAAAGGCGAAGGTTTAGGAAATCAGTTCCTTCATAATATTCGCGAAGTTGACGCTATAATTCAGGTTGTAAGATGTTTTGATGACCCGAATACAATCCATGTTGCAGGCAAAGTTAATCCTCTTGACGATATTGAAGTTATTAATACAGAGTTAGCACTTGCTGATTTGGCGTCAGTCGAACGCCGTCAGGCAAGAATAGCCAAACAGGCAAAAGGCGGCGACAAGGAAGCTGTTCTTGAAGACAAAGTTCTGAAAAAACTAACAGATTTGCTTTCAGAAGGTACTTTTATAAATGTAGCAGAGCACTTTGACGATGAAGAAATTCCTGTTGTAAAGCAGCTAAACCTTATGTCAACAAAGCCGGTAATTTATGCCGCAAACGTCTCTGAATATGACCTTAAAGACGGAAATGATTACACAAAACAAGTTCAGGAATACGCATCAAAACACAACGCCGAAGTTGTGTTGATTTCGGCTAAAATCGAAGAAGAACTTGCAGAACTAGGGGCTGAAGAGGCAAAAGAATACTTAGCTGAACTTGGCATTGAAGACAGCGGAATTAACCGTATGATTAAATCGGTTTATAAACTTCTGAATTTGCGAACCTTTATCACTGCCGGCGAAAAAGAAGTTCACGCCTGGACAATTCCGGCCGGCGCAAAAGCTCCTCAGGCTGCCGGTGTCATCCATACGGATTTTGAAAAAGGTTTTATCAGAGCAGAAATTACTCCTTACAAGGATTTTATCGAAAACGGTTCGTATACGGCCTGCAAAGATAAAGGCGTAACCCGTCTTGAAGGCAAGGATTACGTTGTTCAGGACGGTGATTTGGTTCACTTCAGATTTTCTGTGTAAGCCTGTGTGATTTATTGCACTTGACAAACCATGCAAAATCGTAAATAATATAAACAGTAGGGGGAACCCTAAAGAAGTTGAGTTTCCTTAGAGTTCCGCTTCATACCTACAAGAATAATAAAGCAATTTTAAGGGCTGCTATCACTGCAATGATTGCAGCTTTTATTATTTGCCTTTTCATATTACCACCTCCTTCCGGCCATTTCCTTCATTTTCGTGTGCCGGCGCGGTAGTAACCAGCAGGTATTTACCTACATTTTTTATTCTATAATAATATCTCCGTTTTGTCTAATTGTTAATTCTTTAAATCCCCCGCCCTGGCAATTGTACAAAGCTCTTTGTCTGTTTAGAATTTCATTATGGATATTAAAGAAACTCTAAACGGAATAACAGATTTTTATTACACGAACAAAACCAGAAGTGTCGATTTCCGAATTGACCAGCTTAAAAAATTGAAAGAAGCTATAATCAAATACGAACCCGAATTTGTTCGTGCTCTTTATCATGATTTGCACAAATGCGAAGCCGAAGTTTATATGACAGAAACGCGATCGGCAATTAAAGAAATAGATTTCATAATCAGACACCTTCGAAAATGGGCAAGGCCTGAAAAAGTTCCGACTCCAATGTTTTTGAAACCGTCAAAGTCGTTGATTGTCAAAGAACCTTATGGTGTTGTACTGATTATTGTGCCTTTTAATTATCCGGTACAGTTAGCGCTTGTGCCGCTTGCCGGAGCAATTGCTGCCGGAAACTGCGCTGTTTTACGCTATTCAAAACGAACTCCGGAAACTTCAAAAATCCTTCACAGAATGATTTCGGAGATTTTTAATCCGAATTATATAAAAAGCTTCTTGCCGGAAGGAATTTCCAGTGAAGAAATTCTTAAGGGCGATTTCGATTATATTTTCTTTACGGGAAGTTCTGGAACAGGAAGAGAAGTTGCAAAAGCTGCCGCTGAAAGATTAATTCCGTATACTTTAGAATTGGGCGGAAAAAGTCCTGTAATTGTCGACAGTACAGCGGATTTGGAAACGGCTGCCAGGCGCATTGTTTGGGGAAAATTCATGAATGCGGGGCAGACTTGTATTGCACCGGATTATTTGATGGCACATTTTTCAATCAAGGAACAGTTAATTGACGAGATTATCAAGACTATCAGAAAATTCTACGGGGTAAATGTTCAGGAAAGTCCTGATTACGGCAGAATTGTTGATGAAAACGCGTTTTACAGACTTCGTGAAATTCTTCAAAAGGAAAATACAAAAATAATTCATGGCGGTCAAACTGATGAATGCGGGCTTTATATTGAACCAACATTGATTAAGGAAGACTATTTTGATGCGCCTTCTATGCAGGAAGAAATCTTTGGCCCGATACTGCCGATTTTTGAATGGTCTGATATTAACGATGTTTTCAATAATATACGAATTCGTCCAAAACCGCTTGCTTTTTATGTTTTTTCAAAAGACAAAGAGTTTGCAAAAATGGTTATGAAAAGCTTTGCATTTGGCGGTGGAGCTGTGAACGATACTATAAATCATACAGCATCGGTTTTTCTTCCGTTCGGAGGCGTCGGGCATTCCGGTATTGGCAAATACCATGGAAAATACACCTTTGATACTTTTACGCATTTGAAAAGCATCTTAATCCGAAAAAACAGTCCGTTTGCTGATAAAATTTTTCCGCCATATGACCAGGAAAAAATGGATTTAATCAATAAGTTTTAGGCCTGGGAAACAAGCGACAGACGTTTGCCTTCTTCGCACACTTCACGCTGCTGCTGCCTGTATTTTGCAGTATCAATGAAAAACTGTTTGTTATATATAGTTTTAACTTTGTTTCTTGGCGGAATGGAATATAATGTTAAAGTAGTCCCCGTAATTTTTACAGGCTTGTCGTCGATTGTTTTAATGAAAATTTTACCATTGTATTCCTTAACTATGTATTTATCATTTTTATCATTTGCGTTGTATAAAATTGTTCCAGGAGTCAAACCTTTTGTTATAGTATGCGGATTTTTGTCATTAGGATTGTTGTTAATATCAATTCTTTGAAGTTCAACTTCGCGTGGATGATATTCATCTCGATACCATTGGGCAACACCGCTTGTGTTTACTAAGGAAATTACAACAGAGTCGTCTGTTCCATGTCGCAGGATTGCAGAAACATCAATTCCTTTTTTATTTTCACCGCTTCCGCAAGTACCGTGTTGAATATCAAGAAGAAATGGGGCGCCATCGTTAAGAGCATGAAGTTCCGGACGGCTGCGCATTTTCATTGCTTCGTTCATTTTGTCATAATGGTCTTTGATAAATTTTTTATAATTTTTACTGTTGGTATCAATCCAGTCATTATGTATTATTGAACGGTTTTGCAGATATATATTTTTTGATTCAGATTCGTAACCTGTTGTTCCGGTGTCATCACCTGCGTATAATGTCGGCATACCCGGAAGTATTGCAAGAACTTCTGTCATGGCCTGAAGTTTTTGTAATGCGGGAGTTAAAACGTTTTCAAAAGTTGCATCTTGCAGTTCTTTTATTTCTGCATCGCTAAGCTTTAAACCGTGTACTGTCTTTGCTTGATTTAATACAATTTCAAGTGCAACATCCACAGGTTTTACACCAAAACCTTCTGCTGAGAAGTTTTTGCCTAGATATCTACCGTTAGCAAGATCGCTTATGGATTTGAAAATTGCGCTGAAAATATGTTTATTTAATTCGGAGTCTTTATCATAAGGGTATTTTTCAGCGATAGTTTTTTTGAAGGCTTCACTTAGTGAATCAGCCATTGCAAGGGCTTTACCGCTTTTTTTACTAAGTTTCTGTGACTGTAATAAAAGAGCCTTTCTTCTTTCATAATCAGCATCACTTTCGCCCGGTTCTTTTTCAACAATAGGTCCAAGGAATCTGTCATTAAGTATTCTATATGCTTTTTCTCTAAAATATGAGTTGTTCAGGTCTGAAAGATTTTGGGTAAACCATCTCGGGTTTAAAATTAAACCGTGCAATACACGTGCTCGGTCGTGGTTTCCTATAAAGTTATAAGCATGAAGGATTGATTCATATGGAAGCGGACACCATTCATTTCTGTAGTCGTCGAGCTTTCTTGAATAAACGCCGAGCATTTCACCTGTTTTAGTATCAATCCTATGGCTCAGATAAGCATCAAACCCATTAGCGTTTTCTGTTCTGTCATTCTGTTCAAAGTGGTATCCAAATAGATTCTGTAGTGATGAAAAATAGAAGGAATAATTAGCGATAGAGGTCATATTTGTTTCGCGTAGAAACTTTTTAATCATGTCAGGATAAATGGTGTATTTTTTTGAATTTTCACCTCCGCCTTTATTCCAAAGCATGCTTTCATCTGTAAATTCAGCAACTATGTAGGAATTTTGGTTTTGTGAATAAACAGAATCTGCAAATTTTTTCCAGAATCGTGTGACTTCAGGCCATACAATGTCTAGGTGGTCACTGCCTTCTTTCATAGCATTCATATCACCTATATCTTTTGTGGCGTCAATTCTCCAGTCAAGTCCTGCATTAACCCTGTCAGTAATCATTTCTGCAAGTTTAAAACTATTTTCATTTGTGCCTTTAAGAGTTTCAAACAAAGCTCTAATTAAAACTTTTTTATCATTTGCATTCAGTTTTTTCAAACCGGACTCAATTTTATTTAAAACCTGGTTAGCTTCATCTTCAGGGCTAGAAGCTAATATTCCGAGGGTTTGTGTGGTTGTTTGTTTTAAAGACTTGTAATCATAAGTAATTTCACCAGTTTCGTTGTCGATTTTTATACTTGTTTTAGGTGCAAGAGCCTTAACCATAGCGTATTTTGCGATGACTTCGGTAAGCTGCGGCAAAATATATCTTCCTAAAGTGGTAGCATTATAACCTTCGTATATTTTTGACCCTTCCGGAAGCATTTCGTTGAGGTTGTCCATAACTTCTGAGGCGAATTTAAACATTTCTTTTTTGTAAATGTTGTCCATTCTTTTGTACGTTTTTTCATATTCCGGAGTCAGGTGAGGATTTTTTTGAAGATACATTTCATATCGTGTACTTCCTAATGTTTCTTCACTTGTTGCTCGTTTTGTTATGTATGGGCTTGCAAGTACTGAAACAAGGTTATCACCGAATTCTATTGAATCAAGCGGGGTGTTCATAAGACCAGCAAGCAGGTAATCTTTGTATTCAATGTTTACAGAAGAACCTTTTAAATCATAATTGTCTTCCAAAACATTTTTAATGATTGCACTGTTTATTTCTTGTCTGAGTTTTTCCGGGAATTTTCCTTCATTAATGTTTTCGATTATTTTTCTATAAGCTTTTTTAGGATTTTTGTGGTCGATGCCTTTCAGCTGCTGGGCAACATAAAGATTTAAAATATCCTTTGTTTTGCCTGTCCAGAACATGCCTGATGCTATTGCATAATCTTGAACTTCATAACTTTTTTGTTCAAGTTTATTCATTGCATCATTTTGGTCCGGCAAATCTACTGTAAGTTTTACGCGTCCGGTATCAACATTTGAATATAGGTAATTTAGTTTTGCAATGTCTGTGTTTGCATCCCAGGTTTCAAAATTGCCGTCAATCTTTTCTTCAAGCACAAAATTGTTGAATTTTGAAACGAAACGCGTTCCTATATAGCTGTCGAGACTAATTGTATCTCTCAGTTTTAATAAGTTATTTATAAGTTGTTTTTCTTCTTCGTCTTTAATCTCAAGATGGTATTCTTTTTTTGCATTTTGAACGATTAAATGCACTTTGTTTGTGTAGGATTCTTTAGTTTTGAGATCATATATATCATAAACTGCATTTGATAAAGCTTCTTTAATCTTATTTTTTCTTTCAGGATTTGAACCTGCTGGGAATGTTATATCAATTGCAGTTTCAAAAGCTTTTTCCAAACTTTTTGGAGTTTTGTTTTTCATTAAGGCATTGTATTCATTTAATCTCTTGATGTTTTCGTTGTATGTTTCAGGATTAATTTCAAAAGCATATGGTATAATAGTATCGTTATGAGTATTGATATCAAGAGGATTTTTCGTATTTAAAATATCATATGCTTTAACTAAATGCTGTGTATCTTTTTTAAACTTATCACTTACGAGTCTATCATCGAAAATTTGAATGTAAGTCGGCTTGTTGGATTCATATTTGGAATTTTTACCAATTGAAATTTTTCCGGTTTTTGGATCCTGTTTGTATTCATAAGGTGAGTTAACAATTTTATGTTTAATAAAGCTTGTATTTTTACTGAAGACGCCGAGTCCGAGCGGCCCATTGCTTAAGTCAGCCTTAAACCAGTTAAAATATGGTGATTTTTCGCCCCATTTCAACACGTGAATAAAGTGAACGCCTTCAAGTCCTTCGTTAACGTATGCACCGTCAGAAACGAAGTTCAACCCTTTTTTAAACATTTCACGCTGCAAAGACGCGTAGTTGTTAATGTTCCCGAGAGAATGAACCATCTGCATACAGTTTTTATTCCAGTAGCCATGAGAAGAAACGTCATCATCTGTGAAAATAGGTGTGGAAATAATTCTTGAATATCCGTCAAATTTTCCGTCACGAACATCTTTTTCAATACCTGCGAGGTTACCTCCGATTTTGTTTGAGAAAGTTTTGGTAAAACCTTCAAGTTGACCTATGTGGTTGTTTTTGATGATTTTACCGTCATTGTCGTATGTCCACATTGGATTGTAAAAGTCCGGCATGAGCAGTTTCATTGCTCCTCCGGTATAAGTTTTCGGGCCGTTGACAGTTACAATATTATATATTTCATGTTCACCCTTGGCTCTTGAATCAATAAAGTCTCCAGCATCAATTTTATAAGACGGGCGAACATCAGGTTTGCTTCTGTCTGCATTTTTGGGCGTAAGCGCATAGTGGTAAGCAAAATCCTGGTCTTCTCTGAGGTTAAACTCCAGCCCCATGTCAACAATATTTTTGCCGGGTTTAAGCTTGTAATATCCATCAGAACTTGTAAGGCATGGCTGACCTTCGATTACGTAATAATTGCCCTGCGTGTCTGTGCCTACAGAACAAACCTCAAGATAACAGTCATATGCACTCTCATCATATGGATAATTAAATTCGTAAATCCGTTTACCGTAATTATCTTTGATTGGCTTGTATCCTTCAAAGTTTACATTGTTATTATGCTGTTTGTTCCTTAAATCAAAATTGACTTTCACACGCACTCCTTGTTTCTGTGATTTTAAATTCCCTAAACATAAATTTTTGACAAAAAACTTCGATTTATTAAGAAATTTTTACATTTGTTTCTCATTGAATATTTGTATTTTATAATACTTATTATAATCAAAAAATTGGAGATATGATATGCCGATGACAGAAATTAAATGTGATATTAAAGACATTAACCTTGCCGAACAAGGTAAAAAACAGATAGAATGGGCATTTAAAGATATGCCAGTGCTCACAGAAATTAAAAACAGATTTGAAAAAGAACTTCCGTTCAAAGGCCTTAAACTTTCAGCCTGTGTTCACGTAACAAAAGAAACCGCCGCACTTTGTACTGTAATGAAAGCTGGCGGCGCAGATGCTATTTTGGTTGCTTCAAATCCTTTATCAACTCAGGATGACGTTGCGGCTGCTCTTGTGAAATATTGGGAAATTCCTGTTTTTGCGATTGCGGGCGAAAGTGTTGAAACATATAAAGCTCATATTGAAGAAGCTTTGAATCATAATCCGGATATTATTATCGATGATGGCTGTGATATTGTTTCAACAATTCATGCTCAACGGCCGGAAATGGCAGAAAAAATTATTGGTTCAACCGAAGAAACAACAACAGGAATTATCAGACTTCAAGCTCTTGAAAACCAGGGTAAATTAAAATTTCCGGCAGTCGGTGTTAACACAAGTCTTACAAAACATCTTTACGACAACAGATACGGAACAGGACAAAGCTCTTTAGACGGAATTCTGCGCGGGGCAAACATTCTGATTGCAGGAAAAACAGTTGTAATCTCAGGTTATGGCTGGTGCGGCAGAGGCTGCGCATTGAGAGCAAAAGCTATGGGTGCAAATGTAATTGTTTGCGAAGTTGACCCTTTAAAAGCTCTTGAAGCTGCAATGGAAGGTTACAGAGTAATGCCGATTGCTGAAGCTGCAAAAGAAGGCGATATTTTCCTTACAATTACTGGCGACAAACACGTAGTTGATGTTAAACATATTCTGGAAATGAAAGATGGAGCCTTCCTCGCCAATGCAGGACATTTTGATTGGGAAATCAATGTTGGAGATTTGAAAGCTTACACAACAGAAATTAATGAAATCCGTCCAAACCTTGAAGAATATAAATTAAATAACGGCAAATCTGTATACGTATTTGCGCAAGGCAGACTTGTAAATCTTGTTTGCGCAGAAGGGCATCCAGCAAGCGTTATGGACATGAGTTTTGCAAATCAAGCTTTGGGAATTGAATTCCTTGTGAAAAATAAAGGCAAATTAGAAAACAAGCTTTATACATTGCCTCATGAAGTTGATGTAAAAATCGCCGAATTGAAACTCAAATCAATGGGAATAAAGATTGACACATTAACAGAAGAACAGGAAAAATATCTTAATAGTTGGAAAATTGATTAAAGGAGTAAAGCTGTGAAAATACGTTCTCTACTTGGTTTTGCGGGGGGGGGGGGCACCCGAAAATGACGCTCCTGTAAGATTTTCATCAATTTCTGACAAAAAGAACTTTGCATTCACTTTATCTGAAGTTCTTATAACTCTCGGCATTGTCAGCGTAATTGCCGCGATGACTCTTCCGTCAATAATCGGCAATTATAAAAAGAAAACTTATGTAACAGCTCTTCAAAAATTCTATACTGAATTTTCACAAGCTTTACAGAATTCTCAGGCTGATGCCGGCTGTGGTGAACTTGAGTGTTTTGGGCTTTCTCCAAATTTAACTGATTCTGAATGGACTAATAATGCCCAGTCTTGGCTGAAAAAGAACTTTACGGTGCTCAGAATAATAAAAATTGAACAAAATAAACAGAGAATACGGTTTCATTGCTTGAAAGGGGCTTCCTGCAAGTCTTTGCTTGATATTTCTGCATATACCTCAACCACCGCTAAAGATGTATTAGTTTATACGATAAGCGGATTTAAATTTGAAATTTTGTACGATGGAGTATCTCGTTTCTTGATAGTATTGGCTGATATAAACGGCGATAAAGGCCCTAATATTGCCGGACGTGATTTGTTTCAATTTTTCCTGACACAAGATGGAAAACTGTATCCGATGAACGGTATTGCTTATATGGAATATCAAGGTGTTACCAAAAGACCTTCTCACATATATTGGGTGGACAACCCTTTATATTGCGGAAGCCTTGACAAATCAAAAAATCCTGATTCTATTCAAGGGCGTGGTTGTGCTGCAAGAATTATTGAATCCGGCTGGAAAATGAATTATTAAATAGGGTACTTATTGCAAGTTAGCACAAGTACTATTAAATTACTGTCATTTTGAGGCCTTGGCCGAAGAATCTGAAAAAATTCAGGGATACTTGCTTGCATTGTAGGCAAGTTATAAAGCCATACAATGCTGTACGCCCTTGGCACGCTATAGCTCATTATGACTAAATAAAAACTTATATATAAGTACCTTAAATAGAAAAGATTTAATAAATAAAGGCGCACTTTAAGCTGCACGCCTTTGGGTTGTTTAAAAGTTTTAACTTTGTTAAGAATTTTCTTCAGCAATACATCTTTCAAGCTTTTTGTTGTGCATAATTGAGGAAATAAACGCTCCGACAATAAACAGCAACCCGATTAAACCCGTCAAAACTTCCGGTACTTCTCTCACTGCCGAAACAAGCATTAAAATTGATAATGCCCCGATTGCCCAATGAGCACCGGCTTCGAGATAAATAAACTGCGCGAGCGTTTTCTTTTCAACAAGCATAATTGTCAACGACCTTACAAACATCGCGCCGATTGCAAGTCCGATTGAAATAATTATAATATCTTTGCTTAAAGCAAAAGCCCCCAAAACCCCGTCAAGCGAGAACGATGCGTCAATCAATTCCAGATAAATAAAACTGATTAAACCGGCGCATTTAACGTTTTCCCCGCACTGCGCAAGCCTCATTTGTTCGTGTTTTTCAAGATAATGTGTAACCCCGTCGATTACAAGATAAATTACAACGCCGCCAAGCCCTGCTAAAAGTGAATAATGATTTTGCGACCCGTGAATAAAATGCTGTGTAATCATTAGCGCAATCAAAGTTATAACAACTTCAATTCCCTTAAAATGGTCAAGATGTGCAAGTGTTGATTCGATTTTCTTAAGCCAGTGAACTTCTTTTTCATGATTAAAGAAATAATTTAAAAACAGCATCATCAAAAAAGTTCCGCCGAAAGTAACAATCGGCGCGTGGGTTTCATGCAAATAATGCGCGTATTTCTCAGAATCCGTGAATGCGATTTTTGCAACTTCATACATCCCTATTTTCGCAAAAACCGAAACCACCAAAATCGGGAACAGAAATCTCATCCCAAAAACTGCTATTGCAATACCCCAGGTTAAAAACCTATGTCGCCAAATATTAGACATTTTTTCTAATTTCATTGCATTAACGACCGCGTTGTCAAACGACAAACTCACTTCCAAAATGCCCAAAACAATTGCGATAAAAACACAGGCCCAGCCGCTTCCTGGTAATACGTGATTTCCCCAGAAATAAGCCGCCAGAAGTCCTGCGATTGTCACAATATATGAGCCCATAAAATACTGTATCATTTTTTTCTCCTATAAATTTAAACTGTAATAATCTTATTTAAAATTCCGCAGACCGTCAAATATAAAACTAATATTTCATCTTGTTGAACGATATTTGAAAAATAATTTGTTCTTGCTATACTTAGGTTATGAAAGATATGTTAGACAAAATTCTTCAAATAGAAAAGAAGTATAACGAACTCGGTGTTACACTATCTGACCCTGCTGTAATTCAGGATTACAACCGCTTCCGCGACCTTTCAAAACAGCGCAAGTCAATGGAAGAAACAGTTGAACTTTATTACGCGTGGAAAAAAGCAGTCGACGCTATTGAAGAAGCAAAGGAAATGATACACAACGAAAGCGACGAGGAAATGAAGTCGTTTTTGAAAGCCGAAATGGAAGAAAATGAAGCAAAATTACCCGAGTATGAAGAAAGAATGAAAGTTCTGCTTCTTCCACGCGACCCGATGGACGACAAAGATATTATGCTTGAAATCCGTGGCGGTGCAGGCGGAGATGAAGCCAATATTTTTGCTGGTGATTTGGCCAGAATGTATATGAGATACGCTGACAAAAAAGGCTGGCAGACACAGGTTCTCTCTAAAACAGAATGTGAAGCCGGCGGTGTTTCTGAAATTATTATCTCAATTAAAGGTGATGCTGTATATTCGCAATTAAAATACGAATCCGGCGTCCACCGCGTCCAGAGAGTTCCTGCAACAGAATCGCAGGGCAGAGTTCATACCTCAACTGCCACAGTTGCGGTTATGCCCGAAGTTGATGATGTTGAAGTTGAACTCAACATGAACGATATTGAAATTACAACTGCACGTTCTGGCGGCGCAGGCGGCCAAAACGTTAACAAAGTTGAAACAGCAGCGCGTGTTTTCCACAAGCCTACAGGAATTATGATTTTCTGCACGGAAGAACGTTCCCAGCTTCAGAACAAAGAACGCGCATTGCAGATTTTGAAAGCAAAGCTTTATGATATGGAAGTTCAAAAGCAAATGCAGGAAATTACAGACCTTCGCCGCTCGCAGGTTGGTACCGGCGACAGAAGCGAACGTATCAGAACGTACAATTTCCCGCAAGGCCGTTTGACAGACCACAGGTTAAATCACAACCTCAACGTCTGGACAGTTATTGATGGTGATTTGGATGAATTAATAAAGCTTTTGATGGAATATGACCAGAAATTGAAGCTTGAAAAACTGGCAGAGGTAAATTAATGGTTGAAAGAAAATGCGCCGGCTGCGGGAAAATAAAAAACAGAGATGAATTGATTAAAATTACAAAGCAAAACCCGCACGGTGACATAATTATCAACCCTGATTCCAAAGTATTTGGCAGATCAGTATATCTTTGCTATAATAATACTTGCATAGAGAATGCTTTTAAAAAGAATAAAATATCCAGAGTTCTGAAAGCCTCAGTGCCGCCGGATATGAAAGGAAAATTAATAAATGAGTTTTGAAACAAAAAGAATAAATGAAATAGCAAAAGAATTAAGTATGACAAGCAAGGAATTACTTGAAAAGCTTGGCGCATTAGGGATTAAAGGTAAAACTCATTCCAGTACTCTAACTCCGGACCAGGAAAAAAGGCTGGTGGAATTTGTAAAAGGCGGTTCCACACTGCCCGCCAAAAAGCCCAAAGCTTTTGTTGTTAAAAAGGCAAAAGCGCCCGAAGCCGCAGCGGAAGCTCCTGTTGCAGAAGAAAAAGAAAAGCCCGAAGCAAAAAAAGTTGAAATAGAACGTCCAAAACGTCCTCAAATCGAGATTGTAAAACCGCAAAGCAGGCTTGAAATTGTAAGACGCGCTCCTCAGCGTCCTCAAGAGCCTTCTACAGATTCAAAATCCGCAGACGCGCAAAGCAGAAAATTTCCACCTCGCGGCGAGCGCCCCGAACGCACTGAAAGAGCGAAAAAGCCTTTTGGCGCAGGACAGGCAGGACAAGTTCAAAAGCCCGGTGAAAGACCCAGAACAGGTTTTAAAAAGCCTGGCGAAAGACCGGAACCTACAGGCGAAAGAAAACCTATTCAGCGTCATATAATTTCGCAGGAGATTTACGAAAACAAGGGTTCCGGCCGCAAACGCTCTGACGGTAAGAAAAAAGACAAAGATTTTAACAAAAAAGAAGAGCAGGAAAGAATTTCGTTAGAAAAAGCTGCTGCCCAAAAACATAAAAAACATGTTCAAAAAGAAGAAGAAGTTGTAAAAGTTACGCAGATTGTTGTTGATAGAGCTATGACAATCAGCGAACTTGCTGACAAAATTCAGAAAACTCCTGCTGAAATTGTTAAGTTTCTAATGTTTCAGGGTGTTATGGCTACAGTAAACCAGCTTATCGATATTGATGTTATCAAAAAGATTTGCGCCGAATATGAACTGGAAGTTCTTGATGAAGATTTGGAAGCTTATATGGAAGAAGAACTTCAAAAAGAAGAAAAAGAGAAAAAACTATCGGAAGTCGATAAAAAATTACTCAAAAAGCGCGCTCCCGTTGTAAGTATTATGGGGCACGTTGACCATGGTAAAACAACACTTCTTGACAGCATCCGTGCATCAAAACACAAAATTGTTGCAACCGAAGTCGGCGGAATTACACAGTCAATCGGTGCTTACACGGTATATCTGGATGACAGCAAAGATAAGAAAATCGTTTTTGTCGACACCCCGGGACACGAAGCGTTTACAGAAATGCGTGCGCGCGGTGCAAAAGCAACTGATATTGCAATTCTCGTTGTTGCAGCAGACGACGGCATTATGCCGCAGACAATTGAGGCAATTAACCATGCAAAAGCTGCTGAAGTTCCTATTATTGTCGCAGTTAACAAGATTGATAAACCTGGTGCTAATCCAGATAAAATTTTACAGCAATTAACCGAACACGGCCTTGTTCCGGAAGCATGGGGCGGCGATACAATTACGGTCAATGTTTCAGCACTTCAGGGAACAGGTATTGATGAACTTCTGGAATATATCCTGCTTGTAGCAGATGTTCAGGATTTGAAAGCTAATCCAAAAGCCGAAGCTTCAGGTGTTGTTATTGAGGCAAACTTAGACAAAGGTAAAGGGCCTGTAGCAACACTTCTGGTTCAAAACGGAACCTTGCGCGTCGGCAACTGTCTTGTTGTCGGAACGGCTTGCGGCAGAGTTAGAGCATTGCTTTCAGACAGCGGAGAAAGAATTCAAAAGGCTGAACCGTCAACTCCGGTTGAGATTTTAGGTTTAACCGAAGTTCCGCAGGCAGGAGATTACTTTGAAGTTGTTAAAAACGAAAAAGAAATGAAAGCGATTGTTGAAAAACGCAAAGAAAAAGAACGCGACAAACGTTTGGATGCAATGCTTCCTGCTCACATAAGACGTGAAGCTGTTGCAGGCGAAGAAGATATTCCGCAATTGAATTTGATTATCAAAGCAAACACCCATGGGTCTGCCGAAGCTGTTTCTCAAGCAATTGCTCAGCTTGATTCTAAAGAAATCAAGACAAAAATTATTCACGTTGGTGTCGGCGATATCTCAGAAGCCGACGTTATGCTTGCCTCAGCTTCTGGCGCATTAATCCTGGGCTTTACCGTAAAAGAAGACGGAAATGCTCTTGCGGCAGCTGAAAAAGAAGGCGTTACAATCAAGAAATACGATATCATCTACCAAATTCTTGAAGATATGGAAAAAACCATGCTCTCACTTCTTGAACCTGAAATTAAACAGGTTGAGCTTGGAAAAGCCGAAGTCAGACAGGTATTTACAATTGGCAAAACAATTAAAATTGCAGGCTGTTACGTAACAGAAGGCAAAATTGTCAGAAGCAAAGACGCAGTTCTTTACCGCAACGGAAAAGAAATATACAGAGGTGCAATTGACCAGCTCAAACGTTTCAAAGATGATGTAAAAGAAGTTGCACAAGGCTTTGAATGCGGTATTTCATTTGCGAAATTCAATGACATAGAAGTCGGCGATATTATCGAAGTTTCTACAAAAGAAGAAGTTGAACGCGTAAGTTTGTAACGTTGGAAGAATTCCAATGAAAAGAGCTGTTAATTCAACAGCGGATTTCAGTTGAAGATGGGATTCTACAATCTAAGTTGTATATAAGTACCAAAAACTTAGCTATGCCAAACAGGAATTTTCAAAAATTACCAGCCAAGATTTTTGAAATAATCTTTATCAGTCATAGCGTAGTAACTGCACGTCCAGCCATTCAGGATGCTGGTATTTTTTTTATCCTTCATGCAATATGCAGTATTCACCGGCATCGGAGTTAATGTGTCGTTCTTATCAAGTCTGAATATGAACAAATCATAACCTGCAATATTCGGCTTTTGCAAACCGTTTATGTCAATTACAAATTGAATATTTGTTGTGTCATTTTTATCTGTGTTTAAAAATATAAAAAATTCTTTACTTATTATTACGCCACCGTCATCATATAGGTTGGGTGAAAAATCGGCAGTCTTATTAAATGTTTTATATACAGGTAATTCATACCTTTGTTTTCCCCTGACTACTGCACCCTTAAATTGAGCAACTAACAATGGCTGAATTTGCCTGCCTATATAATTCCCGTATAATGGCATTTCATTACGTTTAATCATTAAAAGTGCTTGTTGAACTTCATTATAGCGTTTGTGGAACTGCGCTTCAAGGACTTTTGAACGCTGGCGGGCTATTAAGTTTGGCAGTGTCATTGCTGCTATAATCCCAATTATCCCCAGCGTAATGAGTACTTCAGCCATTGTAAATGCTTTTGATAGTTTCATCATTTCTCCTTAATAAATTCAATATGAATAATATGCATGGGTGTGAATATTATTCATAAATATACAATATTTTTCATATATTGTCAATGCAAATTATAATTATCATATGGATATTAGAGATGAAGTTAAGATTATGCTTTTTTCTAAGGGGATGACGCTTACACAGTTGGCGAAAAAAATGTCAGAGGCAAGCGGAAAAAACTATTCGCAAAGCTTGCTTTCCCATAAACTTGCGGATAATTCTTTAAGATATACAGAAATGAAAATGATTTGCAAAATTTTAGGTTACAGAATATACATTGACTTTGATGAAATCCGATTAGGGCAGTAAAATTTAATATTTTATGTTATAATTGCTTTACCAAGGAGATAATTATGACTCTAAGAAATGAACGTGTTAGAAAAGAATTAATGAGAGATATCTCTGACATTTTACAGAAAGAAATTCGCGGACTTGCAGGCGTTGTATCTGTTTTGGATGTTGAGGTTTCTCACGACAATTCTTTTGCGAAAGTTATTTACAGCGTTTTGGGCTCTGTGGAGCAAATTGAAAAAACAAAAGAAACAATCGAAAAAAGCACCCCGAAAATCAGATATGAAGTCGGAAAACGTATCCGCCTGCGCCTGACTCCGGAATTGAAATTTGTTTATACAGATTCCCTTGAAAAAGGCTCCCGCGTAAGTGAAATTATCGACAAAATCTCCAGAGGAGAAATTTAGGCGTGAATTCGGAGTGTTCGGCGGTTAAAGGTGCAGAAAAACTCCCGCTGTTCGGATTTTTGAATGTTTATAAACCGCAAGGTTTGACAAGCCATGATGTTGTTGCGAGAATGCGCCGTGTCACAAAAATTAAGCAAATCGGCCACACCGGAACGCTTGACCCGTTTGCAGAAGGCGTTTTGCCCGTCTGTATCGGCAAAGCTACGCGTCTGATTGAATATTTGGCTGATGATAAAGAATATCTGGCTTTTGTAAAGTTCGGAATTGAAACAGACACCTACGACCTTGAGGGTGAAGTTGCGGCGGTCTCTGACAAAAAGGTTTTGGAAGCTGAAATATCCGAACAGCTTAAAAATTTTCTCGGCGAAATTTCCCAGATGCCGCCGATTTATTCTGCAATAAAAGTCAAAGGTAAAAAATTATACGAATACGCCCGCGAAGGAAAAGAAGTTGAAATTCAGCCGCGAAAGGTTACGATTGAGAAAATTGAACTTAAAAACTTCGATTTTGCTTCTCAGACTGCCGAAATTCTGATTAAATGCTCTAAAGGCACTTACATCCGCTCAATTGCGCATGATTTGGGTAAAAATCTCGGCTGCGGCGCGCATTTGGTGAAATTAATCCGGACTCAGGCAGGCAGTTTTTTTGTAAAAAACTCAATTCCGCTGGAAAACTTTGAAACTCCGGAAATTGTACGTGAAAATTTGATTAATCCTGTTAAAATGCTTGATTATCCAAAAATAATTGTAGGCGATGATGAGCATGCCAAAATTCAAAACGGAGTTGCAATCGCCAATAACGGCCTTGCTTCGGGCAAAGTTGTAATTTTAATTTATAATGATATAATAAATGCAGTCGGACTGACCGACGGCAAAAAAATCTTAATTAAGAAAGTGTTCTGACATGAAAAGAAATTTGGCGGTGTTTACATTACTTGTATCCGGATTGCTCACAGCAGGCAGTTCTGTTGAGGCTGCATCTTCGTATTATTGCGCGGCGCCTTATGATTTATCAAGTAAACCTGCCAGAATGTTTACTAAAGTCACCGGCGCAAATTTCATGAGCGAAAAAATCGCTGAACGGATGTTGAAATCCGAGGTTACGAAAAACGCTGACGGCAAGTTCAAAGTCGGTGTTGATTCTTTCAGTCTTTCAGACCTGACAGCAGGCCGCTTTAAAGGTATGCAGATTCATGGCGAAAATGTTGTTGCAGACGGTGTTTATTTCAGCACAATGGATTTGAAAACTCTTTGCGATTTCAATTATATTGTTTATGACAAAAAGAACTCCACTGCAATTTTTAAAGAAGATTTTCCGCTGTTTTTCGGCGTGTCAATCTCTGAAAACGACCTCAACAATACGATGAAAGCTGCCGGATATGACGCAATGGTCGAGAAACTGAATAGTTTTGGAAAAACACTTTCACTGTTCAATATTGACTCAACAAAAGTAAAAATTAAGGATAACAAATTCTATTTTGTTTTCGGAATAAAAATTCCAATTCTAAATACAATGCCGAATAAAACTTTTACAGTCGCTTTTGTTTCGGATTTAAACGTTGTCAACGGCAAAATAAAATTGGACAATCCTGAATTAATCAACGATTTTATAAGGGTTGATATGGCAAAGATGGTCAGCGCTTTAAACTATCTAAATCCGCTTGAATACTCACTTGACGTTATGGAAAATAAAAACGCGGTGTTGAATGTTCAGGAGGTTAACATTGCGGATAACAAAATTAATATTTCGGGAATAATTAATGTACCTAAAGATGTACTAACTCAAAAATAAGGATTAATATATGGGAAGACGTAAAAAAAATAACACTGCAAATAATATAAAAGTATTTTTTATCGGACTTGTATTAACCGGCCTTGTAGCCTGCGGCGTATATTACGGTCTTCAATACTGGACTCCGGGCAATGAAATAGTTGATATTCCGGATAAGAACCCGACAGTTGTTGTTCCGCCTGAAAATGACAAAAATCCTGATGAAACCACTCAGGAACAGCCAAAACAGGAGGAATATGTAAATATCTTTTTCATCGGCAAAAACGAGAATAACGAAGAAGTTTACCGTGCTGTAAAACGCGTTTATAACAAAGATGTTGACGGCTCAAAAATCAAATATGCAATTAATTCACTGATTTTAGGCCCGACGTCCGGCGAGAAAAGCAAAGGTGTTTATACCGAACTTCCGGCAGGGACAAAACTTCTTGGCATTACCGAAAAACCCGACAAAGTTATTATAAACCTTTCTGATAATTTTGTAGCGGGCGGCGGCACAGAAAGCGTTTACAAACGTCTTTACCAGTTGATTAAAACCGCAAAACGCAATACTGACAGGGCTGTTTTCTTATATATAAACGGCCAGCAGGCTGACGTAATCGGCGGTGACGGAATTATGATAACCCAGCCTTTGAATGAAAATTCGCTTGATTAATATTTGACTATGGAAAAAGACTTAGAATATTATTTAAATTTGAATTGGACGCTCAAAGAAGGCGAAGACCTGGATTTTGAAGGCAAGCCTTATCATTACATCATGATAGAAGAAATTCCGAGCTTTTGTTTTTGCGCCAAAACAATTGAAAAAGCCAGAGAAAATTATAAAAAACAATTGCGACTAACTTTAACAGTAATGCTTGAGTCTGATGAACATATAAAAGAACCCGGGGAAGAAGACGATGAACCGGATTGGGAAAGCCTTTGTCCTTAAAATTTGCAATCCAGAATTTCTTCAGCTTTCACATTAAGTGATTCTGCAATATTATAAAGTGTTTTTATTTTGAAATTAAACGTTCCGCGCTCTATTGCGCTAATGGAATTAGTGCTTAAACCTGCCTTAAAACCGAGTTCTTCTTGTGACATTTCGTTTTTAAGGCGGATATATCTTATGCTTTGCCCTAATTTAAATAATAATTCATCGCGCATACTAAAATTGTACACTCTTGACAAATCTACTTCCAACATGTATAATGGTATTATTACAATTACACTTGTATTATATAATGTACAGGTGCAGAGAAATAAACGGAGGTATTTTAGATGTTAAAGAAAACTATTGGTATGAAAGGTTTCACGCTCGCAGAAGTGTTGATTACTCTGGGTATTATCGGGGTTGTTGCTGCAATGACCATGCCGACCTTGATTAACTCAACACAAGGCGCACAGTACAAAACAGCTTACAAAAAGGCATTATCAGTAATGTCTCAGGCAGTTGTTATGAATATTGCTCTTGAAGACTATGACCTGTCACAGACTGTTGCGGGAACAGCGCAAGGAGAAGACGCAGCAGGTGAGCCTCAAACATTATTCTCTCTATTTAGAAATAGAATGAATGTTGTGAAAGTTATGGATGGTTCTGAATTTAACACAACAGATGGTGATCCAGATTGTTGGAAAATAGTTTCTGCAGGCGATACAGATTATGAAACATTTGCAACAAAACATGGTGGAGGCCATGTATTTCCAAAGCCAGAAGGTACCGCGCCTGTTTTAAAATGGCCAGAGGCAACCTCTGTATTATTCTTTAATGATGGTATTTCATTTATTTTTAATAACACTCAGGGCAATTGTCAACAAGGAACGACAACAAACAACTTGACTGATAAATATTGCTTTGGCTTTATTGATGTAAACGGACAAAAAGCTCCTAATAGGATTGTAATGTGTGATAATGGCACGTTAGATGCGGTAAATGCAGACAATGTAGATGACGCAAACTGTACTGTTACAAACCCGACAGATATTTATCCGGTTGCTATGTATGACCAATCAATTGTTCCTGCATCAGCAGCAGCAAGAGCTGTTCTTTACGCTAAGTAAAATCTCATCAAATTCACCCTCACCCCTTGCGGGAGAGGGTTGAATTTCTTAGTGAGCTGCAGCGAACTTAGAAATTCGGGTGAGGGGTCATAAGCAAAATTTCTGTTTTGTTCAGACCCCTCCCCGAAATCAAAGATTTCGACCCTCTCACAAAACGATACTTAATCGTTTTGTTCGGCAGAGTCGCAAGGGGAGGGTATATGGAGCGAATATCGTCTACCTAACGCCCACAAGGGGTGGGAAAAATAAAAATTTAATATTTAACCGCATAATATAAGTTACAATCCCTGCAGTCCATACGGACTGCAGGTTGCGGCTAAAACATACGTCATCCTGAGCAGCGCGAAGTTTCCCTTAAAGCAAATGAGATTCTTCGGCTCTATGAGCCTCAGAATGACGGAAAAAAGACTTTTTAAACTAAACTATTTGTTATAATTCTCGCCTAAGCTCACCTTGGGCGATTTTCTTTTTTGAGTCAGCCAGATGAAAAGTCTGTAATAATCTAAATGCCTTAAGCCCAGACGCCTTAATATCGTCCAAAAAAACGTAATGGACTTTTCACTTTTCACTTTATCTATCGATATACCTCTCGGCATACTTCGGATTGACCGCAAGCCACTTGAAGGCTTGAGTTTCTGTCTGCGGAATATCAATTACAAACGTTCCGCCGTAACGCCCGCGCGAAAATGATAAATAACCCTCCTGCGCAAGGTTTTGAAAAGCTTTTCTAATCGTATTCGGACTCAAATCCATCTGGCGCGACATTTCCAAAATAGACGGAAGCCGGTCGCCTATAGAATAATTCTCGCTGATAATCCGTTTAATATGATTTTGTGTCCTTTCGTAATAATAAAACGCTGTTTCTTTTGCAGAAGCAAAAATGGAAGTTTCTTTTCCGGCATCAACCGTTTTATCATCCGGCATTTTTATAACAGAGGTTCCGTAACGCCCGCGCCGCGGAAGAAGAATTCCCTCTTCACAAAGCACCTTCAAGGCATCATGTATTGTCTTAATGCTGACGTGCAAAATTTGCGCAAGTTCGCCATGCGGAGGTATTTTGTCACCGATTTTCAAATTTTCAGTAATGTATTTTTTCAAATCTTCTTCAACTTTTTTAACAAGAGTTTCTGTTCCGCTGATTTTGTCGGAAATGCTGAAATCTATAGATTTCACACGCCATCCGGCGTCATTTGATTTTTTGAAATTGTGTTCCAAAATCCCTTCTGCACAAAGATTTTCCAGAGCAAGCCTTGTTGTGTTTGGCGAGCTTTCAATTTCTTTGGCTATTGTTCTTGAAGATGGAAGATTTTCACCGGCTTTGAAATTACGGCTTACGATAAATTGTTTAATTTTTTCCGAGGCAATTTCGCGTTTTGAGGTCAGTTTTCTAATTTCAGGGTTTGGGTTTTTGCCGTTTATAATCGTTCCAATGCATTGCTTTGACTGAACATAGCCGGCATCTTCCACAAATCTCAAAGCATTTTGAATAGTACCTATACTTACGCCGAGCAGAAAGGCTAAATCGGGCTTGCCTGGCAAAAGATTACCGGCAGAAATCTTTCCGCATTCCAAATCCTTGTCAATCCATTCCATAAGCCACTTTGAAATAGCAGCCGCTTTTGCTTCTTCAATATTTTTCAAATCCGGCAGATTGAGTGAAATTTCGTTAGTGCTTATCTGCCTCAAACTTTTTTTCTTCATACACACACCTTTTTTCTAATGATATCGTATTTATAAAAAAACATCAAGAGATTTTTTGCCAAAATATGAAGAAATTGTCATATATTTAAAATGTAACGAAATGTAAAAATAAATTTTAAAATGGCTGAAATCCAGTTATAATCTGCTGTATGGTATGGTATGGTATGGTATGAGCGAGGTGTAGCAACTGTTTCCGGCATTTGTACTTTAATTAATTGTGTAGGTACAAATGTGAAAGGAAATTTTAAACATGGCAGTAGAAGGTGTAAACAGTGCGAACAATAATGCGGGAATTTATACAGCAGGAGCGGCCTTAATTGGCGGTGCCGGCGGAGCTGCGACAGGCTGGTATTCAAAACCGTTTTTAAAAGACGGAGCTCCCACGGATTCTTTTACAAAGAAAATTAATGATGCGGTTGATGCCACTATTCCGCAAGAGATTAAAGAATATCTTAAACCTATAAATGAGCTAAGTAAAAAAATCGAAAGTGCTAAAACTCTTGATGAATTTAAAAAGTTAAATTTTGAAGTGATTAAGCAGACTTTAGGATCTATTGATGACGTAGAAATTTTTAAAGAGACTTTTAATCCTGAAATATTACAATCTATAGGATTAAAACAAGATCCAGAGTTTGTAAAAGCAGTTGCAGAAGCTTCATGTCCTGAAGATATTCTTATTGCAGCAAAAACAGCTTTGGATAAAGAATTAGACGGGAAAACTCTTCCGGAACTGCTTGAAGCTGGAAAAGCAAGACAAAAAGAAGTTAAAAAGAATTCAGCAAAGATGGTTTTCGAACAATATTGGGATGCTGACAAAAAAGCTTTCGTTAGTAACGTCAGCGGAGAAGATACATTATTTGCAGCAATTAAAAAAGCCGCACAGGGAATTCAAGGCAAAACAGCCGCGATTTACGGCGGAATTGGTGCTGCTGTTCTCGGGCTTGCAACCTACCTGATTGCAAATAATTCTAAAAAGTCTGAATAATTCAATCCGGATATTTAATACACATAATAAGAAAGCAATAACCTCTGTTAAAGCAGAGGTTTTTCTTTTACATGTCGTTAAGAGCATGGTTTGCGCGGTTAGTGAGTTTCGGTGTGGCTGGCGAAGAATCTCCTTGGTTTAAGGGGAACCTTTGCGTTGCTCAGGATGACATGTAATCCTAATAATGTCATTCTGAGGCCGGTTAGGCCGAAGAATCCTTTTGTAATTTAAAGCGGTTTTGTGCATCTAAAAAGCGGACATAATCTGTCCGCTTTAACCCAAATCTGATAACCGTTTTCCTGCCATTTTGGCTGTTCAAGTTTTGAACTGGAATGCTTTGGCATTCCGGCAGTTTGAGTAATCCTCAAACCGCAGAGGTTTTGTAAAACCACGAAATTGTTTTTGCCGATTTCTAAAATCATTCCAGCATTGCATCAAGGATATCTGCATTTCGTGCAGCAGAAGTTGATTCCCGGACTTTTTGCTTATAGATGTATGTTCTCAAAGCTTCTCTAATCAATTCGCTTCGTGAACGGTTTTCGACGTCTGCCACTTGGTCGATTCTGTTTAAAAATTCTTCGGGCATAGAAATTAATACTCGCGCCATATATTCTCCTTTGCTTCTTCTGCTTAATATCCTCTTATATTATTATAAACAATTTTCGACATAAAAAAGTGCTATTTAATATCTATAGAATATATACTACTTTTTAAAACCCTTGTGAATAAACGATTTAAGAGGATATATTCATCTTTACAAAAGTTAATAAATGCTTTTTGGGAAATTACTTTAAACCTTTACATCAAAATTAGTTTAAGTTACTATTTTAAAAAAAGGGGACAAATGGAAAAGAGTAATTTAAAATATAAAAGGATTTTGTTGAAAATAAGCGGAGAGGCACTGTTAGGCGAGCAGCAGTTCGGAATTGACCAAAAGCCGGTGAAAAAAATTGCTGATGAAATTAAAAAAGCGGTTGACGCCGGTGCTGAAATTGCCGTTGTTGTTGGAGGCGGAAATATTTTCCGCGGCATGAAAAATAGTGCAAAATTAGGTATGGATCAGGCCTCCGGTGATTATGTCGGAATGCTTGCAACTGTGATGAACGCGATTGCACTTCAAAGCGCGCTTAACCAAATTGGTGTTCCATGCCGTGTTCAAAGCGCTCTTGCAATTAATCAGGTTGCAGAACCCTACATCAGACACCGCGCAATAAGACATTTGGAAAAAGGCCGTGTTGTAATTTTCGCTGCCGGAACCGGAAATCCGTTCTTTACTACCGACACTGCAGCGGCTCTCAGAGCTTCTGAAATCAACGCCGAAGCTATGCTTATGGCGAAAAACGGTGTTGACGGCGTTTACACAGACGACCCGAAAACCAATTCGAATGCCAAAAAACTTGATAAAATCACCTATGATGACATTATTAAAAACGGTTTAAAGGTTATGGATACCTCTGCTTGTGCATTGTGCAAACAGAATAATATCCCTATAATTGTATTTGATTTCGATTTGCAGGACGGTATTTTGAAAGTTTTGAACAATGCGGAAATCGGTACATATATAAGTTTATAGAAAATTATTGAAAGGATAAGATATGTCAGAAAGTTTAGATGAATTATTTTTATTCGGTGAAGAAAAAATGGAAAAAGCTATTGCCGCACTAAAGCGTGAATTCGGTTCAATCCGTTCAGGCCGTGCGAATCCGATGATTTTGGACAAAGTTATTGTTGATTATTATGGAGTTCCGACACAATTAAGACAAATGTCACAGGTTTCTGTTCAGGAAGGTACAATCCTTGTTATTTCACCCTATGACAAATCAATGATTAAAGAAATTGAAAAAGCTATCATTAAAGCTGAAATTGGTATTACGCCAAACAATGACGGTGTTTGTATCAGATTGAACTTCCCGCCGCTTACCGAAGAAAGACGTAAAGAAATCGTTAAAGATGTTAAAAAACTCGGTGAAGAAGCAAAAGTTGCAATTCGTAATGCGCGCCGTGATATGACAGACGATTTGAAGAAAATAGAAAAAGCTGAAAACCTTCCGGAAGACACTGTAAAAGACAATCAGGACAAAATCCAAAAACTTACTGATAAATACACAGGTATTGTTGACAGTGCTGTTGCAGAAAAAGAAAAAGAGGTTATGACAGTATAATGGATGTAATCGGCGGCTTAAACAAAAACGCAACCAGAATGCTTACGGGGTTTCTTTTAGGAACCTTTGCGATGTTTTGCATCATCAAAAGCGGAATTTTTCTGCTTTTGATGATGTACTTATTCGTATTTGTCGCCTCGCGCGAATACGTTAAAATTTTGGAACATAAGGGTTTTTACCCGAGTCTTAAAGTAATATGGCTTGCTGAAGCTGTGTTTGGGCTGATTGCATATTCTCAAAGATACGATTTAACAGCATTAGCTCTTACTGCTTTCTCTATTCTTTCATTTATCTGGGTGCTTTTCAGAGGCCGTCAGCCTTATATTGCAAATGCTGCAACAACAGTTTTTGGCTTTATTTATTGCGGCTGGTTTCCATTGCAAATTATATTTTTGCGAGAACTTTCATCGCCAAAATTCCATGACGGTTTGGGGTTTGTCGTCATGATGTTTACAACTGTTCTGTTGACGGATATCGGCTGTTATTATGCCGGAAGACATCTTGGCAAACATAAACTTGCGCCGATTGTAAGCCCTAATAAAACTATTGAAGGTTCAATCGGCGGTGCCATTTGTGCAATTCTTGGCGCAATGGTAATAGGGTATTTTATAAATCTTGAATGGTATTATTCTCTAATTGCCGGATTTTTATGTACAACGTTTGCCCAAATCGGAGATTTGTGCGAATCTTTAATCAAGCGTGACGCAGGTGTGAAAGACAGCGGTGAATCGCTTCCGGGACACGGTGGTTTTTTGGACAGGACAGACAGTTTTATCTTTACAATTCCTGTAATGTATTACTTCTGCAAATATTTCGTTTTTTCAAATGATTTTCTGACAAATCTTGTCAACTCCATTAAAGGACTTTTCTAAATGAAAAAGGTTGAAGAAATTTTTGATATAGAAATTGATGAAACCCTGCTTTTTGAACGAGCTTTGACTCATCCTTCATATACTCAGGAAAATGATTTTGAATATACCGAATGCTATGAACGCCTGGAATTTCTTGGCGATGCCGTTTTGAAACTTGCAATCTCCGACATTTTGTACAAGAAGTATCCTGACGCTCATGAAGGCGAGATGTCAAAAATTCGTTCAATTGCAGTTTCAGACAGTACGCTGTCAATTATTTCAAAAGAAATCGGACTTTCTGAATTAATCAGAGCCTCTGAACATGACTTGAAACAAGGAATAAAAAATCTTGAATCTGTAAGCGCTTGTGCTTTCGAAGCTGCTTTGGGGGCTTATTATTTGGATGGCAAGCTTGATTTATTAATGCAGAAATTAAAAGAACTTTTTGTTCCATATATTGAAGAAATAAATCAAAATATGGATAAATACAATGCCAAAGCACTTTTGCAAGAGTACACCCAATCTATAAATAAGAAAACACCGGTTTACAAACTAATAGCAGAAGATGGCCCGGCGCATAACAAAGTTTTCACTGTAGAAGTCTGGTATAATGGAGAGTTTATAGCGCGGGCTTGCGGAAAGTCAAAAAAAGAAGCAGAGCAAAAATGTGCATTTGAAGCTTGTAAAAAACTTGGAGTATCGGAATGTCAGAAGTAATAATTTCACCATCAATCCTGTCAAGCGACTTTGCTAATTTGGGCAGAGATATTCGATTTATGGAAAAAAGCGGAGCTGATTGGATACATATTGATGTTATGGACGGGCATTTTGTTCCGAATATTACAATAGGTGCGCCGGTCGTGAAATCTATCAGAAAAGTTACACAAATGCCTTTTGACGTGCATCTAATGATTGAAAATCCAAAGAAATACATAAAAGATTTTGTAGAAGCGGGCGCGGATATTGTCACATTTCATTACGAAGCAGTTCCAAGAAGTGAAATTATCGAAACGGCTGAATATATAAAAGGTTTTGGTATAAAAGCTGGCCTTTCGATAAAACCTAAAACCAATCCGGAGGAAATTTTAGAATACCTGCCGTATTTTGATTTGCTGCTTGTAATGACAGTTGAGCCGGGTTTCGGCGGTCAAAAATTCATGAGAGAATGCGCTGAAAAGATTGATTTGATTAAGCGTTTTGCTGACGAAAGCATGATTATACAGGTTGACGGCGGAATTAATGCTGAAACGGCAAGAGTCTGCACTGAATTAGGTGCAAACTCTTTAGTCGCGGGGAGTTATATTTTTAACTCCGAAAATTATGAAGATGCTATTAAATCTTTGCGCTAGTGTTTCTTAAAAGGAAGAATTAAAGTTATACCAAACCTTTTCGCTCTTTTCGTCTTAGAATTACATCAGGATTAGTTGTGATTGATGTGTCTGCCAGTGTCGGGTCAAGTTTTGCGGCTTCCTGTTTGGTTTCGTCTTCCTTCATTGCTGTTTGGTCAGGACTTTTTGTCTCATCTGCCGGAGCCTGTTCTGTAGAATCTGTTTGATTTTCTGTTTCTTCAGCTTCAGCCTCTTGAGTTTCCTGCTCTTCGGCTTGTACGTAACCCGTTGCACCAGAAGCTCTTGTCACGCTGTTTTTGTTTGCATCAACCCGCTCTTCAAATTGTACGTTGTCAGAAGCAGTGCTGTTAAATGTAGATGTTCCGGATTTTGCTGTGTCAATTGCATTCTCGCCGCTCTTGATTGTTTGTGCCGCAAGCCCTAAAAGCCCGTTCATAGTTGTAGACTGTTGTCTTAATAACTCACCAACTCCAACGGTAGTATTTCCGATATCAGTTGCATCAACTGCTGCTGCTAAAGCGTCTGAAATACCGTTTGTTGACGAATATACCTGCTGCGAGGTTGTTTCAATGTTTGTAAGTCCAAGTGTGCCAAGTTGCTTAATTTGGGCATCAATTTGAGCTGCTTGAAGTCCTGAAAACATAGTACTTTTATCGCTTTGTAATTTCTCCTGCTGTGCTTTTAATGTTTGAATTTGGCTCAACAGATTTGTTGTATAATCCTCCGCATTTGCCGTTGCGGCTTCTGATTGTTGTAAAATGGTTTCCATTTCGTTTTCTAAAGCTGTTATATTATTGGTTCTTGTGTCGCTTTCATTTCGGAAAATACCAGCCTGATCTACAAGTGAAAGCCCCTGTTCATCAAGGTTTTGTTTCAAAGATTCTCCTGCATTAAGCTTTTCGGTCTGAGCGGTTGCCTCAACTGCTTCAGGATTATCCATTGCCATTTCATAAGTGACTTCATCCGCACCCTGCTGCTTTGACATATCCTCAGCCCAGGCTAAAATCGCGGTTGGCACCTCCTGACCTTCATCTTTGTATTCCAGAACCTCGTTTGCTGTGCAGTCGTTCCAATTAATTGTCAAATCCTGAGGTTTGACCCCTGAATAACTGTTAATTGCATCTACCATAATTAGTCTTCTCCTTATTTTTGTTAAAGATATATGTTTCCAGATAACGGCATTTGTTAATACAACTTTAATCAAAATTTAAGGAAATTTTTCAAAGGCCTTGTGTTATCGGGCTTTTGAAGGTTTCACAAATCTTAAAAAAGTTTGTAATATGAATTTTTGTAACAAAATTTATATAAAGTGAATATAAAAAGTCAATATTTTTTTACGCAAATTTTTTATATAAGTACAAGAGATAAATAAAGAAAAAGAGAGGCTTAAGACAATGGCAAGAACCTTGTTGTTTACTGATGTTGCAGAAAAATATAAAGAAACTTCAATCGCATTGAGTGAAGTAAAATTCGATACAAAACGAGTAGTCCGCAAAACACTTGTGGAAATGATGAAACAGTCATTTTTTCACGGTGCCAGCAGATACGGAACAAATTTTATTGCATAAAAGAAAATGGGTAAAACTTAGCGGCCCGTTGGAAATTAAGGATAGGAAAAGGAACATTATTTATTGAATTAAGGATAGGATGGAAGAAAGACCGGTCAGAAACCGGTCTTTTATTTGTTCAAATCAAGTAAAAGCTTGTTCAAAATGCAGGCAAATCCAAGCCAGAACAAATACGGCAGCAGCAAAAAGCCGGCAAGAAAAGAAAGTTTAAAAAAGAAAATAATCATTACAAAAACCAGAACCGTTAGAAGTATTGCAACTGCTAGAGCCTTTTTTATATTGTGTTCTTTGAAGAAGACTTTTGTCCAATAAAGGTTTACGGCCAATTGTAAGAAGAAAATGCCGATTGAAAAATATTTTATAAGGCTTGCTGGTTTAGTCATGATAATAATCAAAGCGGCAAACATTAACAAAAATAAAATTGTCCAAACGTATCTGAAAACCCATTTAGGCGGAACCAGAGCCGGCTTTATAATATTATTAAAAAATTCATCATCATAAGTGTAAAACATAAAAATATAATAGCATTTTACAAAATAGTTTTAGTTAGGAAAAATGCTTATTTTATAGTCTATATTAATAAGTATTAATATAATAAAGCAAAAGTGTTATAAAAATATATATTGTGGTATATATTTAATATATATATTAATTGGAGTAGAGAGTTTTATGTCAATAAATTCATTAACAATGTCATCTGCGTTTTCAGGCTGTGTAAATACGGTAGATTCTGAGTATCAAAGAATTATTCGCCAGTTAAGAGCGTATGGAATTGAACCTACCGGCGACAAGTCTGTTGATAAAGCAAAACTTCAAAAAATCGAGGCTGTAAAAGATAGTCAAACTTCTCAATTTGCAAATACAAAAAATAACGATAAAAAAGCTGAAACCTCCCAAAATACAGCGTTAACCGATAACGGCCAGGGAACTGACCAGCTTGCCATGCTTAATAAATTGAAACTAGGTTTATTATAAACTTAATTAAGGTTTTAGGAATTAGTTTTCTGAAAATTTTTTGATGCTTGTAAAATACGTAAAACAGACCTCTTGACTGAGAGTTGCTATCAGGTTGTAAAATATTATCAGGAGGTAAAAATGATAGATAAAAAAGTTTTGATAGCTTACTATTCCCATTCAGGAAACACAAAAGCTGCCGCTGAAAAAATTCAGTCAGTCACAGGCGGAGATTTATTTGAAATAAAACCGTCAAAAGAATATCCAAAAGATTATAACACTCTTGTCAACCTTGCGCAAACAGAAAAACAAAAGGATGTAAAACCGGAACTCACAGACAATGGAAATATTGAAGATTATGAAATAATTTTTATAGGAACTCCTGTTTGGTGGTATACAATGGCATCACCTGTAAAAACATTCATTACAAAAAATAATTTTGGAGGGAAGATAATTGTGCCATTTTGTACGCACGGAGGCGGCGGGGCTTCTGCAACTTATGCAGATATGCAAAAATTAGCACTAAAAGCAAAGGTTACTGAAGGTTACACAACTTATGAAAATTCTGCCAATACACAAGATATCAAAAAATGGATAACCGATTTGAACTTATAATGAACCATATAAATTTGTTTATAAGACTGTACTTTTTGTTAAAGTGCAGTCTTAACTTTTAAACCTAAACTTTTTACACTTGATTAAATCAAACGTTTGTTTTATAATTTTGAATATGGAAAAGATTACACAAGAAAATTCAAAGGAAAAAATTCTCAAAGTTGCAATAAAGTTGTTCGCCGAAAAAGGTTTCGATGGTACAAGCATAAGAGAAATCTGTAAAGAGGCTGAAGTTAATATTTGTATGATTTCGTATTATTGGGGCGGCAAAAAAGAACTTTATCAAGGAATTATAGAGGATTTGGTTGAAAAGCAAACCGTTTTTGCTAAAAGTTTTATTGATTTTAATAAAAGCCCTCTTGAATACACGCAGGAAAAACGTGTAGAGTTATTGTTGATGATTTTAGAGAAGTTTGTAGACTTTTTCTATTCAAATATTACGGGAGATTTGGTTGTTCTTTTAATTAAACAACAGCAGAGAGCCGATTTTAAAATGGACGTTCCTGTGTTTTTGTATTTCAGAAGGCTTGTTGCAGCGATTTTTCAAAAAGATGAAAATGACCGCGAAATAATTTATAAAACCGTTTTTATTCTTTCTCAAATCAATTCTCCGAAAATTTTGCCGGCCATGTCGCTTAGGCAGCTTGGTCAAAACGAGTTCAATCAGGAGGATATAAAAATTATAAAAGAGAATGTAAAATTTTACGTACAAGCACTTCTAAAGGAGGCAAAAATTGTTTAAAAAAATATTGTTGATTTTTGCACTGCTTGCGGTTGCTCAAAGCGCATTTGCAATAGATAAACAAGAGTTAAATCCCGGCTTTTTTGAACGTTTTAATGACAATTGCTTGAATTATTATATAAATTCGGCAATTGAAAACAATCATAGTGCAAAAGAAGCTGCGGCAAGAGTTGAGCAATACAGGCAGCAGGCAAAATATTCTCTTGGTAATGAGCTTCCATCCTTTAGTGTGAGCGCGAATTATCTCGGGATAAAAGTTCCTCAGCTGGATAATTTTCAATTAAAGAAAAATGCATTCATACTTCCTTTTATGATGAATTACGAGGCTGATTTTCTGCTCAAAAACCGTGATAAAACAAGAAGTGCAAAAAAATCTTATGAAGCAAGCAAATTTGAAGAAAAGGCGGTTTATCTTTCTCTTTTGAGTGACGTTGCAAGCGTCTATACAAATCTTCTGGAATATGACCAACTTATTACAATACAAAAAGAAAATGTCGATATTTATACAAAACTTCTTGAATATGAAAGCCGGAAATTTGCACGCGGAGTAATAAATTCAACGCAATTGAATAATGCAGCAAAACAACTTGAAAATGCAAAAAATTCTCTTGAAAAATTACAGAAAGAACAAGAAGTTCTTTTAATGCAGCTTGCGGTTTTGACAGGGGTTTCGCCGGAGAATGCGAAAGATTTTGAAAGAGGAAATTTTTCAAGCTTTGAATATTCCGGAACAATTCCGGAAGAAATTCAATCGGACGTAATTTTTGCACGTCCCGACGTTATGGCTGCTGAAACTAAATTAGAAAAAGCGAAAATTGATATTCGTGTTGCAAGAAAAGAGTTCTTGCCTAACTTTAATATTACAGGTTTATGGGTGTTTAATACGATTGCACCCGGCACATTTTTCTCGTGGGAAAGTTCGTTAGCTGCAATTTTGGCCGGTGCAACGCAGGATATTTTTGCCGGCGGCAAAAAGGTTGCTAATTTGAGATATCAAAAAGCTAAATATGAAGAACTTTTTGAAAACTACAAACAGGTTGATTTGGAAGCTGTGAAGGAGGTTAATACCTCGCTGTGTTTTATCAAACACGATTCTGCAATAGAAAAAAATACTTTGAAAACCTTGGCTTACGAATACAATAACCTCTCAAATTCCAAAAAAAAACTTGCGCGCGGAACAATTTCCAATCCTGAATATTTGATGAATTTGTCTGAATTCTTAAAAATTCAAAACGACGCTGTTCAGGCTAAAAATCAACGTTTAGTAAATTATTTTACTCTTTATAAAGCTGTCGGAGGTAAATTATGAAGAAAAAATTAGCGGTAATCGTACTGCTTCTTGTAATAATCGGAACTTGTATATATTTTTTGACAAGGAAAAAAGAAAATCCAAACGAACTCACTCTTTACGGAAATATTGAAATCCGTCAGGTGGACATGAGTTTTCAGGTCGGCGGACAGCTTTTGAAAATGCTTAAAGAGGAAGGCGACAGCGTTAAAAAAGACGAATTGATTGCGGTTTTGGAGGACAAAGATTATAAAGCAAATCTTGAAAAAGCTTCTGCTGATGTGAACAAAACTCTTGCGCTTAAAAATGATGCCGAGTCGAAATATAACAGAAATCTGCCTTTATGCACTGATAATACGGTCTCGCAGCAGGAATGCGACAATCTTTTGAATACTAGAGATAAAACCAGAGCTGATTACGAAGCCGCGCTTGCGGCAAAAAACTTTGCGAAAAATCAACTTGATTACACAAAGATTTACGCGCCTGATGAGGGAACTGTAACCGTCAGGGTTCAGGAGCCTGGAGCAACGGTTAATAAAGGGCAGATTGTTTATACTATTTCTAAAACAAAACCGGTTTGGATTAGAGCTTATGTGAACGAAACAGATTTGGGCAATATAAAATACGGTCAAAAAGCCACTGTATTTACGGACTCTGTAGACCCGAAAACAGGAAAACACCGTGAATATCAGGGATATATCGGATATATTTCTCCGGTAGCGGAATTCACACCAAAAACAGTTCAGTCAACTGACTTGAGAACAAGTCTGGTTTACAGAATAAGAGTTTATGTTGACGATATTGACGAATATTTACGTCAGGGAATGCCGACAACTATAAAAATTAATCTGACAGGTAATAATTCCGATGAACACGGTAGAAATTAAAAATTTAATAAAAACTTTCGACGGTTCAGCTGCTATTGACGACCTTTCGCTTGAAATTGAAAAAGGTAAAATAACAGGACTTATCGGGGCTGACGGAGCTGGTAAAACAACGCTTTTGAGACTTGTAATCGGATTGCTTCTTGCAGATTCCGGCGAGATTGTGACGCTCGGCTTAAATCCTGCCACACAGAAAAAAGAACTTAATCCAAAAATCGGCTATATGCCGCAAAAGTTCGGGCTGTATGAAGACTTAACTGTTATTGAAAACCTGCGGCTTTATGCTGATTTAAAAGAAGTTCCGCATGATTTTGATAATCTGCTGGAATTTACGAGCTTAAAACCGTTTCAGGACAGACTTGCAGGCGCTTTGTCCGGCGGGATGAAGCAAAAACTCGGGCTTGCCTGTACGCTTCTTGGCTCTCCGGAATTTCTGGTTTTGGATGAACCTTCTGTGGGCGTTGACCCTATTTCGAGACGTGATTTGATGAAGATGGTCAGGGCTTTAATTACTCCTGAAACAACGGTTTTGTGGTCAACGGCTTACCTTGATGAAGCGCATAGTTTTGATACGGCTGTTGTGCTTGACCGCGGAAAAGTGATTTACAAAGGCGAACCTCATGAACTTGCGCCGACGCCTCAGGAATTCGAGGAGAAAGTCATTGAACTTATGGGCGGATATAAAAAAGAAAAATCCCTGATTGCAGAAAATTATACACCGCTTCATACCGAAATCGAATGCCCTGTTGTTGCGGAAAATCTTGAGAAAAAGTACGGGGATTTTTATGCGGTAAAAAACAATTCCTTCTGTATTAAAAAAGGTGAAATTTTTGGACTTTTGGGGCCGAACGGCGCCGGAAAATCAACTTCTTTTAAAATGATGTGCGGGCTTGCAAAGCCAACGAGCGGAACTGCAAAACTTATGGGCGTCGATATTCTTCAAAACCCTGAAAAAGCACGCGCAAATCTTGGTTACATGGCACAGAAGTTTTCACTTTACGGAAGCCTTACCGTCCGTCAAAATCTGGAATTTTTCGCCGCTGCCTACGGAATAGCATTTTTGGACAGAAAAAAGCGTATTGATGAAATTATTCAGGTTTTCGGATTTCAAAAGATTGAAAACCAAAAGTCAGAAGACCTGCCGCTCGGTTTTAAACAGCGTTTGTCACTGGCATGCGCATTAATCCACAATCCGCCGATATTGTTTCTTGATGAGCCGACCTCTGGCGTTGATGTTGTAACCCGCAGAGATTTTTGGAACCATATTACCTCGCTTGCAGAGAAAGGCGTTACAATACTTGTTACAACACACTTTATGGATGAGGCTGAATATTGTGACCGAATTAGTCTTTTTTACCATGGCGAAACCATTGCTGTCGGCACTCCGCAGGAACTTAAAAATCAGGCTCACGCAGAGAATATGGAGGATACTTTTATAACATTAATTAAGGAGTCTGAAAAACAATGAAAATTTTATCTGCCTTAATAAAAAAAGAAACATTACAAATACTTAGAGACCCGAGCAGTATAATTATTGCGTTTGTTCTACCTTTAATTTCGATTTTGATATATATGTACGGAATAAACATGGATACAGTAAAAGTTAAAATAGGGCTGAAAAATGATGATGCAAACCCGGAGGTTTCTACACTCATAAAATCTTTCGGACACAGCAAATATGTAAATTCCTTTATTTATGATAATGAAAACGATATAACAGAAGCTATTGTCCGTTCAAAAATCAAAGGCGCAGTTATAATTCCGAATGACTTCTCAACAAACCTTTCACGCGGAAAAAGCGCAGAAGTTCTTGTTGTTACTGACGGAACCGAGGTTAATACGGCAAATTATGTTCAAAGTTATTCAATGTCGATTTTGAACCAGTGGCTTTTGACAAGCAAATACGCTCCTCTTGCCGCAAAACAAATCATAACTCCGGAAATAAGAACCTGGTACAATCAGGACTTAAACAGCCATTATTTTATTCTTCCCGGCTCAATTGCTATTACAATGACGTTAATCGGAATTCTTTTGACAGCTCTTGTCATTGCGCGTGAATGGGAGCGCGGAACAATGGAAGCGCTTTTGAGTACAAGCGTTAAGAAAATCGATATTGTTCTCGGGAAATATATTCCTTATTTTGTTCTGGGGATGTTGTCAATGGCCTTCAGTGTGTTTATAAGTGTTTGCGTGTTTCAAATCCCGTTTAGAGGAAATTATTTTGTCTTGTTTGCAGTGAGCGGTTTGTTTTTGTTTACCTGTCTCGGAATAGGTTTGACAATCTCTTCTATAACCAAGAACCAGTTTTTAGCAAGCCAGGTTTCTCTCGGGCTCGGATTTTTACCGGCGCTTTTGTTGTCTGGGCTGATGTTTCCAATAAATTCAATGCCGGCGTTTTTCCAGCATCTTACAAGAATTCTTCCGCCAAGATATTACATAACTTTTATTGAAAGTGAATTCATGGCCGGAACTGTCTGGGAAATCGTTATAATAAATTCAATTTTCCTTACAATTCTCGGCTTGCTTTTGTTTATGGTGGTTTATAACAAAACAGATATGAGGCTCCTCAAATGATTAGAGATTTTCTAAGACGTGTTTTCGCACTTATAAAAAAAGAATTTATCACTATCTGGAAGGACCCGAAAAGCCGCGGAATTATTATTGCATTGCCGATTATGCAGCTTCTTGTTTTTGCAAATGCAATTACAATGGAGGTTAAAAATATTGATGTTGCAGTAATGGATTACAGCAAATCAGTCGAGTCGCGTGAGCTTCTTTCCCGTTTTGAAAATTCTCCGCGTTTCAGGAAATTTTATTATGTCCAAAACGAAAACGAACTTAAAGAAAAAATAGATAACCAGAAAGTTCAAATCGGGCTTTTTATAGATAATAATTTTTCAACAAACATTAAAGCTCAAAAACCGGTCAGTGTGTTGATTGTTACAGACGGCCGCCAAACAAATTCAGCTTCAATTGCGGGCGGATATGCTTCACAAATTATAAGCGGATATAACTCGGAGATTTCTAAAAACAAAGGTGCTGAAATAATTCCTGTAACAAGAAACTGGTACAATCCTAACCTTGAATACCGTTGGTATATTTTGACAGTTCTGGTTGCGATGCTTGCTCTTGTAATAACGCTTTTGTTAACAGCGCTTTCGATTGCACGCGAAAGGGAACTCGGAACGTTTGACCAGCTTATTGTAAGCCCGTTGTCCTCTTTTGAAATTCTTCTTGGAAAAACTGTTCCGCCGCTTATTATTGCAATGGGTTTGACGTGCCTGATGACTGTTATTATAATTTACGGTTTCCACGTTCCTTTTTCAGGGTCTATATGGTTGTTTTTAGTTGCGATTTTTATTTCTTTATTATCAATAGTCGGAGTTGGACTTTGTATTTCATCAATTTGTAAAACCCAGCAGCAGGCAATTTTGGGCGTAATAACCTTTCAAATGCCGGCAATTCTGCTTTCGGGGTTTATCTCTCCGATTGAAGATATGCCCGTGTTTTTGCAGTATTTTACTTATATAAATCCAATAAGATTTTTCATGGTTTTGACAAGAGGGATTTTCTTAAAAGGGATGGGAATAGAGGATACTATTATGAACTTAATTCCGCTTATTTTTATCGCAATTATGACGCTTTCTCTTGCAGGCTGGACTTTCAAACGAAAACTCGATTGAAAAATTCTATAATACTAATCATATTAACTCATCACCTGCCAGCCTGGGCTGACAATTTAAAAAGTCAGCTTTTTTATTTTTTTACAGGCAGTTTGTATAAATTTTCACGACGCCTAGTTATATCAGGATTTGACAGGTAATCTTCATATTTACTTCTGCAATTTATGTAACCGTTTGGAGAAATCTCAATAATTCTATCTGCAACTGTCTGTATAAATTGATAATCTTGAGATGTGAAAAGAACAGTTCCGGTATAATCAATCAGAGAGTTGTTTAGTGCTGTAATTGCTTCTAAGTCAAGGTGGTTTGTCGGTTCGTCAAAAATCATTACGTTTGCTTCTTCAATCATCATTTTTGCCAGAATACAGCGAACTTTTTCGCCTCCGGAAAGAACATTAACCTTTTTATCAGCGTCGTCGCCGGAGAAAAGCATTCTTCCCAAATATCCGCGAAGGAAGTTTACATGCTGGTCAGGCGAATATTGTGCAAGCCATTGCATTATATTCAAATTTGATTCAAAGTAGAAGTTGTTGTCTTTCGGGAAATAAGACATTGTAGTTGTAACGCCCCATTTTACCTCCCCTGCGTCAGGTTCGGTTTTTCCTGCCAGAATTTCAAACAGAGTTGATATAATCAGCGGGTCTTTTGCAATAAAAGCTATTTTTTCACCCTGAACAACTTCGAAACTGAAGTTTTTAAACAAAAGTTCACCGTCAACGGATTTTGTGAGTTTATCCACTGTCAAAACGTCTTTTCCGGGCATTTTTTTGTAATTAAACCTGATTCTCGGATACTGGCGCGAGGACGGTTTAATTTCTTCAAGCGAAAGTTTATCAAGCATATTTTTTCTGGAAGTTGCCTGTTTTGCTTTTGAGGCGTTTGCGCTAAACCTTGCAATAAAGGCTTTTAGTTCTTCCATTTTTTCTTCGGTTTTCTTGTTCTGTTCTTCTTTTTGTTTCTTGATTAACTGGCTTGCCTGCGACCAGAAAGAATAGTTTCCGGTATAAAGCTGAATGTTTTTGTAGTCAATATCCGCAATATGAGTACAAACTTTGTCCAAAAAGTTTCTGTCGTGTGAAACCACAATAACAAGATTTGGAAAATCGATTAAGAATTCTTCAAGCCACTTAATTGTGCTGATGTCAAGGTGGTTTGTCGGTTCGTCCAAAAGCAGAATATCCGGATTTCCGAAAAGTGCCTGAGCTAACAATACGCGTACTTTTTCACTCCCTGCAAGGTCTTTCATCTGAACGTAATGAAGTTCATCGGCAATCCCAAGTTCAGATAAAAGCGAGGCCGCCATTGATTCTGCCTGCCAGCCGTCAAGTTCTGCAAATTCTTCTTCCAAATGCGCTGCTTTAATTCCGTCTTCGTCATTAAAATCTGGCTTAGCATACAAGGCATCGCGTTCCTTCATAATATCGTAAAGTTTTTTGTGACCCATAATAACAGTGTCAATTACGCTGTATTCGTCAAATTCAAAGTGGTTTTGTTTTAAGACTGCAATTCTCTGCCCTTTCGCAATATTAACTTCTCCTGACGTAGTTTCCAATTCTCCTGAAAGCACTTTTAAAAGTGTGCTTTTACCTGCTCCGTTTGCACCAATTACACCGTAGCAGTTGCCAGGAACAAATTTTATGGTTACATTTTCAAAAAGCGTTTGCGACCCAAATCTTACTGTTAATTTATTTGTTGTAATCATTCTTTTTCCTTTTGTCAGCTGAACACTCTATATGGAGTGTAAAATTTTTCGGCTATATAAACAGTTTAACACAAAAATCCGTAGCGTTAACCTAATTTTTTATTTCAGATATAAAACTGTAATATTATATATAAATTTTTGTAAAAAATCTGAAATCGGCTAATAGACAAATAAAAAAGCCTAGATTTAATATAATAAGTATTATTTGTAGGAAGTATAAATAGAGCTATAAAAGAAAAAAAGGAGTTACAGCTTTAAATAAAAGAATAGATGCGATAATGGTTTTACCCATTTAATAAAATAAGTGATGAATTTTAGAAGTTTAGGAAAAGTTTTTATATTAATAGTGTTTTCGTGTAGTTTGTTAAATTCAGCCGCCGTCGCAGATGAACTTAATTTCAACGATTTTTTGTCAACCGCACTCATAAATTCATACAATCTTAAAATTTCCAAACTTGAACAGGCAATTTCGCATAAAGGTATAAAAGAAGCCCAATCCGGTTACTATCCTACCTTAAGTGCTTTTGCAACAACAGAAAGATATAATGATTTAACAAATGGCAACGCTCAAATCACGGCTGTCGGTAATGAAATTTTGCTTAACCGAAGTTATTATCAAGATATGGCTGCATTGGGTTTGTCATATAATGTTTTTGACTTTGGCACCCGTCGGAAACAGCTGGAAATTGCAAAAGCAGATGACAAACAAAAAGAACTTCTATTGCAGAAAAATACAAGAGATTTGCGTCTTGATACGGTTGATATCTATGGTGAAGCTCTAAATTTATACAAAAGCTCTAAAATTAAATCTGAAACTCTTGAATTACAAAATGAATTGGTATTTATAAACAAACGAATGCGTGAAGCCGGCGAATTGTCTGAAGTTACTCTTGTAGAGAGTGAAATCGAAGCCTCTGAAACTAAAACAGAATTAGCAGAAATAAAAAATAATCTCGCAAAAAAGTTATCGGAGGTTTCTTATTATACAAACCAAAATTATGATGTAAATGCCCTTGTTCTGCAGGATTTTCCGGAAAAACCTGAAAATGCGTCTGTTTCTGACGGATTAATTAAATTAACGGCAGAAATGCTCGAATTTCTTCCGGAAGAGTCTTATGAAGCCAAAGCTGCTGATTTAGAAATATTGAAAAAGAAAAAGGAATATGAAATCCAAAAAATAACAAATTATCCGAAAATACGCTTTGACACAAGATATAATTTTTACGGCTCAGACCCAAGCAATTTTTTTAACGGTGTCGGAGATATTTCACAAAGGAGTTTGACAATCCGGCTTTCCGCCTCAATGGTTCTGTTTGATGGTTTTAAAAATACAAGTGCTGTCGCAAAAAAGAAGCTGGAAATTGAGAAATCAAAGATTGAAAAAGAAAAACAACTTGCTGAGCTAAAGAAAAAGTATGAACAAATCCAATTGGATGCAAAGAATTCCATGATTCAATCAGAAAATAATGCAGCAACTTTAGCATTGGTAAACAAGAATCTGGAAAATCTAAAAAGACTAAATGCAGCCGGCTTATCAGCAAGAGCGGATTGTATAAAAAAGCAGATAGACTTGCTAAAGAAAAAGCAGGAATTGGAGCAGAATCAAATAAGAAATTTTGTTACACAGTATAAGTTAAAAGTTTTAAGCACAAATCAGACAGAGTTGTAAATAATATCATACCATCGGCCAATATGATTTATGCAATAAAGTAATATTATAACAAAATAGGAAGTTTAAAAAGTTGGAGTTTATGAAAAATAATAAAAAAGTTATTGTCGTTATACTTGTTATAATTGTATTATTGTCATTAGTTGGATATTATTTTTACGAGAGAAGTTTTGGGTATTTTGTACCGATTTCATTAGAAAAAATCTTGCCGGCAAGAAATACTCTTGTCAAATTATATAAGACAGGTGATTTCTATACTATTGTTGATAATGTGAACAATATATACAAAGTCGATATTAAACCCAATTTGAAAATAAATCTTATATCTAAAAGTAGCTTAAAAGATAGCAAAGTTTTTGTAACAGATAATTTATTGGATACAACAAAAATAGATAAGAATACAAATAACTTAATTATCTATAAAAATTCTAAAGATAAAATGAATAGTATTCAATTGCATAACGGCAATATTTTATTTTATCGCGTTGATAAAGATGATAAAATAACCTTATACGTTTATGAGCCATTGTCCAATCAAATCATTAATAGATATCAAAGTGCTAATAATACAAAATCTTATTCATTTGGTGCTTACATTAACACTATTGATGAAGATAGTGCTTTAATAACTACGCAAGATAAAAAGACGAGAATAACTATAACAGAACTATACAATTCAAAAAATAATACATTAATTCCAATTAAAACAGACGGTTCTGACAATTTATTTCCATTTGAAATGGCAAATGTGCAGCTATCTGAAAATGAAAGTCTTTTTATAAAGTATGTAAAAGAAAAAAAGTTGGGCAAAATTGTATCTTATATTTATGATTCAAAAAAGAATCTGTTTTATCAGACAGGTAATTTACCATTAGATAAAAATCTGGATATTTTATATAAAATTAAACTTGTTCCGCTAAAAATGGGACATTTCCTTTTAATTGAAGAAGGACATAATAAAAATAAATTAATTTGGGAAGATATAATTAGCAAATATGAATTTAAAAACAATAAATTTGAAAGAATATCCACGTTTGGAACTGGAGAGTTAGGTACCAAATATTTTTTTACAAATTATACTATTACACAAGCTAATATTTTACCCCTAAACGAAGATGAACTTTTAGTCACAGGTGGAATGGCTGGTGTCTTAATAGCATACGGCCCAGTTTCTAGGGCATATTTAATAAATCTTAAAAAACAAAAAGTTAGACGAATTGGCAATATGAAAAAAAGACGTTCCAATCAATCAAGTATTCTTATAGACGAAAAATCAGCAATTATATATAGAGGTGACTATATATTGAATATTAAAACAGATGTAGAAGGATTTAAAAGGGGTAGAGTATGGTAGATAAATCTTTATTAGTGGACATGAGCCAGCAGCATATAATATGGAACCGGATATTAATGACAGTGATTGGTATGCGGATTCTATAGCATTGAACGCGAATGTCCTTGTTTACGACAGTTACTGTAATGGTATTGCCGCATAAAAATATATACCATCGGCTAATATGATTTATAAAATAAAGTAATATTATAACAAAATAGGAAGTTTAGAAAGTAGGGGGTTATGAAAAAGCATAAAAAAGTTTTTGTATTTATAGTTATCTTGATACTAATTTTATGTATATCTTTAATTTCTTATAATTTAATTATAAAATCTCAAAATTCGGTTTTAAATATTGAAAAAGGTCCAGAAACAATTTATAAAAGATTTCCTGGAGAATGTTTGCAATTAGATAATGGGAATGCTGTAATTGTCGGCTCTTTAGGATATAAAGACCAACATAAAGCTGAATTATTTAAAATCAATGAAAAGAAATTTGTACAATTGCCAGACACTATATTTCCACATAAAGGACAAACTTATTTATTTCAAAAACGAAATCAAGTTTTAGTGCTTGATGATAATCCTGTTGAAATTTTTGATATAAATAAAAATATTTTTTATAAGACGAATTATTGTATTACTGATGTATGCAATGTGAAAGATACTCAAAAGAATCCAATGACTTCATTTAAAGCTTATGATTATTCAGACAATCAATTCTTAATACATTCTTATTATTCACCTGCAAAATTATATTTTTGGGATTATCATAACGGCAAAAAGCAAACATTGCCTGAATTTAATATAAATAGAATGGGATATAGTATTTTACTTTTGCCAAATAAAAAGATAATGATTTTAGGCGGATTTATATCTAAAAAGTCAGATTTTATAGAGCAAACAGAAATATATAATCCTGATACAAATAAGTTTTCTTTAGGTCCAAAAATACATTTGGATTCTCCACTAAAGAAGGTTGACACTTATAATGCAGCCTTCCAAACAGAAAACTTTATATATAGCTTTGACGATAATACAAATAATTTTGTTAAAAAAGAAGTTGCTTATGATGACGATTTATATAGTCGAATACAATTAGACAAAAAATTTGATCTGTTAGTTTATAAAGATATTTTCAAAGGTTTTTATATAAAATTATTTGATAATGAATTAAATAAAGATATAGCAACAAAAAAACTATTATATTCTCCGGTCTCACGGCCGATAATGTATTTAAAATTAAGTAAAAATAGCATTTTAATTCTACAAAATGAGCAAAATAATTATTTAGACAGCTTAAGACCGACACAAAATACTCAGATAATTAGTGTGTGGGAAAATTAATAAAGGGGTTAGAAGATGGATATGAATAACAATAGTTATAAAAATTTGCTAATTCAACATTTAGAAGATTTGGCCAATGATGCTTTAGCCAAACAATTAAAAGAACATGATTATACAAATACATTACCGAAGGATTTTTCAGGGAAAGATGTTGTTAAAAATAGAGACTCAAATGAAGTAAATGCATGGCAACATGCCTATATTTCTGGTTATTTAAGCTTAACTGTACCAGATAATGCTGCGTTATTGGCTGGTTATTTAAAAGAGTTTGCGACTCCAAATCAATGGTCGAAAGATACATTAAAAGATTTATATAATAACATAAAAGGTGTAGAATTAGCAAAAAACATGTCATCAGTTGATGATTTTGCAAAAATGTTATATGAAAGTCAATATGAAATATTTCCAGATAAAGTTCCGAGTACTAAAACTCCTCCTTATTTAATTGTTAATGAATTTGAGGATGAAAGAATTTACGATTCTACAATAATCAAGAATTTAGGTGGTCTAATACTTCAATTATCTCCATTTGCTCCATTAAAAAAACTTTTAGACACGTTCACCTCCGCCCAAAGTGCAGAAGTACCAAAAGATCCCTTACTAATCGATCTAGACGGGGACGGTATAGAAACAACGAGTGTAGAAAATGGCGTCTATTTCGATCAGGAAAATGACGGATTTGCCGAAGTAAGCGCCTGGGTATCGTCAGATGATGGCGTCCTCGCCATTGACAAAAACAACAACGGCACCATCGACAACGGCTCCGAACTATTCGGCGACAGTTACGTAAAATCAGATGGTACCATTGCCACCTCCGGCTTCGACGCACTTTCCGACCTTGACAGCAACGGAGATGGCCAAATAAATTCCTCCGATACAAGTTTCGACGCAATAAAAATTCTAAAAGGAGACGGTACTCTCCTAAGTCTAAGCGATGCCGGCATCAGCTCAATAAGTCTGACTGCAAAAAAATCAGTAATAACAGATTCGAACGGCAATCGCCAGCTAACCACCGGCACATACACGAAAACAGATGGCAGCACTGGCAAGATAAGCGATTACGAACTTCAAAGCGACCCAATGAATTCAATCGCAACCGACTGGCTCGAGGTTTCAGACGAAATCGCCGCACTGCCGGATATTCCCGGCATGGGAAAAATGTATTCTCTGCATCAGGCTATGGCAAGAGATGAAGAACTTACAGCCCTCATTAAAACCTTTATAAATGCTCCCGATGCGAGTACCCGTCAGTCTTTAATTCCACAAATAATCTATAAATGGGCAGATGTTGAAAATATCGCCTCTGACAGCCGCGGCATTCAGATGGATGCAAAAGATTTAACAGCCTTAGAAAAATTTATGGGCAGCGAATTTTTAGGCGTTGCACATAGCGGAATTCCGAACAGCACCGCCGCAAATCTTTTAGAAAATGCTTTTGCAATATTAAAAAGTTACATATATGCCGAGTTGACATCTCAAACAGCACTGAAACCTATATATGAAATGCTTGAACTTGAATATGATGAAGCATTACAAAAATACGTATATAATCTAGATACAGTTCAGAATTATATAGATTCAGTAATATCTCAGGATACAACCTCTGGAAAAGGATTGTTATTGGAATTCGCCGGAACATTTATAAACTTGGGTTTAAAAGAAACAAGTAATTATTCCTCATTTGAGCAGCATTATATAGAAATGGGTGACGATTTCAAGTTATTAATGCAAACTGTTGACAAAATAAATATATATGGCACAGAAGGCAATGATAATATTGAAGGAACAGCTCAACAGGAAGCTGTGTTTGGTTATGGCGGAAATGATACAATATACACTCGACAGGGCGACGACCTTGTCTACGGCGGTGACGGAAATGATATTATAGATACCTGCGAAGGTAATGATGTTATTTATGGAGAAGCCGGCGATGATACAATAAATTCAGGTGCTGGTGATGACATAGTTTATGGCGGTGACGGCAACGACATAATAACCAATTCCGGCGGCAATGATTACATAGACGGTGGCGCCGGTGACGACACAATCAAATCAACCGCCATAAGCTCAAATCCGACAGATGAAACCTTAGTTGGCGGAACTGGCAACGATTACTTTGAAGATAAAGATGGCGGCGACGAAACCTTTATCTTTAACTTGGGCGATGGCAATGATTTGATATATAACCGTGGCGGTAATGACACAATCAAATTTGGTGCAGGTATTACTCAAGACAACATAAAATTCCATGGCGAGGGTTATGATTTATTCATAACCTTTAGTAATTCAGAGGACTCAATCAAGATAAAAAGTTTTATCAGCTCAAACTCATATAGAATTGAGAACTTTGAATTTTCGGACGGTACAATAATTACCTCAGACTATGTCATGTCCCATTTAGTAACCGATGGCACCTCTGGAGATGACACTTTAGAAGGAACAACAGTTTCCGAAACAATCTATGGCTACGCCGGTAATGATACAATAGAAAGTGGCTCCGGTGATGATATAGTTTATGGTGGTGACGGCAACGACACAATAACTAATTTCGGCGGCAATGATTACATAGATGGCGGCGCGGGTGATGACACAATCAAGTCAACCGCCTCAACATCAAATCCAACAAATGAAACCTTAGTTGGCGGAACTGGCAATGATTATTTTGAAGATAAAGACGGCGGCGACGAAACTTTTATCTTCAATCAAGGCGATGGAAATGACATTATTTACAACAACAAAGGCAATGATACAATCAAATTTGGGAATGGCATAACTCTGGACAACATAAAATTCCATGGCGAAGGTGTTGATTTATTCATAACATTTAGCGATTCAGAGGACTCAATCCAGATAAAAAATTTTATCAACTCAAGCTCATATAGAATTGAGAACTTTGAGTTTTCGGACGGAACAACCCTTACCTCAGACTATGTAATGGCACATTTAGTAACTGAAGGCACTTCTGGTGATGATACAATAACCGGAACAAATGCTTCAGAAACAATATACGGCTACGCCGGCAATGATACAATAAATTCAGGCTCCGGTGATGACATAGTTTATGGGGGCGACGGCAATGACATAATAACCAATTCCGGCGGCGATGATTACATAGACGGCGGCGCCGGAGACGACACTATCAAATCAACCGCCTCAACATCAAATCCGACAGATGAGACCTTAGTCGGTGGCTTAGGCAACGATTATTTTGAAGATAAAGACGGCGGCGACGAAACCTTTATCTTTAACCTAGGTGATGGCAATGACGTAATACATAACCGCGGCGGTAACGACACAATCAAGTTTGGCGCAGGAATAACTCTGGATAATATAAAATTTCATGGTGAGGGTGTTGATTTATTCATAACCTTTAGTAATTCAGAGGATTCAATCCAGATAAAAAGTTTTATAAACTCAAGCTCATATAGAATCGAGAATTTTGAATTTTCCGATGGAACAACCATTACCTCAGACTATGTCATGTCCAATTTAGTAACCGAAGGCACGCCTGATGATGACACAATAATCGGAACGAATGCTTCGGAAACAATCTATGGTTACGCCGGCAATGATACAATAAATAGCGGTGCCGGGGATGACATAGTTTATGGCGGCGATGGCAACGATATAATAACCAATTCCGGCGGTGATGATTACATAGACGGCGGCGCCGGAGACGACACAATCAAGTCAACCGCCTCAACATCAAATCCGACAAATGAAACCTTAGTTGGCGGAACTGGCAATGATTATTTTGAAGATAAAGATGGCGGCGATGAAACCTTTATCTTTAACTTGGGTGATGGCAATGATTTAATATATAACCGTGGCGGCAATGATACAATCAAGTTCGGCGCAGGCATAACTCAAGAAAATACAAAATTCCATGGCGAAGGAAGTGATTTGTTTATAACATTCAAAGATACAACTGATTCAATCCAGATAAAAAGTTTTGTAAACTCAAGCTCATACAGAATCGAGAATTTTGAATTTTCCGATGGAACTTTGCTTACCTCAGACTATGTAATGTCCCATTTAGTAACCGAAGGCACCTCCGGCGATGACACAATAACCGGAACAAATGCTTCGGAAACAATCTATGGCTACGCCGGCAATGATACAATAAATAGCGGCTCCGGCGATGATATCGTTTATGGCGGCGACGGTAACGATATAATAACCAATTCCGGCGGTGATGATTATATAGACGGTGGCGCGGGGGATGATATAATCAAGTCAACCGCCTCAACATCAAATCCGACAGATGAAACCTTAGTCGGCGGAACTGGTAATGATTACTTTGAAGACAAAGATGCCGGCGATGAAACCTTTATCTTTAACATAGGTGATGGGAATGACGTAATATATAACCGTGGCGGAAATGATACTATAGTTTTTGAAAGTTCCGTATCAAAAGAAAATATTGCATTTTTTATGGATTCTTCCGGAGATTTATTTGTTGATTATGGTGAAGATGCGGGTAATGATATTATTCAAATTGAAAATCAAAAGAGTTCAAGCTATGCAATAGAGTCATTTAAAGTAACTGATGAAAGCGGCAAATCATATTTACTTACAAGCGACGATATAAATAAGTTAATTCAGGATATGTCAGCTTACGCTGCTGATAACGGAATTTCTATAAACTCAGCGGCCGATGTAAAAGAAAATCCTGATTTAATGAACCTTGTTGCAAATTCCTGGGCGGCATAGGAAGGTACAAGATTTATGCAAACAGGATTAACAGCCTTTGACACTGTTGCCAAAATTAACGGGATAAGCCTTGATTTGCGCTCTATAATCCGCGAATTTTCTCTGGGCGAAGAGGAAATTGAAGTTGAAGAACTGCTTCTGATTATGAAGCAGTTCGACTTCAAAGCAAAAGTTAAAACTCTAAATGTTGACAATATTCCGGACAATTACCCTCTTCCTGCTGTAATTTTGCAGAAAAACCGCAAATATTCAGTTCTGTTAAAAGCTGATAAAGTCAAAAAACATGTATTAATTTATTCAATAGAAGATAACAAAACAAAAGATATCTCTTATGAAGAACTTTTTGAACTCTCTGAAAATAAATTCATAATTCTCTCGCATAAACTTATAAATTCTCAAATTAAATTTGGATTTAAGTGGTTTTTTAATGAAATTTTAACTTACAAACAGGTTATAGCGGAAGTTATGCTGGGTTCTTTCATTGTGCAGCTTTTCGGGCTTGTAACACCGCTTTTTACACAGGTTATCTTAGACAAAGTTATAGTTCACAGAAGCATAATGACACTGGATGTGTTGGCCTTTGCATTCGTTGCTGTTATGATTTTTGAACTTCTTTTAAATTTTGCAAGAAAATATATTTTCCTTCACACTGCAAGCAAAATTGATGCAAAACTCGGCGCAAAATTATTTAAACATCTTTTTTCTCTGCCTTTCACCTATTTTGAAAACCGAAAAGTCGGAAATATTATAACAAGGGTTCGCGAACTCGACCAAATAAGAGAATTTATAACAAGCAAAAGCGTTTCTGTAATTTTAGACTTATTTTTCTCATTTGTCTTTGTCATTATGATGTTTTTGTACAGTCCTATTTTGAGCCTTCTTGTCATAGGTTTTGTAATTGTAATTGCGCTGCTTTATCTGATTATAACACCGGAACTTCGCGAGCGGCTTGAGAAAAAATTCCAAATGGGCGCGCAGTCAAATTCATACCTTGTGGAATCCGTCACTGGAATTCAAACCGTAAAATCTCTTGCCATTGAAGGAAGTATGCAGAAAAAATGGGAAGATAATCTCGCAAAATATATAAGTTCATCTTTTAAACTATCAAATATGAGCAATATTGCGGGCGCACTTTCCAATATGCTTCAAAAAGCTATGACAATTGCAATTTTGTATTTCGGAGTCAAACTTGTTATTGCGAACAAGCTTACAATAGGGCAGTTAATTGCATTCCAAATGTTTTCCAACCAGTTTTCAGGACCGGTTTTGAGACTGGTAAATTTATGGAACGAATTTCAGCAGTGCTTGCTCGGGATTGACAGACTTGGCGATATTTTGAATACTCCGGTTGAAGTCCAGTCAAGTAAAAGCATAACTTTGCCGCAAATTCATGGAAGCGTAAAATTTGATAATATTTGTTTTAAATATTCGCCCAATGCTCCTTATGTAATCAATAATTTCAAATATAATATTGCCCCGGGAATGAGTGTCGGAATTGTCGGACGGAGCGGAAGCGGCAAAAGTACAATCACAAAACTTTTACAGCGTCTTTATATACCAAATGAAGGAACAATTTATATTGACGGCGTTGATGTAAGACAAATGAATCCGACATGGCTCAGATATAATATTGGTGTTGTTCTTCAGGAAAATTATTTGTTTGCAGGTTCAATAAGAGAAAATATCTCACTGCCAAAACCCGACGCTCCGATTGAACACATTATTCAGGCTGCGCAAATCGCAGGAGCGCATGAATTTATTTCGGAATTTCCAGAAGGTTACGAAACAATAGTCGGAGAACGCGGCTCAAGCCTTTCAGGCGGCCAAAGGCAAAGAATTGCAATTGCAAGAGCTTTGATTACAAACCCGAGAATTTTTATTATGGATGAAGCAACGTCAGCACTTGATTACGAATCCGAAAGAATAATTCTCAATAACATGAACAGAATTACAAAAGGAAGAACAACTTTTATCATTGCCCACAGGCTTTCAGCGGTCAGAAACTGTGATGTAATTCTTGTCATGGACAAAGGCCGGATTATTGAAGCCGGCAGCCATGAAGATTTGATGAAAAATGAAAGAGGGTATTACAAATTTTTATACAGCCAGCAGGAGGTTGTAAATGTTCACTAAAATCAAAAACACCGTTCTGAATGCTGTTAAACAAATAAATGATTCTTATGAATTTAAACCTCTTTTAAGTGAAATTGAGGAAGCACCGGTAAGCCCGCTTGGCAGATTTACTTTCTGGATAATTGTTTCTCTGATAATAGTTACTGCTTTATGGCTTTTTCTCGGCAAAGTTGATATTGTTGTTAACGCCCGCGGAATTGTAATTCCTGACGGCGAATCAAAAATTATTCAGCCGCTTGAAACCGGAGTTGTCAAACAAATTCTTGTAAAAGAAGGCGATTTTGTAAAGAAGGGCCAGCTACTTATTAAAATTGACGCCTCAACAACAGACGCACAATTAAAATCAGTTACAAAAAATCTTGCACAGAGCCGGCTTGAAGTTAAAAGGCTTATGGCAAACGGAACAGAAACGAATTTTTCTACCGAAGACTCTTTGCCTGAACTTGATGAGGAAAAAGAAATTCAGGAGAAACTTTACAAAGAAAATTTAACCTCGTTGAATAATGAAATTGCTGCAAAAAACAATCAGATTAAACAGTTAAACATGCAAATTTCATCAGCCTCCGCGCTGAAACGTGATTACGAATTCCAGTTAAAAAATGCACGTGAAAGAGAAAATAAGTTGTCGGAAGTTCTTGATATAATTGCCTACAGCCAGTATCAGGAAGCAAAAGATAAGACAAACAGCCTTCAAGAATCCGTAAATAAAACCGGTGCGGAAATAAAGCGTTTGCAAGCACAAATTAAAGAGGTTCAAAATGAAATCTCCAAACTTAAAGCCGATTTCAAAGTCCAAAATCTTACAACTTTATCAGAAACCCAAAAACGAATAAATGAATTAGAAGCCGGTAAAGAGCAGATTGAATTCAGCAGCAGGAACCAGATGATAACAGCACCTTGCGACGGTTATATCGATAAATTAAAAATCCACACAATCGGCGGTGTTGTGACACCTGCTCAGGAATTAATCGCGCTGACGCCTGCTGAAACTCCTCTTATTATAAAAGCAAAGGTTTTAAATCATGATATCGGATTTATTAAAACAGGAATGCCGGTTTCAATAAAAATTGACACTTACGATTTCCAAAAATACGGAATTCTTCATGGAACTGTAAAATCAATTTCGCAAAACAGTATTGAAGATGAAAAGCTCGGGCCGGTTTATGAAATTTATGTTCTTCCGCAGGAAAATACATTTATAATTGACGGAAAAGAACAGAAAATCTCAACCGGCATGACTTTAAATGCGGAAGTTGAAATTGGTGAACGCCGCATAATTGAATTCTTCATCTATCCGCTGATTAAATATCTTGATGAAGGTATCAGTGTAAGATAACTTACCTATTGTTTAAATAAATATTTTCCTGTATAATCTTTTATAGGTGAAAGATATTTACACTAATGTTAGTTTAATACAAGTTTAAGCTGGAGGATTGTCAAATGGAACTTTATGAAGCTATAGATAATCGTAGAACTGTTCGCGATTTTGAAGACAAAATAATTGATATGAATATTATAAAAAGAATTCTTTCGGCAGGGTTAAAAGCTCCGACTAATGACCATCTCAGGTCATGGGAATTTGTCATTGTAAATGATAAAAAAGAACGTTCACGAGTTCTTAACTTGGAAGATATGACAAATCCGGCAGATTGCGACAAAATGCTTGACAGTTTTGGAATGACTGATTCTGACCAGAGAGGTATGTATCATATTGCAATGCCAAAACAATTTTCTATGCTTTACAATTCCGGCTGTTTGATTTTGCCGTTCTTCAAGTTAAGAGAACCATTAATGCATCCTACATCTTTAAGTTCATTAAATGAATTTGCTTCAATATGGTGTTGTATTGAGAACATTCTTTTAGCAGCTGCTTCGGAGGGAATATTGGGAGTAACACGTATTCCTATGAGTGAAGAATTAGAACATATTAAAAAGACTATCAACCATCCAGATAATTATACAATGCCATGTTATATCGCATTGGGTTATCCGCGTAAAGACGCAAAATTGCCTACACAAAAAGTAATTAATATTGAAGACAGAATTCATATTAATAATTGGTAAAATTTAGAATATCTGTGAGTATTGAATCAAAATACATAACAATTACCTTTAGCACATAAAAAAGAGGGTTTTAAACCCTCTTTTTTTGTATTGTATCTACAAGTGTTTTTTATAAAAACTTTCGATTTTATCGAACGGAATTTTATCCAAATTGTAGTACAAGTCAGTATGGTTTGCATCTTTTATAATTAACAGTTCTTTGTTATCTCCTTTTAATTTTTTATATGCATCTTCTGAAAAATATCTGCTATGAGCTTTTTCGCCGTGAACGATTAAAACTGCATTTTGAATTTCTCCTGCATAAGCAAGAATTGGCTGATTAATCAATGAAAGCGATGATGTTGTATTCCAGTTGCCATTTGAATTTATTGAACGAATATGAAATCCTCTTTTTGTTTTGTAGTAATTCCAATAATCCTGCACAAACTGCGGTTCATTTCCGGTTAATTTCTCTGGAAGCCCTGAAGCTTTTGCGTAAGTCCCGTTTTTGAAATCTTCGGTTCTTTGTTTATTTAAACTTTGTTTTAATTCGTAACGTGCTTTTTCATCTACAGAATCGTTGTAACCATTTGCTGTTACTCTTGTCATATCATACATTGTAGAGGTGACAGTAGCTTTTATTCTTGTGTCAACGGCAGCTGCATTTATTGCAAAACCGCCAAAGCCGCAAATTCCTAAGATTCCTATTTTATCGGGATTGACATTATTTTGATTGCTTAAAAAATCTACTGCGGCGCTAAAGTCTTCGGTATTTATATCCGGGGAGGCTATATTTCTCGGCTCTCCTGAACTTTCACCGGTGTAAGACGGGTCAAATGCAAGTGTTATAAACCCTCTTTCTGCTAAAGTTTGGGCATATAAGCCGGAAGCCTGTTCTTTTACTGCTCCAAACGGACCTGAAACAGCTATTGCAGGAAGTTTTTCATCCTTTTTAATATCTTTTGGAATATATAAATCCCCTGCAAGAGTTATTCCAAATCTGTTTTTAAAATGAACTTTTTCAATATTAACTTTTTCACTTTTTGGGAAAACTTTGTCCCAATTCTTTGCATCTGCCATATTGTTTAATCCTGTCAGTATAATTAATCCTAAAAATAAAATAAATACTTTTAAAATTTTACAGAACATTTTACCTCCTTATTTTAAATATTGATTGAAATAAGAAACCAGTTTTGCAACCACTTGATTTACAAACTCCGGTTTGTCATACAAATCAACATGGGTTGCATCTTTAATTAAATAAATTTCTTTTGGCTCAAGAGCTTTTTTGTAGCAGTCTTCACTGTAGTATAAAGTGTCCGCCTTGCTGCCTGCAATAAGCAAAATTGGTCTAGGAGAAACTGTTTCAATGTGAGCAAAAGCATCCCAGGCTGCAAGTTTATCATTGCTTGAAACAAGATATCTGTTTGTTGTTGTCGGGTAATAGCAGCGTTCTGTGCGGTAGTATTCGCTTGCTTCTTTTACAATAGTGGAAGGTGCATTTTTTATTTCTTCCTCTGTTTCGGGTACATATTTCCAATATTTCGGTTCTTCTCCGCGGGCTTCGGCAGTTCTTGCTTCTGCTACCTGTTGTAAAAGGTTTTGTAAAAAGTTTTCTTCATTTACGCCGGGGAATCCGTTTTTTGCGCTGTCTCCGACGTCCCATGTGCTTATTCCGGCGGCGGCTTTAATTCTGTATTCTGTTTGAATAGCGTTCATTGTGTAGCCGCCGCCTGCGCAAACCCCCATTGCTCCGATTTTTTCTTCATCAATATAAGGTAAAGTAACAAGATAATCAACGGCAGAACGTATGTCTTCAACGCGTGAAGACGGATCTTCAAGGCATCTTGGCAAACCTTCGCTTTCGCCCTGATGACTTGCATCAAAAGCAAGAGTCACATAACCGTTTTGCGCTAAATTCCAGCCGTAAAGTGATGAACATTGTTCTTTAACACCGCCGCCAGGATGTGTAATGACAATAGCAGGATATTTTTTGCTTTCTTCAAAGTTTGGCGGTAAAAACAAAAGTCCTGCAAGGTTTAAATCAAACTTTTTAAATGTAACTTTTTTACCTTCTTTGTAATGAGTGTCATATAACATAAAAACTTCTCCTTAATTTATGGATTTACCCGTTTCGTAAGCCTCTTTTAGCGCTGAATGTCCGTCAATATCGCCAACGTTAGTGACTCCGATTGCTTTTATAACGCCTTTTAATTCAACGCCGTCATGGCAGTCAATCCAGCCTTGAAGGCCTGTAATTGTTCCATCCATAGCGCTTTCTTCATCTTCCGCGGCTGAGGCGAGCAGGTAAACCTCTTTAAATTTGTTTTCTGTTGCAAATAAAGGATTTGAACGGTCAATCATTGTTTTCATCTGACCTGACATGCAGTAATAATAAACAGGGGTTGCCCAAACTATGACTTCTGAATTTCTGATTTTTTCGGTTACTGCATTTGCATCATCATTTATGACACATTTATGAAGTTTTTGGCAGGCAAGGCAGCCTTTGCAAAAGTTAATTTCTTTGTCGCACAAATAAACAATTTCAATGTCATTTCCAGCTTCTTCGGCACCTCTGGCAAATTCCTGCGCTAACCTGTTAGAGTTTCCGTTTTTACGCGGGCTTGTCCCTATAATTAAAATCTTTTTTGTCATATTTTACCTTTCTTTATTCTAAGTATTTTATTACTTTAGCCGGATTTCCGGCTGCTATGCAGTTTTGCGGAAGGCTTTTGGTTACAACGCTCCCGGCACCGACTATTGCACCGTCGCCAATTTCTACACCGGGCAGAATCGTAACATTTGAGCCTATCCAAACATTATTGCCGATTATTACGCGTTTTGGCGTCATATTTGCTCTTGATGCAGGATTAAAATCGTGGTTTAACGTTGCAATCACAACCGAATGCCCTATTAAAACATTATCGCCGATTTCAATTCCGCCCTGGTCCTGAAATTTACAGCAGGCATTTATAAAAACGTTTTTGCCGACAGTTATGTTCAATCCGCAATCCGTGTAAAAAGGCGGAAACATTCTAAAAGTTTTATCAACTTTTTTATCGGTTAGTTTTGAGAAAATTTCAACAATTTCTTCAGGCGTGTGGTATTTGTTGTTGAGTTCCATTGTAATTTTCAAGGCTTCCTGGCTTTGAGTATGGAATTTTTCAAAAACTTCTGTGCCTTTTTGAACAGGTTTTTGGGTTTTCATATATTCTAAAAAATCTTTATTATTCATAAAATTATTATTTACTATTATTTCAGAAATAGCAAATACTTATGGTGTATATTATGTAATGCTTGACAGGCATTTCTTGACAAATTAAAATAATTATATGGAAATCAGGGTATTAAAGTATTTTTTAACTGTAGCACAAGCGGGCAATATTACAAAAGCTGCCAATCTTATGCATTTAACACAACCGACGCTTTCAAGACAGCTTCAGGATTTGGAAAAGGAATTGGGGCAGAAATTGTTTGTCCGGGGCAGCCACAATGTTGTATTAACTCCAGAAGGTGTGATTTTAAGGAAAAGAGCGGAAGAAATTATAGAGCTTGTTGAAAAAACAGAAGCAGAATTTACATCAATTAAAGACGAACTGGTTGGCGACATATATATAGGTTCTGGTGAAACAAAGTCAATAAGATTAATTACCGAGGTATTGAAAACATTACAAAAAGATTATCCTCAAATTAAATTCCATATCGTTTCAGGCGACAGCGAAGACCTGGTTGAAAGGTTAGATAAAGGATTATTGGATTTTTGCATTTTGATACAGCCGTTCAATCTTGAAAAATATAGCTACATTCATTTGGGAGAAAGAGATACCTGGGGAATTTTGCTGAGAAATGACGACCCTCTGACTGAAAAGAAAAATGTTAGGATTGAAGATTTAATTAATTTACCTCTTTTAATTTCAAGACAGGTAATTAAAAAAACTTTTGAAGATAATCCCATTTTAAATTGGTTTGGTGAAAATTACGAAAAATTAAATATCGTTGGTACTTACAATTTAATTTACAATGCTGCAATTATGACAGAAGACAAGATAGGTTATGCTTTAGGACTTGACAGATTAATTTCTTCAACAATTGACAGCCCTTTATGTTTCAGGCCTTTAGAGCCGAAGCTTGAGGTCGGAGTCAGCATTGTCTGGAAAAAGAACCAGATATTTTCAAAACCAGCCAAACTTTTTCTTGACAGGTTACATGAAAAATTTGAATCTGCAAAATGTTAGCTTACTTTTTAATAAATTAATTCAAATAAAACAATATAAAAAATAAAGAAAGAATCTAAACATGAAAATTAAGCAAAGTGCACTTGCAGGATATATGGGGCTTGTTTCGGCTGTGAGCGGCGTAAGTGCGCAAATACCTCAAAAAATTACCCCTAAACTGTATTCCGAAATTGGAGTAGCAGGTGTGTTTAAAAATGAAATGTTACTTTACAGAGGAGCAAATTTGGAATTATCCTCAAAACAAAATAATTTTGATGCTTTTTTCGGAGCCACCTTAAATTCCAATAAAAAAAATACTTTTATAACAACATTTACAAATGACTTCAAATGGAACAAAGTTTGTGGGTTCAGCACATGGGCACGCGGAAGTTTTGCTTTATCCAAAAAGGTTAAACAAATCGCATTTGAACTTTCTCCCTTTAGGTGGAATGTTTCATCTGGTAGATTTAATTTTGCTGTCAATCCCGCATTCTCAATTAAGAGAGATTTTAAAAATCCGAATACCAAATTTGGACTTAATACAGTATTTCAAACGACATATTTGATTAACCCGAAAAATAAATTGTTTTTTGAAACAAATTATACTTCAACACCTGCACAAAAATTTAAAAATATAAAATTTTCTTCTCCTTTTGAAAATATGTCGTATAAATTGACGTATTTCAGATATTTTTAAAATGCAGATAGCGGATTACATATTTATTACAATTTAATTTATTATTTCAAATACTTACGATTTTTATTAACAAATAAATGTGTACCTGGCGGATAATTGAAAAATTTAAAATATAATTATTGGGAATTATCCCTTGATGTACAATAAAAATCAAGAGAGCCCTCGCAATATTGTCATTCTGAGCGGTAGCGAAGAATCCGCTTATATATTCTCAGGATGACATATTTAGGGAAATTACATGTATGTCAAGGGATAATTCCCAATAATTTTATCATCAGACAAAAATAAACATTATTTTTTGATTAAATTGCAAGGGCTAATTTTCTAAATTTTTTTAGCAATAGCAGAACACAAATAAATATGTATAAGAAAAATTTTAATGTAAGATCCGAGGAAGCCCTTGAAAAAGCTGATAATAGACTTATTATAACCAGCTAACAACTTTTGAACTTTGTTAAAGACGCTCATAAAATGTTTTTAAGTGGCTCTGTAGAGGATAAACAGTTTATAACCCAACTTGTGGTATCGAAATGTACGTATTATAACAAAAAGTTAGATATAGAGCTGTTTCCGGTGTTCTACTCTTTGATGGGATTGCCGGTTTTAACAGGTAATGAAACTGCCACTATCGAACAGCTTGAAATGCAGACTACAAGCACTAAAAAGGCACCCGAAGGTGCTAATTTGATAAATGGCGGGAACGACGAGGCTCGAACTCGCGACCTCATGCGTGACAGGCATGCGCTCTAACCAAACTGAGCTACGCTCCCTTATTTAATTTTCATTGTCTTTTGCCTTACTCATTTGTGCTTAAAGCTTTTGACATTTATTATTATAAAATGCTGAATTTTTTTTTGCAAGAGCTTTAGCAAAAATTTTTTTATTCTTGTTTTATTCAAATTATGATTATCCAGAATAATTGTAAAACTGCTTTTACAGCCTCAAAAATTCCACTCCAAGATGCTGATTGGGTTTGCAGAAAAGTTAAAACAGCTTTCCCTGCAATTTCTCCCAATAGGCTTTTTTTTGAAAATCCGGCTTTGATTATCTCGAATTCTAAATTCAACAGCTTTATATCTAAAAAAGGAAATCTCCTTGTGCAAGACAGAAATGACCGTAAATTTTTAAGCTCGCCTTTTAAAATACTTAAAGAAATTATTTACTCTGCCAGCGAACATAAAGTTGCTCATTGTAATGAATTTGCTTCACTTGCGGAAATGATTGCGCGTATTAATGGGGTTAAAAACTGCTATAGATTATTTATGGAAAATTATGATCACACTTTTCTTTTTATTTGTGAAAAACCTATTGAAGAAGGCTTCTGCAAAAAGAATAACTTTATTATAGATCCATGGCTCGGGATTTCGGGGCGTGTAGAAGATATTCTTATGAAGTATAAAAATGTATATGGAAAAATTTTTCAGTTTGCTCAAAATGAAAAAATATCATTAAAAATAAAGAAACCGCTTTCCTTAAATGAAAATGAAATCAAGTATTTTAGAGAAAAATATCCAAATCTTGTTTTTAATAGCAGTGACGGACATAAACTGTTAAGTTTCTTTTAAAAATATAATGTAAAAAGCTCCGATTTTATCGGAGCTTTTTACATTATATTTTGTTTAACTGGTTAGTCTACATATAGAGGAGCAAGTTTTTTTGATTGTTGCGGAATTACGCCTTCTTCTACCGACTGGTAAACTCTGTAATCAATTACAGGGAAGCAGTTATCAATGCTTTCGATTTCTCTTAATGCAGCGTCATCAATATTTCCGCTTTCAATCATGTCACAAATTTTTTCAAATCTGTCAACATGCTCTCTGAATCTGTCAGTTGCATAATCTTTAGCCTGCCATGTTGTAATCAGGAACGGCCAGTCAGAACTTTGCAATAACAGATTTTCTCTTGCCATCTGGTTCAATGCTCTGTGAAGAAGTTTGTTTTCCGGAATTTCCGGATATTTATCTGCAATTTTGTTTATGCGTTTTTCACAAGCATGGATTATCGGCCACATCCATTCTGTTAAGTGATTGTTCCAAACATAGAAGTGTCCGCCTTGCCCCCAGGAGCTTTCAGGAATCTGAATGGCTTCTTTCGGCGGATATGTATGAATATATTCGCCGGCAGTCATTCTTTCAACTTCAGGAAGATAAGTTGCGAATTTTTTAACAACCTGTTTAATGAATTCAACACCTTCAAACCACCAGTGTCCGAAGAGTTCTGTGTCGAATGAAACCATTACCAAACCTTCTTTACCGTTGTGCGCCATTTTATAATCATTTAGCAAATGGTAAATTAAAGTTGTGTAATGATCAGAGTTTTCGTTAACTTTGTTCAATGCCAGAACCGGGTCATAAAGCATTTTGTCGCCTAAATCGGTTTTAGGTGAAGTTATTCTCCAATAATGCATGCCGGAATTAGCGTCTTTTCTGTGAAATTCACGGAAGCAGCCATCACCGGGATATCCGTCAGCAGCTGACCAAACCTGATAACCAGCTCTGTCATTTCTTCCCATAACTGCCACTTGAGCATCCGGAAGCCAGTATGCTGAATATGTATCATATCCGGTTGCTTCACGTTCAGGAAGCGGAATGTATTCAATGTTTCCGTAAACCCCGATTACACGTCTGTTTCCGATTGAATTGCCGCCTTCGATTACATGAGATTCTGTAAAGAAGTATTCAATGTCGTTGTTCTGCAAAGTTACTTCAATTGCCGGACGCCAATGTTTTTGACCGTCTTTGCCTGCATATTCATAACCTTGTCTGTAGGCACATTCAGGAAGCCAGCAGCCGGAAGCTTTTTTACCAAAAAGTCTTTTTGTTGTATCAGAACCGATTTTGAACTGGGCATTAAGGTTGCTGTCAGTTGCCAAAAGCGGTGAAAAACCGTGTGTTGCACCTGAAGTCGTAATTTCAATGCAACCCAAATCCTGATATTTCTTAAATTGGCCTATTAAGTCCATTCCGTATTTATTGATAAAAGAATCTTTAATATGATTAAACCAGTCGTAGTAATATTTAGCCAAATATTTTAAATGCTGAGAGTGAGCGACTTTAGGATCAGGATATCTTTCCAGGTCTTTAGAAACTTTTTCAATTCTAGAATCCAGATATTTGACAAAACCATGCTTGAGATGCTCATCATCAAGCTGTTCTGCTAATATAGGTGTAATCCCGACAGTAAGCTTAGCTTTGATACCTTCATCATAAAGCTCAGAAATGGCATTAAGTAAAGGAACGTAAGTTTCTGCCATGCATTCATAAAGGTTTTCTTCCCCGAAAGGCCACATGCCGGCTTTTCTATAGTAAGGAAGGTGGCTGTGTAACATAAATACGAATTGTCCTACTGACATCTTTGCCTCCATTATCTTCTTATTAAGCGAATTATTATATAACTATAATTCGACTTCATTATAATTATGTATACCACAAACGGGTAAAAAATATAATCCTTTAGGACTAATTCTTGTGAATAATGTTACAAATTTTAATGATTATTTGTATATACATTGTATACAATCCTTAAGAATTAGAAATTCGAGTTTATTCTTTATGGCTAAATTATACTTAAAATCTTTTAATAAAAGGATTGCAAAAAAAATATATTTATAATAAAAATAAAATTACTCACATCCTCAAATGTGTCCGTCGTCATTAAACGGACGTAAGAGTAAAGAAAGGCAAAATTAAAATGGCGAATATTAAATCTTCTAAAAAAAGAGTTCTAATTGCTGAAAGAAACAGACTTAGAAATGTTGCAGTTAAATCTTCTATCAAAACAGCGGTAAAAAAAGTTCTTGAATTAAGCACTGCTGATGACAAAGATGCTTTGAATGCAGCTTTATCAAAAGTTTACCAGCTTTGTGACAAAGCTGTTTCTAAAGGTGTTTTACACAAAAATACAGCAGCTAGAAAAAAATCAAGATTAACTAAGGCTATCAATAAACTTCAGTCTAAATAGTTAATTTTTTGGTAAATTGCCTGAAGCCTCTGTTTTAAGACAGAGGCTTTTTAACTTTTATGAACATTTTTTGTAAATATATGGTAATTTTTCTTAAAATAAGTTAAAATTATAATATGTTAGAGATAGCAATTCTGTTATTCCTGATAGTCTTAATGGTTTCGTGGTTTATTTATATCTTTTGCAAAAGGGTTATATATAAGCTCAACAAGCGTGTTTTGCCGCGCAATCTTGCAATTGTGAAAAACGGACCTTATATGGCAAAATTTGAGGAACTTACTGTTGAGGAAATCCGCCAAAAGCTTATTTTACCGATGTTTATGATACTGGGTTACAATACCTATGATATGCGTGAATTCCAGAGTTTTATCGGCCGTGCTGACTTCCTTCCGGATTATGTTGTCAAAAAGTGGGATCACAGCAAGCTTGCTAAAAACGCACTTTCTGTAAAATACATCCCGTTCAAAGAAGATGCTGTTGATTATTCAAATAATACTTACGATGAAAAATACGGTGCGAAACTTTCAGTTCTGATGGATAAGCTTTACTTCAAGTCAGAATATTACGTTTTGACAAACGGATGCATATATTTGTTTTTCAATAAAAACACCAATCCAGATAGCCGGAGGTTTGAGTTTGCTTTTAATCTGAAAAGCTACTCAAAGCAGGACACTGCAAGGCTTGCATATTATACAAAGCAGTATTTATTTTTAGAACTTTCGGATGTTTACCGTGCTTAGTTAAAATTATGTAAAGATACTGGCAATATATTATTTTATAAGTATAATTATCTTATTAGAAGTATTATTTTAATAGGAAAAATTATGCAGCAGCAAATAACAAGACCTGAAAGAAAACAAATTAAAAATATAGATTTTAATTGCGATTTGGCGCAAAGTTTTGGTGTTTATAAAAACAGTTCGGAATTTGAGCTTTTGGATTATGTAAGTTCAGTAAATATTTCTTGCGGATTTCACGCCGGCGACCCGCTGACAATTAAAAATGCTCTTCTAGCCGCAAAAGAAAAAAATGTTGTAGTCGGCGCACATATCGGGTTTGATGATATTCAAGGGTTTGGCTACCGCGCAATGGATTTGGATGAAGATGAAATCGAAGCTCTTGTTTTATATCAGGTCGGCGCAATTATGTCATTTGCAAAAAGCTTTAACATGGAAATCGAGCATGTCCGTCCTCATGGTGCAATGTACAAAATGGCAGCAGAAGATTTTACTTTTGCCTGTGCAATTGCAAAAGCTGTCAAAAAATGTTCTCAATGGCTTGTATATTACGGTGCCTCAGGCGATGTTACAGAAAAGACCGGCGAATACGTGAACCTTCCTGTTGCGCAGGAAATCATGCCGGAAAAAACGTATAATGTTGACGGAACAATTGATTTTTCCGTGAAAGATAATCAAAGTGCTTTTGATTATGTGAACCGTCTGAAAACACTTTTGAACTTCTCACAGGTTCAAAACCGCGAGGGCGGAAAAACTTTTGTGAACGTTGATACAATTCACTTCTCCGGCAAAGCTCCAAATATTTTGGAGATTGCAAAAGAAGCGAAAAATCTAATTACACCGGTTCCGGTAAATTACAAAAATGTTTACGATTCTGGCTGGGTAGAATAATTTAGAGCAGGGAAATGGTGATGAAAAATTTTACAAATAATATGAGAATGCCAAAAGATGCAGCCTGGCTTATTCCGGGCTTGCAGGTCAAACGCTGGTTTGCAATGATATTTTTGGGCACATTGTTTATGACAATCGGATTTTTGATACTTTGTGATATCAAACCTGTTTTTTACACAATGCAGTTTATCAAAAAAGTTGCGATGAATGTTTCAACCGAATGGACAGCGTTTGCGATTATAATGTTCGGCGCCGGAATTTTCTTCAAAGGCTGGCAGAAGACTAACCTTTCAATGCTTGGTATGAAAGACGATACTTCAATGCTTGAAGCGCTTTACAGACGCCGTAAACTTAACCGCGGTCCAAAAATCGTTGCGGTCGGCGGCGGTACAGGTCTTTCAATGTTGCTGCGCGGAATTAAAAACATTACAAATAATATAACAGCAGTCGTAACTGTCGGCGATGACGGCGGCAGCTCAGGCAGACTTCGTGAAGATATGGGAATTTTACCGCCTGGCGATATCAGAAACTGTATTGCGGCACTTGCGGATGACGAAAACCTTATAACAAAACTTTTTCAATACCGCTTTAAATCCGGCGAAGGTCTTGAGGGGCATAGTTTTGGAAATCTTTTCCTAACGGCTCTTTGCGCAATTACCGGCGATATGGTAAGAGCCGTAAAAGAATCTTCAAACGTACTTTCAATCAGAGGCCGTGTTCTTCCGTCAACTCTTGATGATATGAAACTTGTTGCCGAAATGGAAGACGGACGCATTATTCATGGTGAATCTAACATTCCGGAAGCTCACGGCAAAATAAAAAGACTTTTTACTGACCCTTCACACTGTCATGCTCTTGAGGATGTGATTACAGCAATTAAAGATGCAGATTTGATTATTCTCGGGCCCGGAAGCCTTTATACAAGCGTTATTCCTAACCTTCTTATATCAGAAATTTCACAGGAAATTGCCAAATCCCATGCAAAAAAAATATATGTCTGCAATATTATGACGCAGCCCGGTGAAACCGATAACTATTCGGCTTCAGACCATGTAAGAGCGCTTATGCAGCATGCAAACAGTAAAAATATTATAGATGCGGTTCTTGTTAATGATTTTATCCCGTGCAACCTTGCCCAAAAATATGAAATGGCCGGTTCTTATCCTGTAAAACTGGATTTAGAAAATTTGAAAAAACTCGGCGTTAAAATGTTTCCTAAAAAACTCATTGAAGACAGCCGCGAAGGTCTGGTAAGACATAGTTCAAACCGTGTTGCAAGGGCAATTTACTATTGGTTCAGAAAAGAACATAAAATAGATAAAGCAACTAAAACTTCTCATCAAGATATCAAAAAAGAATGTGCGGTATAATGGTTAAAAAAGTTACAGTCAATACTCTAAGAAAAATTAAAGAGGCCGGGGAAAAATTTTCGGTTTTGACTGCATACGATTTTTCAACCGCAAAATATATTGACGAAGCAGGAATTGATGTTGTTTTGATAGGCGACAGCCTTGCAATGACTGCATTAGGCTATGAAACAACTCATTGCGTCGGCGTTGACGAGATGAAAATTTTTACAAAAGCTGTTGCAAGAGGCGTTCAACGGGCACTTGTTGTAACGGATATGCCTTTTTTAAGCTATCATGTCGATATTTCTTCGGCAATTAAAAACTGCGGCGAAATGATAAAACTCGGCGCACATGCTGTGAAAATTGAAGGTTACAGCGAATATACGGTTAATTTGGTTAAAAGGCTTATGGAAACCGGAATTCCGGTTATGGCGCACTTGGGATTTACTCCGCAATTTTTGAATACATTGGGCGGCTATAAAATTCAAGGGAAAACAAGAGAAGCCACAGATGAAATTTTGCGTCAGGCACAAGCTCTGCAGCAAGCCGGCGCGTTTTCGCTCGTGTTGGAAATGGTGCCGCAAGACTCTGCAAAATATATAACAGAGAAACTTGAAATTCCGACTATCTCCTGCGGTGCCGGAAAGTATTGCGATGCACAGGTTCTTGTATGCGATGATGTGTTTGGAAAATATTCGGAATTCACGCCAAAATTTGCAAGAAAATACGGTGATATGAGAGCTTTTATTCTGGATTGTGCAAAACGATTTGACGAGGATGTGAAAAACGGAAGTTTTCCTTCCGAAAGTGAAGTTTTTTAATAAAGAAGGGCTAATTTATTATGATTAATAATGACTTGTTCATCACGATAGTTGTAATGTTTGTTTTATCAATATTAAGTTTATTTGTACTTGCCGGAGTTGCCATCTGGTCGGGAGTAGAATTCTATAAGTACAAAACTTTTAAATTTCTGCCGGTTAAGCTCTCGCTTATTTTAATCCCGCTTCTGGTAATATATTTTGGGATTCCGTTTTGGTTTTTGGGAGCGGCATATAATAATTATAACAGTGAAAAGGCTGAAAGTTTTTATGATTTGGCGATTAAGACTGCTCTCATGCCTTCAGTAAAAGCGTTAATGTATAACGAAAAGGGTGCTTACTATGTACTTTATTTTAAAGGAAGCGAGGCCATAGCAGCATATGAAAAATCTTATGAAATAAAAAAAGATGATGCTCCGCTTCACCATTTATGCATGCTTTATACTATCAAAGGCGATTATGACAAGGCGGTTGGAACATGTGTCCAAACTTCGCACAATCAGATGGCCGCAATAAACAGCATATTGAACAAAAATTACACTTTGGCGCTGAATGTTATTAATGTTGAATTTAAGAATGAGCAGCCAACATGCTGGGATTATGCGGTGAGAGGGTACATTTACAGGGCGCTTGGCCGAAAAGACAGGTTTGAGTCTGATTTTGATACAGCATTTAACCTTTGTCCTAAGAATGACAAGTTGAGGGAACTTTATGAAAACAGCAGTTATTATGAGGAATACTACACAGATTTAAGAAAAAAATTCCATTTTTAAATCTTGTGATATAATTTCAATAAAAGAGGTGAGAGGAATGCTGCTTCATACAATAGCGGAAGTAAGAGAGAAAGTAAAACAGTGGAAAAAAGAAGGCTTAACAGTAGGTCTTGTTCCAACAATGGGAGCACTTCATAAAGGTCATTTAAGCCTTATCCGAAAAAGCGTTGAAAAATGTGATAAAACAGTTGTTTCTGTTTTTGTAAACCCTATTCAATTTTGTCCCGGGGAGGACTTTGAGAAATATCCGAGAACTTTGGAGGCTGATACAAAACTTGCTGAAGAAGCCGGCGTTGATATTGTTTTTGCCCCGTCTGCCGAAGAAATGTACGGTCAGGGGCATATAATGTCAAATGATTTTTTGACTTATGTAATCCCGCCCTTCTTTTACGTAAACAAACTCTGCGGAAAATCCAGAACAGGCCATTTTGACGGTGTTTGCACGGTAGTTAATAAACTATTTAATATAGTTCAGCCGGAATTTGCGTTTTTTGGAGAAAAAGACCGCCAGCAGTTAATAATTATTAAGAAAATGGTGAAGGATTTGAGTATTCCGGTTGAGATAATTTCTTGTCCTATTATCCGCGAAGATGACGGTCTGGCAATGAGTTCGAGAAATAAATATCTCAACCCGCAAGAGAGAAAAGAAGCTCTTGTTCTTAAAGATATTTTATTTAACATAAAATCATGCTATAATTCTGGTATTAAAGATACAGAGGCTCTTTCAGAAACCGCATATAAGTTTTTGACAGATGCTCACAATCTTGAATATCTCGAGTTCCGCGACAAAAACGATTTGGAATTAAAGAAAACCGTTGACAAAGATACAATAGTTTTTATAGCTGTAAAAATTGGCAATGTCCGGTTAATTGACAATATTTCATTGGAAGGTTAATGAAAATAAGAGGAAAGTATGCTTGCATTATTTAATTTTTTTAAAAAGTTTTTAAGACTATTCGTTGATTTTGCAATGGTAATTCAAATTGTTGTAGCAATAGTCCTTTTTACATTTATAATGTACTGGTTCTTTGATTTGATAAATTTCCAAATTCTTGCATTTCTGACTCCTGTAGCAAATAATATTACTGTATTTATGCATTCATACTTTGAAGAATCGTTGAACAAAGGTGTAAACGAAACTGACGGTTCATTATTCCTTTTTGTAATGTTCCTTTTTGTTGTTATCGGTGCGCTTTCTCAATTGAAAATTTATACTGTGTCTGCCGAAAACCGTGTGAGCAGGAAAATTGACAAAATAAAATCAAAAAATGAAGATGAATTTAATGCTCAACTGAGAGCAGAAGCCGATCAGGCAATTTTAGCTTACCGAAATGTTGTTTTAATTGTAAAACTTACAGCTTACAAACGTACCATCGACGATATGAGAACCGACGAAGAAAAAGAGAAAGAACATAAAGAAATGGTTGACCGGCTTGTTTGTGAATTTTACAGCAGAGTAAAAGAAGCTCCGTGCTGCAAATTTGCCAAAAGCGGCGACCAGCTTGTTGTCACCTTGAAAGGCTTTACTCATGTAAATAAACTTCTCTATTACACAGAAAAAGCTCTTGAAGATTTGCGTGCCGAAATGCGTAAAGAAAATTGGATTATGAAGTTTTACGCGGCAATTGACGCTTTTGATGATAAAGTTTTACTAAAAGATGTGTATTATGACTTGCAAATCCTTTTGAAATTAAATCTGTATAATGAAATAATCTGCTACGGTAATTTCTGTAACCGTTATTATATGGAGCCGAAAAATATGTTTGAAGCATATTTGAAAGGTGTTTACGATACTACAGAACCAGAAAACGTCTGGACTTTAGTTAAAAAATATTAAGTTCATGCTTGATTTTTAAAATATTTTAATATAAACTTGGATTATAAACCGCAGACAATTAGCAGCTTACGCTTTAAATGTTTACAAAAACAGCTAATCGAGGTTACACTGGCGAATTATTTATATTTCAAAAATGTGTGATTTTGCGGTTTGGATGCGCAAAATCTTTTTTGTATGAAAAAGTTTTGAGCCTCAAATATCAGGTCGATACAAAACAAGGAGCTAAAAATGGCAACAAAACAATTTAAATCTGAAAAAATAGATGCTCTGAAATCAAAATTGGAAAAAGCTAAAGTTGCAGTTGTAACCGAATACAAAGGCTACTCTGTAGAAGAAATCACAAAATTAAGACGCGCACTTCAAAAAGAAGGCGGCGACTACATGGTTACCAAAAATACTTTGGCTAAAATCGCTGTAAAAGGCACTGATTTTGAAATTCTTAACGATACATTAAAAGGACCTGTTGCCTTGGCTTTCGGCTACGAAGACCAGGTAAGTCCTGCCAAAATTGTTGCAAAATTCATCAAAGAAAGCAAAAAAGGTGTAATTTTAGGTGCAGCACTTGACGGCAATTTGTTATCAGCAAAAGAAACAGAAGCACTTGCAAAACTTCCTTCAAAAGAAGAACTCATCGCCAAAATGCTTGGTTCAATCAATTCACCGGCATCAGGCATTGCACTTTCTGTCAACGCAGTTATGGCATCTCTTACAAGAGCTATTGCAGCTGTCAGAGACCAGAAAGCAGCTTAGTGGATTTGGACAAATGTGCAGCGTAAGCTGAACACAGCTTAAATCTAAACCAACAACAAAAAGTACACAATTAAATTACAAGGAGAAAAATAATGTCTAACGTAGAATCAATTTTAGAATCAATTGAAAAATTAACTTTATTAGAAGCAGCAGAACTCGTAAAAGCTATGGAAGAAAAATTCGGTGTATCAGCAGCAGCTCCGGTTGCAGTAGCAGCAGCTCCTGCAGCAGCAGGCGAAGCAGCTGGCGAAGCTGAAGCTTCTGAAGTTTCAGTTATCCTTGCAGCAGCAGGCGCTAACAAAATCGCTGTATTGAAAGAAGTTCGTGCAATTACTGGCTTGGGCTTGAAAGAAGCTAAAGACTTGGTTGACGGTGCTCCGAAACCTGTTAAAGAAGGCATCAAAAAAGAAGATGCTGAAGCTATCAAAAAACAGCTTGAAGCAGCTGGTGCAACTGTTGAAATCAAGTAGTTTGATTTTAAAGCATATACAAAAAATCCCCGCAATACGCGGGGATTTTTATTTAAGGTAAGAAAAATTCATAAAACAAAATTAAATAACTCTTTAATCTCCATATTAAAAGCCTTAGAAATATTCTCAAGGTTTTTAACCGTAATATTGCTTTCGCCTCTTTCAACCATACCTATAAAATTTCTGTTTAGTTCTGCAAGTTCAGCAAGTTTTTCCTGAGACATTTTTCTTTTCATTCTTTCAATACGGATTTTTTGTCCGAGTTTTTCAGTTAAATCAGTATGAGATGCTTTTTTCATACTTTATATTGTAAACACCTATATATTGACTTGCTACCCAATATTATGGTAATATATAAAATATATTAGGCAATTAGCTCAATATCTATTAATTATGAATTAAAAATTGTGATTTTTAAATTTAAAAACGCTATTTATAAAAGTATTTCCTTATCATAGCTGAGGAAATAATTGCGATAAGGTCATAGCTATCGCAAGTCTCTAGAGGTGAATGCTCCTTTTTTAAAAAAAATAAAAAAGTCACCTCTTTTTTTTACCGGCAAATTTTATTATATTCGCAAAACTTGCAGTGCTGCCTGTTTTCTTTGCATTCAAAATCTTTTGTGGCAAGAATTTGGCGGCACTTTTCTTTTAAGGTTTTTTCGTAAATTTCTTTCAACTGCGGCGTAAATTCAATGACTTTGTTTTCGTTGTTTTTCAAATCAATGTAAACGAACGCCAGCGACTTTCTCTCCGGTAAAATCAAATCCGCGCAAAGCAGATATATCATTGTTTGAAAATCATTTTCTGGATTTTTGGGGATTGCGCCGGTTTTGTAATCCAAAATCCAATAAGATTTGCTGCCTGCGTTGTCCGCAACATCATGAACAATAGCATCAAGCCGCCCGAAAATCCATATATCTTCAAGCCGTGCCGTTATCGGATATTCCGAATGCAGGCATTTTTTTGAAAAATATTCGTTATGTTTTAACCTTTCCCAAATAATTTTCTCTTCGTCTGTGAGTGCGGTTTCAAGTTTTGAAATATCTGCGCCGCGGTGGTAATAATTTGCGAGCGCATGGATTTTTTTACCTTTTTCAAAAAACGCCGGATTTTGCGGAACCGTAATCTTCTCGTTGAACTTCAAATTGTATTTGACAGGACAGCTTTCAAAAGTCTTTAACATATTTGGCGAAAAATTCTTCATGAAACACCTGCCCTTTCTTCAATTACATCAAAAACAAGCGATGGCTGCTGATCAACGAGTTTTTCAAACGATTTTGCTTTGCGGCTGACAGTGATGTGGAGATTTTTCTTGGCGCGCGTAATTGCAACATAAAGCAGTCTCAAGTTTTCAGCTAAAAGTTCTTCTTTAAGCTGAACTTCTGATTTTGCCCTGTAATTCGGGTTAAGCTGGCGGATATTTTCCATAAAATCAGAGGATTTCAATTTTATATGGGCAAAATCGAGTGTCAGATTTTTTTCAGCCATTTCCGGCAAAAATACAAGGTCAAATTCGTCGCCTTTTGACTTGTGGAGTGTCATAATCTGAACTTTGCCCTCCAAAAATTCCTTGTCGCTTTCGTCTTCTTCCGAGAAGAATTTAAAACCGCTCAAAGAAGTTTTTTTCGAAAGTTCCGCAAGCCGTGTCATTATGTATTCGAAATTCGAATTTGCAAGGCTAATCCGCTTGATTAACGTGGAAATCAGATAAACATTTGATTTTTCGATTTCGTTTGAAAAATAATGCAGGCCGATTTTGATTGCAAGCTCGTCAGCCGCAAGCTGCGGGAATGAAAGCCAGTATGTCAAATCCCAGTAAAACTGCTCAAGATGAATATTGTTGATATTATCGCAATTCAGCGAAATAAACGGATTTTCATATTTTCTGATTTCCGTGCCGAGGCGTTGTTTGTAAAAACCGCTTTCAGCGAGAATTTCGTAATTGTCGGCAATCACGTTGTTGTCAAACGGGTTCAAAATCATTGAAAGCACAGCAAAAATCACGCGGAAAATAGTTTTTTGCTCCAGACATTCGCTTCGGGTAATGGTTTTCAGTCCGCTGTTGTTGATGAAATCCATCCATTGAACAACCTGAAAATTGTTTCTGAGAAGAATTCCGACTGTGGCTTTCGGGTCTTTTTTGAGCGTGTTTTTTATGACTGATAAAATGTAGTTTTTCTCTTCAAGCGTGCTGTCGAAAATCTTTGGCGTAACCGCGTTTTCACTTACAGGATTGCGGCCTTCTACCGGCTGCATAAAAATCTTGAAAAACGCATTTTTCATTTCTTCATGCGTGTCTGCGAATTTTACAAGGTCGTTTGCGAGTGTCCAAACATCTTTTGTACAGCGCTGAGAGCAGTTCATGCTGACATTGTTCGAAGTCCGGATGAATTTTCGAAAACCTTCAACGTCGGCGTTTGAAAAAGTTGTTGTAATTGCCTGGTTTATATCGCCGCAGCGGATTAAGTTTTTGTATTTTGCGCTCAAAAGATTAATAAGTTTCTGTTGGATTGCCGATGAATCCTGCGCTTCATCTTCGATTACAAAGTGGCAGATTTCCTGATAATGCGCCAGAATGTCCGGATTTTCCTCCAGAAGCCTTACTGATGAAATCAACATGTCGTCATAATCAATCAGGTTTGATGATTTGAGCGCGGTTTGATAATCCTCGAAAAATTGTAGAAATTTAACTACTTTTTTGTCTGCCGGCTGTTGTATTTTCGTAGAATTTTGCAAAGCTCCCCCGCCGATTTTGAAAACAGATACTGCGCGGTCAAATTCATCTGTTTCAGTCTTTTTAAGTTTCATTTTTGACGCGATTTCTTTTACAATCCGCGTGCGCTGCGAGTCATCGCAAATTTCAAAATCCGACGACAAGCCTAGCCGTTCAAAGTTACCGTTTTCTTTCAAAATTCTCAGCGCAAGTCCGTGAATTGTACTGATATTAGGTAATTGCGCCGAATCTTCTCTTACGGACTTAATCCTTTCGCGGAAGTTGCGGGCGGCTGATTCCATGTATGTCAAAACAAAAATATTTTCAGGCTGCGCGCCGTTCTCGAGTAGTTTCAAAATCAGCGCAAGCAAAATTGTGGTTTTTCCGGCTCCCGGAACTGCTGAAATTGCCATCTGTCCGGATTTGTAATCCAAAACCGGCTGCTGGTCGGGACGCGGGGTGATTTTGAATTTTTTCTTTGTTTCGTCAACTGCCTGAACCTCCGACGCTGCAACCGTTATAAACTTTTCTATTCCGCCGAAGTTTTCAATCCCGTTTCCGTCAAAAAGGCTTGAATATGCAAAAACTTTTTCGCCCGCACAAAGTGTTAATTTTCTTAAAATACGCGCGGTTTTTTCTTTGCCGAGTTCAATGTTGTCATCAATCGTGAATTCGTCTTTTGACCAGCCGCGCTGGAAAACCCAGGCGTTATAAAGCGGGCCGGTATCGCTTTTAATCCATTCGTCGCTTGAAACATCAAGCCATATTTGATATTTTGTGCGGATTTGATTATCAATAATTTTTTGCGGTGTACCGATTGCTAAATCCCGCTCTTTTATCTCCAAAATCGAATACGGATTTTCGGAAATTATCGAATTCTCAATTTGTGTTATAATTTCGGTTTTGCGGTTTTCAAAATCTTTCTTGAAAATATTCTCAAACTCCAGAAGCTGTTTGATAAAGAAATTAAACTTGTTTAAAACACTGCCATCAAAGCTTTTCAGCTCCACAAGGTCGTTGTAAATTTCAAGCGCCTGAAGGGAAAGCTTTTTTTCTGTATTTCCATGTTCATTCACAAGTTTTAGAAACTTTTGATACTTTTGCGTGTAATCTTCATGCGGAAATTCAAATTCAATCAACTCTTTTGAGCGGTCAAATTCAGCAAGGATTTCGCGGCAGTATTTCACCGGAATTTCAAGAAAATTCGACAAAATAATTCTCAAATCAAACGATGTAAGTTTTTCGCGCATGCCGCAATTAAGTTTGATAATCGTCAAAACCGACAAAACAAGCGGGTTTTGAATAAGTTTTTCACTTCCTGATAAAAACAAAAGATTCGTATGATTTTTAATGCTTTGTTTAAGTGAAAATTTCAGCATATCGTCAATAACCGGCGTCACAATCGAAATTTCATGCGGCTTGACTTTTGCCTTTAAAAGCGCGTTGATTTGATTAACTGCTAAATCTATCATTTTTGCGCGTTTTGAGGGAGATTGAAGTGAAAAGTTTTCTAAAATTTCACTTTTTTCTTCTGTTACATTTTTGAAAAGATTTTCCGCGTCAAACTTAAGTTTTGAACTTGAATCGAGCGAAATGACCGGTTCGTTGAAAAGTTTTTCAAACTCCCAGACTGCGGTTCTGTCGGCGCTCAAGTATCCTGTTCTGCTTGCGCCTTTTTTGTCAAACGCAATTGCGGCTTCCTTCAATTGAGGCGTCAAATGTTTAATAAAATCAAAGCACGCCGGCGTAATTTCGTCGCCGTCATCCAAAATCAGATATTTTATGTTTTTGAAATATTCCGTATTTTTGTAAATGTAATTGAAAACAAGCCCCTGTCGCAAGTAGTCAAAATCCCTCAACGCGAGCGTTTTGGCAAGAAGTTTTTTGAGCGCGATTTTTGCATCATCTGCAAAACTTTCGCCCAAAACCCGTGAGCGCCATTCCACATCCTCATCAGAAAGATTGTTTTGTACAATCAGCGAATAACGTCTGAAAAGCTGGTGAAGAAGCGACTTTTTTGAGTTGTAACCCTTAAACTGAACTTCTTTAATAATATCTTTCAGAATAAATTGCGAAACTTCAAGCCCCGCAAGGTTTGGTAAAATTTCTGCGCCCGGATAAGGGTTGATGTTCTCCAAAACAGCCCAGTTGTCGATTATCGTGTTGTAAACAATCGAGAAAAACGAATGCACTTCAAGTTTTTCAACCGCCGGAATTTCAAGAAGATTAAGTGTATTTTCTACAAACTTATTTTTAGCCTGAGAATTCTGCACAAGCACCAGAATTGATGATGCCGGAATTCCGGCGTTCAAAAGTTTTGCATATTTTTCGACAAGCATGTCGGTTTTTTTTGAAGATAAGCTTCCTTCTAAAAGCACCTGAATCAATCCTCTTTTTACAGTATTTTATCATAAAAAAAGTGTCGTTTTTACATTCAAATTAATATTATTAAACTATTGCAATTTTGAAAAAAATGTTCTAGTATTATACTGTAGGTAAAGAATTACAAAAAAATCTCAAGAAAGTGGAGGATGAAATGCAAGAATTACAAGATCAAATCGGTCAGTCAGCAGGACAAATTTACAACTACTTATCATCAAACAACGGCAAATCTACATTTGCTAAAATGAAAAAAGAGTTAGATCTTAAAGGTAATTTCGCAGATTTAGGCCTTGGCTGGTTAGCTAGAGAAGACAAAGTTGCTATCTCTAAAAAAGGCGCTTCTGTAAGCATAACTTTGAAATAAGTTATAAAACTAATTTAAAAAAACACCGTTTATACGGTGTTTTTTTATGCAAAAAAAAAACTTCTTTTTAAGAAGTTTGGTTAATTTAAAGTGTGTAGTAGGTAGTGTAAATTATAATATTT
>ERZ780157.129-NODE-129-length-106111-cov-19.983396_pt1 | contig 106111 bp, 119 predicted proteins | sample MGYA00511169_ERZ780157 | MGnify/ENA primary metagenome ERZ780157 (study PRJEB29588, sample SAMEA1965149) | human gut metagenome | biome: human gut; feature: human-associated habitat; material: faeces | place: Denmark | collected 2008/2010 ...
AGCTGGGTTACAGGACGCCCCCCCCCCGGAAATTCAATCATAGTCTGCTTTTTCATCAATTTAGCTCCTTATATTTTTATATTTAATCACCTTATTAAGTTTAACATATTTGCGCACTGTTTGCAACAAGATTAAGTTTATATAAAGACCGCTCTAACTTGTGGTAAACTAATATTATGGGTAGAGTAAGAAGGAGATTATCATGATACCTATTTTAGATTCAAAACGTCAGTATGCACAAATTGGTGCAGAAGTTGAAAAAGCTGTTTGTGAAGTTTTACGTTCGGGTTCATACATTTTAGGACCGAATACAAAAGCTTTTGAACAGGAAATGGCAGACTTTTACGGCTGCAAATATACTGTTGGCTTAAACTCAGGAACAGACGCGCTTCATTTGGCCTTAAGAGCGTTAAATATCGGCGCAGGCGATGAAGTTATTACAGTTGCCTTTACCTTCGTTGCAACAACAGAAGCAATCGGAATTGTCGGTGCAAAACCTGTGTTTGTTGACATTGACCCTGACACCTTCAATATTGACGCATCTAAAATAGAAGCTGCAATTACACCGCGTACAAAAGCAATTATTCCGGTTCATCTTTACGGTCAGCCTTGCGATATGGATGTAATCATGGATGTTGCAAAACGCCACAATTTACATGTAATTGAAGACTGCTGTCAGGCTGTTGGTGCGCTTTACAAAGGCAAAATGGTCGGAACTTTCGGCGACTTTGGCTGCTTAAGCTTCTACCCGACTAAAAACCTCGGCGGAATGGGCGACGGCGGTTTAATCATGACTAACGATGAAACTTTGAAAAACCGCGTAATCGCATTAAGAAACCATGGCGGTGCAGTTCGTTACTATCATGATGAAATCGGTGTTAACAGCCGTCTTGATGAAGTTCAGGCTGCTATTTTGAGAGTAAAACTTCCTCACATCAAAGAATGGAACGAAAAAAGACGTGAACACGCTTATTATTACAACGAACTTTTTGCAGGATGCCCAGACATCCAAACTCCGAAAGAACTTGATAATACATACTGCGTTTACCACCAGTACACCGTTAAAATTCCGAACCGCGACGAAGTTCACAAAATGCTTCAGGAAAACGGCATAGGCGCAATGCTTTATTATCCTGTTCCGCTTCATTTACAAAAAGTTCACGAATACCTCGGTGTTGGAAAAGGCTCTTTGCCGCACACTGAAAAAGATACCGAATTGGTTGTATCTTTGCCGATGTTCCCTGAACTTACAAAAGAAGAACAGCAGACTGTTGCAAAAACTTTAATCGAATGCATTAAAAAGTCAAAAGAAAAAGTCAGCGTGTAAGATTTACTACATATACTTACTGAAAAATCCGCTTAATAAAATAAGCGGATTTTTTATATTGTAAAAATTTTACACCATTTCCAAATTAGTTAACGAAAAAGATGAAAGAATATTTTCTATGTCCGACGAAACAAATCTGAATCTCAATTTTTCCTCCGGTGATTTTTTATAAAGGTAAGAAGAGGTTAAAACCAGAACTTTAACCGCATCTAAAATATTCATTGAAGATAAATCAAGTTCTATTTCATGAATTTCAGACTTTTTAAGATGTTTTTTTATTTCCTGAACAGCTTTTACAGGGTTTGAAGCTGAGGGATATATTAAATTTTTGCCTTCTGTCATATTCATATTTTTTAGGACGGAAAAAAAGTGAATATATTTTAACATTTTAAATGTTTTTCGTACTTTTATATGATTTTATTGTATACTTGAATTAAGATTTAATTAGGAAGGTGTGTATGGGTATTACAATGATGCAGACAAGAAATATTAACGAATTGGCAAAAGAAGTTTTAACTATTGAAGCAAATTCAATTTTGAGACTGAAAAACAATATTGGCGAAGAATTCGATAAAGCAATCGAAATCCTTTTCAATTGCAAAGGGCGCGTAATCGTAACAGGAATGGGCAAATCCGGTCTTATCGGCCGCAAAATAGCAGCAACTTTATCTTCAACCGGAACGCCTGCATATTTTCTTCATCCTGCAGAAAGCACCCATGGAGATTCCGGCATTATAACCAGAAATGATGTTATTATTGCTATTTCAAACAGCGGTGAAACTCAGGAGCTTTTGAACCTTCTTCCTCTTATTAAACGTTTTGGAGTAATGATGATTGGTATGACAGGAAATCTCAACTCAACACTTTCTCATGCCAGCGACGTTACTCTCGATATTTCAGTCGAAAGAGAAGCCTGTCCGCTTAACAAAGCCCCGACAGCAAGCACAACTGCAACTTTAGCAATGGGTGACGCTCTGGCGGTATGTCTTCTGGAAAAAAGAGGTTTCTCGGAAGAAGATTTTCTTATTTTCCACCCGTCAGGAGCGCTCGGCAAAGGGTTCTTATACAAAGTTTCAGACTTAATGCTTGCTGACAAAGAAAAACTTCCGATTGCACACGAAAACGATAAATTCACAGATGTAATCGAACTAATTACTCAATACAAACTCGGCATGGCAATGATTTTGGACAACAGCGGAGTTCTGACAGGAGTTTTGACAGACGGCGACATCAGAAGAACTTTATTAAAATATCATGACACTTCTAACCTTTTGATAAAAGAAGTGATGACCCAAAATCCGAAACGTATTTCTCCGGATTCATACGGTGCAAGCGCATTGAACTTAATGGAGAAATATTCTATCACAGCGCTTGCGGTCGTTGATGAAAACAGCAGACCGGTCGGCGTAATCCATATCCATGACCTTTTGAAAGCCGGAGTTGCTTAAGAATGAAGGATTTGGAATTGAGAGCATCAAAAATTAAACTCTGCGCGTTTGATGTTGACGGCGTAATGACAGACGGCAGCATAACTTATGATGAAAACGGAGTTGAATACAAAACCTTTAATGCAAAAGACGGACAAGGCATTACAATGCTAAACAACGCCGGTATAATCACGGCCATAATCACAGCAAGAAACAACGGAACAGTTCAGCACAGAGCAGAAAATCTTAAGTTCAAAGAAATTCATCAGGGATCAAAAAATAAACTCGAAACTCTGAAAGAAATTTTAGAAAAATACAATCTTTCAATGGAGAATGCCGCTTATATGGGAGACGATTTGCCTGACATTTGCATTTTAGAAAAAGCCGGACTTTCCGGCTGCCCTAATGACGCCGTTGAAGAAGTAAAAAACATTGCAAAATTTATCTCTGCAAAAGACGGCGGACGCGGAGCTGTCAGAGAGTTTTGCGAGCTTATTGTAAAAAACCAAACACAGAATTTATAAAACGATTTAAGAATACAGGCGGAGGAATTATGTACGAAATAAAAACACAGGCATTTTTTTCAGCAGCGCACCATCTTCTGAATTACGACGGTGAATGCGAAAACCAGCATGGACATAACTGGATGGTAGAAGTTTTTGTAAAAGGCGAAACCTTAGATAAAAGTAACATTTTGATTGATTACAAAGTTTTAAAACGTGAATTGAATGCGGTTTTGGATTTGCTTGACCATAAGGATGTTAACGAACTTCCGGCCTTCAAAAACGAAAGCCCGTCTTCTGAAATGATTGCGGCATTTATTTATTCAAAACTAAAAGAAAGAGTTGTCCAATTAAGCAAAGTTTCAGTTTGGGAAACACAGACATCTTGCGCCAGCTATTACGAAGAGGAGTAATTTTTAAAATGAATTTAATACAGGCAATATTAATGGGAATAGTACAAGGATTAAGCGAATTTCTTCCGATATCAAGTTCGGCGCACCTTGTATTCACCTCGAATTTTTACAAAGTTTTCAAAGGCATTGAAATCGTACAGCATTCGAATGAAGAAGTATTTTTTGACATAATGGTGCATTTGGGAACACTGATTGCCGTATTAATATTTTTCAGAAAAGATATCGCCGAAATTTTAAAGGCAATGTGGCATGCTCTAAAAACAAAAGACTGGTCTGATAAAAAAGCAAAACTCGGGCTTTATATAGCTTTAGGTACAGTAATAACAGTTGCCCTTGCGCTTCCGATAAAAGATATTGCTGAAAAACTCGTATATTCGCCCTCCATTGTCGGAATTCTGCTTTTTATAACAGGGTTTGTGCTTCTGGCAAGTGAATACATGTCAAAACACTTCACCGCAAAACGAGAAAATGTCGATATCAAAACTTCAATTCTAATCGGCCTTGCGCAGGGTCTGGCCGCTCTTCCCGGATTTTCACGCTCGGGCTGGACAATTGCAACAGGATTATTTTTTGGTTTGGATAGAGTAACAGCCGCAAGATATTCTTTTTTGTTGAGCATACCGATTATACTGGGAGCGTCTATGGTTTATCCGCTTGTGAAAATTGATATTCATGAAGCCATGACATATAATTGGACTGCTATAATTGCAGGAACAATTATTTCGGGAGTTGTAGGGTATTTGTGCATAAAATATTTCATGAAATTTATATCAAAATTTTCACTTGCAATCTTCGGGTGGTACTGTATTTTAGCAGGCGCCGGAGCCTTCGTTTTCTTCAAAATTTACGGATAAATTTGCCATAGCGTAGATTTATCAACAATTGTAAAAAAATGTAAATACTGAAAACAAAACTAACAAAATATTTCTTTCAGGAATATTAATATACCATCATCAGATTTTGTGGAGTAATAATGATTTTACCGGTAAGTAACATACACAACAAGCAAAGTTTTTCTGCGGAAGCTTCCGGAGAAAATAACAAAAAATATACTAATGATACATTATTACCAAATAATTTTTCTACGCGTTTTCGCATTGGAATGGATAAATTTACTAACGCAATTACGCTTTATCCGGCAAAAGGCTTAAAAGGAAACCGTAACGCAAACTTTTATGAATTTCTGACAATGGGGCAGGTTCCATATCTAATCGGAAGTGGTATGTTGATGTCAATATTCAATTCAGCCAACAAACATTTTGCAGACGCCACATCAAAACAAAAAGCCAGCCCGCTCGGAAAACACATGGCTCTTGGCGTGTTATTTTACGGACTTGCCAAAAGCATGTCAAAACCGCTTATAACAACACCAATACATCTTTTGACTGGTGTTGATACTGAAGTTCCTTATGCAAAAGTAAACTACGAACTTCCTGATGATATAAACGACACAGATATTACAAGCATTGAATACCACAAAGTTTTTGAAAGTGTGGAATTTCCGCGCTGGGATTTGCTTTATATGTCAGCAGAAAGCGGAAAGCCACGTAATGCATACTATGACAAAGTCTGCAAAAAACTCGGGCTTGGCTCTGATTTAAAAGACTCGGATCAGGAAGCAAAACCGCGAATTAAAGAAATTGTTGTAAAATCAAAACTTGCACAAAATATTTCATCATATCTATGGGCTGCAACCGGTGTTGCGCTAGCTTTCCAGAAACCCTGGGAAGAATATTTCAATGTTGCAACCTTTAAATTTTGGAAAGGCAAGGAATTTAAAAAATCATTATCAATCTTTGGCAAAAGCCTTGTAAGAAGTTTAGAATCACTATATTTCGGCGACGGCTCTAAGATTGGAAAGCATACAGGTAAAGCAATGATATTTACATCTCTTGCAGCCTCCGCACTAGGAGTTCTAAACGTAATGTCAAGTTCGCAAAAACCTTCTAAACTTGACAGCGCTGACATTATAGAAAAAGAAAGAAAGTACGTGGTGAACTAATATGAAGACAAACCTAATTCAAAACTTCATACATACTCAAAACACACCGCCTTCTAAAAAAGAAGCGCCGGATTTTGATATTCATCATGAGCTTGCAAACAAAACTTTTATAAAACCACTAAAAGGTCAGGGAAGGCTTATAAAAAGTAATATATTATACGCTCCTGTAGAAATTGCAAAAGGTTTTGCATATGATGTTAATGCACTTAAAGGAAGCATAAAAGGCGAGGCGAACGACCACCAGCTTGGTAAATTGAACGATTTAGGAATGAAAATCGGCGGACTTGGCATTGCAGGATTTTTGTTCACGAAAAGACAAACTCCGTTAACCAAAACGATGGAATTTGTCGGCCTTGGGTCATTCTTTGCCTCCATGGCCTTATGGCCGAAAATTGCAATTCAACTTCCTGCACGGCTTATTCATGGATTTAATGTTCAACAGCAATATGAAGATAGTTTTGGACGCAAAAAACCGTTTTATCAAGATGCACAATTTCTCCCATGGGATTTGTACTCAGCTAAAGAAATTGATAAAATAGGTGACAGAATGGGAGTGCCAAAAGATATTCCAAACCGCCGTGATTTTATTCAGGAAAAAATGAAAAAAATCGCAATCCAAAATAATACATTATGGATGCTTACAGCAGGTTTTGCAACCCCGATTATGAGTGCTCTTATCTGCAATCAATTAGAAAAACCTCTTGCCAAACCGCTTGCGGCTCACAGAAATAACGCAAACAACTATATTATAAATAAATTTAAAGATGCCTCAAAAGGCATGCAAAGTAATGAAATCAAAAATAAGACCGAAAAAATCATATCCGTCAATCAAAATAAACCTTTAACAAAAGATTTATTAAATGAACTTGCAGATGCAATCTCAACCGGCTTTGATCCGCGCGTAAAAAAAATAATAGCTAAAGACTTGGGTTTAATGCTTAAAAGCAGCTCTTCCGTAATAAATGACAGTGCAATCAATGCCCTTGTTAGCAATACCAAAAAAGCGTTTTTAGATAAAGGAATCGCAACTGAAATTGTTGACAACCTTATACCGGAAGCAGAACAGCTAAGAACATATTTTTCAATTGAACAAGGCTCTTTTGGCAATGAGATTACAAAGGATAATCAGGAAAGAATATTCCAAACCTTCACAAAAGATATCCGCAGTAAAATGCTTGAATATAATAAATCAAATCCGAATAAAGAAATAGACCGCGCAACCCAGAAGAAAATAATTCAGTTATTAACAGCCCCGGCCGATAAAAATCCGATTTATCAAGCATTAACAAAAGAACGTTATGCAGTTTTGGACTCTAAAAATCAAAAATTAGTCCGAACGCTAACTAACATAATGAATGAATTTAAAGGAGAGGTTGATGCAATGGATAAATATGTCCTTCACAAAGTTGGACAGGTTGCAGAAACAACTCTTGCAAATTCCTGGAACAAAACTGTTGACATGTTTGTTAAAAATTTAAGAATTACGCCGCAGCAAATTGCAGAAACCCGTGGAGACAGGCTTTTAACAACTGAACTTCTGCACACAAGCCTTGACAATTTGACTGCAGAAAAACCTCTTTATAAAAAAATTACCACAGATTTAATAAACCAAATTATGGAACTTGACAGGTTAATTAAAAAGACTGAAATTGATGATGGAATATTTAGTAATCCTGAAGAAATCTGCAAGCTTGATAAACGACTAGAACAAATGTTCCAAAATTTTGAAACCAAAATTGTAGACATTACCGGTAAGGATAAAGGGGATATGGAAACCCTTTTGGATTACATGGTAGGTCCTCGCCGCAGCATTGACATTCCTGAACGTGCAAAGAAATGGTCAGTTAAAAACCTTTACAAATCAATGGCAAAAGAAAGATTATTCAGCGTAAAAAGTACGTTCTTCAGGATGCTTAATACTCTGGATACATATAGACGTGTTGCTATCGGCGATACATCTTATATGAATTCAATAAAGGAACTTCCGCGTGAATTAAAAGAAGAAGTTGTTGAATTATCTAAAGGTATTGGCCTTAGCGCGCATACAGCAGATTATCTGACTAAGTTCTTTGCATCGACCAATCCAAATCCGAATTGGGAAGATATGAGTGATATTAAACTCGTAAACGGAAAAACTGTTTATAAATACTTCCATAGAAGTGTCGAAGCCCGAAAAGTTAACCAGCCATTTAACAGTAAAATATTTATAGATACAATGGGCTTAACATATAAAGACCCAATTTCGGATGAAACAGAAAAAGCTTTTGGTAAAAATAAGGCTCTGTTAAATGAGTTCAAAGAATACAGAAACCAGTCATACAGAAAACTCGGTACATATAATTACATTGAAAATACCGTTGCAAAGGTAGGAGACAGCGCATTACCAACCTCAGACAAAGAAATGTTTAATCTTCTTGGCGCTGCAATGGATGAAGTTGTATCAAATTATGGAAAACAGGCTTATAATACCCGTAAATGGATGAATATATTTGCACCGGCAGGTGCAGTTCTTCTTGGAGTAACAGTTCTGTCACAGTTCTTCTTCGGCAGAATGAATCCGCCTTCTCCCATAGCGAAAACAGATAAAGGACAAATAAATGCTTAATACAACAAACCTTTTATCAATTAAATTTAATACAATCAGACCAGAAACAAAACCCGATAAAAATGCGGAGGCTGTTCAAACACAGCCTTCAAAACCGGCATCCGGCCTGATTTCCGCCTACCTTGAAAACCTCGCAAGAATTAACACTCCGGCTGTAACACAGACTGAAAAATCTGCACCTGTAAATTATCACAATGATTTGCGTAAAATGTTTAATAATAATGAAGCTAAAATTCTTGCTATTATTCCGCGCACATTCAACGCAAAAGATACAAACGGCAATGAATATATTGACGGAAACGAAAAACACGGAACTCTTTTAAATGCAATAGAAAGACTTGATGAAGTTAAAGCTCAAGGGTTTAACACTCTTCATGTACTCCCGATACATCCGCCAGGAAAAATGAAAGCTATGGGTACAGCGGGTTCAATATATGCACCGCTGGACATGTTAAAAATAGACCCGACGCTTATTGAGGAAAATGACCCACGTTCTCCAATGGAACAGTTAAAAGCCTTCGTTGATGCGTGCCATCAAAGAGGAATTCGAGTAATGCTTGATATGCCAAGCTGTGCATCTTACGATATGTTTATAGAACGCCCTGAACTTATGGCAAAAGAACGCGATGGTTTAGCAAAAACACCTCAAGGATGGAATGATATCAGAATGTTTCAGCCTTGGGAAGATGAAGGGAAACGTACCTTAAATCCAAAACTTTTGGAACTTCATAAACAATATATAGATATGTGTATCGATGCCGGAATTGATGGTATAAGAGCTGATGTTTCACGAGCAAAACCTGTTGAATTCTGGGACATTATCATTCCTTATTCAAGAATGCGTGACCCGCAATTCGGTTGGCTTGCCGAAACTTACACTTATGAAGATGCTTCACCTCAGGCAAATATGCCCTTTGACAGGCCTGAAGATTCATTAAGAGCAGGCTTTGATTTGATTTATGGACAGTATCATATTTTCCACGAATTTCCAAAAGCATCAAACTTTATAGATTATGTAAAAGACAATCTTGATATGTCATACAGGCTTGAAAAAGGTAAATCGTTAATTGGTTCATTTGCTACTCATGATGATATTTCACCAATGTTTCATGGCGGGGTTGATTATTGTAACCTTACAACAGGGTTACAAATATCATTACCAATGTTAAATCCGTATATAGTTGACGGTTTTCAGTCAGGAGACTACTATGATTACCCGTACAGAGATAAATTTAACCCTGTAACAATGACAGACAATCATGAGATGACCGTTCATTACGGAAAACTTGATATCTTTAATCTATCAAGAAAGCCCGGCGGCAATCATCCGGAAATTGGCGAATTTATGACAAAGGCGTTTGAAGCAAGAGACAAATATAAAAATGTATTTACAAAAGGTTCTTTTATAGAACTTGAAAAACTCGGCGATACAAACGATCAAATTATTGCATTTGCAAGACATTATAAAGGCAAAACAATGATTGTTGTTGCTAATAAAAATATTGACCGTGAAGTTGCGGCTGTTGTAAAAGTCCCAACGTTGAAAGCTGACCAAGATATAAAAAATATTCTTCCTTCTTATGGAAAAGAAAGTATTTTACAGGCAGCAGACGGCGAACTTCGAGTTGATTTAGGCCCTTCAAGAATTCATATATTTGAAGTTGATACCCCGCAAATAGAAAATTATTCTAATAAAGTTTATAAGCAAAATATATTTTAGGCACATTAAATAAACAAGAAGAATGCAACCTTAACAGGTTGTATTTCTTTGAACGCTTAAAAGTTAGCTATTTATTTTTAAATTTGTTTGTTTTAAAATAAACTCAGAGGTATTAAAATGTTACAAGAATTTTTATTTTCAAAAATACATAGAGCTACAGTTACTGACGCAAATTTAAATTACGTAGGCTCAATCACGATAGACGAAACATTAATGAAAGCTGCAAATATCAAAGAATGGCAAAAAGTTGAAATTTTGGACGTTAATAACGGTGAAAGATTTCAAACTTATGTAATTAAAGGTAAACCAAATTCAGGCTGCATTTGTTTGAACGGAGCAGCAGCAAGAAAGGTTCAGCCGGGCGACAAGGTTATTATTGTTTCATACACCTACCTGACGCCGGAAGAAATCGAAAAACACAAACCTACAGTAGTTATGGTTGATAATAAAAATAACATCACGGAAATTCATTAAAATTCGATTGATTTACAAAAATTATACACACTAATAAAAAAAGCTTTTGATTTTTTCAAAAGCTTTTTTTTATAGAAAACAGTTTTAAAAAGGTACACCTTATTAACTTATCTGTAATTTGTAAACTGCAAAGGATAATCGTATTTTTCTTCATTTGCGCGAAGCATTTTAATAACCTCTTGCAAATCATCCTTGTCTTTGCCTGAAACCCTTACTGAATCACCCTGAATTGAAGCTTGAACTTTTTTCTTCATGTCCTTTATATCAGCAGAAATCTTTTTCGCTAATTCCTGAGTAAGACCTTTTCGCAAATTATAAACCTGTCTGACATTTCCGCCTAACGCGTTTTCAATCCCCTGCGGGTCAAGTATTCTGATACTTAGATTTCTTTTTACGAGTTTTGATTGCAAAATATCATAAATATTGCGCAATTTCATTTCGTCTGCAGTTGTAATCGTAATTGATTTGTCTGCTTCTAATTTAATTTCAGAATTAGTATTCTTCAAGTCAAATCTTGAGGAAATTTCACGCTGCGCCTGGTCGACCGCGTTCAAAAGCTCCTGTTTGTCGAATTCTGAAACAACATCAAAACTGCAATCTTTTGCCATAATATTAACCCCCTTTGTAATCTCTAAACTTGTTTTTATAACAATAACACAAAAATGCAGAAATTTAAATTTCTGCATTTTATTCGGGCTGCGTATAAAAATTTATTTAAGGATTTCCACCAGATGCCTGAGCCGATTTAGTAAATTTACCTTTTATGCCTTTCCAGAAATCCTTCACCCAGGTTGAAGCACTTTTCCAATTTGTTGAAATCCACTTTCCAACGCCTTTATTTTTCAATACAAGCGCAGACCCGAGTGCGACAATAGCTAATCCGACAGCTTTCATGGCATTGTAATCTTTTTTACGGCGATTTTGCAGAACGAATTTATCTTGTTCCAGACCGCCCTGCATTCTAACGCCGCCGAGAAGATTTGTATACATACCAAAAGGCGGAGCAATTCCGACCGACGGATTGCGCAAATCCTGATACATTATTGGTATTTGAAAATCATCTGATAAAGACGGCATAATTTTTCTCCGTTTTGTTAAAATTGCAGCAGCTTTTTACATTATGCAGCCACTATTTCGCTTACTTTTTCTAAAATCTTTTTGAGCGTATTGTTTTTAGATTTGTTTGGAAGTTTTTCTTCTGACTTTGCAGCTTGCACCTCTATCGGTAAATCGCATAAAGAACAGTCACAAAGATTTTGGCAAGCCAAACTTCCGGTGAAATAATTCCCCTTTTTCATAATCATATTACTCCAAATTTTTCAACCCTTGTATATATAAAGTATTTTTTTGCTAAAGAATTGCCACGCGGGAAAACTTTGTAACGTTTTGTAACAAAATACATCAAATATACGTACCTGACAGACTCAAAATATCTTAAACTGGAAAAGTTATGCAGGACTTCGATGATTTAAATACTTTCAAAAGAAATTTTTACGAAAAATACCACAAAGTTTTAGTTCCGGCAATCAAGGGGTTCGAGAAAGAAAGAAAATGGAGACTGTTCTGGGCAATCTTTTGGACAATTGTTCTTATAGGACTTGGAATTGCATATTTCTGGTTTATTATAACATTTAAGATTGAAGGCAAAAGAGTTGAAGAGCCGGGTTTTTACTTAATTGTTACCGGTATTTTTACGTATTATTGCCTCAAAAAAAACTTTGAAAAAAAAATCAAATTAGAAATTATGAGTGTTGTTTCCTCCTGTTTTGGCAACATGCACTGGAGCATGGCTTATGCCTATGATAAAGCACAGCAGTTTGTAGAAGCAGGACTTTTCACCACATTTTCACGCCTGGAGGTCGATGACTGCTTCCGAGGGGTATACAAAGGTGTTCCTATTGATATTGTTGAGGCTGAATATGAGCGAGGTTCAGGGAAAAATCGTTGTACTGTTTTTAAAGGCCTTTGTATCAAGCTTGACATGAATAAAAATTTCAAAGGCCACACAGTTTTAATGGAAGACACATTGTTTCATAAAGCACCGCTTCCTTACCTGCGCCATACGGAATTGGAGGATGTTAAATTTGAAAAAAGATATGATGTTTTTACAGACGATGAAGTTGAGGCAAGATACATTCTGACACCGACATTTATGGAGAAACTTGCCGGAATTAAAATGGCGTTTCGCTGCAAAGCTGTCCGCTGTGCGTTTTATCAGGGTCAGCTGCTCATTGCAATGAAACCTACAAAAGACCTTTTTTCACTCGGAAGTCTTGTTAAACCTGTTACGGACACAAAACAATTTCAGCAGCTTTGCAACCAGTTTGTTTCCGTTTTAAACCTGATTGATTATCTGAAACTCGATAAACAAGCTGTATTATAAATTATAAAATTTGTATTTAAAAACCCGCTCTGTAAAAACTGAACGGGTTTTATTAATATCTTTTGAAATTTTAACTTACTTAGCAGCCTTAGCAGCTTCGAAAACTACCTGAAAAGCTTCAGGGTCTTTAACTGCCAAATCAGCAAGCATTTTTCTGTTTACGATGATATTAGCTTTTTTGCAAGCATTAACAAATCTTGAGTAGCTCATACCACGGTCTCTAACTGCTGCGTTAATTCTTACAATCCACAAACGGCGCATATTACGTTTTGTAGTGCGTCTGTCTCTGTAAGCGTATTTCAAAGCTTTCATAACAGCGATATTTGCTACTTTAAAAATTCTGCTTCTTGCTCCAATAAAGCCTTTAGCAAGTTTTAATATTTTCTTATGTCTTTTACGACTAACATTACCACGTTTTACTCTCATTGTTTGCTCCTATCTTGAATACTTCTTGTATGGTAACTCATGAGATACCAATTTTACCTGTGCATCTGAAATCTGTTCAACCGAGAAAAGTCTGCGTTTTCTGGATGAAGATTTGTGTTGGAGCAAGTGGCCTATACCTGCTTTTCTTCTGGTGATTTTGCCTGTTGCTGTAACTTTGTAGCGTTTAGCAGCAGATCTGTGTGTTTTCATTTTTGGCATTTTCTTCTCCTTTTTTGGTTAAGTATTAACGAGTTAGTTTCAGGCATACCAAAGCCGTGAAACTTTCGGCTGATTTTATTGTATTACGAGGAAGTTTTAAATGCAAGCAAATGTTAAATTTCGTTATCAAATTTGGTCAAATCGCTGACTGTAGTTTCAAGAGCATCTGCGAATTCTATTAAAGTATCAAGCGAGGGTTTTGAAAAAGCGACTTCTATTTTTCCCATAAAATTGAGAGAAATATCCATTTTATCGGCAAGCTGCTGCTGTGTTAAACCTAGAACTTTGCGGCGTGCCTTGATATTTCTGCCCAGATTTTTATAGAAATCATAGCTCATACGTACAGTCTATACGTAAATTTTTATTAAATATACGTATTACTAATACGTAAAAGGTGTTATTATATACTAAGGAGGATTATATTATGAAAAAAGCGTTTACTTTAGCAGAGGTTCTAATTACCCTAGGCATAATTGGAATAGTTGCGGCCATGACCTTACCCGCAGTTATAAATAACAGCAGAAACAAACAGCTTGAAGCCGGATTAAAACGCAGTTATTCCGTAATTGGACAGGCATTAGACATGCATCAGGCCCAGAGCGGTGAACGAGCTACACCGGAGAATCTTAAAATATATGAAATGAAATCCATATTAATGAAATATCTTCAAGTAATTGAAGACTGTGGACTTGGAGCACAAGACTCAAACAGCGCTTGCATTCCAAACACAACCGGAAGCGGCTTTCAAGGAGATGCAAGCAAGGCAAGAAAATACAAAACTTATAACGGTCAAAAAGATATAAATATCAACCTCTTTGATGACGGTCAATTTGTACTTAATGACGGCAGTCTTGTTTTAATTGAAAACAGTGGAGCTACAGTCAGGTTGTATATATCTGTTGATGTAAACGGCTATAACAAAAACCCTAATCGCTTAGGACATGATTTGTTCATGTTTCAGATAGATGACAAAGGGACATTACTTCCGATGGGGGCGCCTAACACTTCATATTACAGCAAGACAGACCAATATTGCTCTCTAACGTCAACAAGCAACCTGAACGGAGCAGGCTGCACATACAATGCACTGAATGACAAAGATTATTTTAAAAATCTTCCGAAATAAGCTTAAATCGACATTTTAAATCCGGAATATGCTTCTTTAACGGTAACGTATTTGGAAAGAATTATTTTAGCCCGCAAATCGCAGCAGTGGCATGGATAAATCATTTGCACGCCCTGACGCTGAAGATATATTCCAAGTTTTTTAACTTCATTATCAGATTTTGCTAAAAGATGAACCCCGCCGATAATAGCATAGATTTTATGCTGATTTGTAACCTGTTTTGCATACTCAACTATATTAGCCAGCCCTGCATGTGCGCATCCGGAAATTATTACCAGACCTTTAGCCGAGGTGTAAACAAGTGCCGATTCATCAGGGTCTTCGCTGCTGTCTGATACAGGGAATTCGCCAAGGTATATAAGATTTTCCGTAATATGATACGGCTCTTTTGTATAAGCTATTTCGAAAAAGTCTCCTATGGAGCTTTCGTCACCAGGAAACCCAATGTTTTCAAAATTTTCATCCAAGTGTGGTTGAAAAATGTAGGGGTGAACAATCAACCTCTTATTATTTATTACAAATCCAACTTTTAACAGTTTTTTATAAAGATTTTGAAGCCACAAAAAACCTCCCGTGTGGTCATTATGACTATGAGAAAGAACAATATCAGTAACATCCGCAAGTTCAATCCCCATATGATATGCATTCTTTATAAAAACATCGCTGTAACCGCAATCAAAAATAACTTTATGAAATTCGTCTTCAAGCAAAATCGAAAGCCCGAACTCTGCACGTAAATCATAATCTTTTTGTGTACTGTTGTCTACTAATACTGTTAATTCCATAAGTTAAAGTTTAATACATTTTTTGAAAAATGTAAATAGTATAAAAACATTAAAAAATGCGCCCGTCTTTGACGGGCGCAAAACTTTTGTATTATCACAAACTATTTTCCGTTAACAATAGTTTTGAATTTTTTACCTGCTGAAAATGCCGGAACAGTTTTTGCAGGGATTTTCAATTCTTTACCTGTTTGCGGATTACGTCCAGTTCTTGCAGCTCTTTTACGTGCTTCAAAAGTACCGAAACCAACTAAAGTTACTTTTTTGCCTTTAGCAACTGTTTTTTGGATTGTATCAACCCAAGCTGTGATAACTTCAGCAGCTTCTTTTTGTGTAACATTAGCTTTTTTTGCAACTTCTTGTACTAACTCTTCTTTGTTCATAATAAAAACTCCTTTATTTTATGTACATGCTTTATTATAGCCAAAACTCAAATATATGCAAGTATTTTAAGGAATTTTTACATTAAAAAGTTGATTTTGCCTATTAAAATATTTTTCTGATACAATATTATAGGAAGCTGAATAGTGGAGATAAGTTAGGGTATATTGATGTTCCCCGAATGAGGTTAGAGAATGAAAGAACGCTTGGTTTTACTTGCAATAGTTGCCGGAATGGCAGTATTTATATACATTTTCCAGAGTTATTTTAATACGCTCTGGGGATTGGCGTTTTTGTGCACGGCGATGTCAATTTATGTTGTATTTATGAACCTGGCTTACAAATTAAAAAAACGCCAGCTGCAAAAACACCCTAAAATTATCAATGAAAATTATAAACCTTTTGTAACAATTATGGTTCCATGCCACAACGAAGAATCTGTTATTGAACATACTGTTGCAAACATTTTAAATATTGATTATCCAAACTTTGAGATTATTTTAATAGATGACAGAAGCTCGGATAACACAGCAAATGTAATTAAGGAACTTGAAAAGCGATATGAAAATATAACTGCGCTAATTAGAGACAAAGACGCGTTTCCAGGCAAATCCGCTGTTCTTAATGACGCAATGAAGATTGCCAAAGGAGAGGCGATACTGGTTTTTGATGCAGATGCCACAGTTGAGACGGACTTTTTGAAAAAGCTCATTCCTGAACTTGAGCCGAAAGATGTCGGAGCCGTTCAGGCAAGAAAAGTAATAAGAAATAAAAACTACAATCTCTTAACTCGCTGCCAGAATAATGAATATACAATGGACACTCATTTTCAGGTTGGTCGTGATTCAGTTAAGGGCGCTGTTGAACTTCGCGGAAACGGTGAACTTATAAAACGCGAAGCAATTGAAGATATCGGCGGATGGAACAATTATACAATTACAGACGACTTGGATATGTCAACACGGCTTCATATAAAAGGTTGGAACATAAGATTTTGTCCGAATGCAATAGTTTATGAAGAAGGAATTATTTATCTTTGGCCGTTGTACAGGCAGCGAAGACGCTGGATTGAAGGTACTATCAGAAGATATCTTGAATATTTTGAGGATGTATTATTCTCAAGAAAAATGTCTTTACGCGCAAGCCTTGATATGACAGCTTATGTGTCAGAATTTATTATGCCTGGCTGGTTCATCATGGAGCTTTTGATAAGAGTTTTTAAAGTTCTTGCAAAAGATGCACCGACACAAAGTTTATATTCTTCAATTGTTATTGGCGGCTTAATCGGGCTTGGATTTTTCTTAGCCGCAAGATATGCGCTCAGACGTTATGATAATATGCCACGGCTTGATGCAATGTTTGAAGCTTTGCAAACCTCGATATATCTTTTGATAATCTGGTTTCCGCTTGTACTTTTTATCGCCTTCAAAATTCTTTTCTGCAAAAAAGATATGAACTGGGGTAAAACAGCACACGGACTTGTTCTGGAGGAACAGGAGAATATTAATGAAGAAAACAAAAATTTACTAAAAATATAAACTGCTCACCCCATGCAGTAAAAAATTAAAGGAGAAAAAATGACACAGACTATTACCGATGTAAAAAGCAAAATAAGAGATGTAGTGGATTTTCCAAAACCGGGTATAATTTTCCGTGACATAACAACCGCGCTTAAAGAACCGGAAACTTTAAAGGTTATGATAGATTACCTTTGCGATGAATTCAAAGATATTAAAATTGATTATATTGCAGGGATTGAGTCACGCGGATTTATTTTCGGAATGCCAATGGCTTATAAAATGAATGCCGGCTTTGTGCCTATCAGAAAGCCTAAAAAACTTCCAGCTGAAACATATTCACAGGAATATGACCTTGAATACGGCACTGATAAAATTGAAATTCACAAAGACGCGCTGCCTGATGGAGCAAATGTTTTAATTGTGGATGATTTGCTTGCAACAGGCGGAACAGCGGAAGCGGCCTGCAAACTCGTTAAGAAAACAGGGGCAAATCTTGTCGGAATAGCGTTTTTAATTGAACTTGAAGACTTAAAAGGCAGAGAAAAACTTGTTGATGCACCAAAAATCGTATCAATGCTTAAATATTAATGTTCAAAAGATAAAATAACAAGAAGAAACGTGTGGCTAAAAAGTCAAACCCGATTACGTCATTGCGAGGACGAACGTCAGTGAGGACGCGGCAATCCTGAACGCATATTGTTTAAAACAAGACTTTTAGTCACACGTTTCTTGTATTTTGTGAATTATTCTTCAGTTTGTGGTGCCGGCTTTTCACCGAAGATACGTTTAGCAAGTTCAAGGATTTTGTTGAAGTCATAACGGTTGTCGTTAGAGAGCATAGCTTCCCACTCATCGTTCTCCGGATTAGTATCGATATTAAACGCACTTTCAGTATATAGAATATCATACTTTTTGCCATCACTGTCTTTATCTATCCAGACACCGGTTATTTCGCCCTGTTCATTACGTTCAATAGCAATACTGCGGCCATTTGGCAGTTGAACAAATTCATCACCATCACTATCTTTTTTGACTTCAAGTTTCGGGTCTGCATTGGCTGCTTCGGCTAAGGTATGGTTGGCAGCTTCGATAATCGGTTTAGCAGCTTCAAGATATTCCTGTTTTTCTTTGACTTCTTTGTAATTGTTAAGAGCTTGCTTGCTGATTTCTTGTTCTTTTTCTAATATAGCCAAAGATGCTTTCTTTATCCATTCTTTCATACCATCGAGATTTGCTTTTTCTGAAAGCGTTTTGCCATCTCCAAATGGATCCGCAAGCCCAAGTTCTTTTAAACGAGCCTTTAACGGAGTGTACAAACTTTTATAGATATCTGCAGTATTCATACCCATAACATCATCAATTTTATCCGCGATTTCAGGATATTTCGCAATTACATGTGCTGCATTTTCAGGAGTTATTTTTGAAAGAAGTTCTCTTGCTTTGCTATTGCTTGTCCATGTTGCTTCAAGTTCTTTTTTGATATCTGCTGCAACTGCCGGAGCCTCTTCCATAGCTTTGCTAATAGCCTCGGCTTTAGCTTTTAAGTCTTTATCAATTTCCTTTTTAGGCGTCAAATCAACCTCAATTGCTACAGCATCTTCTTGGATTTTTGCCTCGCGTTGTTCCGGTGTAAGTTTTTCACCTTCTACAGGCGGCGTGTCCTCTGCCGGAGTGGTATCTACTACAGGCGTAGAATCTTTTGGCGGCGCAGTTGGTTTTTGAGCTCCAGATTTACCAATACTTGTACCATGACCTTCCATATCGCTCATTTGAACAAGCATTGGAACACCGTTGATTGTTCTTAGTTCATAAGAATTGCCTTTGGAATAAACGCCTTTGCCAGAGGTACATTTATACATAACTTTGTCTTCAACGCTTTCATCGAGTTCAAAAGTGTAAGTAACGCCGTTATCTTTATCTGTAATTGTGAATTTCTTTGGATTTTCTCCGTTTTTGGCTTCGACTTCGACTTTTATATCACCATGAATAGGCCGTGTGGGAAGTTTACCGTTTGCATCAGGCTCATCAATTACTTCAAAATATTTCCCGTTTAAATCAGCCCAGTTTGCAGTTGAAGCTGGTTTGTTTTCACCTTTATATCTGTCAGGTGAACCCGGTGCCGGAGGGGTATTTTGTTCGGTTTCCGGAGTTTCTTCGGGCGGCTGTTCTTCTGTAGAAGTTTGAGGTTCCTCAGCGTCAACAGTTTCAGTCACAGGTTCCTGTGACTCAGCAGTTGTTACAACTGCTGTTTCTGCATTGCTGGCGGGCGATGGAGTGGCAAGCCATTCTTGAGAAAGCCTTTCAATATCTTCCGCGGTCATATCATCGGTTGAAAAACGCCCAAAAGTAAACTCTGTCGGAGTTTTTTGTTCTGAATTATCAACATTATTTAGTCTTTGCCACTCTGCTTTTAATAGTGCTGTTGTATCAGCTTTTTGAAGTTTTAAATCTTCTTTTTTCTTTTTCACATACAGCGAATCACTACCTGTTTTGTTCACATTGAAGTTGTCGCCAATACCCATAAGACGTTTCTCCTTTTAAATTTTTCTCATACACATCATATTCCCGCTAACGGCATAAATATATAAGAACTTGAACACTAGTTTTATAAAAAATTTCGCAAATCAGGAAAATACCTACAAATATTGGATAGTAGCCCCCCCCCCGTTACATTTCGTTACAAACATTTCCGGAGAAATTATTGATTGGAAACTATTTACATTTTTTGTAAAGTTTGTAAGCTTTTCCAAGCGTTAGGATAGCAGAAGTTTTGACAATTGTATTTTTGTCGTTTGTGATTTGCATTAAAGGATTGAAAAGTTTTTCAGGGTTTACGCTCTCACTGTCAATAAGCCTTTGGATTGCTATTATAGCAGAATTTCGTCTGACCCAGTTTTCATCCTTCATTGCCGCAAGAAGTTTTTGCACAGAGACCGCGCCAAAGTTTAAAATTGCATTTATGGCGCTTGTTCTGACGGCTTCGTTTTCCTCTCCCATTTTTTCTATGAAGATTTCCAAAAGTTTTATATCATGAAGTTCGCCGAGTGCAGTTAAAGCTGCCGCAACAACAGAAGAATTTATATCTTTGGTTTGGTTTATCAGCGCATCATAAACAAGTTCGTCGTAAGTTTTATCAGTCTCAACCGGCTTTTCTTTGCTTACAATCTGTTTTGTGCCGTCCGGCAAAATATACTTAAAGCCGGACAATTCAATTGCTCTAACAGCGCCTTCCAAAGTTTCAAACTCAAGATAATCGTCTCCAAGCGGATGAGGAATTTTTTGTTTTGTTGCGCCTTTTGAATTTTTGAGATTAAGCGCTGGCACGAGGAAAACCTCGTTACCGTTTTCTTGATTAACTTCTTTTTTAATTGATACGTATTGCATAAGTTTTTTATGCCCTATTTTACATAGATATCTTCTTTGGAAACCGGAACTGCATCGGGTTTGTAATGTTTCAAATATTCAACCGCGTCATCAACGGTCTTTGCAACATAATAGATTTCACGGTTCTGGCCGCGCCCGAAGTTTTGCAGTATGATTTCATCAAAAAATTCAATCAACTTATCATAAAAACCATTTATATTAAGAATAACTACCGGCTTTGCATTGTATCCAAGCTGTTTTTGAACAATCATTTCCGAAAGCTCCTCCAGCGTCCCAAACCCGCCGGGAAGAGCCACAACGGCATCTGAAATTTCATCCATTTTGGCTTTGCGTGTTCTCATGCATGGTGTAACTGAAAGTTCAACGCCGTCGTCTGTTGAAACACCCATATTATAAAGTCTTTCAGGCATAACTCCATAAATTTTTGCACCGGAATTTTTCGCAGCACCCGCGCAAGCCCACATCAATCCTAGCGAGCTTCCGCCGTATACAAGGTTAAAACCTGCATCTGCCAGAAGTTTACCAAGTTTGCCTGCTTCTTCAAAATATACTTTATCAACCTTTCCACTTGAACTTGCGAATACGCATACGTTCTTAATCATTAAAGCCTCCGCCGATTTTATAATAATATGAACAGCCGACACCGGTTCCAAAGGCTGAACAGTCTGTTTTTAATTCCGCCATAGGCAGCTCTGCTCCAAACGGCTCAATTTTATCCTCATAAATATTTACACCGTAAATATCACGCCCCCAGGTGTTTGGCGGCAATATTCCATTTATGTCAAACATCATGATGAACATTGGTTCTTGCGCATTGGTCTTTTTCAAATCTTTTATACCGACAATCATTCCGTTTTCACTAAAATATGTGTCGTCAAAATAATATCTGCTCGAACGAGGCACTTTTGTATTGTTCATGAATTTTGTACTGTATCGTTTTGGCAGCTTTTCTTTATGAATTCTAAAATACGGCTGAATAACCCTTATGAGGATTTGTTCGCGGGTTTCTGCGTCCGGCGCGTTCTTAAGATTTTTTAAAATCTCCTCGCTTTCATGTGCGTTAATTACGCTGAACATATACTCCAATCTTGAATATTTGTCACACCAGCGCGAAATAAAATTCGCCTGTGCATTTGAACTAAAGTCAAACGGAAGTATCAATATAATTATTGCAGCAATTATAATTATGGTTACAGTATATTCAAGTTTAAGAAGTTTTTTTCCTGCCATGCGAAACCCTTTAGATTAAGCCATATCTATAAGTTTTTTCTCTTTAATAAGTTTTTCATAGACCCATTCAGGTACAAAATTTTTGCCAAGAATAATTTGTCCATTAATTAGGTTTGGAGCGTGGAAGTCAGACCCGCCTGTTACGATTAAGCCCAAATCTTCTGCCATTGATGAAAAATATTCAACACAAGCCGGCGAATGCTTTCTATGATAAGCTTCTATTCCGCGAAGTCCGTAATTCATAAGTTCTTTAATCAAACTTTCCGCAATGTCAAGGTCATGCGGGTGAGCAATTACTGGAATTCCGCCGGCATCATAGATTATCTCAACTGCATCCTGAGGTGAGACTGTTTTACGCGGAACGTAAACCGGGCTGTTATCATGAATATATTTAGAATAAGCTTCTATAACACTTGTTGTCCCGCCGGCATTTGTTATGGCTTTTGCGATATGCGGACGTCCGATACTGCCGCCTTCTGCAACCTGTTTTACGATATCTTCATATTTTATCTTTATGCCTTCTTTTTTCGCGAGAAGTGAAATTATTTCATGGGTCTGTTTTACACGAGCTTCCTGCTGAATTTTCAATAATTTTTGGAAATCGCTGTTTTCAGGGTTGAAAAAGTAGCCCAAAATATGAACTTCGTAATTTTTGTATAAAGTATTAATTTCTACACCTTGAATAATTTCAAGTTTGTCTTCTTTGTTGATTTTTTTTAAATGTTCTTTTGCTACGTTGTACGAAAGCACATTATCGTGGTCAGTGAGTGCTATCACATCAAGTCCGACATCAAGCGCCGTGTCAACGATTTTTTCAGGGCTGAAAACGCCGTCTGAATAGTATGTATGAATATGCAAATCGCTTTTCATTGACTTTCATCCTCTTCTATTTTCTCTCTACTACAAAAAATTCTTCTTATTGCAAGAGCACGACCGGTTGAAGGAGAAATCTCGACCTCAACTGCATTAATCTGGCATTCGCCGCCCTCTGCAACATCATAGCGTTCAGGGATTCCTGTTAAAAAGCGGCTGAGCGAGGTTTTATATTCCATTCCTATAACGCTGTCAATCGTGCCGCAAAAACCGGCATCTGTTATGTATCCCATTCCGTTTAAAATCTTTTCATCTGCTGTCTGAACATGAGTATGCGTTCCAAACACGGCACTTGCCCCAAGTTCCGAGCAGAATTTTGCAAAACATATTTTTTCAGCTGTGGCTTCTGCATGAAAATCAATGATAATTATCGGCGTAATCTTTTTAAGGCGTGCAATTTCACTTTCAACCAGTCTGAAAGGGTCGTCGACTAGTGTCGTAAAAACCCTTCCCAGAAGATTGATGACGCCGATTTTGTATTCACCGCAGTCAAAAATCCGGCTTCCCAAACCCTTTGCTCCTTCAGGGTAATTCATTGGTCTGACAAGTTTGTCAGCCTGTTCGATGTAGTTAAAAATATCTTTTTTATCCCAAATATGGTTTCCGGACGTCATACAGTCAATTCCGTATAACGAAAGTTCGTTATAGTTTTTCTCTGTCAACCCAAAGCCGTGAGAGGCATTTTCAACATTTGCAATTACAAAATCAGGCTTCTGCTCCGGCGCAATTGATTGCAAATACTCTTTTACCGCGTTACGTCCGGGTTTACCGACCATATCGCCGAAGAAAAGTATTTTTAAAGTTTTATCATCACCTTGCATTTTTACCTCTTGAGCTGAAAGTTGTATTGTTCAGAAGGAAATTCCGCCCTCACTCAAAAACGAATGAGGGCAAATTTTTATTTTGCAATTTCCGTTGTGCGGAATTCTCTAACAACCGTTACCCTGATTTGACCCGGATAATCGAGTTCGTCTTCAATACGTTTTGCAACATCGCGCGCAAGTTTTTGGGAAGCCAAATCATCAAATCTTTCGGCTTCAACGATAATTCTGACTTCACGGCCGGCCTGAACGGCGAATGATTGTTTAATGCCTTCGTAGCTGTTAACGATTTCTTCGATTTTTTGAAGACGTTTGATATAAATTTCAAGCGTATCGCGGCGCGCTCCCGGACGGCCTGCAGAAATTGCATCCGCAACTTTTACAAGCACGGCTTCAATTGTATTTGCCACAACATCGTCATGATGTGCTTCGATTGCATGAATAACTTCGGGACGTTCACCATATCTGGTTGCAAGTTCAACCCCAAGCTGAATATGGGTACCTTCCTGAGTTTGGTCAACAGCTTTTCCGATATCGTGAAGAAGTCCGGCACGTTTTGCAATCATTTCGTTTGCTCCAAGTTCTGCGGCAAGCATGCCTGCAATATGGCCGACCTCAAGCGAGTGTTTCAAAACATTCTGGCCGTAGCTGGTTCTGTAATAAAGACGGCCTAAAGTTTTTATTAATTCTTTGTTTAAGCCCATAACGCCCATATCGAGAGCTGCATTTTCACCTTCGCGCCAAATTTTCTTTTCGATTTCTTCACGTGCTTTATCAACCATTTCTTCGATGCGGACAGGGTGAATTCTGCCATCAACAATAAGTTTTTCGAGTGCAAGTTTTGCGATTTCGCGGCGAACAGGGTCAAAGCTTGATAATACAACGGCTTCCGGAGTATCATCAATAATCAGGTCAACGCCTGTTAAAGTTTCAAGCGCACGGATGTTACGTCCTTCACGTCCGATTATGCGGCCTTTCATTTCGTCGTTCGGCAAAGCAACAACCGAAACTGTTGTTTCTACAACCTGTTCAATCATACATCTTTGCATTGTGGTTGAGAGGATTTCTTTTGATTTTTCAAGAGAAATTTCTTTTATTTTTGCTTCGTTTTCACGGATTAACTGCATTTGTTCCTGCGCCAAATCGTGTTTAAGCTGGTCAAGAAGCATGTTTTTTGCTTCTTCTGCGCTCATGCCTGCAATTCTTTCAAGTTCGGTTGTTTGTTTCTGGACTATTTCAGCCAGGTAATCTTCTTTTTCAAGAAGTTCGTCGATTTTTCTTTGAACCTGAACTTCTTTGTCTGTATATTCCTGAATTTTATCTTCCAGGACATCTTCCCGTTTTGCTAATTTTGTTTCAATTCTTGCAATTTCCTGTCTGCGTTCTCTTTCTTCTTCGTTAAGTTTTTCTCTGTCATTTTGAAGTTCTTCAATCGCTCTGATTTTTGCTTCTTTCAGAAGGATTTTTTCTTTTTCTTCAAGTGCGTTTCTGTCTTTCTCAATGTCATTTAAAACGGCTTTAACTTTGTTTTGCTGGATAATCAGCACAGCGACTAATGCTATTACCACAATAATCGCGATAATCAATAAAAAATCCATGAAGTTTTTTACCTTATCCTTTTCTATTTTTTAATAATACACGCAACGCCCGATACATTTAACCTACCGGGCTTTCTTTAAATTAATATTTAAACGAATTTTATTGCATATATATCCAAAAATATTTACCTACTACATCTGTCAATATATTAGCATGCAAAAGTATATTTGTATAGTAGATATTTATTTTTTGATACAAAAATAACAAAGTGCAGGAGATTATAGATTTTTAATGCTAATTGTCCCGCTTAAGTTTTGTGTTATCAACTTTTTGCCAAACCGTATGAACTTCAAAATCACCCATGTGTGAAGAATAACATCTGGAAGCTGCAACAGGGCGGAATCTTCCGCCTTTTCGCAAAGCTTTCTCCAGCGGCGAAGACATTCTGATATATTCATCCGTTGAATCATCGAAATAATAATCTTCACGCGGGGTGTATTTATCGGCCTGATAAATATGTTCTTTTTCGTCATTTCCGATTACAAAAATTCCGCCCGGAAGAAGTTTTTCATAAACTTTTGAAACAACATCTTCGATTACAGCTTCTTTGTTTGTAAACCAAATTTTATCAAGAGTCGGCTTGTCGTAAATCGGCTCAAAAATGTGATTATTTGTCAGATGGTAAAAAGCATTTCTAAAAAAGACAGCACCGACCTTTTTTTCGGGCATTATCTCCAAAATATTTCTTATGTCGCCTTTTTCAAATTTAAAATTATCTTTGTATTCATCCCTGACTTTATAATATTTGACATAAAAATCCTTATCACGACTACGCAAAAAGTCCATATAGTCTTTATCATTAATCTCAACATCAGATTCCGGAATTTCTTCCATTAATTCATGGAAAGTTCTGGCCATTTCATTTAACGGCAAGCTTCTGTTTTCTTTTGAAATTAAAAATTCATCGGAAGTATTTTTAAAAATTGAATGAATATTTAGATTTGCCAATTTGATTGCTTTGTCTGATACATCATAACAGTGAATTTTGTATTTAACATTATTTCTGTCATTAATCAAAGAATGAAGCGAGATTGCCTCCTCTCCATTTGAGGCTGCAAACTCCATAATATCAGTACCTTCGGGAAATTTCTCTTTTAAGTACAGAGAAGCTTTGGCAAGAGTATCAAAGTCCCTGTAAAATGAAGTTCCGAGATGCATATATTCTCTTTCGGATGTTGCTTTCAGACTTTTAAAACTAATCATATAGTTTGCCCGCAAATTATTCTGAGTACGCAAAGATTGTTTGCAAGACGGAATTTCAGATCTGCATTGTGCGGGAATTTTCTTTTCAGATACTGTTTTTTTATATGGGAGATAATTATATAAAGAGATTTGCATTATTTTTTGAAATATTCAGGAAACATCATATTCTTGAAATCTTGCAGAGTAAACTTCGTGTTCGGACTCTCAGGAAGAAGTCCATGGCTGCGTGCTACATAATCAAGTGCACAACCGGTTGTTGTTGCCAGGTTACTTGATTTATACATATTATAAAGCGCTTGTTTGCTGCTCGGTTTTGCCATTACAAAACGTTTTTCTATTAAATCACCTTCACATTTTATTAAGAAGTTTGCAGTATTAAATCTTGCGAGCATTTCAATAAAAGGATTTTCCGATTTTTCATTCAATTTCATTTTAAACGTATGCGCAAGCTTGCCGAACTTTGGGTTGGAAATAGTAACAGAGCCGTTGTTTTCACAAAGAATTTCAGTTGTTGCATCACCTAAATGTCTGACATTATCTATGATTTCTCTAATCTCTGCAACTTCTGCAATATCTTTTGCTTTAGTGACTGCTGAACGAATCGCAGAACCTTTTAAATTAGCTGTAAAATCCGGCTTGCGGTATTTTTCAATGCCCGGGGTTGATGTGTTTAATATAATATTCATAAATTTTCCTTTTTTATTGCTAAGGTTTAAAAATTTCTAAAAAAAATATTTTGCGGGTTGTCAAAACAAATTTACAAAACTTCAAATTAAGTGTATAATAAAAACGTAAAGAAGGAGAGACATAATGGAAATTAAAGTATCACAAAACGTATCTTCCAAACCTTGTGAAGTTCTTGTTGTAAACAAATTTGAAGGCGAAAATACATCAGTTGAACTTGCGAACCAATACGCTGTTGAAAAAGACCATTTTGAAGGCAAATTCGGCGAAACATATTTAATTCATACGCTCGGACAAATTCCGGCAGACAAAGTTTTGATTATCGGTTTCGGGAAAAAAGAAGAATTCGACGCAAACAAAATGCGCGAAGCTGTTGCAAAAGCAGTTAAAAAATTACAGCAAATTAAAGCAAAAAATGCATGTTTTGACTTTGATATAAATGCTGATTACGGCAAATCTGCAGCAATCGGAGCAATGATTGCAGATTACGCTTTTGATAAATACAAAAACAAAAAAGCTGACAGATTAGACGAAATTACTTTCGCTAAATTCAGCGAAAAAGAAGTTGCAGAAGGCATTATTTTTGCAAACGCAATGAAACTTACAAGAGATTTGGCAAACGAACCCGCTCAATTTGCAACGCCGTCAAAGTTAGCAGAAGTTGCAAAAAATATCGAAGGAATTCAGACTCAAATCTTTGAAAAAGACGAAATCGAAAGAATGGGAATGGGCGCATATCTTGCAGTCGGACAGGGAAGCGTTCAGCCGCCAAAATTCATTCACATGAAATACACGGGCAAAAATGTCAAGAAAAAAATAGCTCTTATCGGAAAAGGGATTTGCTTTGACTCGGGCGGTTTAGATTTGAAGCCGGCTTCATCAATGCTTACAATGCGTGATGATATGTCAGGTGCGGCCTGCGTTTTAGGTGTTATGAGCGCGATTGCCAAATTAAAGCCTGATGTGGAAGTTCACGGGATTATTGCGGCTTGCGAAAATATGCCATCCGGAACTTCTTACAAACCCGGGGACATTTTAACAGCCAAAAACGGAAAGACCATTGAAGTCGACAATACTGATGCCGAAGGACGTTTGACATTGGCTGACGCGTTATGCTATGCCTCGGAACTCGGTGTGGACGAAGTTATTGACATTGCAACCTTAACAGGCGCCTGCCTGGTTGCTCTTGGCACAGTTGCATCAGGAATTATGGGCAACGACAAAGAAATGATTAACCGCGTAATTGAAACCGCAAAATCAAGCGGCGAAACATACTGGGAGCTTCCGATGTTTCCGGAATACAAAGACAGTCTGAAATCCGACATTGCAGATATGAAAAATACAGGTTCAAGATACGGCGGAGCATCTGCTGCAGGCGTATTTTTACAGGAATTCGTAAACGGGCCGAAATGGTGCCATATTGACATTGCAGGCACAGCATTTTTGGAAAAACCGCAGAAAGAATTCATCGCAGGCGCAACAGGCGCAGGTGTCAGAACTCTTTTGAATTATGTAAAAAATATATAGAAAATTCCTTCAGAAAAAAGTCGGTGCAAAAATAGCACCGACTTTTTGTTTGAAACTTTTTGGTCTGACCTCTTAGTCAGTATACCCGGTACCTTCGCTTGTTTCTTCATTATAAAAAGAGTTTATTGGCTCCTGTTCAGTAAAGCCTTTACGCTCACTTGTTTCCTCATTGTAAAACGCTTTCATCTTCATATCTACTTGAGCTTGTAAATTAGAAGTAGTTTGTTCAATTTTCGAATTAATTTTACTTACATCATTACTATCTTTTATATTACTTAAATCAATAGGTGAAGTAATAAGCTCTTTTATAGCCTGAAAAAGAGTCTTATTAGATGTATCTACATCAAGCATATTTAAGATTTCTTTTTGACTAACAGTATTATCAACAGTTGTATTACCTTTTACCTGTGCAAAAATACTTTCTTGGGCTTGAGGTAGCTTTTGTGTACTTTCTGAAGCCTTTTGTAGAATTTTATCGACATGATTCATTTGGGTAATTGGATTGATATCTGGCATAGCGTACTCCTTTTCTCGTTAATATAGTTACTTCACTCGTGTTTTCGAAATCACTTATATCTCTATTAACGATATTTATTCCCGAAAATTTACACTGCCCCGCCCAACCATACCATACCATACCATACAGCAGATTATACCTGGGTTTCAGCCATTTTAAAATTCATTTTTACATTTCTTAATATTTATTTCTTCAAAAATTCTTCTATGCCGTCTGCGATTGCGTTTCCGGCTTTTTTCTGAATTTCTTTGTCAATAAGTTTTGAATTATCTTCCGGGTTTATAAGATACGCAACTTCAATCAAAATACTTAAGGCATTTGTATTTCTTACAACTGCCAAACTTCCCTTACGGACTTTGTCATCATTAAAAGTCAACTGCGAGGTCATTTCCTTCATAATACTGTCTGCAAGCGGTTTTGCCTGCGCATAATAGTAATAAATACTTGTGCCGTTGTTTGCAACAGGATCAGCATTGTCCGGAAGCGCGTTTCCATGAATGCTTATGAATATCATTGCATCTTTCTGGTTTGCAATATTAACCCTGTCATAAAGCTCAACGGTTTCATCACCGTTTCTTGTCATAATAACCTGCGCTCCGCGGGCTTTTAATTCGGAAGCAAGATTTTTGGCAATTGCGAGATTAATATCTTTTTCCTGATGGCGAAGACAACCGAGCGCACCTGTTTCGTTCCCTCCATGCCCGGCATCTACAACAATTTTTATATTTTTCAGGGGTTTTTCATCGTCAATCTCAGGAAATTTTCTTATTTTTAAAATAAAAGAATTGCCGTCATAACCTCCGCTGTAGCCGGCCAGTTTCTGCTTGAGCGGAAAGCTGAATGTGAAAGTATTTTTTTCTTTATCTTCAATATTATAAAATTTCACTATAAACGGGTAACCGCCTTCGATTACATAAGGAACTTTTCTGTCAAAATCTATTTTAAAAACATAAAACTTTTCATCCTCAATAGATGAGCGCTCAAGAAGTTTTGCCAGAGGTTCGGGTTTCTCCTGCCGCACGTCTGTTTTTGCAACCCAGGCTGTTCTTTCCGGACTCAATTCAACTTGATAAAATCCATTTTTTTCATCAACAATTTTCAAAGGAATTCCTTCCTGAAAATGCGCAATCCTGTTTATTCCAAAATCCTGCGGTGTCGAACGCAAAGGCACATTATCTTTTGCCGTTACAAAAAATAAAGGCCCGCTGAATGCTGGTGAAGGTTTTTCTATTTTCTCAGGACAAACTGCTTTTTGCTGGTTGTTAATTTTAAAAACCTGAGTTTCATTACCTGAACGAATTACGAATTCATTTATTCCTGTTTTCAGTTTGACAACATAGGCAAATCCGCCGGATTTATGTACCGGAACGGTTTCATCATTAATCGTTAAGGTTTTTGATGTATCAGCGCTTCCTATAAAAAACGTCGAAGGCGAGGAAATTGTTACTTCGTTATTTTTTGGATAAACCACATCAAGCGCATACGCTGACTGCATTGCCAGCATTAGCATTAATGTTAATATATAATATCTCATGGTTTTATTATAGTATTTAATTTAAGAAAAAACAATGCCTAAAAAATATTAGTAAATATTCGTTAATATTTAATGCTTTTATAATTCCTTATGCTAAAATATTTCTATGTAAAGGGGAGAGGTCCTGTGAGAGATAGACTTCCGGAACGGTCTAAGGAAAAAAGATTTAAACGATTTGATAAACTGTTGAGCTGGCTTCACATATTTTTTGTAGGCTTTGCAGCTGCATTAATAATTTATTTATTTTTTATAATGGTTATTGATCCGGGCAAATACAGGGTTCGTGCACAAAATCAAAGGGCTGGAAGAACTTTTTCTATGCGCGGGGATATTTTTGACAGAAACGGAATTAAACTTGCGACTGACAAAGTTTATTCTGACGTATATGCTCATCCCGAAAATTATGACAGCACGCCGGAAGAACTGGCAAAAGAGCTTGCGCCGATTTTAAAAATTCCAAAAGACCAGCTTGTAAATATACTTAAAAAACCCGGGCCGGTCATTACAATAAAAAAGGACATTGATAGAAATGCTGCAAAAGAAATTGCAAAACTGCATTTAAGAGAAATTTCCATGGGCAAAAAAAACACCCGTGAATACCCGCAGGGAACACTTGCCGCGCATGTTTTGGGATATTACAACTTTGATGCGGATATTGCTGACGGCGTTGAATACACAGCAAAAGACAAGCTTGAAAATGTGGAAAATGAAATTAAATTTCAAAGCACACGCGATGGTAAAATTATTTACGATTTTACAACCGACCCTATTGCAACAACTCAAAATCCCAAAGGTCAGGATATAACTTTAACCATCGATGCTGCAATTCAGCATATTTGCGAAAAAGAAATAGAAAAAATGGTTGAAGAAAAAGAAGCACTACGCGGAACTGTACTAGTTATGAACCCTAAAAACGGTGAAATTTTGGCATATGCGGTTTATCCGACCTTTGACCCGAACAATTACAGAAAAGCAACTCAGGCGCAAATCAAAAACTGGACTTTAACAGATGTTTTCCCGCCCGGCTCGACTTTTAAAATTATAACAGTAGCAGCGGCCATGAGCCTTGGAAAAATTAATGAACATTCTAAAATTTTAGATACAGGAAAAACAACAATCGGAAACTGGGAAATAAAGAATTACGATTACGATATACACCCGTATCCCGGAGAAATTTCGCTTGAATATTTATTTGAACATTCAAGCAATATCGGAGCGATTAATGTTGCAAAAACAATGACGCCAAAGGAATTTTATGATGTATTAAAAAACTTTGGTTTCGGGTCTAAAACAGGTATTGATTTACCCGGTGAATCTTCAGGACTTCTTCCATATTGGGCACAGTGGGACAAGGGTATTCAGGCAACAATGTCCTACGGTTACGGAACCTCTGTTACTGCAATGCAAATGCTTTCTGCTGTGCAATCTCTTGCAAATAACGGTGTCAGAATTACGCCGCATATTATAAAATATCCTCAAGAAGAATTTGACCAGAAAATTCATTACACTCAAGTCGTATCTCCGGAAACAGCGAGAATAATCACAAAACTTTTGGCCGCAAGCGTCAATAACGGCCGCTCTGTTATAAAAATGGACAACTATAACGTTGCGGCAAAAACCGGAACTTCAAGAAAACCAAAAGAGAACGCCTCCGGTTATACGCCTTACACTTATACTTCGACAATCGGCTATCTGCCCGCATCAGACCCGCAGGTTTTGATATATGTTATGGTTGACAGCGCAAAAGTCGGCGCAATCTGGGGGAACACAGTTGCAGGGCCTGTATTTAAAGAAGTTGCAACCCAGGTCGCAAGAATTATGAACCTTAAACCGGATAAATTCACTCCGGGAAAAACTAATACAACAAAGGAGATATTATAAAAGATGAAACTTGACGAATTAATTGAACATTTGGATTATAAAGACCTTGTAAATTTCAAAAATGTTGAAGTAACAGGGATTTCATATAACTCAAAGACCACCAAGAAAGGCGATATTTTTATTTGCCTGACCGGCGAATACACGGACGGTCATGAATATGCTCAAAACGCTATTGAAAACGGTGCAGTTGCACTTTTGACAGAGCATACAGTAGAGGCAGGAAAAACTCCTCAAATAGTCGTTTCATCAACAAGACATAAAATTGCTGATATTGCGGACAGATTTTATTCAAGCCCGTCAAAAGGAATTAATTTGATAGGAATTACAGGAACAAACGGAAAAACAACAGTAACCCACTTAATACAAAAAATACTTGAAGAAAACGGTGAAAAATGTGCATTAATCGGAACTCTGGGCTATAAACTTTCTTCAAACGGCGAATACCGCGACGCAAAACACACAACACCTCAAGCGCCCGAACTTCAAGCAACATTGAGAATGATTAAGGATGTTGAAAAAATCGACAATGTTGTTATGGAAGTAAGTTCTCATGCACTTGAACAGAATCGTGTAGGCGGATGCCAATTTAACGGTGCAGTTTTGACAAATCTTACACAAGACCATCTTGATTACCATATTACAATGGAGAATTACTTTGAAGCCAAAGCCTTACTGTTTAGAGGGCTTTCTGAAGGGGATTTTGCCGTAATTAACGCAGATGACAGTTATTCGCAGAAATTTTTAGACGTAGTTCCGGAGGGTGTTAAGAAATTCACTTACGGAGTCAAAAAAAATGCGGAGGTTATGGCAAAAGATATTAACTTCTCGCTTAACGGTGCAGAATTTACGCTTTGTCTTAATGGGGAGAAAGAATACTCTGTTAACCTTCATATGAATGGTATGTTCAGTGTTTATAATGTACTTGCGGCAGTTACAGCTTCTATCGCAATGGGAATTGACATCAAGACAGCACTCAAAGCATTAGAAAATGTTAAAGGTGTTGCCGGACGTTTTGAAGTTGTTGCTAAAAAACCGCTTGTAATTGTTGATTATGCACACACTCCTGATGGACTTGAAAATGTGCTTAAATCAGCCAGGGAAATTACGCCGAAAGATGGCAAACTTATTTGTTTATTTGGCTGCGGAGGCGACAGGGACGCGACAAAGCGTCCAAAAATGGGCGCGATTGCAGAAAACCTTGCTGACAAAATCGTAATCACAAGTGATAATCCGCGGAGTGAAGACCCGCAGCAAATTATTACCGACATAATCGCCGGCCTTAAAAATGTTAATACAGAAACCGTCACGGTTGAACCTGACAGAGGTCATGCAATTTCTCTATTGAAAACAATTGCAGGCAACAATGACGTTGTTGTGATTGCAGGCAAAGGTCATGAAAATTACCAGATTTTAAAAGACCGCACAATCCACTTTGACGACAGAGAAGAGGCCAGAAAAGTATTTGAAGGCAGTGTAATTTAGAAGTGAAACTCAAGTTATGCATAAAGGAATTACAAACCAATGAGAACCAAATTACTAATTGATCAGCACATACATGGCGCCTATGGCGTAGACTTTAATAAAGCTGCGGCCGAAGATATTTTATATTTATCAAAAGAACTGTTACAAAACGGTATCGGCGGGTATTTTCCAACCCTTGTAACCGACAACATCATGAATATAAAACACCAGATTGAAGTTATAAAAAAAGCAGCTTCAGCTCAAACTCCTGATATGGCAAAAATTTTGGGCATTCATCTAGAAGGAATTTTTCTGAATGTTGAAAAATGCGGAGTTCACAATCCAAAATACTTTTTAAAACCGACAATTGAGAATTATCAGATGGTTGAGGATTCATTTATTAAAATTGTGACTTTGGCTCCTGAATTTGATGACGGCTTGATTAGATATTTGTGGAATAAAGGAGTAAGAGTTCAGGCAGGCCACTGTATAAGCGGACACCTTACAGGATGCCGCGGAGTAACTCATATTTTTAATGCTATGAGCGGAATTCCTCACCGCGGAGTTTCGACCGCCCTGTCTGCACTAATTAATGACAGTATTTATACAGAGGTTATCGGCGACGGAGTTCATGTTTCAGATGATGCGTTAAAACTTGTTTTCAGAATGAAACCGGCTGAGAAAGTCATTCTAATAAGCGACAGCCTGCCGATTACTAAAAGTAATCTTAACGAAATGATTTTTTCAGATTCAAAGGTTTATTATGACGGTGTGCGTGCAACGACAAAAGAAGGTACTATTGCCGGAAGTACCGCGCTTTTGCCTGATATTATAAAAAGACTTCATTCTGTGAAATTATTTAATCCTCAATACATAGAAAATCCTTACAAATATCACAATATTGTCCTTCCGGGATATATAGAATGGGATGAACAGTGGAATATAGTTGATGTTGTCCACAACTCATAAAAAGTCAATCAGCTGCTTAATCCAAAATTTTATAATCTTTGATGATAACCTGTTTTCGTCAAAAGCGATTTTATATGACAGGTATTAATATGTAAAAGTAGACTTCATCCACTTACCAAGGATAGTCGTCTTCTATTTTCCATCCATCAGCCATTATTTTGGCAAGACAGAAGGAGCCAGTATTTGTTCTGCTGCATCCCTTATTAATATCTTTCCTGCCATATCCATAAGGCATAAAACCTTTAGCGCCCTCCTCATCAGTTTTTACAAGTATGAATACATCCCTACCCATTTTATTTGGATTTCCGGGACCGTTTATATCTACATATACCTCATCTGCTTTAACAAGCGTACCCTCAGAACCTCCACCAGCAGACAACATAACAATTAAAGTTCCATCTTCTAGGAAGAAAGTTGTTCTGGCACCAGGAGCAACCAAAGACAAAGTAATAGGCTTGCCGTTTTGTTGAATCCAAGGGGTATTACTTTTGTAACCACAGTCCTTATAGGTTTTACAAATATGAGAAACTTTTAAATACGGTTTCCAATAAATATTAAAATAATTTTCGTCCCCCATATCGAACGCACTTGGCCAGTATCTGTAAGCTTCATTGTCAACTTCACTTCTTTCAAGAGCCTGATTTAATATTGAATATACTTTTTGGAGTTTTGAAATTGTAACCTGCTTTTGATACTTGCCGACAATTATAGGTAAAGTCATAGCTGCAACTATTCCTATTATGCCGAGGGTAATTAGAACCTCCGCCATTGTAAAAGCGGGCTTTTTGGGAAGTGAAAAGTGAGAAGTGAAAAGTGAAAAGGCCGTTTCGTTAATTAGTAAACGGTGAACAGTGAGTGGTGAGCAGTTCGTTACATTGTTATTTCTGCCATGCGCGAAGAAGTTCTTGGGAGATTTGTTTTCGAAACGATAGCGAGCTAGCGAGCTGTTTAAAGAAAATAAATCTCCCAAGAACGGCGAGAACAACCCCAACCACGTAAAATTAGAGAAAACCCTTACAGGAGCAGGATTATAGGTTACCCCCCCTCCCCTGAAACTCAATCATAGTCTGCTTTTCAATCATCTTTTACTCCTTTAATATACTATCTGAACATAAACTGTTCTTGTTCTTGCTTTGTTATCAAAATCTATTAATACAATTTGCTGCCACTGCCCAAGCTGCAATGCACCTTCCATTAAAGGCACCATTGTATTATTGCCGACAATTGAAGCTCTTACGTGCGCATAACCGTTTCCGTCATGCCAGGTTTCATCATGGTGGTATTCTGTATCAATCGGAGCAAATTTCTCCAGAGCTTCCGGCAAATCTTTAAGAAGACCCGGCTCAAATTCAATATTAGTTAAAGAAACCGTGCTTCCGGCAACATAAACATGTACAACAGCATTTTGCAGATTGTGGCGGTAGACAGCGTTTTGAACCTGCCGCGTTATATCTATAATCTGCGTGTTTCCTTTAGTGTGGACTGTAAATTTTTCGTTTATAACTGTCATAATGTAAACCTTACATTGCCTGCTTTAACAAGTTTGCGGCCTTTTGAATATGTAGAATACGGAATGGCAAACCTTTTCAAGGCGTTAAAATCTTCGCCTTCGTCAAGTTTGAAAACATTGAAATCTGCATCTTTGCCTACCTTGATAGAGCCGGTTGTGTTTTCAAGTCTCAAAATCTTTGCCGGATAAATAGTCAAATATTTAATCAATTCATCTATCGGAAGATTTACCTCCTCGTTTACGGTATTTGCGAGTCTCAGCAGGCTAAAATCCTTCTTTTGTGCAAAGCTTTGGGTTGAAAATCCGAAATTTTCTTTAAAATATTTCAAAACTGTTGTAAATGAAAGTTTTTTATTACAAATTTCTTCGCTGTAATATGGCTGATAAACATATTTAACACCGGTTTCAGCAAGTTTTTGAAGTTCGTTTTCGTCAGCGTAATTTGCGTTAGCTGCAATAATTTTCTTTGTTAAAACTTTCAAATTGCTAAGATATTCAACAGGCGTAACGCCTTTAGCATAAGGTGTGATTTTTCTGAAACCCATGAACTTGTGAAGCAAATCAATGTCTGAAAATCCGAAATTCAGCCATTCAATTTCATCCTGAGACTCAGCAAAACGCGTCATAACAAGCATATTGTGCTTGCGGCAGTATTTCGAAAATAATTCCCACAATTTTTTATGCACGCTTGAAATTGAGTGAAGCATAATCCCGATATGAGTATTTTCGCCTTTGTGGTAAATCAAATCTTCAACTTTTGCTCTCAAATCTTTAAACTTTTTCTTGCTTTTTTCTGAAGAATCTGCAAAGACTTCAAAAAATAAATAATTCTTAATTGGAACTTTATTTATAATATCAAAGTATTTAAATTCCTTTGAAACCTGTGCAATGCAGGTAGTTCCGGCCTTTATGGACTCTTCAATCCCGGTTTTGAAGGAATTAATTTTCTCCTGCCTGTCCATCGCGTAATAATCGCTTAGAATATTTGCCCATTTAAGCGAATAATTGTCAGATTTTACACCTGCAAAAGTGTATTTTTTGGCAATTGTTTGGAAAAGTTTTTTTACTTTGTTTTTAAAAGCAAGAGGCTTTACCTCGCCAACCTCTGTATATTGATATTGAGTGAACAAATCAATAAATCCCGGTGTGATTACCGAATTACCTAAATCCTTAACAACTTTTTCTTCAAAGTCGACCTGCGAATTCGGAATTATGTCAATAATTTTGCCTTCGTCGACAACGATTGCATAATCTTTAAGAATTTCACCTTCGGATGTTAAAATCCATTTTGATTTATAGCACTTCATAATATCCCCTTTAAACTGATTTTAGCGGAGAAAAAGGCAAAATGCAAGTAGGGTTTATAATTTAAAAATTTGTTAAAAAAGGTAACATTTTGTCCTCTTTTTCTCAAGAATAACTGAAACAAATCCGTAAATTTTATCAGAAAGGTTATTGATTATGTCTGATGAGAAAATTAACAAATTTTTAGAAGAACTTGCGATTTCAACAATGTGGGCAGACGATTTTGCCAGCGCCATAAAAACAGAAAAGGATTTTGAAGTTATCAAAGCCGCAGCCAGCTTAAAAAATAAAAACGGTGAAAGATTATATGACAATTTTCAATTATTTCAATTTTTGGGAGATGACAAGGAGCTTAAACTTGCGCTTGCTGAAAAGTTTTTGAGAGAAAACCCGGAATTTACGCACAAAAACTACAACATGCCGGTGATAAATTATATTATTAAGAATAAACTTTCAGATGCCGACATTGATGCCATAATTAAGAATGCCGACAGGTCAAATATTGTTTAGAAAATTTAGGCTTATTACTCAAGACCTTTTTTCTCGAAATCGTCTGAACAATCAATCAAAAATCTTTTAAAAGATTCGCTAAAATCTTCCCGGTTTAAAAACTTTAAAATCTCCTCACGGCGGCCTTGAGCAAGATTTTTTTCTATTTTATATTCACCGGATTTGGTTGAAATTGCTGCTTCCAAAATTCTTTCTTTAGCGGTATTCAGGTTTGAGGTTGATTTTATACTTAAAGAAATATTGCCCAATTCAATAACAGGCTTATGATTTGTTATGGACTCGACTATGGGTTTGAAAGTTCCGGCATCCGTCATTTCAAAGTCAGCACGGGCTTTTAATTTCTTCAACATCAAATCTATTTTATCATTTGGAAGAATTTTCTCCAGCTTGTTTAATGATAATTGTGTAATTTTGTTATTCAATTGATTGTTTCCTTCAAAATTTATCATAAATTTATAATACCTCTTTTTTTATATTTTAACAATCCTAAAATTATTTTATTGAAGCGATTTTTTCGTGAATTGCGATTATATTTTCTATATCAAGCAGCTTGTTAACAGAAGGCGGAAGAACAGGCTTTTCCATCGGAATTCCAAGTTCTTTCATCCGTGCATATTTATAACAGCTTGTCAAATATTTTGAATATTCGGCTTTTATATGGGAATTCTCTTTTTTATTCATATCAGCAACGGCATTTTTAAGAGGGTCGGTAAGTTCTTTTATGGCGGGATTACCCTTGCTTATATCTTTGCCTTCCGAAAGGTCATAGTAAATATGTTCGCTTTCCGCAAGTTCATTAATATATTTACCGCGGATTTGGAATTCGCTGACAACGCCGTTTTTATGCAGGATATTCATTTGGCAGGTTGTATAACCTGATTTTTTAACCGCCTCCTGCTGATTATAAAGTTTCTGATAAGAATTCTCCTTAGCGGCAGGGGCGTTCACGCTGGAAATGACTTTGAGTTCATAACCCTGACGTCTGCAATGTGCCTGAAGCTGCTTAATTTGAGCGCTTGTAAAATAAGGGATTGAACCTTCACCCTGATAATTGTTTATTTCAAGCAGTTTAATTTCGCCGTTATCAATAGCCTCAAGCAAAGACTGATGCACTTTTCCAACAGACTTTGCCGAACCGTCCTCAAGAATTAGTCTTGCTCCAAACGCGTCTTGAATTGTAGAATAAACAGTATCATAATCATTTATCAGGTTTTCTTTTTGAAGCGTGTATTTTTCAATCAGAACCTCGGCTGCTTCGCGTGTTAAAGGCTCATCACCCGGTTTAAGCTTTTCTAAATTATACTTTTCGACATCGCTTAAATCTTCAATCTTTTTGTCCAGTTTGTCAATCTGGCGGTAAATCTTTTCGTTTAGGCCTTTAAAATCTTTAACCCTGCATTGCAAATCAGACCCGAAGAATTTTTGATAATCTTTATAAACTTCAGCTTGGTTCTTTGCGACATTATTAAAGAACTTTTCTGTATTTTCGTAGATTTTCCAGTTCTCCTGCGGCGTAAATTTATCAGTGAAATCATTTTTAGGATATGAATTAAGCGTTGAACTGACGTTGTTTTTAGGTTTCATTGCAAACACCCATTCGGGCAGCCCTAATTTTACAAGCAAGTCCTTGAATTCTTTTGAATATTTACTGTAATCGCCTTCTGCGGCAACAGCAACAAAATCAGCTTTTTTTGTATATGCATATTTTATCTGTCTTATTGGAATGCCGGCATTCTCAAACTCGTTTACATACAAGCATTTCTCCAGATCGGGAACAAAGGTAAGGTCTGAATTCAGAGCCTTTGTTGTGACCGGAGTGCCATCCGGATTGAACATCGGTCTGCCATTTTCATCGCGTTTTTGAATTTGTTTGTGAACAATTATTTTATCTATATCTATTTCTTCGACTGTCCCGTCTTTATTTGTTACAGTTATAATTCCGGAAGTTACATCCTTTTTTGAGTCGTTTGCATGTGCAATTTCATGTCTTATGGCATGAACAATATCTGCAAAATATTGGCTTTTGACACTTATTACATTATTTTTTTTTGAATAAAACCCTCCAGAATCAAAAATCTTATCAATATATTGTTGTTGTATATTGCTTAAATCTATTGCCGCAGGGAAAACAGCTTTGCCCTTTCCGGCTTTCTGCCATTCTAAAAGTTCATTATAGACATAGTCCAGAGCTTCTGTATCTTTGCTGTCTGAAATAAACATCTTTACGCCGAAAGAATCATATATTTTTTCACATTTTTCCCGAACAGCCTCCGGAAGGAGCGGAAGAAACTTTTCTTTATAGAGTTTTCTGATTGTTCTTTTATCTTTTACAGGACAATTCGGGTCAGCTTCATTTATTTTGCTACGCATAAAATATAGTTTTAAGTTTTGAATTTTCTTATCTTTAACATAGTTTGGAACATTAACGTAGAACTTATAATAATCAGAGTTCTTGATAATGTTGTCATCAACATATTTTGAATACTCTTGGGGCGTCATACTGGTGTATTTTTTAGCCAAATCCATGAAGGTTATTGCTTCATCCGGATATTCTGTCATCATATAATCCAAATATTCAGATGCGTTTCCGTAGGAGACAAAGTTTTCGCCGTTCAGCTCTTTATCTATCTTAAGATATCTTGTTATATCATAATATGCAAGCCAATCTACATCCTCGCTCATGTCATTCATTGCTTCTGCAAATTTTCCAAGTTCTGAGTATATTTTGCCGGTTATGTAAGAATCTTTAACCTTTGATAATTCTTGAAAATCGTGTTTCAATTTGTCAAGAAACATAAAACGCCGTTCAGGGTCTTTAATCTTATTAAGATTTCGCTTAACAAAGGATTTTAAACGCTTATCTGTGATTGCATTAATTTTTGAACTTAAAACTTTATTTGTAACTTCGCTAATAAACTCCTGATTTTTTGCCAGGTTTTCGACTGAGTCTGCCAGATAATCTTTTAACTTCAATTTTAAAGCCGGATTTTTCTTTGATGTAATTACATTTGCTACAGACGAAATATCGCCGATAAAGTCAAAATCACTTTTCTTATTTATAAACTTTATAATCTCAGCGTCAGTAAAGTCCTTGTCTGCGATAATACTTTTTATATTATCAATTACCTGTAAGTCACCGGCACTAAAAACATAATTTTCATTTTCATCTTTTATTTTAAAGGCACGTTCTAGAGCTTTTGCACCCTGCTCATCAATAACATTTTCGGCTTTGTCAACAATTTCTTTTAAGTTTGACCATGGTATGTCAGAATTGCCGGCGCGTTTGGGCAAATCCAGAAAAATTCCGGCAGCTTTTGAAGAATTACTATCTAAAATCCAGATTAAATGGGTCATTGCGCTTTGGTTTTCTTTAGAGTCGTCAAATTTTGTCATACATTTTCTTAAAAGAGGAAGATTTTCTTCAAAATTAAACCCTTTATTATGCTGCATGCCGGATAAAATACTTGCAACATAATTATCATCAGAATATTTTGCTTGCATTTCATCAATGAATTTTGACAATTCCGGCAGATTGCCCGCTCCGAATTTATCAGCAAAACTGCTTGCCGGATAAATTTTGTTGAAAGGTACGCCGGAATCATTCTTAAGGCTTGAAAGTTTTGTATTTAAATCTTTAATATTCTGTTTAGCTTCGGGAACATTAATATAATCACCGGCATCATGGCGTTCATCCAGCCTTTTTGCAAACGGTGCGGTTTCGTTAAGTTCTGAAGCTTTTATTCCACCTTCAAGAAGAACTTCGCGGGAGTTGTCGTTCTTTAACACTGAAGGCATAAGAGTTTTTGGAAACTCGTTTTTAAAAAGTTCTTTACTTCCTTTGATACCGGTAAGAGTTGAAACTATAATGCCGATACCGTTGTTTTTAAGAGTTTGGCTAAGGCTTTCATCATAATCCAGAGCGCCTATCATAGCCAAATCGCCGGCCGCGGAAAGGGTAAAATCAGTGCCTTTTTCAGCAAGAATTGCAAAGGCTTTATTTCCGCCATTTTGAAGGATTTGAGAGGCGTATTTTAACCCCTGTCTTCCGGCCGCACCGCCGATTATCAAACCGCCTAAGTCCATGGCAAGATTCTTTTTAAGCATTGTCATTCGGTCTTCGGAAACCTCGTCGCGCGTAAGTTCTTCAGTGAAGCCGAAAGCATTTTTTGCAACAATTCCTGCCATTGCAATTTTACCGCCTGCCGCAACCATACCGCTTCCGAGCGGCGAAGCCGGTGTAATCATTACAACGCCGCCTGCTGCCATCAGGCCAAGGCCTGCCATTGAAGCTATTCCGGAGTATTTATCAACGACAGTCATCTGGTCCTCACGCATTGCTTTAGCCAGCTCATCAGCGTTCCTGCGTCCAAAGGTCATGCAATAATCCTGCTGGTATTTTTCAAGATAGCTTTCGTAGCTTTTGCCGCCAAGCATTCTGTTTAATTTCTTCTCTTGCTCTTGAACTGAAATTTTTAACAGAGTATTTACTGCACGGTTTTTCTGTTTATCGTCTTTGTAAAGTTCGCCGAATTCTATACTTAAGGCTCCGTCACTGTTTTCGGAAATCTTTAAATCGAGTTTTTGCTTTGTAATTATTGTTTCCAGTTCTTTTTGAGCCATTTCCGGGGCTGAGGCGTAATATTCGGTAAACATAGAAGAGATTTCAGCGGCTCTTTTTTCGGCTGAAGGTTCCTCTGTTTCAACCAGAGTGCCGTCAGCCATGGTTTTGGCTTTTGTTGCAACTGAATACTCATCCAAAAACATTTTCACGTTATTTCTGAGCTGCTGGGTTTTATTATATGCGCCTGTTGCAAAACTCAATTCACCTTTTGACTGTTGAAGGATTTCAAAAGATTGGGAGCTGAATTTTGTGCCGCGTTCAAGTTCAAAAGTCTCTTCAAAAGTCATTAGTTCTTCGCTGTCATACGGATGGGGAGCGGGTTTTAGATGGGGAAGTTTTTTATTTTGGCCTTCCGGTAAAAAGTCTTTTGTTTGAGCAAGCTTTGCTTTCTCCGCAATTTCTGTCATAAAGGCTTCAGTTTCTTGTTCCTCCTGCAAAATAAGTTTATGCTGGGCATCTTTAATACCCTTCATTGAGGAGATTGTATCTATTGTTTGTGTAATATACTCCTCGAGAATTTTTGTGAAATCTTCTTTAGAGTAATTCCCCCTAAATTTCTCCAGATAAGAAATGCCTGTGTCGTCTTGCCGGTTAAAACGCGACAAAATCATTTCTTTTAAGCGTTCTTTATTTTTCTGATAGTATTCACGTCTGGTAAGCGAGCCTTCCTTTGCTTTGACAAGAAAACCCAACCCGTCTTGTTCTTTTCTCAAAACTTCGCCGACATTTTTGGAAGAAAATTCAGTATTCAAGACATTTTTCACGGAGTCATACACAGAAGATACAACGCCGTTATCCATTTTTCTAAAAATATCAATGGCAGATTGAAGATTTTCTGAAAGATATTCAATAGATAAGTTCTGCGCTTGTTCTACTGTAACCGGAGCCGGTTCGGCTTTCAAAGAGGAAAATTTATTTGAATGCTCAAGAGAGGTTCCTTTATCGTTTCGAACAATTTCTGTTTTTGAAAATGCAGAAATCTTTTCGGCTTCACTTAAGCTTAATTCACCGGTTTTAACCATTACAGACAAAATAGTTTCCCTGTCTTTTGTTTTTAAGGCGGGATTCTTTTTCAGATAAAGATTAATTTTTTCTTCTACACTTAAGTTTGCCATTTCCAATTGCCGGACATAATAGTACAAGTATTATGTCGGCCGGATTTTTGTTTTCTTTAGTTATTATCAGAATTTATTAAAATATTTTTACATTAAAAAATAGTTAAGTTTGTCAAAAGGGTTAGGCTAAAAAATAAAAGAGTATTTTTCCCTCTTTGTCGGCCAAATTATAAATTTTATAAACAAAAGAAAATAGCAGTAAGATTAAAAACCTTACCGCTATTTCTTTTCAAACCTTACGCGCGGAGGGATTCGAACCCCCGACCTTTTGGTTCGTAGCCAAACGCTCTATCCAACTGAGCTACGCACGCTTATTAGTCTTTTTGCATTCAATACTGAACACAATTTAAATATTATCAAATAAATTTTTATTTTCAAGCCCTAAATTTTAATTTCAAAATTATTAAATCTTATTTAAATTTTACTTGAATTATGAAGTTTAATTAAAAAATGATATATTATTAATAATTTCTCTTTTTAAATCTTTTTTTGTGTTTCATAATATATACATAAGTTTAGCATGCTTAATTTACATTGGTAGTATGAAAAGGAAAGTTTTATGGAAAAATCTTGCACAAAGGTGATTGACATGTATGGATATGAACTTACTTCAAGAGAAAGATTAATCCTTGAATTTATGACAGAAGGTTACGAGAACAATGAAATTGCAGCAAAAATTTACGTTAGCATTCACACAGTTAAAGCTCATGTTAGTACAATTATTAAAAAACTAAATGCTAAAAACAGAACAGAAGCAGCTTGCAAAGCCGTTAGAATAGGAATCTGCTGATTATGTATGCACAAATTTGCATGAATTCTTAACATTTTTGAATGTTTCATAAATTCTTATTATAATATTCGTGTGAGATAATGATTTATGAAAATAATTTTTAAAATTTTTCTATTATTTATAATGTTTATGTGTACATTTACTCAAAGTGTGTTTGCTGAAGATGTATACAAAGTTACTTCCTTCAATTATGATACGTCGAATTCATTTATTCTTTTGACAGTTCCTGATACAATTCCGGAGCCGGTTATGCAGAGTGTTAAATTTGTCAAAATGGAGAATCCGACAAGGGCATACTTTGATATTGATTCCTCTGTTTTGACAATACCAAGGCAAGACTGGACGTTCACATCAAACGGACTGAAAAAAGTCATTGTAAGTCAATTTTCAACAAACCCTGACAAAGTTCGTGTTGTTATGTACTTTGATGACGATTATGACTTATCTAAAATCCATTTTTACAGGATTAAGAACAATATTATAATCCAGATGAAAGACACAACCTGCAAAAATGACTATTTCCAAAACACATTTAGAGATGACCATGCTTCTGCAAGTGATTTTTACGAATATTTGACAATGACAACACAGGAAAAGCCACAAACCGATATTGCCGGACAAATTCAGGAAGCTTTTAATGCACAAATTACCTCAAGAAAAGAACTTAAACTTAACACAAAATACTATATTGAAAGCATAACTCCTAAACAAAATGCGGTTTTACTAAACGGCTTCGGGTCAATAACAATTGAAAAACCAATGATTTTGACAAATCCGTCAAGAATTGTCTATGATATTCCAAACACCCTGGTAAAAGGGTCAATTAGAAACACTGAATACAAACTCGGCGGGCTGGATACCGTAAAAATAGGCCAGTTTTCTGTAAACAAAGCGCGAATTGTAATCACAACAGAAAATGTTGACAAATATATCCCGATAATTTCAAGCGACAACCAGTCCCTTTTAATTGCTAATTCTGATAAAACAAACAGCTTCAACCTGTTTACAAATACATCAAACATGATTTCATACTCTCACGAAAAAATTGACAGCCAGACAAGTTCTATGACCTTAGCTTTTACAAATCCAATTGTACACGGGCTTAACAGAAGTAATTCTGAACTGTTTGTGTATTTGTATAATGTACAAAATTATAACGAATTAGATTTTAAAAATGCTTTTCAAGATACGATTTTTGCAAACGCAGAAATTAGCTTAATTCCGAAAATCGGTTTAAAGCTTCGTATACCGCTGGAACAGAACAGTCTTGTAAACACTTTTTTGGGCGCTGACGGAAAAGCGTTTAAAATAACTATAAAAACCCCGAAAAAAGATACCGAAGAATTAACAGAACGCCCGAAAACGGTTATTACAATGCCTGTAATTATTCCAAAGCCAAGCGGCAAAGGTGTTAAAAAAGTTGTAATCGATGCGGGTCATGGCGGAAGCGATTACGGAGCAATAAGAAATGATATTAACGAAAAAGACATAACTCTTGATGTTTCAAAACAAGTGAGAGATATGCTTGTCAAAAAAGGTTATATTGTCCAAATGACACGCGATTCTGATGAATACGTTTCACTTCAGGACAGAGTTGCAATCAGCGAAAACTTTGAACCGGATATTTTCGTAAGTATTCACGTAAACTCAAGCACAGGCACAGAAGCAAGCGGAATTGAAACGCATTATTACCATCAGGAAAGCCTTTTCCTTGCTCAAACAGTTCACGCCTCTCTTGCCAGCGCAATCAAAACCAAAAACAGAGGCCTGTTTAAATCTAAATTCTATGTAATAAACCACACGACAGACCCGGCAATATTAATTGAAATAGGATTTATTTCAAATCCGGCTGAACGCGCGGAACTTATCAGCGCAGAACGTAAAAAAGCCACTGCAAAAGCCATTGTGGAAGGAGTTGAGAACTATTTTAAACAGCTTAAATAATAACCCAATTGGATTTTTCGACTCAGGCGTGGGCGGCGTAACGGTTTTTGAACAGGTAAAAAAACTTTTGCCAAATGAAGATTATATTTACTTTGGCGACACAAAAAACATGCCTTACGGTGAAAAAACAGAAGCTCAATTGCTGGAGTTTGCCGACAACATTTTCAAATTTTTTGAAAAACAAAACGCAAAAGCTGTTGTAATGGCTTGTAACACAACGTCAGCCATAGTTTACGAAAGACTAAAAGACAAATACAACTTTAAAGTTTATCCGATAATCCAGTCTGTGGCAAAACAGTTTTCAGAACTTCCTATAAAGAGAATAGGTATTTTTGCAACTCCTGCGACTATAAATTCGCACTGCTACAAAAAAGAACTCCTTAAACACAATGACAAAATGGAGGTTGTCGAAATCGCCTGCCCCGAATGGGTAAGAATTGTCGAAGACGGCCGTGAAAATACAGAATTTGGCAGACAGGCAGTCGAATTAAAAATGCAGGAGATGCTGATGTTCAATCCCGAAAAAATAGTTTTAGGCTGCACGCATTATCCTTATCTTATTGATATTTTGCAGAAATTTGCGCCAAAAGAGATGTTCATAAACCCTTCAGAAGAATTCGCAAAAATAATAAGAAACGATTTGGTATCGAAAAACCTATTAAATCAATCTCAAACTTCAGGCTATGAAAAGTTTTATGTAAGCGCAAACCCTGAAAAATTCCAAAAATCGGCTTCAATGTTTTATGAAATAAAAGACCTTCCGGTACTTACAGAATTTCAGCCGGCTTAGCCGGTTCACAAATCCAAATTATTAACAAATGTAACGAATTTATAAACCTCTGAAATCCGTTAAATTTTCTTGTTTTTATATAATTAAGAGAAGTAAAAACAAGAGGACGAGAGAGATGGCAATATCAAATATTCAAGAAACATTGCTGATGTACACAAAACAAAAATCAATGATTAATGAAAAATTGGCAAATGTACAGTTCAATCTTATGAACGCGTCAAGAGAAAGTGCAGACTTACAGCAAAAATATAATGAGCAGCAGCAATATTATTATTATGAATATTACGAAGAGTCGCCGGATGAATATATGGCTGTAATGGAAATTCTGGAGAATGAACACGAATATGAACTTCAGAACCTGAACTCCTGGGAAGCACAGCTGGAAATGGACAAAAACAACTATGAAACCCGGCTGAATGAAATTACAACATTCGAAAGCTCTTGGACAAAGCTTCTTCAAACCAACATCAAAAACGATTTCACATACGGCGGAGCCGGAAAATAATAAAACATATAAGCGGACTTTTAAAGCCCGCTTTTTTGTTTTATAATAAACTTATGCTGAAAACAGGCGACAAACTTGGTGCATTTATAGTTCCGACCGGCATCGGAGCAAGCATTGGCGGCTTTGCAGGCGACGCAAGCTGTTATGCAAGAGAATTTTCAAAAAAGGCAAAACTTATTGTAAATCCTAATGTTGTGAATGCCGGTGTTTTCTCCGGTATAAATGAAAACATGTTTTATGTTGAAGGATTTACACTGGATGAATTTTTCAAAGGCAATTTGTGCCTGAAACCTTCTCACAACAATAAAATCGGAATAATTTTCGACAAATCAATTCCTCAGGAGGTTTTAAATATTCATCTTAACACAGTTGGCGCAGTTCAAACCGTCTACGGTGTCGACGTTACAGGGTACGAAGTAACAGATGAAAACGTCGGTGTAGAATTTTTCATAAATGAACATGGAATTTCAACAGGCGCTGTAAAAAACCCCGAAACAATGTATCGTGCAGCAGAAAAATTAATTAACCGCGGAGCAGAAGCCATTGTTATTGTATGTCTTTTTGATGACCCGGAAGAAGAGAATTTAGACTATGCAAACGGCTCCGGAGTTGACCCTGTTGGCGGTGTTGAAGGAATAATTTCACATTGTATCTCTCAAAAATTTAAAATTCCATGCGCTCATTCGCCGGCATTCACTGATTACTCGATTTCAACAGAGCTTGTCAACCCGAAATCCGCTTCTGAATACATAACTCCGACATTTTTACCTTGCGTGCTTTTGGGGCTTAATAATGCACCCAAAATTGCGTTCTCAGACGGAATTTCAATTAATGAGCTTGATTTTCTTGTAATGCCGCATAACGCACTTGGTTCAACACCGGTTTTTGAAGCTTTGAAACGCAATATAAAAATTTATGCAATAAAAGAAAATTCAACACTTCTTGATGTTACCAACGAAAAACTGTTTAAATCCGATAAGATTATTGAATTGCCCTCGTACGCAGAATGCCTCAACCTTTTATAACCTGCAAACTACCGGCTTTCTCCTGCTGACAGGTTCTCAAAATTTCACGCAAAGAACAATTGCAGGATAAAAATTTTTATAATATAATAATTATATTAAATTAGGAGAGAAAAATGGATCAGGAAACTTACATGAGAATTATGGGCTACGTGCCGACCGTAATTGAAGCCTCTTCACGCGGCGAACGCTCATTTGATATATTTTCAAGACTTTTGAGAGAAAGAATTATCTTTTTAGGCTCAGAAATCAATGACGAAGTTGCAAATTCAATTGTTGCACAGCTTTTGCTGCTTGACAGCGAAAACAACGAAAAAGACATTATGCTTTACATAAACAGCCCCGGCGGCGTAATCACAGCCGGAATGGCGATTTACGATACAATGAACCTGATAAAATCAGATGTTTGCACAATTTGCCTTGGAGATGCCGCTTCAATGGGTGCATTCCTGTTGTGCTCCGGTGCAAAAGGCAAGAGAATGGCTCTGCCTAATTCAAGAATAATGATTCACCAGCCTCTTGGCGGCGCACAAGGTCAGGCAACCGATATTGAGCTTGAAGCAAAAGAAATTCTTAGAATGAAAGATATGTTAATCAGCATTATGGCAGAAAATTCCGGTCAGCCATATGAAAAAGTTAAGGAAGACTGCGAACGCGACCACTTCCTTACAGCCTTAGAAGCAAAGGAATACGGCTTGATTGACAAAGTAATTGAAAAGAACTCTTTGTAACAAAACTTTACAAAAAGTCTAAAAACATGCAATCGCGCGCGGTTGCATGTTTTTATATATATGTGTAAAGGTCAAAAGGTTATACAAGGTTAGTTAAAACAATTCAGGTAGGAGTTTATTATGTCACTTCTTGTTTTCGGGTTTCGAAAATATTGGCTCATACGGCGCAGAAGCGAATTAAATTACAGCATCTCCGCGTTGGTCAGAAAACTGGGTGATTTGCAAAGATATTCAGCAAACATCGGTGACGGAACCATTTCAATGCAAAATATGATGAATATGCCATCCTCATTGTTCAACAGAGCAGTAGCCTTTATGGCGTTTTCACAAGCGGGAGCTATGCGCGGAGCACAGCAGAATATGCAGATGATGGGTCCGCAAATTCAATACCAATTACAGCAAATGCAGCAATCACAACAAGGGCAAAATCCACAAGCCACTCAACTGTATCAACAATGGATATTCCAAAACTTATATAAACAAGAACTTCAAAAATATCAAAAACATGAAGAAAAATTGTTACATCAACAGGAACAGGAAATTGAACAGGAAAAGGCAAGACTAGAAGCAGAACTGAGAATGATTGACGCCGAGTATGAAAGCACTGCTCAGGCAGAAAAACAATCAGTAAACTTCTGGAAACCTGAGTACACAGCATAAAAAGTTTACAACTCCTCACCCCCTATAATTGACCCAAATTAAAGAGTCCGCTTCTCCTTTCGCGGGCTCTTTTTCATGTAAGCAGCCGCAAAAATTTCACAAAAATGTTCAATCCGTAATCACAAAATCAACAGGCACGTCAAACTTTTCAACAGGGAGTTTTTCAATCAAAAGCTGCCGCGCCACCGGAGTAATTGTTTTAACTTTATTTTGCGCAAGGAATCTGTCATAAAACCCGCCGCCATAACCCAGCCGGAAACAGTTTTTATCTGCCGCAAGCGCCGGAACTATTGCCAAGTCAAGACAACACGGGTCAACGGGATTTGAACAGGGTTCTTTTATGTTAAAACTTGAAATCTCCAGAACATCGCCCTTTTTAAAAGGGCAAATTAAAAGTTCTTTACCATTCACCTTTGGCAAAAAAAAGTTTTTGTCTTCGTCTAACAACGCAAGAAGATTTATTTCATATTTTGAAGGAGAATAAAGCAGAACATTCTTAGCCTGCTGAAACTCCGGATTTTGCCTGATTTTTCGGACAATTTTAGCACTAATAGCATCTAACGGCAATGTTTTTCTTAAACTTTTAGCCCATATCCTTAAGTCGGTTTTATTCTCCATATTTTTAATATATAATAAATAGAAAATATTGTCCTAAGAGAACTAAATTAAAAACAGGAAACAGCAATGACCGATTTTTGCGATAACAACTTAATAAATCCGAATTGGGCAAAACATGGCTATATTCAGGTTTATACAGGAAACGGAAAAGGTAAAACCACGGCCTCTTTAGGGCTTGCAATGCGCGCGCTCGGCCGCTGCTGGAAGGTTTTAATAATTATGTTTACTAAAGGCGGCGACGATTACGGTGAATTAAATTCTTTTCGCAACCTTTCTCCCGAGATTTCGAAAAATCTGACTATTGTTCAGGCCGGTCTGGACAGAATTGTTTATGAACAAAACAAAAATGCAGATGATGAGGCTGAAATCAAAAAAGGCTGGGAGCTTGCAAAAAAAGCAATTCAAAACGACGAATATAATCTTATAATCCTTGATGAAGCAAACATTGCAATAGATTTGGGTTTGATAGATTTGGACGAGGTTGTTGAGGTTTTGAAAAATAAACCCGAAGATATGGAAATTGTTTTGACCGGACGCAACGCAAACGAAAAAATAATAGACTTGGCGCATCTTGTTTCGGAAATTAAACCAATAAAACATTATTGGGATACGGGAATAGCCGCCCGTAAAGGGATTGAATATTAATTAAAAAAAATAATCAAGTTCCAGATAAAGTGTTTTAACGTAACAGACTTTTCACTTTTCACCTTTCACTTCTCACTTATTCATGCTACAATTTTTTCATAAGAATTAACAATAAAGAGGGATGAAAAGTTATGGAAAAATATTATTTAACAACAGCGATTGACTATGTAAACGGCGCACCGCACATCGGACACGCTTATGAAAAGATTTTAACTGATATTATTGCAAGACATTACTCTCAACGCTGTGATGATGTATTTTTCCTGACCGGAACTGACGAACACGGGATTAAAATTCAAAAAACAGCCGAAAAAAAAGGAATTACCCCAAAAGAACTCTGCGACATTAACGCGCAATCCTTCAAAGATGCCTGGAAAGCACTCGGAGTCGATTATACAAGGTTTATCAGAACAACCGATGACGACCATGAAGCAATTGTTCAAAGAATTTTTAAAAAACTTGTTGAAAAAGGCGATATTTACAAACACAAATACGAAGGGCTTTACTGCTCCGGCTGCGAGTGCTTTTTGAACCCGAAAGACCTGACAGAAGACGGACTTTGCCCGGACCACCTTAAAAAACCCGAGGTTGTAAGTGAAGAAAATTATTTCTTTAAATTAACAAAATACAAAGACGCAATTGCAAAATATATTAAAGAAAATCCGGACTTTATTATTCCTCAATTCAGAGCCAATGAGGTTTTAAACCAGCTTGAAGATATTCAGGACATTTCGGTTTCACGCTCAAAAGACAATGTTCAATGGGCAATAGACGTTCTGGATGATCCCGAACAATCAATCTACGTTTGGATTGATGCGCTTTCAAACTACATCACAGCGCTCGGCTATGATGTTGAAAACAGTAGTGAAAACTTCAAAAAATACTGGCCGGCTGACGTTCAGGTTATCGGAAAAGATATTTTGAAATTCCACAGCATTTACTGGCCGGCAATCCTGATGGCACTTGATTTGCCGCTGCCAAAACACATTTTTGCGCACGGCTGGATTACGATTGACGAAAGCAAAATGTCAAAATCGCTTGGAAACGTAATTTCGCCGACTTCAGTTCTTGAAAACTTTGAACTGGATATTCCCGACCCGTTCCGCTATTATATGGCAACTTCGGCTCCTTGCGGGAAAGATGGAAACTACTCGGATGAAGATTTCAAAGAAAAAGTTAACGCGCATCTTGCAAATTCAATGGGAAATCTTCTCAACAGAACGCTTTCAATGCTTGTAAAATATTTTGACGGCGAAATCAAGCCCGAATTTGATGTGACAGAAAAAGAAATTGTTGCAGGTTCAAAAAGCCTTCTTCAAGCCGCAAAAAACAAAATTGATTTAGTAAAAAGTCATTTTGATAACTTTGAAATTGCTGAAGCCGGAAACGAAATTATACAGCTTGTAGACATGACAAATAAATATGTAACCAACAATGCGCCTTGGACTCTGGCAAAAGAAGAAAAAATGACTGAATGCGGTCAGGTTTTGACAACAGTTCTTGAAATTATGTGTGTTGTTTCTGCCTTGATTTATCCATTCTGCCCGAACATTGCCGAACGCATGGCAGCTCAACTGTCTTTCGATTTGAAAGGTGCGAATCTTGAGAAATTGACCTGCAAAAACCTTAAAACAGGCAAACTTATTGAAAAAGAAGACATAAAACCTGTATTCTTGAGAATGGACAGCGAACTGGCTGATAAAAGCAAAAAATAAGTTGAATTCGTGTGAAAAAGCGAGAAGTAAAACGTGAAAAGTTCGTTTCGTTCATTTTGTACTCAACAGATTTTCACGTACAGACAAAAGCAGTGATAAAATTCAAAGCTTCTTAATAGCTTCTTCTCATCAAGTCAGAAAGTTTCACTTCGGCTTTTGGCGGAATTGACGGCTTTTTAACGGCCTTTTCAACAGGGGTTTCTGTTTTAAACTGGGTCAGACCGACTTTAATGTGATCCTCACTTTTAAGCATGAAAATTTCTTTAAAAAAATTGACTATTTCATTCATAAAAATTCTCCTAACCGCTGGGGGTTTATTAACTATATAATACATTAAAACGATTTGACGTGCAAATTTCATTATACTTTATGTTATATTATTGATACAAAGCGAAGTTTTATAATATTTGAATTATTATTTTACGAGGAAGACAATGACCGCTCACGTCGAAGGTTACTACAAAAATCCGCAGGAAAATTTTGAACATGCTTATGACTTGATAATTAATACACAAAGTCATGACGAACTTATATGCATGCTTAAAAGCGGTAATATTGTCCAAAAACAGCTCGCAGCGCTAAAATTGGACAAGGTTTTAAACCGTGAAGAAGCTTTTGTTTTAATAAACAACCTCACAGGGCAGGATGGAAAAGTCAGGGAAGCAGTTTCTCTAAAAATATCGGAACTTATGCAGGATAAGACGCTTTCAGAACTTTTTCAACCCGAAGAAAATTTACAAACCTTTCTTGATGCAATAATCGATATTAACGGAAATATTTGCAGAAATATAATTTCTGCATTATCAAACCTGAAGTATAATAAAAAGTTTTGTGAAATATTCACATTAGAACTTTTGAAACGTACGCTACAACTGGCAGAAGACATTCAAAAGTTTGATTTTCAGGAAGGCAAATACAAGGTTAACAAGGAAGTTTTCAAGCTGTACTGGTACTTAGAAACAATTTCTCAGTTCGCCGAATTTGTTCAAGAAACGCAGTTAAAAGAAATTTTAAACATCACAAAATCCATCAATGAATATACAATAAGAGAAAAGACAGCCAAAATCCTTACGCACAAATTTGAAGCCGAAGAGTTCGCTAAAATGCGAGAACTGTTAAAAAATGATACAAACTATTACGTAAGACGATTTTAGTTATATAATATAAAAAAGCGCACATTATATTAAGATATATTACAGAATTTTTAACTTTGGCAACTATTTTTAGCAATTTTTGATAGAAGATATTTTTTATATATATACAAGAGTTGCAAAATAGTTATCAGATGGGAAATTTAAAAGGAGATTATTATGGCAAGAGTACTTATTTCAATGCCGGAAAAGTTTTTAGACGAGATTGACAGTCTTGCTCTTAATGAAAACCGTTCAAGGTCAGAATTGATTAGAGAAGCTCTAAGAACATATATGTATCGCAACCAAGTGCGAAATTCAAAAAGAGCCGAAAGAAATGCCGAACTGCTTGATAGTCTTCTCGGTTAACAAATTTAAGGGAAAAATTATTAGATAAATACGATTGGGGGAAAATATGGAAAACGTAGAAAAAGATTACACAATGTCGTCATTGGATGAGTATTTTAACTTGTTGGATCAAGAAAATACAAAACGTTCTCAAATGATAGCTAAATCATTAACAAAATATTTGAAAAAATCTCAAGAATACGGAAAATTTGATGAGCTTAAATCAATTCAAGCTCAATAGTTGAAAAATCTAAAAGCTGAAACGACCTGCATAAATGCAGGTCGTTGTGATTTATAAAAAACTTGATTATTTGAACATGCCTAAAAGCGCTTCACCGCGTTTAACAAGCTCATGCGTTATTAACTTGAAAGTCTTCATATCATAAGGCAGCGCCCCATCAGCCAATTTAATGCGGCTTTTTAATCCGTTCTTTGCTCTTGAATTTGTAAATTCAGCAAAAGTTTCTTTCGGGATTACAACAGTACCGGAAGGTAATCTCACAGGTTCATTATTAATCGTAACGATATCAATGTTAGTGTATCTTTTGCCTGCTCTGAAATTTTTGACTTGTCTAAATTCGCTAGAATTCAAATTTTGCTTAAATTTGGACAACGTTTTGGTTGATAATTTACCATTAAAGGATGTTTGGTTATCGAAGCTTACTTGCATATTTGTCTCCTATTTTTTAATTCTGGTTTATATAAAAACCGAAAATTTATTTTTTTGCTAAAGAAACAGAATAAAATTTAATATGAAAAGAGCTTACTAAAACAGCAAGCTCTTTTCAAGATTTTTTGTATTGTTTCAAAAATTATTCGATAATTTTGTCAACAACACCGGCACCAACTGTACGTCCGCCTTCACGGATAGCGAATCTCATACCTTCTTCGATAGCAACCGGAGCGATAAGTTCAACTTCCATTACAACGTTGTCACCAGGCATAACCATTTGACCGTCGAATTTGATTGAACCGGTTACGTCAGTTGTTCTGATATAGAACTGAGGTCTGTATCCAGGGAAGAAAGGAGTATGACGTCCGCCTTCTTCTTTTGTCAAAACGTAAACGTTAGCTGTAAATTTAGTGTGCGGGTGAATTGTTCCCGGTTTAGCAAGAACCTGACCGCGCTGAATTTCAGTTTTATCAACACCACGGAGCAAAGCACCAATGTTGTCACCAGCTTGACCTTGGTCAAGTTGTTTTCTGAACATTTCAACACCTGTAACAGTTGTTTTCTTAGTTTCGCCAAGACCAACTAATTCAACTTCGTCACCAACTTTAACGATACCACGTTCTACACGGCCTGTAGCAACAGTACCACGGCCTGTGATTGAGAATACGTCTTCAACAGGCATCAAGAACGGTTTGTCTAAGTCACGTTCCGGAGTCGGGAAGTAAGAATCGATACTATCCATCAATTCCCAAATTTTATCAACCCATTTATCTTCGCCGCGTGCAATAGTCGGGTTAGCTTGAGCTGCTTCAAGAGCTTTCAAAGCAGAACCGTGGATGAACGGGATATTGTCGCCGTCGAATTCGTAAGAAGAAAGAAGTTCACGAACTTCCATTTCAACCAATTCCAACAATTCCGGATCATCAACCATATCGCATTTATTAAGGAATACAACCAAGTTCGGAACGCCAACCTGTCTAGCTAACAGGATGTGTTCACGAGTTTGAGGCATAGCACCGTCAGTTGCGGCAACAACAAGGATTGCACCGTCCATCTGAGCGGCACCGGTAATCATGTTTTTAACATAGTCAGCGTGACCAGGGCAGTCAACGTGAGCATAGTGTCTTGCTGCTGTTTCGTATTCTACGTGAGCTGTAGAAATTGTAATACCTCTTGCTTTTTCTTCAGGAGCTGCGTCGATTTCATCGAATTTTTTCAATGCAGCTTGGCCTTGAGCAGCCAATACTGCAGTAATAGCAGCTGTCAAAGTTGTTTTACCGTGGTCAACGTGGCCGATTGTACCGATGTTGACGTGCGGTTTGGTACGTTCATACTTTTCTCTTGCCATGAGATTAATCTCCTTTTTACTACTTATACTACTTTCTAATTTGGTATTTTAAGCCATATTATATATAATATTTGCTCAATTTTTTTTGTCAAGGCGCGTGGCATGACAAAGCCGCGCATGTATTGAAGCGAATAAAAAACAAGTATCGAAAAATTTCCGGTACTTGTTTTGTCTTTTTTACAAAAGTTGGCGGCAGAAGTTATTTAGCAGGTTTGCGTACAAATCCGCCATTTTTGTCTAATTCAAAGTTCAGACCTTCAAGGCAGTAATTGTAATATACTAAAAATGTCCAATCTTCTTTGCTTACAGAGCTTCTTTTACCAGCCTTCTGAAAAGCCTGTAAATCTTTTTCGCCTTGAAGCAGTTCTATATATTTATCTTTTCCTGCAGTAAGCATGCTGCAAACCGTTTTAGCCAACGGTTTTACGTTTTCAAAATCTTCTTCGGAAGACGTACAGAATCCGCCTTTTGAATAACTTACGCCCAGAGAACCGTCAGAAAAGCCAGAAACCGGAGTATTTTCCCAAAATTCGTAATATAAATTTTCTGCTTCATCTTTTTGTTTGATAGTCATATTTTTCTCAACTGATACATAAGGCGTCAAATCCACAGTGTCTCCGCGGCGTCTGTCAAATAAAACCTCAGATGCTGTTTCCATCAAACTTCCGAAATTTTCAGGTAATTTGACTCCGGTATTGTTTTGAGCCGGATTTTCTTCATCGTCAAACTTTTGCAAGGTTTGAATAGATTGCAAAACAGGCTTGCCGGCTTCATAGCTATATTGATACACAACAGAAGTTCCATCCTGCTGCTCAATCAAAGAACCCTGGAGCGGCTTTCCATCCTTGTTGTAAACTATAGAATTAAGATTCTCGCCTGAGTAATATGTAACCTGGGTGGCACCATTTTCTACAAGCAGAGCTTCAAAAGAGGATATTCTTATACTTTCGCCATTTGAGTTAGTATAAGTTCTGCCGCCGTTTTTATCCATAACGTAATTCAAGCCGTCTTCATCCATAAGGGTAATATTATACTTTCCATTGCCGTTTTTTGCAGCACCAAAACCTCCGGCTTTTAAATAATCGGCATCAGGCACAGTGTCTGAAATTTCAAATCCGGCCAGCGCTTCATTAAACTCCTGTTTTTGCTTTTCAGTAATTTGAGACTGGGCGGATTCATGTTCAGTTATGTCAGAAGTTTGTACCGGAGGGTCTGATGGTGACGGGCCGTGTGTTTGGGTGGTTTGCGGGGCTGATGTCGGAGGTGCTGCCGCGTCTGAAGCTTGTCCGGTATTTTGAGTATTTTGAGCAGCTTCCTTCTGAACCGGCAAATTCTGCTCCTGCTGTTCTGGTTTAGATAAATTAAGCCCCATTGCACTATAAATCTTGTTCATTTGTTCATCAGACAAGCTTATTTTATCGCCGGTCTGAATTGCATAACTTTTGCCCCAGCCGGCGCGGGTTTTGTCCGTGCCGCCGCGGAATAACCTTTGACCTTCGGCCTGTTCTTCTTTTTGAATTTCGTCGAAGACTGACATGACATTTTGCCAGTTGATTTTCTTGCTCCCGTCAAAACCGGCTTGTTTTTTGGCCTGCTCCAGAAAAATATAGGTTAAACCTAAATCATCTTTTGATACAGTGTAGTCAAATCCCATTTGATATCCTCCTTTTTATACTCGTTTAAGCACACATTGCTTATACTGGTATAAACGGATTTATCCTGAAAAAATTGACAGCTCGCCTACATACCATACCATACCATACCATACAGCAGATTATACCTGGATTTGAGGCATTATAAAACTCATATTTACAATTCGTTACATTTGAAATTGGTTTATATTTTTGCCGCGGCAGAGTTGGTTCCCCCTCTCCTAAATTAGGATACAAAGCGAACCACAGCAACGAAGTGAGGATGAGTGAGCCTGTATGCCTTGTACTGAGGGGATGGGGTAAGTTCTTTTACTCACAAATTAATGCTGCCAATTTAAGATAAACACCTTCAATATTATTATCTATTTCATTATTCCACAATCTTAAAACTTTATAACCTTTAGAAATCAAATATTCCGTTCTTTTATCATCATTAATCTTATTTTGAATTTCATTATGCTGACCGCCGTCAAGTTCAATAACTATCCTCTTTTTTCGGCCTGCAAAATCTACGATATAAGATCCTATAGGATATTGCTTGACAAATTTAACCCCATTAAATTTTCTATTTCTTAACAATGCCCATAGTTTATATTCCTGAGGCGTCATATTTTGTCTTAATTCTCTTGCCTGCAAATATTTTTTATACATTTAACCTCATCCTAACCCTCTCCTAAATTAGGAGAGGGAACTTGATTAAACCGAACTCTTTTTTCATTTTTGAACACTTATCGACTGTTGCAGGAAAGGAGATAAAATTGAAGATAATCTTCATTTCTTTCACGAATTAAAAGAGGCTCAAACGAGCCTCTTTTAAAATTATTCATCTTCTGAAATTTCTTCTTCAACCGGCTCTTCATGCTGAATGTCTTCTTCATCATAAGCCTGCTGGTTCATTTCTTCTTCGATTTCTTGTTTTAATTCATCGTCTTCGTCTTCGGCTTCTTCTTCGCGAACATCTTCTTCATAATTTTGAAGATTTTGAGCCTCAGCTTTCTCCATTTGAGAAACACTCTTGATATCTATTTTCCAGCCTGTAAGCTTATGTGCAAGTCTTACGTTTTGACCTTCGCGTCCTATTGCAAGGCTTAATTGATCATCAGGAACAACAACCATTGCATCATGAGCATACTCATCATCTGCAAGCACATCCACTGAAACAACTCTTGCAGGTGAAAGGGCATTAACGATATATTCAACAGGGTCATCAGAATATCTTACGATATCGATTTTTTCGTTCTTCAATTCTGAAACGATTGTCTGAATTCTGCTTCCGCGAGGTCCAATACAAGCTCCCACAGAATCAACTTCAGGGTCATTTGACCAGACGGCGATTTTTGTTCTGTATCCTGCTTCACGTGAGATTGATTTAATTTCAACAATTCCATCTTCGATTTCAGGAACTTCAAGTTCAAACAGCTCGCGCACGATTTCTGCATGAGCATGAGAAACAATAACTTGAGGAAGTCTTGTAGTTTCTTTTACGTTCAATACAAAAACTCTTATGCGGTTGCCGGGTTTGTAATATTCACCGGGGATTTGTTCTTTTTGCGGCATTATCGCGTCAGTTTTACCGATATTAACAATTACGTTGCGGTTTTCAACTCTCTGGATAATTCCGGTTACAAGAGTACCTTTTTTATCCATAAATTCTTGAAGAACAAGATTTCTTTCAGCTTCTCTTATGCGCTGTGTAATAACTTGTTTTGCAGATTGCGCTGCTATACGGCCGAACTGGTCTGGTGTAACTTCGATTTTAACTTCATCATCAACTTCTACATCTTCATCAATTTCTTTTGCATCTGCCAAAGAAATTTGTAATTCAGGATCTTCCACTTCTTCAACTACGGTTTTAGTGCTGAAAACACCGATTTCGCCGGATTGTTCGTCCAAAATTGCTTCGATATTAGCTGATTCTTTAATTTTCATGTGTTTTTTGTAAGCAGCTACCATTGCATCGCAGAGTGAAGCTATCAAAACTTCTTTTGATATTCCACGTTCTCTTTCAAGTTCTTCGCATGCTTCAAAAAGTGCTGTTCCGATTTTAATCATTTTTTTATCCTTTCATTTATTATGTAAATATTTTTTATTCTGACAGGCTTTTAATCAATATATAATTTTGCGGACTGAATGTTGCTTCTCGGAATTTGAAGCTCTTTAGCGTCTTCAAATCTGAAAAATTTTAATCCTTCATTTTCGTTAAAGTCGAGGATTTCACCCTTGAAAACCTTTTCTTCCTCGCCATCGAGAGGCGTTTTCAGCTTTATACTTACATTACGGCCTTTGAATATTATAAATTCTTTATCGGATTTGAACTTTCGCTCAAGGCCGGGTGAAGAAACCTCTAAATAATATTTTACGGGAATAAGTTCATCCAAAAAGTCAGATAGACTTCTTGTAACCTTTTCACAATCGTCAAGAGTTACGTCCTTCTCGGAAGAATACAAATAAATCCTCAAAAACCAGCGGTGATTTTCTTTTGAAAAATCCACCTCAAGAGGAATATATCCAAAGCGCATTGCAGTATTTTCAATTAACGGATTAATCTTTTCAAGAACTTCATATCTGTTAATTTCCTGTTTCATAACACTTCCTTCCTTCGCTTTTGAACCTAACCAACATTTGCGGTCTTTCAGCCGCCGTGTTTCCCGGCAAAACGCCCTGATGATAGAAAAAGAACGGGGGTTCCCGTTCTTTTCTCTAAAAATATTATAAATTATTAAAACTTAAATGTAAAGTCTTATGTAAAGTTTTTAAAACCGGATTAAAAACCTGATTGTGCAAGCAAACCTTTTGCATCAACTAAATTCGGTTCTTCGCTTACAGGTGTGAAACCTTGAACTGTCGTGTTTGCAACAAGTGCGTTATAAGTTGTTGCAATGCCTTTGTATTCTTTAATAATCTCTTGTTTTTTAGTTTCGTCGGTTTCTTTTTCTGCTTTTTGCGCAAGCTTTTTAAGCTCATTGTAAGATTTATTCAAATCTTTTTCTTCAGATTTTGCCATCTTTGTCATTTTTTCAGAGTAATTTTGTTCTGCACTCTTGAGTTGTTTAAGCTCGCCGTTTGCTTTTTCTTTAAGTGAGGTATTATCAGCAATTGATTTATCAAGATTTGAAATTTCTGTTTCTTTATCAGTTTGATTTTTTTCTAGTGTTTTAAGATCATTTTCAAGCTGCTGTTTTTTCTGTTCTAGTTGAGTTAGCTGAGATTGAAGAGAACTTACATTCTGACCTGCAGCCTGTGCAGTTGCAATTTGTGACTGCAAACGTGTAATCTGGCTTTGAGTACCTGTAATTGAAGTTTTTGTTGTAGATATATTTTCTTTTATTGTAGCAAGTTCTTTTTCAGCATTTGTTTTACTTTCACTGTCAGCATCTATCTGTCCCTGATATTGTTCAACGAGTTTGGATTTTGTATCGATTTTTGAGCCGAGAGAGCTTAACTCTGACTTGAGTGCCTTTGTATTAGTTGCACTTGAAAGATTTGTTAAAACATTTGCAGCATCTGCGCTTAGATTAGCCGCTGGAGTTGAGCTGTTTGATACTACTGAAGGTTTTGAAGCTTTTGTTGAAGCAACAGCTTTTGTAACACTGCCGATTGTCTGGTTAAGCATGCTGATAGCACTCATTGTACCTGCAGCTTTATTTGTTCCAGTGTTTGCATATGCTCTTTGAGAATTTACATACTGTACATATTTTTGAAGATCAGCATTAAGTCTGTCAGCTTCTCTTCTTGCAGAGCGCGGAGTTGGTGCAAAACCTGTTGCAATACTTTGAGTTAATTGTGCATCTACATTTCTTAGCGTATAGTCAGAAGGATTAACAAATCTTGTTCCGCCTTGTCTAACAGCGCCTGATTGGATGGATTGTCTTGAAGTTGTTCCAAGTGCGCTTAATGCAGTATATTTAATTGATTTGTCACTCTTTGATGTTGAGGATGATGAAGTTGAAGCAGTAGAAGTGCTTGATGAAGTTTGTGTTTCCTGAAACTTAGGCAAAGTGCGGGTGCTGTTCAAGTTAGTCTTGATACCAGGTCTTTTATAAGATTGTGCTGCTAATTCTACGCCCATAATTCTCTCTTTTTATATACCTTTATATATATAAAGTATATAACACTTTAAAAATTGCTTATTCTTACGTTATAACTTTACAAATATTAACATATCCTCTAACTTTGTCTTCATAAATATTATACCCGCTTTTTAGCCTGCTTTAGCATGTTTAATTACACCTGTTAAAAAACTTTTAGTAAATGTAAAATATCTTAATTTAACAAAACCCTGAAAACACACTAAACAAGAGTTCTTTGAGATTTTGCAAGTAATTATTACACTAAGTTTACAAAAATTATGTAAATTTTTTGCTGTATTTTTCAAATGCCCAAATCCGCCCTAAATCTAAATCTTTAGATTTAAAGAAAATTTAATTGTAAAAAGATTGGCATGGAATGCAAAAAAAGTGTTTCATATTAGAAAATTTGTTCTATGATGAATTTACATCTTGGGAGGCGGGGATTATAAAAAAATACATCCTCACCTGTAGTCTAATCAATCCATAGAACGATTAAAGACTATTCAAATATCGTTTAAAATATGGATAACAATATCAGTTTGTATTTGGAGGTAGTAAAGAAGTGTTAGAGCATGGTTATATTCAAATTTACACAGGAGATGGAAAAGGGAAAACAACAGCATCATTAGGTCTGGCACTTCGTGCGCTCGGACATGGATGGAAAGTTTTAATCATCCAGTTTACTAAGGGCGACAGCGCAACATCTTATGGAGAAATTGTTTCATCATCTAAATTCCTGCCAAATTTGGATGTAGTACAGTTTGGAATGGACAGAGTATGCTATTCACATAATGTTTGTATGGACGATTTTAAAGAAGCAAAAAAAGGCTGGGAATATGCCAAAAAAGCAATTCAATCCGGTGAATATCAGCTTATTATTTTAGATGAAATCAATATTTGCACATCTATGAATATGATTAAGGTTTCGGAAGTAAAAGAAGCATTAATGAACAAGCCCGAAAATCTTGAAATTGTCTTGACTGGCAGATATGCTCACCCTGAATTAAAGGCTATGGCTCATCTTGTAACAGAGATGAAACCTATCAAACATTATTTTGATATGGGCGTCATGGCAAGACAGGGAATTGAATATTAGGGGAGGAAAAAGCAGCAGAGAGGAATTTTGTATGCTGCTTTTATGCGAAAAGGTATTAATGTAAATCCTTTTTGTTTCAGAAATGAAATACCGGACTGACTTTAGGGGAGGTCCGATTTTTTTGCGGACGAAGTCCGCCCTTACACATTTGAATTAGCATACTAAATGCGCTTTTGTAGAAATTAAGATAAAAACTGATACGGCGTAGTCAAAACCCATTTGCTATCATCCTTTTATACTCGAATAAGCACAAATTGTTTATACTGGTACAAACGGCTTCTCCTGGAAAAAGTTGATATGGCGTCTCCATACATATAGTGGATTATAACCAGGTTTCAGCCTATTTTAAGCTAATTTTTACAATTCGTTACAATAAAGATTTTACGAAATTTTATGTTTGTAATATTATATTATTGGTTACACTAGTCTGATAGGTTTGCCCTAGTTCGGGGTGGCGTAATTCCCAGCTACAAAACGGATAACTACACATAACACCGAATGAGACAGTTTAGCCCGTAGTACTAAGTTAAAATAAAGGAGAAAACCGATGCCAGCAGCATCTATGATTGAACTTTTGGAAGCAGGTGTACACTTCGGTCACCAAACTCAAAGATGGAACCCTAAAATGAAACCGTATATTTACGGTGCAAGAAATGGTATTTATGTATTTGATTTACGCAAAACTACAGAACTTCTCGACGAAGCTTACAACGTTGTAAGAGATTTTGCAGCACGTAATAAAAATATATTGTTTGTAGGTACTAAAAAACAAGCAGCAGAAGTTATTGCTGAAGAAGCTCAAAGAGCAGGCGCTTATTACATCAACAGAAGATGGTTAGGCGGTATGCTTACTAACTTTGATACTATCAGAGGAAGAGTCAGCAAACTTAGAGAATTGGAAGATTTCTTAAACAGCGGTCATGCTGAAAAATTACCGAAAAAAGAAATCGCTCAGCTTAACAGACAGCTTTCTAAATTGAGCAAAACTTTAGGCGGTATTAAAGAAATGAGAGGATTACCTGATTTAATCTTCATCATAGACCAGCAGAAAGAAAATATCGCAATTCTTGAAGCTAACAAACTTAACATACCTGTAATCTGCCTTGCTGATACAAACGCAGACCCTACAAATGTTAACTATATTATCCCAGGCAACGATGATGCAATCCGTTCTATCAGATTAATTACTTCAAAACTTGCTGACGCTGTTATTGAAGGCAAACAGCTTAAAGAAAACAAAGCTAACACTACAGCTAAAATTGAAGAAATTAAAGCTGAAGATGCAGGCGTTGTTACTGAAGAAACAGCAGAAGTTACTGCTGAATAGTTAAAAATTGTGAAAAGTGAATGGTGAAAAGTTCTTTACAAAAATGAAATTAGTGATATCTAACAAAATTATTTTTATGTAACGGACTTTTCACTTCTCACATTTCACTTTTCACTCAACAATAAAGGAGAGAATTAAATGAACATTACAGCTCAAATGGTTAAAGAACTCCGTGACAAAACAGGTGCAGGTATGATGGATGCGAAAAAAGCACTTGTTGAAACCGACGGTGATATGGAAAAAGCAATGGATGTACTTCGCCAAAAAGGTATTGCTTCTGCTGAAAAGAAAATGGGCAGAATTGCAGCTGAAGGTTTAATTGCATCAGCAATCATTGACAATGCAGGTGCTATGGTTGAAGTTAACTGCGAAACTGACTTTGTTGCTAAAAACGAAGAGTTTAAAGAACTTGCAAACTGTTTAGCAAAAGCAGTTGCAGAAACTAACCCGGCTGATGTTGAGTCTTTCGTTGCTTCAACTTGCCCAAAATGCGGTAAAACTATCGAAGAAGTTCTTAAAGAAAAAATCGCTTCTATCGGTGAAAAAATCACTTTCAGAAGATTTGTCCGCTATGAAGGAAATGTAGCAACATACATTCACAACGGCAAAATCGGCGTTCTTCTCGAAACAGACAAAAAAGATGAGGAATTAATGAATGACATTTGTCTTCACATCGCATCAAATGCTCCGGAATTCCTATCAAGAGCCGAAATTCCGCAGTCTGCAATCGACCATGAAACAGAAATTGAAATGGGTAAAGAAGATTTGCAGAAAAAGCCTGAAAATATCAGAGCTAAAATTGTTGAAGGCAGAGTTAACAAACTTATGGCAGCAAAAGTTCTTCTTGAACAGCCATTTGTTAAAAACCCTGATGTTACAATTGAACAGTTAATCGAAGGCAAACTGACAATCAAAGCTTTCTCAAGATATGTTCTTGGTGAAGGACTTGAAAAACGTCAGGACAACTTTGCCGAAGAAGTAATGAGCCAGGTAAAAGGCTAATTTATAAAAACAATTAACAAAAAAAGAGGACTGATTATACCAGTCCTCTTTTTTGTTTCCTCCGAAAATCCTTCAAAAACGTTAAACACAGATTCTATCGATGTAAATCAATAAACTCAACTCTGTAGTCCAAAATTTTTGCAATTATCTCAGCTTCCTTCAAGGATAAACTTTCTCTGTTTAGTTTGCCGAGAAGACTATTATAGGAATAATTTTCAGATGTAACCTCTGATAACATAATAGCAAGCTTTTTAAGAGTAACTCCACGTGAAGCTGTAAGCATCTTAATTTTTGTTTTAATACTCATACAAAAATTATAGCGATATTGACATTATATAAAAAACTACATATAATAATATTCGAATATGAATACTATTAATCATATTCAAATATTAGCATTTACATTTGAACAAAAAGGAGCAGACAGATGAGAAACAGCCAGAAAAACTATAAAGCTTTTACTTTATCCGAAGTAATGATAACACTGGGGATACTTGGGGTAGTAATAGCCATGACGCTTCCGGTACTTATGAGCAAGTACAGAAAGCAGGAAGTATCAGCCCGTTTGAAGAAGTTCTACACAATCATGAACCAGGCAATCATGATGAGCGAACTCGAAAACGGAGATATTAAATACTGGGAGATTGAGGCAGCCTATACTACTGACGACGGGTCTTACGATTACAATGTTGGAGGGGAAAATTGTAACAAATTTTTCAACAGATATCTGGCTAAATACATCAAATACTACAAACTTACTCAGGGCTACTCTAAAGAAAACGATGATGGTACAACTTCCAGTGAATTGTCTAAAATTTACTTCTTCGATGGCTCAACTTCAACTATCAAACAGGGAACCTGTATTGATTTTGGTTTTGATATAAATGGAGATAAGAAACCTAATAAGAATGGTGAAGATAAATTCTATTTTTTTATCTGTCCGCATGACAAAGGTTATAGACTATACGCAACCGAAAGATTTTCGACAATAGGCCAGAGGACAATAAATACCCATGAAAAAGCTATGGAAGCTTGTAAAAATAGTAGAGGCTCCTGTTCACGGCTAATACAGATAGACGGGTGGGAAATTAAAAAGGATTATCCTTACAAAATTTAACTTCAATGTTGAAAAACTCTTTAAAACTTGTTATCATAATGAATAAGTTAGAAAGGGACTGTGATGACTTTGGAAATAAAAGAAATTACAAACTTTTTTGAAGATGGCAAAAATAAAACAAAACTCGTTTTCTGCGAAGATAATAACGAAAAAAAGAAATTTTGTTTGAAGGCGAAGGCAAACTCAAGTCAGCCGTTGCCGAGCTTTGATTTTTAATTAGAAAAAGGAAGCTCAAGCGGAGCTAATGATTCAGAAGGGATTTCTGCAGGTGTATAAGCCGGATAAGTTGACTTCAGAACTTCTTCTAAGTGTTCGGCAGATGTTGAATGGTTAATCCGTTGGTCTTCAATATTTTTGGGTGCTACAGATTTATTCATTTGAGGTTCGGAACTCTGTTGCTTCTTGATTTCGTTGCCGGTTTCCTGTATTTGGTCTTCTGCTTGCGGAACAGGCTTTTGAATTTTGTCAAGCTCTTCCGGTACCTGTTTTGAAGGTTCAGAAACTGAATTGTCTGCAGGTTTTTCAGGTAAAGGCTCTTTTATTTCCGTTTGCACATTTTCAGCCGGTTCTTGAATTGTTTCTGTTTCAGCAGCAGAAGCATTATCCGTAGAATTTACAGGTTTGATTGAATCCTTTGAGTCGTCCGAAACAGCGTTTTCTCCAGATTTGTCCTGCTCTGTATATTCGTAATTAGGTTCATCTTTTTCATCTTTTAGTTTAAAATTCAGAATAAAAACCTGGTCTTTTTTTATGACAATATCTTCCCCTTTTTCAACATAAGAAATTGGAGTGCTTTCATAAAGCGAAATTGCCCCGGATTTAAACCGATTACCTTCTTCATTTTTAATAGCGCCTTCAACCGCAGCGTATGCAGAGGAAAGACCTTTTACAAAATAACTTCCCACGCCCAAAGCTGCCGATTTAGCCGCGCTTTTGTAGTCGAATTTAGTTGTAAACTTACCTTTGACAAGCGAATCCACCTTATGTGTTTCACCGTTGTTGTCAGTATACTCTTTCAAAATAAATGCAAAAGAAGCATCGCGTTTCAGGCGTTTTGGACTTGAAACGTCAACGATATCGCCTTTTAAGATATACCCTTCATTTATAATTAGAAATCCGTCATCAAGAATTAAGTCGGTAACAGCCTTAACAGTAAGAGTTTCCGATGGGTTTTCTGTTGTAAAATCCGACTGTGATTGAACTTTAATAGTTGCCGCCAAAACTGACGCCTGACACATAAATAACAAAATCAAAGATAAAATAAATTTTTTCATACCATCCTCACAAAATTATTAAATCATTATTTTTCAAAAGTGTCAAGAAAATAACGGTTTAAGGTACTGGCCAGTGTAAGATTTTTTAACCTTTGAAACCTGCTTTGGCGTTCCGGCTGCAACGATTTGTCCGCCGCCATTTCCGCCTTCGGGGCCAAGGTCTATTATGTAATCTGCTACTTTAATCAGGTCAAGATTGTGTTCAATGATTAAAATCGTATTTCCCTGGTCAGCAAGCGCCTGAATAATTTTAATAAGTTTGTCCAAATCCGCCCAGTGAAGCCCGACAGAAGGCTCATCCATAAGATAAAGTGTTTTGCCGGTTGCACGCTTGTTAAGTTCTGACGCAAGCTTAATTCGCTGCGCTTCGCCGCCCGAAAGCGTTGTTGCACTTTGACCAAGCTTGATATAATCAAGTCCGACATCGTTTAAGGTTTGAAGTTTGTTTTTGATTGACGGAACATTTTCAAAAAACGCCAGCGCTTCTTTTACGCTCATATCAAGCACATCAGCAATTGTCTTGCCTTTGTATTTAACCTCTAAAGTTTCGCGGTTGTAGCGTTTGCCTTTGCAAATCGGACATTTCACATAAACATCTGATAAGAAGTTCATTTCAATTTTGTTTACGCCGTCTCCCTTGCAAGCCTCGCATCGCCCGCCTTTTACGTTAAAGCTGAAGCGTCCGGCTTTGTAACCGCGAAGTTTTGCCTCATTGGTTTTCGCATACAAATCACGAATATGCGTAAACAAATCCGTGTAAGTTGCAGGGTTTGAACGCGGAGTTCTGCCGATTGGCGATTGGTCAATGTCTATAATCTTGTCTATGTTTTCAAATCCTGTAATCTCATCAACGCCCTGCGGTTTCGGTTTGTTTTTGCGAAGTTTATGAACTGCATATTCATAAATCAATTCCTGCATCAAGGTTGATTTGCCAGACCCTGAAACGCCGGTTAAAACAACGATTTTACCGAGCGGAATCTCGACATTTATATTTTTCAAATTGTTCAAATGCGCGTTTTTAACGCTTAAGAAATTCCCGTTGCCCTCGCGGATTTTGTCAGGAATAGGAATAACCTTTTCGCCGCTTAAATATTTACCTGTAATCGACCTTTCAGCCGCAATTATATCGTCAATTGTGCCGGAAGCAATGACTTCGCCGCCCAACACACCCGCACGCGGCCCGATATCAACCAGATAATCCGCATTTCTGATAGTTTCTTCGTCGTGTTCAACAACAATCAATGTATTTCCAAGGTTGCGAAGTTTGATAAGAGTTTTAATCAATCTGTCGTTATCGCGCTGGTGAAGCCCGATTGAGGGTTCATCCAAAACATACAAAACTCCCGAAAGCCCGCTTCCTATTTGGGTTGCAAGTCTGATACGCTGTGCTTCGCCGCCAGACAGCGTGCCAGCCATACGCGAAAGGTTCAGATAACTTAACCCTACATCTTTCAAGAATTTTAAACGCGCACGAATTTCATCTAAAATCTGTTTTGCTATTTGAATATGATATTCGCTCAGCTCCAAATACAAATCCGATATAAAGTCATACTCTTCATTAATCGGCATCAGCGTAAATTCATAAATATTTTTACCTTTAATCGTCACTGCGAGCGGAAACGGTTTTAATCTTGCGCCCTTGCAGGATTTACACGGAGTCATGACCATGTATTTTTCGATTTCCTCGCGCCAGTAATCCGCATCAGACTCATGATATTTTTTCATCAGGTACGGAATAACGCCCGGATAGCTGTGATAACGGGTTTCGTAACGTTTTGACGTGAAACCTTTTATTTTCATTTTGATAATATCCGGCGAACCGTAAAGAATAATATTTTGATGCTCTTTTGGCAAATCTTCAAATGGCGTATCAGGGTTTATGCCGAAATTTGAACACACTGCAGCGAGCATGTCTTTGTAATATGAAGTTGAAGACTTATCCCATGGATAAATTGCGCCGTCATTAATTGATTTTGTGCGGTCTGGCACGACTAAATCCGGAGAAATTTCGTAATCCACGCCGATTCCGGAGCATCTTTCGCACGCGCCGTAAGGATTGTTAAATGAAAAAATCCGCGGAGCAAGTTCTTCAAAGCTGATATTACAATTCGGGCAGGCAAGTTTTTCACTGAAAATAATTTCCTGATTTTTGCCTTCGGCAGATTTTCCGACAACCTCGGCAATTGCAATTCCGTCAGCTTTATGCAAAGCAATTCCAACGCTGTCTGCAATTCTTGACTGCGCCTCTGGTTTCACAACAATTCTGTCAACCACGACCGAAATATCATGTTTTTTTGTTTTTGCAAGTTCAATTTCGTCTTCGTCAAGGTTATAAATTTCACCATCGACTTTTACGCGCACAAAGCCTTCCTGACGAAGTTCTTCAAAAAGCGACTGATATTCACCTTTTTTGCCGCGGATAATCGGTGCTAAAATCTGGATTTTTGTACCCTCGCCAAGCTTCATAATGCTTGTTACGATTTCATCAATCGTCTGCGGCCTAATTTCCTCGCCGCACTGAGGGCAATGAGGAGTTCCGACACGTGAGTAAAGCAGCCTCAAATAATCATAAATTTCCGTAACAGTTCCGACAGTTGAACGCGGGTTGTTGCTTGTAGATTTCTGGTCAATTGAGATTGCCGGCGAAAGCCCGTCAATATATTCAACATCGGGTTTATCCATCTGTCCCAAAAATTGGCGTGCGTAAGTGGAAAGGCTTTCGATATAACGTCTTTGGCCTTCAGCGAAAATCGTATCGAAAGCAAGCGAACTTTTGCCGGAGCCTGAAACCCCTGTAAATACAACGAGTTCGTTCTTCGGAATTTCCAGCGAAACATCCTTTAAGTTATGCTCTTTTGCCCCTTTTATTTTAATCGTGTCTGACATAATTATATTTTACATCAAGAAAAAAGCCTGACAAGAATTATAATAGAGATTTCACATTTGAATATAGAATATGGAGTTTTTTATTATCATTAGAAATCTTTTCAATCGAAGCATAAATTTCTTTTAGGAGTTCTTCATTGGACATTGCGTGGTCATCAATAAACAATTCATACAGTTCAACAGCCAAAACCTTTGCAATTTTAGCGAGATTTTCAGCAGTAGGGTAGTTGCGGCCGGTTTCTATTTTGCTCAGACTAATTGTATCAATACCGATGGTTTCGGCAAGTTTCTCCTGCGTAATTTGTCTTAGTTTGCGATAGGTTTGAATTTTTTTACCGAGAATTTTTTTAGGGTCCATAAAGCCTCCGATTAATACAATTTTGAAACACTTAGCTTTTAAGTTTAATAACTTTTCAAGCTAATCATCTTGACAACTTAACCTTTAAAGTATATAATCTGATTGAATTAACCTTTGGAGGCTATAATGGAATATAAAAATGTAAAAAAGTTTATCAATAGTCAAAAGAACTGGCTGGAAGGCTTCACTTTGGCTGAAGTTCTTATCACTCTCGGCGTCATAGGAATTGTTGCTGCAATGACACTGCCAACAGTTATCAACAAACACCAGGAAAGAGTCACGGTCGCAAGAGTTAAAAAGTTCTATTCAGTCATGAACCAAGCTCTTTTATTTGCAATTAAAGATAACGGCTATGTAAACGATTGGAGTTTTGTAGAATATGACGAAGACAATGTTTCCAGAAGCGACAAATTTGTAAGTTACATTAAACCCTATCTGCATATAGCCAAGTTTTGCGGTGCTGAATCAGGCTGCATATCCGCTACATACAAAAATTTAAAGGGTACAACTCTAGGTACTGACTATGACAAACATAAACGTTATTCCAAAATGATACTTAATGACGGGAGCTATTTATGGATTAGAAATAGCATTGGGTCTGACAGCGTGAATAGTTCCACGGAGTGTAATGCAACAGATGCCGGTGTAAAAAATGTTTGCGGACTTATCTGGCTGGACATCAATGGGAAAAAAGAACCTAATACTTTAGGAAGAGATGTTTTTGTATTTTTTATTTTAAAAGACAGAATCATCCCGCATGGCAATGATGATTGCAATGGCAAATCTACGGGATGGGGGTGTTCCGGATACATATTGCAACATGATAATATGAAATATTTTTATAAATAGTCAACCCCGCCTGTTAGCGTTACCAGTGTTTTATGCAGCGGCACATTATGGACTCTTATATAATCAACCTTACGCTCAATCGCAAGCGTATTCAAGGCAACGGAGAAAATATCTTTCATATCGTTGTCAGCGTCAGGCATATTGAGAAGCGATTTTCGCGAAAGCCCGAGCATAACTTCGCAGCCAAGACCGTAAAACTCCTCAATCCGCTTTATAATCTCAAAATTATCTTCACGGGTTTTGCCAAAGCCAATTCCGGGGTCAAGAATTATGTTTTCGCGCGCAATGCCTTTTGAAATCGCATAATCAATTTTTTCTTTTAATTTCAAATAAATTTCATCCATCAGGCTTTCGTAAACCGGATTTTCCTGCATGTTTTCGGGCGTGCCTTTGGAATGCTGAATTATAACTTTAACGCCGCAATTTGCAATTATCTCCACCATGTTTTTATCAAAATCAAAGCCCGAAACATCATTTATTATTGACGCTCCGGCTTTTATGCACTCCTGCGCAACTAGAGCGCTTCTGGTGTCAATGCTAATCGGAATTTGAAGATTTTCCGACTTGGCAAATTCTAAAACAGGCAAAAGCCGGCTGATTTGCGCTTGCGCCGAAACCGGCGTCGAGTATGGCTTTGTAGATTCTGCGCCAATATCAATAATATCAGCCCCTGAATCCGCCATGTACTTAAAATGCTCTTTTGCTTTGTCGTAATCCAAAAATTCACCGCCGTCTGAAAACGAATCCGGTGTCAGGTTCAAAATTCCGACGATTTTGGTTTTTGCAGATTTTGAAAACTCTGCCATGCCGGAAATTTTTTCACCCAGAAGTTTCAAACCAAACGGCTGGCTTGTGAGTTTTTGTGAAATCTTTTTTAATTGCGAAATACTTCCGCCCAAAATGCAGTCGCTGGTTTCAATATTTGCGGTTATTGTTTCGCGGTGGGTTGCACAGTCCGCACCGACTGACAATGCGGTTTGTTTCAAAATATTTGCCTGAGCCGGCGTCAAGGAGTAAATTTTTATATTTTTATATTTGAATTTTTGTGACGCTTGAGTGCGATAAGATTTGTCAAACCCGATTTTCTTTAATTCAGACGGAATGTCTTCTGTCACAATCTCTTTTAAGATGAATTCTTTCATAAAATCAGTTTAGCAGAAAAAAAGATTTAATAAAGTTGTCAATCATCAAGTGCATCCTCGCGTTTTTTATCGCTCTTTGTAATTATGAGTTTGTCACGTTCAATTGTATATTCAACCATATCGGTTTTCGGGTTGACTTTCAAAAGGTCAAGAATTGTGGCATTAAGGCAAAGCGCCCACCCGTTACCGTTACGCATAAGTTTTCTATCCATACATTATCCTTACATTTGACTTGACAATATCATATTAGATGTGCTATAAAGTTTCTAACATTACATTTAACCATTAAATGAATGTACATAAGAAAGGAAGTTTATGAGTACTGTTACAATACAAAGAAAAAATTCTTATTGGTTAAGTATCAAAAAGAATAGCTGTAATATTTTGAGCAAGAAGAACCACAACGCCTTCACATTGGCAGAAGTCCTTATAACTCTCGGCATAATAGGAATTATTGCAGCCATGACATTGCCTTCAATAATTGAAAAACATCAGAAAATAGTTACAGCAAATAAGTTAAAAAAATTTTATACAGTAATGGAACAAGCAATCATGCAGGAAGAAGTTCATAACGAAGATATTAAATACTGGCTTCCAACTGAAGATAATTTTGAAGATTGGTTTAATCTGCATTTAGCGAAACACCTGCAAATAATCCACGCAAAAGCTCTGAGTGGTACAAAATACTATACAGTAGCATTGGCAGATGGTTCAGGATTTGTTGCATATAAAACATCTTCAACCAGTTCATCCGCAACAGTCAACCGAATACACTTTTTTTACTGTACAGAATTAAAATATTGTGGAGTTGAAAAATATGATGGCAGAACATCATTTTTGTTCTCAATATGCGGAGATGGAAGTTTTGTGCCCTCACTCTGTAATTATAAAAACTTGACCCGTGATAAGTTACTTGACTTATGCGCGAAAGGTAATCTGGACAATTCGGATATAAGCTCAAAAGATAAAAGACATACCTGCGCACGCCTTATACAATATGACGGGTGGGAAATAAAACCGGATTATCCCTGGAGGCAAATTATGATTGAAAACAAATAGTTTAAAATAACTATTCCTCTTCGTTTTCGTCTAAAGAATTCAGGAATTTGGATTTTTCAATATGGTCGCTGTAGGCTGTTGTGGAGGCTTTTACGATATTTGTCAAACCTGTAAGAAGCGTCAGCACTGCAAGGCCAAATCCTAAGAAAGAGGCTGTTCCAAGGAATAATTTACTTTTTACAACTTTGCCGATAACCGGAGCTTTCTGAACCCAGTTCGTGATACCGTCAGCAAACCCTTTTGCCATTTTGCCAAATTTTCCGAATAAAGATTTGGTTTCTTTTATAGGTTTGTTTGCAAATTTGATATTATCAACAACTTCCTGCGATAAATATCCCATTTTTTTTGTTGATTTAAACATCTTAAATCCGGCTCTGTTTCCGGCAGCGGCAACCGCGCTTGTGCCGACTGCTGCTTCGCCGACTTTTTTCTTCTTATTTTCAATTTCTGCCTGACTATTTCGTTCATTGGCAGTGAATGAAATTGAAGAAATATGCATTATATTTCCTCCTCAATATGACCACGTTGAGAACCATCATCAGTGTTATCATTATTATCGTCCGGCTTTTTGACTTCATCCATCAAAGCAACGGCTCCGGTTGAAATACCGCCGGCTACACCAAGAGTATCTGCGACTGCATTTTTGTAATTTACGCCTGTAAGTTTGTTATAAACACTTACAACCCCGTTGCCAATTCCGCTGAATACAGTATCAATTGCGCCTGTAACTTTTTTAACGGTTTTGTTATCTGCGATTTTTTGTCCGTAGCCTTTGAGAGTTGTGGCAAATTTAGAAGCTTTAAACGCGTTGTATTTTTTCTCGAACTTAGCTGTGCCGTTTTTGTAAGAATCTGTTTTCTTAAGTTTTGCAAGCTGGTTTGATGCAAATTTCTTAACAGCTTTGAAACCGTTTGCAATCGGTATTGAAATATGTTTTTTAATTCCTTTAACAAGAGACTGGATTTGTTTTGCCTTGTACATTTTCCGGAAGGCTTCAATTATATAGCGTGCGCTGTAACCGGTTGCAATACCGCCAAGAACGCCAGCTGCAAAAATTGCTCCGCCTTTCATAGTTGTTTTAAGGGGTTTTGGTATTTTAGCTTCTTTCTCCTGAAGCATTTGTTCAAGAGATTGCTTTTGCTCAATCCATTCTTCGCGTTCTTCGTCATATTGAGCTTTTAATTTATCAAGTTCTGATAGGTTCTGTTCATCCTGTTCACGGTTTCGATTTGCGTTACTGCGTTTGCCGAATGCAGGATTAAGTTGATAATTTTGATTGATACCAGAATGAATTGTTAACATATTTTCTCCATTTCTCATACAGGCTTATGCCAATAGATTAAAAGAAGTAAAAAACTTTTTTTGCGGGTAATTCCGCATTATTTTAATAAAAATTTACAAACCATTTTCTGAATAAATTATCTCATATTTTGCAGCTTTTGTAAACTTTTTATGAAGTTTTACAACCTTGATAAGAATTACGTTTCACAAACTCTCTGTCAATCTTATTTAGGCAGTCGAATTTTTTGCCAAGCCATTGCGGCGCAATTAAGGTTTTGCTGAAGCCGTTGCCCGCAAGTCTGTGAATTGTAGTGTCAGGCGGAAGATATTCCAAAAAATCACAAACGGTTTGCACATATTCATCTTCGCTCATAAAATCAATTTCTCCGGCTCTGTACAAGTTCGCAAGTTTTGTATTTTCAAGCGCACAAAGCATATGGATTTTCACCCCGTCAACTTTTAACTCTGCAAGCTTTTGTGCAGTCTGCATAATCTCGTCATGACTTTCCCAAAGCCCGAAAATTACATGAACACAAACTTTTATATGATTTTCTTTTGTTTTTTCATAAGCTTTTAAAAAGCAATCAAAATCATGTCCGCGGTTTATGCGTTCCAAGGTTTTGTCATGAATTGACTGAAGCCCGTATTCCACCCAGGTTTCGTAATCCTGCGCGTATGAAGAAATCAATTTAAGTTTTTCATCATCAACGCAATCAGGACGCGTGCCGATTGAAAGCCCGACAATTCGGTCATCGCAAAGCGACGCATTATAGATTTTTTCAAGTTCAGTGACGGGTTTGTAAGTATTTGAAAACGCTTGAAAATATGACATAAATTTTTCGGCTTTAAAACGCCCGCTGAGAGTTTTTATACCCGTTTGAACCTGTTCTTCAATTGAGAGAAGGTTTGAATGCGCCTGCGAAAAGCTTCCGCCGTCGTCGCAAAAAATACAGCCGCCTGTTGAGATTTTGCCGTCCCTGTTCGGACACGAAAAACCGGCATCAAGTGTTATTTTATAAACCTTGACACCGAATTTATCTTTCAAATATGCGCTGAATTGATTATAACGCTTCTCCGTATTGTAAAATTGCATTATTTTTCTTCATCATTGTCGCCGATAATCGGATAAACATAATGTTCACCGCAATTCGGACAAACAACTTCCTGCTGTTTTCCGTCTTCAAGTTTTGCAACTTCAAATAAAGTTTTGCATCCTGATTGCACGCATCTGATTGCCCAGGTCGGTCTAATTAATCTTGCCATATAAGTCCCTCTTAATTACTCTTGTTTTACAACTACATTTTATCATCAGAGTTGAGTTTATGCAAGACATAAAGATTTCACGGAAAAAAGCCTGCCCGAAAGAGTAATTTATTAAATGGATTTGGGTTTTATAATGGACAAAACGGAGGGAACATTATGAAACGCTATCTTATATTATTTTCCATACTGGTTGTCGGAATGCTGGCAATTGTTGATGCTAAAACCAGGCTTGACGAATTGGAAGAAGTTGCGGCAACAACACCAAGCCAGGTAGAAATGAAAAGAGAAATCCCAAAATCCTCAGGTTCGGGAATTCAAGAAAAAATGGACAACACTCCTTCACAGCTTGCGTTTCCTAAAAACCCGAATAACAATCCGCAGGTTCAAAACAGCCCGCAAAAATTGAGTCCTCAATTTAGAGATTCCACAACACCCAAACCAATGGAGAATCTTCAAAGTCCATAGATAATTTCGCCGAAATCACTTTCGTTAGCGCCTTTGATATCCGGATTTTTCATATCAATTCCGGGAATAGGAGTATTCATTCTGAAGAAAGCACTTGGAGAAGCGTTCTCCATACTTTTGGGCGAAACTACCGGATTTGAAGTTTTCGGGAAAAATCTAAGCGTTACATTTTGTGAAATACTTCTTGCGGCAACGGCTCTGCTGTATAAACGTATTTGTTCCAGTTTTGCTGCAGCCTGTGATGGTGATTTTGCCTGAAATTCATTATTATTGTTGCCCAGCTTTTTGGTAAAGCTTCCGCTCCACATGACAAGACCGTTTACGGTATCAATTAAAACTGCATTAGTTTCAAGCTCAAACGGATAAACAATATCAAAACCGCTGGCCAAATCAAGAACTTCCCAAACGCCGCGTCTTAAATTACTTTTGCGTGTCATTGCCGAACTTGAAATTAAAAGAACTGATTTTGCAGAAAATTCATTTGAAATATTTTTTATTGCCGCCATATCAAGATTGCCGGCTTTGTTATATTTTCTAAGTGTATTTACCGTTGTTGATTTCAAGGCAGGATTTGCATTGAGTTTTGCTCTTACCAAATCAAGTGACGGCGCCTGAATTGCATTTGAGGCTGAAAAATTTTCAATAACATCCTCTGCAACAATATTTGAAACTTCGTCATAGCAATAATAATTATTACAGATATTAAGAATATCTGCCGGAAGCACAAGTACATTAAAAGTTATGGCTGAGGCCTTCAACGGAACAAATAAAATAACTGCAAGTAAAACCTTAAATATATTTTTCATAATTTTATTGTAACACATAAATTTCTCATTCAAGTAATGGATTATTTTTTGTATTGAATAAATTAAGATAGTTTAAAAACAGGAGAGTTTGATGGACTATCAATTTTTAATGGACAAAGCAATCGAAGCATCAAAAAATTCATATTCACCATATTCGCATTTTGCAGTAGGTGCCTGTGTTTTAGGTGAAAGCGGAAATTATTATTACGGCTGCAATTTTGAAAATTCAAGTTTCGGTTTAACAATTTGCGCTGAAAGAAACGCCATTGGCAACGCCATTGCGAACGGTGAAAAACAGATTAAAGCAATTGCAATTTTTTCACCAAACATGGAAGACTGTTTTCCTTGCGGCGCATGCCGGCAGGTTATTTCAGAATTTTGCGGGGAAGAAGGAATTGATGTTATTACAAAAACTCAAGAAGGACTGAAAATCCGTAATATTAACGAACTTCTTCCTGGAAGATTTCATTTGTAAAAGATGTATATTTTTGAACTTTTAGTGAAATATTTTCAAAAGAATAAAGTTGAAGATTTGATTGAAAAATACGAAGGCGAACGCGCCAAAGACCCTCTCTACGAAACCTTTAACACGGAAGATGACAGCGAAACCTGCGAACATATTTTTCTTCCGATTGACAGCACAAAAGAAGTTTTTGCCTGTTCAAAGTGCGGTCTTGTGATTGACAGGAGAGCGTATGAAAAAAGGAACTTTTTTAAAGATAAGTAAATTCTGGCTGACAATGCGATAAATAGAGTCTTAAATTAGTGAATTAGCTCAATGTATCATAATCATGACTATTATTTACTACACTTACTTTTTCCGCTCCAGGATAAGTCACTACAATGGAGATAGTCCATATTTTCGTTCACAATGACCCATGCCGCGCATCTGCCAGGATATGCAGCATCTATTTTTTTGCCTATACATAGGTCAAAAGAATCCACCCAAACTGTATCGTTAGCTTTACCAAAAGGCGTTATTCCATCTTTGTAAATACTGAATGCAAACAAATCTCTATCACTAATATTTGGTCTGCCTACAGAATTCAAATCAACATATATACTGCCGCAATTACCAGTATATCTATTCATATGACGAGTATTTGCCAAAGAAGCAGCACACCACGTACTTCGATTACGATCGCCATTGATTGAACTTACCGCAACAGCAACTCCATTTGTCATTACAAATCCTAACCAATCAGAGCTAGGCTTCCACGTAGAGCTGGAATAACGATTTAAATACGACTTTGACAAACAAATATTTTTATCTTTAGAGAAATCATAGCAATCGCGAAGTTTTTTAACATAACGTCCAAGAATATTTGTCATTTTAACAGAACAATCATTATATGTCTCACTGCCGCCATTAATATTACACCAGTTTTCAACAGGTCCTTCTTCATTAATAGCCTGTTCAAATGCCTGAGATAATAGAGAATAAGTTTGTTTAAGTTTATTTACAGTAACTTTCTCCTGATATCGGCCTACTAATGAAGGCAGTGTCATTGCTGCAACAATTCCTATTACAGCAAGGGTTATCAACGTTTCTGCCAAAGTAAATGCAGGTTTAATAACATATTGACAAAGATTTATTTTCTTTGCCCTAAAGGAGCTTAATCTCGGGTGCCCCCCCCCCCGCAAAATGCAACAATATCAACAATTTTAGACATATCTGCTCCTTTCGTAACTGTTACAAAAGTATTTTAACAGATTGCAGGTTTTTATGCAAGAGAATTATTTTTTGAGAGCTGTTGTTGACTCTTGTTGTATCATTTGTGAAAGTATTTTTTTAGCAGTTTCAAGTTGAATATCTTTTCTGTTTTTAACATCATCTGCTGTAAGTTTAACTTCAATATCAGGCGAAATTCCTTTTTTATTTATGTCTGACCCGCTTGGAGTTAAATATTTTGCAATTGTTAAATTTAGCCCGGTCTCGTTTGGAAGCGGCATTATTTTCTGAACCATGCCCTTGCCAAAGGTTTTTGTGCCCAGAAGTTTTGCGCGTTTGTAATCTTTAAGAGCGCCTGAGAGGATTTCGCTTGCGCTTGCTGAAGCTCCGTCAACAAGAACTATCATTGGCTTGTCAATTTCAAATTCAGTGTCTTGAGCGTAAATATCAAATCTGTAGTTGTCGCGGCCGACAATACTTACAATATTTCCGTCCGGAATAAACAGGTTTGCAATAAATATCGCATTCGGAAGAAGTCCGCCTGTGTTGCCGCGAAGGTCAAGAATAATGCCCTGGGTTTCTTTTGTTTTTTCTACCGCATCCATGAATTCATTCGGGGTTGAGGTGCCCAAAAAACTTGAAATTTGAATATATCCGATATTTTTATCAACAGAACTTTTTACTGTTTTAATTTTGATTTCTTTACGCGAAACTTTCTTTATGAATTTGTCTTTATTGCGCAGGATTGTAAGCTGAACAATTGTATTTTCAGGTCCTCTGACAAGATTCGCAACGTCTGAAAGCGGAAGTCCGTTTACTTCTTTGCCGTTGATATCAAGAATTATGTCGCCTGCCTGAAGGTTAGCAGCCTGAGCCGGTGTGCCGTCCATAACATTGATTATCTGGACTTTGCCGGAAACAGAAGCAATGTTTACACCGATACCTGTAATTTTTGAATTTAAAGAGGTGTTTTGGTCGTTGTATTCAGCTTTGTCCATGTATCTTGAATAAGGGTCATCAAGACTTGCAAGCATTGTGTCTATTGCAACCTTTGCATCTTCATCGGTTTTAATTTTTCCGTGATAATGCTCTTTCCACCTGCTCCATGACTGACGGTTCATTGAAGGGTCATAATAATTATTTTTTACGGCGCTCCAGACATTATCAAAAAGTTTTTGGCTCGAAACGTGCTCATGATTTACAAGTTCGCTTGTGTCAGTAATGGAGAAATTGCTATTCACATTCATGACAAACTTGTTCAGAACAACTAAGCAAATAACCGTAATTATAAATAAAATGACCTGATTTCTTTTCATACGATTATTTAACATCAAGTCATTTTTTTAATCAATATACTTTATAATTAGTCGTATGAGATATTATAAAGTTTACAAATCTTCAAAGCCCGGAGAGGTTGCAGGAAGGCCTTTGTAACCTTCGTTTGACTGGACTGTTTTGCGTATATATTTGTTTGAATAGTTGCCCTTTTCAAAAAGTTTTTTTAATGTATTTTCGCGGTTCACCAGCGGGCTAAGATTTTCGTTGCTTTCGGGATACATATCAAGGATTTCGCACCAGACAGAGGCCTCCATAGTCCAGGCGTAAGTTTCTTCTGCAATTGAGTTGTATTCATCCTGGTGAAGCGCTTCATGCGACAAAAGTGCGGCAATTGCGCCAGGAGGAGCGTCTTTGTGTTTCGGGTTGATAAATATATAGAGTCTTCCGCCTTTTTTCCAGCCTAATGCATCAAAATCCGCATAACCGGGATTTATTGTACTCAAATCCTTGAACATTACTCTGACCGGTTTTTGAGACAAGTTGCTCCCTAAAATTGCACGTCTTGAAAATTCGCCGTTTGTATTTTTCAGCATATCAAGTGCAACATGAAAAATATGGTCTTCGCTTACATCTTTATAAAGCGGTTTTATTCTTTTTACATATTCCGCATTATATTTTTCCGGATAATTCTGAGGGATTACAATCTCCTCTTTTTTACCGAAAGCATGTACCGGCACCGACATAGAAAGTGCTGTCATCACCAGCATTAATTTCATAAATCTTCTTACATTCATCATATCCGCTATTCTCCTCCGAATTACTACATGCTTAACAGTATATACTATATATTTTTAAGGACAAATTTTTTTTAATCAAATCGGATTTATTTGTTATGCTTTTCTGTTTAGCGCCGCAAGCTCTTTATAGATAAGTTTGTATTCTTCATTATTTTCATCAAGAGTTTCGGCTTCTTTGATGTATTCAAAAGCGTTTTTGCTGTCGCCTTTTTCTCTGTAAAGCCGGCTCATTTCAGCATAATATTTCGGATTGTTTATATCATAAAAAATTGCGCGCTTCATGCATTCAAAAGCCTCATCAAAATCTCCTTCGGCCGCTCTTGCAAGAGAAAGATAACAGTAGCCTTCCGAACAATTTATATCAAGCGCGATTGCATTTTGTGAAAACTCCTTTGTCCTCTCCAAATCACCCTTCAAATATGCAGCCTGGGCGCCAAGAAGACAGGCCTCCAAATAATTTTCATTTTCGTCTAAAATGTCATCAACCAAAGAAAGCGCTTTATCGTAATTCTTAGCTTTTATAAAAACTTTAGCAAAATCGCATCTGTATGCGAGGTTTTGCGGAAAGTCTTTGACTAAATCTTCAAGAATTTTTTCGGATTTATCAAAAATCAAAAGCTCGGAATAGACTTTTGCCAGCGCGGACTTTGTGAAAACATCATCGGGTGAGGTTTTCAAATTATCTTCAAGAATATTTTTTGCGCCGAGAAAATCCTTCTTCTCAAATTTCAGCAAAGCTTCAAGAACTCTTGTCTGCAAGTGTTCGGGGTTGTGTTCAAGAATAAAGCCCGCTTCTTTTTGTGCCTTTTCAAAATCCTTTTCTCTGTAATACAGATAACAAAGAGAATATCTGTAATCCGGATTTTCAGGGTCAAGCCCGATTGCTTTTTTGTATGCGGAGGCGGCTTCTTCAAGCCAGCCGTTTAGAAAATAAGCGTTTGCAAGATTGTAAAAATATACTGATTTATTTTTGTTAATTGAAGAGGCTTTTGAAAAATATTTCACAGCGTCTGTGAATTTTTCCTCCTCCATCGCAAAAAGCCCCAAATAATTCAAGACTTCATCGCTTTCAGTCACTCGTTCAAGCTTTTGGAAAATTTCGCGCGATTTTTGCATATCGTTTTTGTCAAAGTAAATTTTACCTTTAAGAATTTCCGCCTCATCAAAATCACCGTTAATTCCGGTCAGAATTTCTAACGCTTTGTCTAAATTTCCGAGAGAATAACATGTGTTTGCGTATTCAATCAAAACATTTTCATCAACCGGTTTTGCAGACATGTATTTTTCGATTTCGTCATAATCTTTTTGCAGGCCTAAAATCCGCACTAAATCAGCAAGACTTTTTGAGGAACCGTCAATTGCGTAGATTTTTTCAGCCATTGTTTTTGCGTCTTGCAGGTTATTTTCACGAATGAAAATCTCCTTCATAAGTCTGTAAGCTTCAATGTGAGAAGGATTTATAGTCAAAACTTTTTCAAGATATTTTTTTGCGCGTACGTAATTGTGCAGCTGAAAATACAAATCTCCGAGTTGGTATAAAATTTCGATATTATCAACGTCAGCCTCAAGCGTTTTGTAAAGCATTTCAATAGCTTGCTTGTAACAGCCCTGCGCTTTTAATTCGAAAGCCTGTTTTATATAATCTAAAACTTCTCTATCCTGCATATTTCCTCTGATTATTTTTTCTTTTTAGTTTTGCCGGTTTCTTTAGGCTCTTTGTTGATGATTACAAGAACTTCATCTTCACCGGCCATTTTAAGATTATTTCTGGCAATGCCTTCCAGCGAGGCAGTTGTCGAAAACTGTTTGATATCATATTTTAAATCCTGATTCCGCGCTTCAGCTTCATCGCGAACCTTTTCAAGCGTTTTGATTTTAGCTTTATATGAAATTGTTTTAGAAATATTCAAAATTGCACCAAACCCAACCTGAATAAGACAGAACAACAATACAAGAGTTAAAAATGAATAGTAAAAACCTTTTTTAACCTTTTGAACACGGCTTTTGTGCTTTAATTTTGCAGAGGCATCTTTTGGCTTTTGAACGTTTCCGCCTGCCGCCTGTTCGGAATTACTGTTCTGATTTTGTGTATAATCAGCCGTCACACATACCTCACTTATTTTAAGCTTGTTTATATTATAAACAAAATAAGCTTTGCAGACAATAATGTTTTAATAAATTTACAATTTAAATTTTGTAGTAAATTCCAACTGTGACCAAGAGTTACCTGAATTTACATCATAAGTATGTTTTGCACCGAGATTAAAACGCATTCGGTCAACATCTTTTTTACCGAGTGGGTTAATCGATAGAACAAGCTCGCTTGAGCGTCTGTTACGCGTAATATCCGTTGAAAGAACATCTTGAATAGCAAAAATATCATTGAATTTCAATTCTGGAATTACGCTGAAATTATCGGTTTGAATTTGAGTTACTGTCATATTGTTTTTTTTGTATTTTGAACTTAAAGAAAAGTATTTCTTTTCGTATTTCGCAAAAAGACTTGTTGTATTTTCAAGCTGAGTAAGATTTGTGGTTTCAGCATCAAACGAAGTTCCCAAAGACCAGTTACCATCCTTAAATACAATGTCTCTGCTAGCCGGAGAAACGCTGTATTCTTCACCTTTAAACTTTGAAATTGAATAGATATTTTTCATATCTGGAACGATTTTTTTAGTATCAGAAAACTGCTGTGAAGCCATTTGTTCAGGAGTTTTTATATTTAACACAAATTTAGTATGGTCGTCCATGTATAAAATATCATCTGCACCTTCGGCATATTCCGCATAACCTTTAAGGGTTGTTGTCTTTAAAACAATCGGTTCTTCTTCAGGAATAAGCTCAATTACATCATCTTCTTTTGTTTCTTCATTTTTTTTAGATTTTTTTGTTTGCTTTTCAGTAGTGACAGCCCCGTCTTCATCCTCGGGGATTGCCCAGATAAAAATTTGAGGCAATTTAACATCTTCGGCAGGCTTAACTTCTCCGGCAAAAACCGGCAGACCAAGAATTATCAAAAATGCCAACAAAAAACCTGCTCTTTTCATAATTTTATTGTACTCCTTTATAGAATACAGTCAAATTATTAAGATGCGGCTACTTCTCTTGAGAATCAAGATTTTCAAGTGCATACTCACAGCATTGCTTAACCAGATTATTTAGAGAAACACCCTGATTTTGCGCAACTGAATAAAGTTTTTCGACTAACTTTAAGGGCAGCCTGAAAGTTTTATTGACCATTTCTTCTTTTTCGACTTTAAACATAATAAACATTTTATATTATATTTCACCCATTATTAAACATTATATTTTTATATATAAAACTAAGTGCAAATTACACTTGATTTTATAAGTGCAAAATGTTATATTTTTATCCGAAGGAGAAAGTATGAATATAAAAATAAAAAGCTTTACGCTTGCAGAAGGTGCTGCGCACGTAGAGAACTCTGGAAAAACTAGAAAAGGTGCGTTTACATTGGCTGAGGTGTTGATTACTTTAGGAATTATCGGAATTGTTGCAGCTATGACACTGCCAACAATAATAAACAACGCACGCGACAGACAGTTTCGCGCAATGTTTAAAAAACAGTTTTCTATAATATCTCAGGCTTTTCAAATGGTTTATCTTGATGATGGCATAGAAATCGATTTTGAGGATTGGCGAGATATGACAACCTACGTATGCCAAATCGGACAAAAACTTAAAGCAGCCTATTCCGGGCTAAAATGCGACGAAATTTTGACAATGGTTCCGGATGATGCATTTGAAAATCATATAAACAAAAATGTATCATGGCACAAAAATAACACATGGTACAACGCGAAAAAACTGCCAATGGTAAGCAATTCCGGGTATTCATACATGACATTCTATCTTCCGGATGGTGCCTGGATAAATTTTAACTGTTGGAGATACGTATTTGTTGATGTAAACGGCGCAAAAAATCCAAATACAGTAGGCCGTGATATCTTTTATTTTGTTTTGCCCAAAAGAACTTCTGCACTAAATTTTTTCGACTACACAACCGGCAAAACGTGGCCCAATGGCTGCCAAGGCGGGATCTATTCAACAACACTAACCCCCGACAACTACGAAGATGACTGCAAAAACGGAACCGGCTGGGGATGTTCACCAATGTATATTTTGGATTAAAAGCTCAAGTCAACTGGATTTATATACAAGTTTCTACTAAAATAGCGTTATTGCGAGAAAATCTTTGATTTTCGCGGTAATCCGGTTTTTATTTGTGTTGTATAAAATTTTCCTAACAGCTTCGCTTAAACTCGCAGTGACGAAGGCTTTCGCATTTAGTGGAATTTTATAATAAATTCAAAATCGGCACACTTGAAAACTGAATTCGCTCGTGATATCGTTATTATGCTGATTTATAAATAAAGAAAGAAGGAAAAAATGTCAGAAGTCAGAGTCAGAATTGCGCCCTCTCCGAGCGGAAATTTGCACATCGGAACGGCAAGAACAGCTTTATTTAATTACTTATTTGCAAAGAAAAATAACGGAAAATTTATTCTCAGAATTGAAGATACCGACGCTGAACGCACAAGCCAGGAATATATTGACAATATTTTTGACAGTTTGAAGGCTTTGGGTCTGAATTGGGATGAAGGCCCCGATGTTGGCGGTCCTTACGGCCCTTACACACAGTCAGAACGCTTTGACCTCTACCCGAAATACGTTCAGGAATTATTGGACAAAGGCTTTGCTTACGAATGCTTCTGCACGCCGGAAGAACTTGAAGCAGAAAAAGAAGAAGCTTCCAAAAATAAAAAACCTTATGTTTATACAAGAAAATGCGAAAATTTAACAGAAGATGAAAAAGCAAAGCTTCGCGCAGAAGGCAGAAAGCCTGCAATCAGATTTAACATAGCAAAAGCTCAAAAAGCTTTCCATGATTCATCGTTGCTGACTTTTGAAGATATGGTAAAAGGCGAGCTTCACGTTGACACAAACCTTTTGGGCGATTTTGTAATCCTCAAGTCTAACGGAACTCCGACATACAACTTCGCGGTTGTAATTGATGACATGTTAATGAAAATTTCTCACGTTATCCGCGGTGAAGACCATATTTCAAATACCTTCAAACAGATTTTGATTTTTGAAGCTTTAGGTGCAGAAGTTCCGAAATTCGGACATTTAGGAATGATTTTGGCGCCCGATAGAAGCAAACTTTCAAAACGCCACGGTGCAACTGCCGTTTCAGAATTCGTTGAAAAAGGCTATCTGACAGACGCGCTGATTAACTTTGTCGCACTTCTCGGCTGGTCGCCTTCCGACGGTCAGGAAATCAAAACCGTTGACGAAATTGCGCAGGATTTCAGAATTAATGAAATTTCGTCTTCAAATTCCATATTTGAATATGACAAGCTTAACTGGATGAACAGCCACTACATCAAAATGCTTTCAATACCCGAATTGAAAGAAAGATTGAAACCGTATTTGAAAAAATATGATTTGAATGAACTTACAGACGCACAATACACAAGAATGGTTGAAATTACTTATGAACCATTAACCCTGCTTTCAGACATCACTGAGGCTGTTCCTTATTTCTTCGGTGAAGAGGTTGAAATAGACGAAAAAGCAAAAGATACTCTTGATACAGAAGTTTCACAAGAGGTTTTGAAGACCTTCACCGAACAGGCAAAAGATTGGGAATGGACGGAAGAAAATCTTCATGAAAAACTTGAAGCTTTCAGAGCATATTACAAAGAAAAAGGTGTAAAGCCGAAAGTTACAATGTGGGCAATCCGTGCGGCTGTAACAGGCAGAATTTGCGGAGCCGACATGACTGCAATCCTTGCAATTATCGGCAAAGAAAAAACCTTCCGCCGCGTAAATGCTGCAATGAAAGCCGTAAAATAAAACAAAAACTACATACATAGCAGTTTGTAAATTTATGTAACAAAACTCCGTCAGATTTTAAAGAAATTTGACGGAGTTTCCGTAATGTTTATATATATATTAATGGGTTGCACGAGTCCGGTATTAACCATGAGAGTATAAATATAAAAACACAGAACCGGACAATAAAAGGAGTTTTCTAATGGCAGTCGCACAAAGAGCATTCGAAAAAAAGAGTTACGCAGAAGTATTGGAATTTTTTACACCGGAAGAAGTCCAGAACAATCTTACCTTCCTTATGCTTGTTGATTTTCTAATCCGCAGAGGAGTTGAAAACAAGATTATTCAGGTTATTGACCCGGATGATGAAACCAATGTTTTATACTATACTAACGACAAATTTTTAGAAGTAATCGACATGTACGGTCTTGACGGCTTTATTTATTAATTTGCGCGTGCTAGAATTCTTGTATGGAATTTAAGCATTATACGGTAATGAAGCACGAAGCTGTTGACGCACTGCAATGTCAAAGCGGTAAGATTTACGTTGACTGTACACTTGGGGGTGGCGGCCACAGCGGTTTGATTTTAGAAAGAATTCAACCTGACGGAAGGTTGATTGCTTTTGATATTGATGAAGATGCAATTGAAGCAGCTTCCTCGCGCTTAAAAGATTACAAAAATTTAACAATAGTCAAATCCTCCTATACGACTATCAAACAGACACTTGCAAACCTTGGAATTTCTAAGATAACCGGCGGTGTCTTGTTTGATTTGGGCGCAAGTTATCACCAGTTTAACAAGGCGGAGCGCGGGTTTTCGTTTTCGAAAGAAGCTCCTTTGGACATGCGTTTCAATCAAGACGCGGAGTTTTCAGCCTGTGATGTTGTAAATTCCTACTCAGAAGCGGATTTGGTAAGAATTTTTTCTGAATACGGCGAAGAAAGATTTTCAAAACGAATTGCAAAAAAAATCGTAGAGGAAAGAAAAGTCAAAAAGCTTGAAACAACAACCGAATTAGCCAATTTAATAGTTAACTGCACTCCGCGTATAAAAACCTCCATCCACCCTGCTACACGTGTGTTTCAGGCAATAAGAATTGAGGTTAACCAAGAGTTAACAAATGTAAAAAATACTCTGAATGATGTGTTGGATTTATTGGAAGTTGGTGCTATAATAAGTGTAATAAGTTTTCATTCTCTTGAAGACAGGTTAGTGAAAAACTTATTCAGGTATCATTCGCAAAAGTGCCACTGCAAACCAAATCAAATGATTTGCAAGTGTCCGCCTCCAAGGTTGGAACTGGTTAATAAAAAACCGATAATTGCGAGTGAAGAGGAGATTAAAGAAAATCCGCCCTCCAGAAGTGCGAAATTAAGAATTGCAAGGTGTATTAATTAAGTAAAAAGATTTTTCACATTCTGTGGCAGCATTGGGGAAGTTAAAGTTGAATACAGCAAGAGTAAGACAGGAAGAGTTTAATTATTCTTATACACAAACGGATTATACTGAAAGTCCGATAACTCAAGCACCGGTAATAGAAGGACCTTTTTATTACGACAAGGAAAATCTGGTAAAAGAAATGGCAATCAGAAGAATCAACAAAACATTAAGCGGGTTGTTAACCCTTCTCATTCTGACAGCATTTGTCAGTTATTATTTTGCCATGACAAGCGAGGTTTCCTTGAATAAACTCAGACGCCAGATTACAACTTTGAACGAAGAAAACGCTGAATTACAAAATAATCTTGACCGCTTAAAATCTTTCAATAATGTTGACGATAAAATGGGCCAATATAACCTGCTTCAAAAAGCTGCAAAAGTTATTGAAGTTCCTGCAGTTGCTGCTACTGCTCAAATTGATAAGAAAAAAGACACAACAGCAGCTTTCAGCTGGGCAATCGGATATTAAGAAGAAATCAACACTATTTTAAATTTATAGGTATTTCCTACAGGAAATACCTATTTGTGACTCTAAATTAAAACTTTAGTATACTACATCCCCTACTAAAGTATGAAGTTTTGTAAAATTTATTAAAGTTTTTCTCATGACATGCCGTAATACATGACAAAAGGTAGTAAGTAGAGAAGGCATGAGCTTAATGAAAAATGATGAAAATAAAAACGGAGTTTCGCTTTTCAGCAAATCCGACTTCATGATGGAAAATGACCCGCTGGAAGAAATCTTTGCACTAAATTTAGGGGACTTTTTATCGGAACATTTGATATCTAAAGATTTAGCCGAAAAAATCGGCGAACATTCTCACGAAGAAAAAAAATCGCGTCTTAAAAATCAATTGACGGAACTTATTTCAATATATTCGCTTAACAATACTCTTTGCGTTCTCAATTTTGATACAAAAGAAGATTATGCAATTATAACTTCTATTGCAAAATCAGTTGCACAAATGGTTGATATACAAACCTGCAATATTTATCTTGCAAAAGAATTCACTAAAGGTCTTTCTGAATACGACATGCAGCTTGTGCTTGCAGGAACTTCATCCACACTTCAGGTTCCGGGCTACAATGTCGACGGAGAAAACATTATTGCAAAAACTTATTTAACAAAAGACACCATTCGTGAGGAAAATTCGATTGCAATATCAATTCACAGCACCTCTCAAAACATTGGTGTAATCGAATTAAAAACCGGCAATCTGCAAGAGGAATTTATAGAGCTTGTCGAAAGTATTGCAAATCTGTTTGCAACTTCTATAACTCTGCAAAGCCAAATTGATGAAACAAACAAACTGCTTGCTGATTCAACATCTGCAATTCAGGATTTGCAGCATATGAGAGCTGAATTAACTGCCTTAATCGGTGACTTATGCGATTATCAGCAGGTTTTTGTGGAAAATCTTGCGCATGCGGTTGACACAAAAGGCGGTTACAAAGTTTCGCACTCACAAAACACTGCAAACCTTGCAAGAAAAATCTGCAAACAATTAGGTTTAAACGAAAAAACAACAGATTTGATATATTACGCCGGACTTTTACAGAATATCGGCAAAATAACGCTTCCTGAAAGCATTTTCGCGACAAACGGAAAGCTGTCTGATGAAGATTTCAAAAAAATTCAAAACCACTCAAATGTAGGCGTAAACCTTTTGATGAACATAAACTTCTTATCAGAAGTTGTTCCCTACATTACTTATCAAAAAGAACGCGTCGACGGCTCAGGCGCTCCGGAAGGTTTGAAAGGGCAGTCAATCCCGTTTGGTTCAAGAATTATTGCGGTTGCGGATGCGTATTCGGCAATGACATCAGACAGACCTTACAGAAAGGCCATGCCGGCAGAAAAAGCGCTTGAAATTATGAAAGAAGAAGCCGGAACAAAGTGGGACGTTGATGTTGTAAACGCTTTGGCTCAAATCGTTCACTAAAATCAGCAAAATATAAATATAATTTCTGCATTTATTATAAAAAGGATTGAGGCCGTGAAAAATCACAGCCTCAGTCTTTTTAGACGGTCTTTTTTAGATTACTCCTGCACGATACTGTATGCTGTAATATGCTCAATACAGACACTCAGCCAATCATAGCGGAAACATACATAATCATTGCATTCGCAATCATTATCATCACATGTGCAGTAATCCTCAAGACGGCAGACAAGCGCATTTTCTAAAGCAATAAAATCGTCGTGGCATTCTTCACATTTACCTTCGGGCAGGAAAACTCTGCCGTCAATCTTCAAAGTATCTGTGAAAATAACGATTTTATCAGTGCCGTTGTCTTCAATAATCTTTTTTAAAGATTTCATCAAATTTTTACCCATAATATTCTCCTGTGTTTGTCATCAAATACAGTTAACCAGAAGTTATTAAAAATAAAATTAAACACTTAAGCTACATATTACGGGTAAATTTTTCTGCAAGCTCACTGCTTACCACCTGTAATCATCAGCAATTTCCCAGCCGTCAAGCATGATTAAAGCAGTACAAAAAGCGCCGGCAGCGATAGGGCTCCCTTCATATCCGGGAGGAGCTTCATCGTCTGATGTTTTATTACATCCACGCCAGCCGTCAGTCTTTAAGCGTTCCCTGTCATACCCATAACCGTCAGGATAAAGCCCCGGTCCCGGAACTTTATACGCAAGATTTCCGAATCCACCGTTAAAGAAATTGCTTTTTATTGGAAATATATAATAATAAAAAATATCTCTCCCCGCCAGATTAGGCTTTTGCTCACCGTTTATGTCAACTTCTAATCTATAAAAAGTTGTAATATCATGGTTAGCCGGATTTGGATTTTTGAACATCCAGCCGGAAAAAGTTGTGCCGTCAGCTAATGCATATTTCTTTGAATTTTTGGCGGTATCAGATGAGGTTATTTCAGAGGCAATATTTTGAAAATACGGCTTCAAATAAGTATCCATAAACTCTTGGGAACTCAATTCAAAATCCCAGTATTCAATTGCTTCGTGGTCTTTTACGGACATAAGCACAGCTTGAGAAAGCACCGTATATACTTTTTTCAATCTTTCAACTGTTACTTTTTTCTGGTATTTGCCGACTAAAGACGGTAAAGTCATGGCAGCGACAATACCGATTATGCCGAGGGTGATGAGAACTTCGGCAAGGGTGAAGGCGGGGGGTTGGGTAAGTGAAAAGTGAGAAGTGAAAGGTGAAAAGGCCGTTTCGTTAATTAGTGAACGGTGAACAGTGAACGGTGAGCTGTTCGTAACATTATTATCTTGTTTCTTCGCGGCGAAGTTCTTGGGTGATTTCTTTTCGAAACGATAGCGAGCTAGCGATCTGTTTAAAGAAAAGAAATCTCCAACGAATGATACTAATCGCCCCAACCACGTAAATTTAGAGAAAACCCTTACAGGAGCCGGGTTACAGGACGCCCCCCCCCCCTGAAATTCAATCATAGTCTGCTTTTTCATATCTATAGCTCCTTATTAGTGTACTTTATTATTATAAAGCTTTTTTTCTATTTCCGCAAGTAGATTTAAGTTACAAAAGATAAATAATTTTGTTTTTAAAAATGTTTGTGTTACAATATTATCAAGGGAATTAGACTAATTAAGGGGAGAAACATATATGTCAGATGGAATTCAGGAAGTAACAGAACAAACTGCCGCTGCGACTCCGCAGGTTGAAAAAATTGAGGTAGTTGACCTTCCGGACAACAATGAGGCAATCGAAACCAAAACAAGCGCATCTTATGATGCAAGTAATATCCGTGTTTTAGAAGGCTTGGAAGCTGTCAGAATGAGACCCGGTATGTATATCGGCTCAACTTCTCAGCGCGGGCTTCACCACTGCATATATGAAATCGTTGATAACTCAATTGACGAATCTCTTGCAGGATTTTGTACAGACATTCACGTTACCGTAAACAAAGACAACAGCGTAACTGTAGAAGACAACGGCCGCGGAATTCCTGTCGATATAAAACCTGAAACAGGCAAATCTGCATTAGAAATCGTTCACACAGTTCTTCACGCAGGCGGGAAATTTGGCGACGGCGGCTACAAAGTTTCAGGCGGTCTTCACGGCGTTGGTGCGTCAGTTGTAAATGCGCTTTCTGAAAAATACCGCGTTGAAGTTTCCCGTCAAGGCTTTGTTTGGCGTCAGGAATACATGAGAGGCGAACCTCTCGCGCCGGTTGAAAAAGGTGAAGCTACCGACAAAACAGGTACAAAAACAACCTTCTGGCCTGACCCTGAAATCTTCACTGAAACAACCGAAATCGACTGCGATGTAATCGCAAACAGACTTCGTGAAATGGCATTCCTGAACAAAGGTTTGAAAATCATCTTCACAAACGCTCACACCGAAGAAACTGAAACCTTCCACTTTGTCGGCGGTATCGGAAGCTACGTTGAATTTTTGAATAAAAACAAAACCGTTCTTCATGACAAACCGATTTACATTGACAAAGTTGTTGACAACATGCAGGTTGAAGTTGCAATGCAATACACAGACGCATACAACGAAAGCGTTCTTTCCTTTGCAAACAACATCAACACACATTCAGGCGGAACTCACCTGACAGGTTTCAGAAACTCAATTACACGTGTTTTAAATGATTACGCAAGAAAAAATAATATCCTGAAAGATTCTGACCAAAACCTCTCCGGTGAAGACGTCCGTGAAGGTTTGACAGCAATCGTTTCAGTCAAAATTCCGAACCCTGAATTCGAAGGGCAAACAAAAGAAAAACTCGGCTCTCAAGAAGCAATGGGTGCAGTTCAAGACGCAGTCCGCGACAAATTGCAAGAATGGCTTGAATTCAATCCGAAAATCGCAAAAATGATTTTGGAAAAAACACTTCAGGCACAGCGCGCGCGCGAAGCAGCACGTAAAGCAAGAGAACTTACAAGACGTAAAACCGTTCTTGAAAACTCAACTTTGCCCGGCAAACTTGCCGACTGCTCTAACAGAGAACCTGAAAAATGCGAAATCTACATTGTTGAGGGAGATTCAGCAGGCGGGTCTGCAAAACAGGGCAGAAACAGAATGTTTCAGGCAATTCTGCCTTTGCGCGGCAAGATTTTGAACGTTGAAAAAGCAAGGCTTGACAAGATTTACGGCAACAACGAAATCCAGTCAATGGTTCAGGCTTTCGGCATAAACATCAGCAAAAACGAAGAAGAAGTTGACCTTGAAAAACTCCGCTATCACAAAATTATCATCATGACCGATGCGGACGTTGACGGTGCGCACATCAGAACACTTCTTTTGACCTTCTTCTTCAGATACGCAAAACCGTTAATCGAAAACGGCTATGTTTACATTGCTCAGCCGCCGCTTTACAAGATTACAACCGGCAAAACTTCCGAGTATTTATTTAACGAACACGCGCTTGACAAAATGCTTAAAGAACGCGGAATAAAAAATCTCAGCCTTTCTGATAAGAAAAAATCGAAAGTCAAAACCGGTGATGAGCTGTTAGAACTTATTAAAAACATGTCAACCTTCTACAATTCATACAACAACCCGATTTTAAACATGTTCCCGGCTGTTGTTTTGAGAGGTTTGGTTCGCGCAGACATCCAGCCGGAAAACTTTGACGACCAGGCTAAGATGAACGAAATTTGTGAATATTTGAATAATTATCTTTTAGACCATGCGAAAAATTACAATATCGCAGAAGCTGAAAACTACAAAGTTTCGGTAAAATACAATCCGGAAAATTCAAAATACTCGCTTCAACTGAACCTTAACGAAGAAGAGCACGTGATTATCAACCAGAGCATTATAAAGAGCAGCGAATTCAAACGTTTGCGCACTTCATATCCGTTAATCCGTGATTTTCTGATTGAAGAAGAAGAAAAGCTTATTCTTGAAACAGATGCCGAACAATACGACATCACATCGTTTGATAAATTACAGAAAATCATTGATGACAGAGGTCAAAAAGGTTTGACAATCCAGCGATTCAAAGGTTTAGGCGAAATGATGCCGCAGCAGCTTTGGGAAACAACAATGGACCCGGCAACAAGGACGCTGCTTAAGGTAAACATTGAAGACGCAATGCTTTGCGACCAGTTGTTCGACATTCTTATGGGAGACAAGGTTGACCCGAGAAAGAAATTCATCGAATCCAACGCGGTTTATGCAACTAACATTGATACTTAGTAAAAAAGCTCCGTTGCGGAGCTTTTTTAAATAGAACATTGAAATCCTCTAGCTGTTGTAGTAAAATCAATATGTATTAAGACTATATTTTGAGGAATAATTATGGAAACTGTTGACAGTAAACAACATATTTTAGAAAAGAGTACAACAATGAAAAAAGAATTTATTTTTCTCGGTCCTCCGGCCTGCGGGAAAGGAACACAAACAACAACTCTGGCAGAATATTTAAATTTCCCGCATGTTGATACAGGCTCGCTGTTGAGAGCAGAGATTAAAAATCAAACCCCGGACGGCGTTATTGCAAAATCCTTTATTGATAAAGGTAATCTTGTTCCGTTGGATTTGGTTGCGAAAATTATTAAAAACAGACTTTCTCAAGACGATTGCCGTGACGGTTATATTTTGGACGGTTATCCAAGAAGTGTTGAACAGGCTGACAAGCTTGAAGAAATTAACAGCGAAATTAACGGAAAAAGAAATGTAGAAGTTGATTTCAGAGCAATTTATTTTGATATTGACACAGATATTCTTGTTGAAAGAATTGTGAACCGCCGTTCCTGCCCTGTTTGCGGAGAAATTTATAATTTAGAATTCAAAGCGCCGCAAAAAGAAGGAATTTGCGACAAATGCGGAACAGAACTTGTTCAGCGCAAAGACGACACAAGAGAAGTTGCGCAGGCAAGATTTGATACATATTTCCATGAAACAGCACCTTTGATTGAATATTACAAAAACAAAGGCGTTTTAAAAACAATCGATGCAAACGGCACAATTGATGAAGTTTGGCATAGATTGCTGGAAGTAATTAAGTAAAAAGAAAGGAATGCGGGAATTTAAGTGAGATGTGAAAAGGCCATATCACGAGTTGTACCCGAAACATTTTACTAGTTTCCGCAAATCAAGATTATGATAAACCGTAAATCAAGAGACGAAATTAAACGCATGCGCCATGCAGGGCACATTGTAGCGCTTGTTCATCAAAAAATGAAAGCGGTTATTGAGCCCGGAATAAGCACTAAAGAATTGGACGACATTGCGTTTCACATCATAAAAGAAAACAAAGCAATCCCAACATTTTTGGGTTATTCGGGATTTCCTGCCTCAATCTGCGCGTCAATCAACGAACAGGTCGTTCACGGAATTCCGCATGAAGATGTAAAAGTCAAAGAAGGCGATATTATCTCAATTGATGTCGGTGCAACTTACGGCGGCATGGTTGGCGACGGCGCCTGGACTTATCCTGTCGGAAAAGTTTCGGCTGAAGTCCAAAGACTTCTTGCAACAACCGAAGAAGCGCTTTTTGCCGGCATAAGCCAGATGCGCGAAGGAAACGTTCTTGATGATGTTTCAAAAGCAATCGAGCGCGTGGCAACCCGCGAAAAACTCGGGATTGTACGCCAGTACGGCGGTCACGGAGTCGGACATCAAATGCATGAAGAACCGTTTTTATTCAATTACAGCGTCGGAGACAAAACTCTTTTGAAACAGGGTTATGCAATCGCAATCGAGCCGATGTTGAACCTTGGAGTTGACGAGGTGGAGGTTGCAGAAGATAAATGGACGGTTTCAACCGTTGATAAAAAACCTTCTGCCCACTTTGAACATACTGTGCTTGTAACAGAAGACGAACCTCTGATTATTACAAAACTTATGGCATAGGAGAAAAAATGGGCTGGCTATATCTTATCGGAGCTATTATTTTTGAAGTTTTTGCAACTTCAATGATGAAAATGTCGAACGGGCTTTCACAAATGCTTCCGACAATTTTAATGTTTGCCGGATATGCTTCAAGTTTTACACTTTTAGCTTTGGCGCTCAAAACAGTCGAAGTAAGTGTAGCTTACGCAATTTGGTCGGCGCTCGGAATTGTTTTAATTTCAATTATCGGAATTATTTACTTTGGAGAAAGCTTTTCTTACCAGAAACTCATTTCTATAATCCTAATTCTTGCCGGCGTCATCTCACTTAAATTATGTACAAATTAATCCGGCGACATTTTTCGATTGAAAAACGCCAAAGGAGTTTTTAAATGAAATATTATATCGGACTTTCACTTGCCGCAACCTCTAGCGTTGATACAGGCGTTGCGATTATAGATGAATTTAACAATATCATTTTTGTCGACAAACTTTACCGGATGAACGATATTATCTACTTTTTTGACAATTATTCATCAATCGGCGACAGTGAAATCTGTATTTCTTTAGCATGGGACAGAACAATGCTTAACGGTAAGTGGAGAATTCTCTCAAAACCGTATCAGCTGGTTTCGACAAACATACACATGCCAAATCAGGACAACTGGACGCAAAGATTTACAACACGCGGCTCGGAATATTTCAAATCTTTAACAGAAAAAGGCGCGACAGTTAATCGTTTTGAACTTTACCTGACGCGCCAGAGCCTGCATTTGAATTCCTGTTATAAAGAGCGTTCGCCAGCGGATTGCAAATTTTTACAGCAAGCGTTAAAAAACGAATGGGGATTTGAAGACATTCCTGCGAATATGATGCCGATGTCTCAATTAGAAGCGATTGTCGGGGCAATTTTGGCACGCGAAAACTACAAAAATCCAGAAAATATAAAGACTGTTTCGACCTTCAGAGATTTTCCGGTAATTGATGTTGTCAAAAACCCTAAAAACTTATTTGAAATCGGTCAGCAGACAGAACTCAACGTCTAAGGCATCAGCAATTGCAAAAAGTTTTTTCAAACTGATATTTTTCTGCCCTCTTTCTACGCGGGTGATATATTCGCGCGACAAATCCACAAGCTCGGCAAGCTTTTCTTGTGAGAGATTTTTTTGCTGCCTGAATTTCGCGATATTTTTCCCTAATAATTCGAGCCTTGACATGTGACCTATTTTGCCCTAAAGTATAAATATTGTCAGTGACCTATTTGTCCGAACAAAAGATTAAGGAGATATTATGAAAACGAAATATTCAGGATTTACACTTGCAGAAGTTTTAATTACACTCGGAATTATCGGAATTGTTGCGGCAATGACATTACCAAGTGTTATCAACAACAGCCGGAACAAACAGTTGGAAGCAGGTCTGAAAAAAGCTTATTCTGTAATAGGCCAGGCACTTGATATGTATCAGGCCGAAACCGGTGAACGCATAACTCAGGACACTGTATCCGTCAAAAAATTACTTATAAAATATATTAAAACAGCAAGAGACTGCGGGAATGGTTCAGAAAACAGTGAAGCTGAACTCGAAAAAGTTTGTATTCCTAATTATGTAAACACAGGTTCAACTGAAAAGAATTCAACCAAATACAAAACTTTTAACGGAAAAACTAATATTACACTTGGGTATTTTGATGACGGACAATTTGTTATGCTTGACGGAAGTCTCGTACTTTTAGAAAACCGGGTTTATAATAACAAAGAGAATGTTCTTTACATCTCTGTAGATGTGAACGGTTATAATAAAAACCCTAACAGACTCGGGCAGGATTTATTTATGTTTCAGGTGGATAAGAAAGGCAAACTTCTTCCGATGGGAGCAGATGGTACAACTTATTACAGCACAACAGATGAATATTGTTCTGCTATATCTTCAACCAATATAAATGGTGCGGGCTGCACTTACAATGCATTAACAGATAAGGATTTCTTTAAAAATCTGCCCAAATAAAATTTTTATCTGTCTTTTGTTGCAATCAAACTCAACGCTCCGCCAAGTACGGCACCGATTCCCATGCCCCACTTGAAGCCGTTCCATTTGATATTGCTCATTGCTTTTGCTGTCACTGTGTCCAGCAAACTTGCGTCTTTTTTGTATTTTTTAAAGTTATCTGCAAAATCCTTTTTCATAGTTTTCACAGCTGCTGCATCTGTGACGCTTTCACGGAGGTTTTTGCATTTATCCTTTATTGCATCAATGTTCTCTGCAATTCCCATTCTGTGAAGAAGAATTTTTGTTTCATTTGAAAGCTTATTTTTCGACAACTCATCCGCTGCCAAGTTCAAAGCCTTAATATCATTTTCAGCATTTTTCTTGGTCACGCGGTAGGCTTCATTCACAAAAGTATCTTTGGAAATCGGAAGATAATAACAGGTCATTCCGGCAATTCCGCCAAGCAAAGTAGCACCAATCCGTTTTGATTTTTCAGAAACTGTCGGACGCTGTAAATAGTTAATCGATGCATCATAATTCATATAAAAACCTCACAAGTCTTTGTATTTGGTTATTCAAAAAACCGTAAAAATATTTTTTGCTAATTTGTTACAAATATTTGTGAATTATTTTTTTTACATCTTCAAAAACATCTTCAACAGACTGCGAGGCATCCACTACTTTTATTCTTTCGGGTTCTTCTTTTGCAATCTGCAAATATCCGTTTCTGACGCGATTGTGAAACTCAATTCCTGCACTTTCCATACGGTCTTTTTGATTACCGACTCGTTTCATCGAATTTTCGACATCTATATCAAAAACAATTGTTAAATCAGGTTTTCTGCCATTGGTTGCGATGTTATTAAGCATTTTTATGCGCTCAATGTCAAGTCCTCTGCCAAAACCCTGATAAGCCACAGTCGAATCAATATGTCTGTCGCAGAGAACTATTTTCCCGTCATTAACAGCAGGACTAACAATAACATCAATGTTTTGCGCCCTATCCGCCAAAAACAAAAATGACTCGCATCTGTCGGAAACTTCTCCATCGTAATTCAACAGAATTTCTCTGACCTTTTCACCAAGCCCTTTTCCTCCGGGTTCTCGCGTCAGGACGACTTCACGTCCGCTATTTTTCAGGTATTCTGCAAGAAGGTTTAACTGCGTAGTTTTTCCGCAGCCGTCAGCACCTTCAAATGTTATAAACAAACCTTTTATAATGTTTTCTTTCATATAAAAATTATATCAGAAAAAAATTTTTTACTCTTTTCCCAAGAGTTAAATACGGCATTCGGTTTATTTTAAATTTAATAACTCACCTTATGCGGATAATCTTTTGGAATTTCCCAGTTATTCATCTGGATTAGTGCAGTACAAAAATATCTGTTGCTTGATTTACATCCATTCAAAAGTGTGTCGCGATTACCATCCCAACCATATTTCCAGGGTTCAAACCCCTTTTTCTCGTGGTATTTCATACCAACTTTAGGATTAAAAATGAAAGCAAAAGCGCACACGCCAAGTGAATCTGATTGTGTAGAAGTAAGAAATCCATATTTTTCAATACATTTATCTGCTTTTTGCGGATAAAACAACCAATCTCTTGAAGTACCGCCATGCATCTGTTTTAAAGCGCTACCGTCACTAAAATACATGATAAAACCCTTATTATTATAATCAGTACGCAATATTTGTAAATTTTTACCCAGATATGTCATAAACCATTTTTCGACCTCCTCCGCAGTTGTATAATTTACAAACCAGTATTCTTTATCGCCATACTCTGCTTCAGCAAGCGTAACAGCCTGGTTTATAGAAGAATAAAATTTCTTTAGACGGGCTTCTGTTATTTTATTGTTGTTGCGTTGGATTAATGCTGGCAAAGTCATAGCAGCTACAATTCCAATGACGCCGAGGGTTATTAAAATCTCCGCTAATGTAAAGGCTGATTTGCACGACCATGTATCAGCTTCAAATAAAGTTCCACCAGGCTTGGTCAAAAATGCGGCACTTAATTTAATATATTTTAATATCATTATATCAACCTTTATTATCAAATCATAACTATAATTATTATAAATAATTATAGTTATTTGAGACTTGTTTGTCAAGTTTATATAATTGATAAATGAATAAACAAGAATTTCAGGAAAAATACGGGATGGAGCTTAAAATCGCCCGCGTAAGGCATAAATTAACGCAGGAACAACTTGCTGAAAAAATCGACTGTTCCTCTGTTTACATCGGCTATATAGAACGCGGCCTGCAATGTCCTACAATCTATCAGTTTCTGAAAATTGCCAGGGTTTTAAATATTAATATAAATGAATTTTTTAAAGATTTTGTAAGCTAAAAGCGCCTCTATAAAGAGACGCTTTTGCTTATCGTTCCGATTTTAACTTATACAAGTTCTTTTACTTCAGCAGCAAAGGTTTTCGGATCTAATTTAATTCCGGGTCCCATTGTTGTTGAAAGGTAAACTGATTTAACAAATGTACCTTTTGCTGAAGATGGTTTTGCTCTCAAAATCGCATCTGCCAAAGTTGCATAGTTTTTAACCAGGTCAGCTTCTTCAAACTGAACTTTTCCGATAGGACAGTGAATCATGCCTTGTTTGTCTGCACGGAATTCAACTTTACCAGCTTTTGCGTCTTTAACAGCCTTTGCTACATCCATTGTAACAGTACCTGTTTTCGGGTTTGGCATCAAGCCTTTCGGACCTAATACTCTACCTAATTTACCGAGCATACCCATACAATCAGGAGTTGCAATCAATGTATCAAATTCAAACCAGCCGCCTGAAATTTTGTCAATGATTTCTTCGGCTCCGGCAAAATCAGCGCCTGCATCTTTAGCTTCAGTTGCTTTTGCACCTTTAGCGATAACGCAAACTCTTACAGTTTTACCAAGACCTGCCGGCAAAACTACAGTTGATCTGATTTGCTGGTCAGCCTGACGAACGTCGATACCTAATCTCATGTGGCATTCAACTGTTTCATTGAATTTAGAAAGCTCTTTTGAGATTTCCTGAAGTTTTTTTATTGCATCAACTGCTGTTGAAGGCTGTTCAAAACCTTCAAGCATTTCCTGCATTTTCTTTTGTTTTTTAGTTAATTTTGACATTTCATTTTCCTTTCGTGGTAATAACGGACAGAGTCCTTCCATCTAACCTTTTCCGCCTGTCAAATCACAGATTTGTACGTTCATTCCGCTTGCGCGTCATTCACAACGGCGGCACTATTGAGTTACGCCCTGCTTGTCTTGCTGTACGCAAGCCAACACCGGCTTCACTCTGGCTTACGCCTCTTTAACTGTTACGCCCATAGCGCGGCAAGAGCCTTTAATCATTTTTACAGCCGCTTCCATAGTTGTAGCATTCAAGTCATCCATTTTAATTTTTGCGATTTCTTCAAGCTGAGCCTGAGTAATTTCTGCAACTTTATCCTTGTTCGGAGCTGCTGAGCCTTTTGACAAGTTTAAAGCTTTTTTAATTAATACAGGAGCCGGCGGTGATTTTGTTACGAAAGTAAAACTTCTGTCTTCGTAAACATCAATTACAACCGGGATAATGTATCCTGCTTGAGATTCTGTCTTAGCGTTGAACTGCTTGCAGAAATCCATGATGTTAACACCGTGCTGACCTAAAGCCGGACCAACCGGAGGTGACGGATTTGCTTTTCCTGCTTCGATTTGAAGCTTGATTTTTCCTACTACTTTTTTTGCCATTTTTTTCTCCTTTTGTGGTACTAACGGGGGCATCCCTTCCACATTTTGTACTAACTTTGGTGATATTGATAAGTTATCTTTTCACCATTTACTGTTATATTTTTATAATTTGTTAATCTGTTTGTATTCCAATTCAACAGGGGTTTCGCGGCCAAAGATTGAAACATTTGCACGAAGTTTTGATTTGTCAGGATAAACTTCAATGATATCAGCAACGAAGTCCGCAAACGGTCCTGAAATAATTCTGACTTTATCACCAGCCTTAACATCAAGTTCGATTTTCTGAGCAGTTGAAGTCGAACGGTTGATAATTTTCTTAATTTCGCTGTCACGGGCTGGAATTGGCTTTTTAGCAGAGCCTACAAATTTTGTAACGCCTGCTGTGTGTCTTACGACGTACCAGCTGTCTTCGTCCATAATCATTTCGACTAAAACATAGCCCGGGAATATTTTTTCTTCACGTTCCTGTTTTTTGCCGCCCTTCATTTGGGTAACTGTTTTTTGAGGAACTTCTACGCGGAAGATTTTTTCGCCCATGTTCATATATTCAATACGTTTTTCAAGGTTTACTTTAACCTTATTTTCATGACCTGTTACAGTGTGAACGATGTACCAGCGTTTTTGGTTTTTCTTGGCTGCTTTCTTTTCTTCTTCAGCACTGGCTAAAGCTTCTGCTTCGGCTCTTTCAGCCTGCAAATCTTCGTTCAATTGTTCTTCCATAGATTTTTCTTTTTTAGTCATAAGCCACCTTTATTTTTAATGCCGGATTATTTTATCAAGCCAAGCAGGCCTTTAAAAATTATATCCATTAAATAAACCGATACCGTAAACACGAACACAATAACAATTACAAACATTGTTTCAGCAACAACCTGGCGTCTTTCAGGCCAGCTTATTTTACCCCATTCGGCTCTTACACCTTTGAAGTAGCTGATTATTCCGTTCATAAATTCCGGCGTTTTCCCTCCCATTTGAGAAGAAGAATCGTTACCTATCATATCAATTTCCTTATTTTTTAAATCGCGCCCTGAAGGACTCGAACCCTCGACATCCGGTTTTGGAGACCGACGTTCTACCAACTGAACTAAGGACGCTTATCGGGGAAAAGTTCCCCTGCCTGTCTTGCTCACTCGCTGTTAACGGGTCTGGACTTTGCCTGCTTGCCTTGCTATTCGCAAGTCAACACTGCAAAGTCAGCGCCCTCAGCTCGCTCGCGCTATTTAGTTTCTTTATGATTTGTATGTTTTTTGCAAGTCGGGCAGTATTTGCTCAACTCAAGTCTTTCTTTAATATTCTTTTTGTTTTTTGTTGTTGTGTAGTTTCTTTCTTTGCAGTCTTCACATGCAAGAACTACCATTCTGTCATTTTTTCCTTTGATACCCATTGTTTTTATTTCCTTTTTCTTATTGAATTTTCAACTTTTTAAGATTTTTAAATCCTTTTTAAAATAGAATGTGAGAGATGTTCACATTCTATTTAATCGGCTTATGATAATATAATAAAACAAAAATAAATAAATGCAAACAAATGTTAACAAATACTACAAAAAAGAGGACATCTTTTGGAAGCCTCTTTTTTTGGGTTATCAAATTTATACTATATACCAAATTATTTAACAATATAGTCTGATGAACTATTTCTCATCTCATATGAGCTTGGAATATCATAATTTGAATAAGATTCAGTTCTTAATTTTTCCATATAAACCTGACCGTTTTTAACAACCTGCTGAAGTTGTGTCAAATCGCGTTCAAGATTTGTTAAAACTTGTTCTGCATAAATTTCAGCGCCTTCACGGGTTTTTGCGGCGTCAGCAGAAGCCTTTGCTCTGATATCATCTGCTTCTTCCAAAGCTCTTCGTTTTAAATCTTCGCATTCTTCTTGTACCTGCGCTCTGATTCGATTTCCTTCACGTTCTAGCGCTTTTATAAAATCTGCTTCTGATAATTTTCTATCAGCTTCAGCCTGAGCATCGGCAACGATTTTTTCTGCTTTCTGCTGGGCTTCAGCCTGCATTTCATCGCGTCTTCTCAAAAACGCTCTTGCTTCCTGAACTTCTACAGGCAAAGATCTATATATTTTATCAATTAATGCTTCGATTTCCTTCGGCTTTGCCAGAACAAAACGTCCCGGGATAATCGGGAAACTGTCATCAATTGACATTTCTAATAATCTTAATAAGTCATATACTCCATTTTGTTGTTGCATGCTTACACACATCCCTTTCTTGATAATTACATTCTACAAGAGCAGTTAATAATTGTCAAACTATTTCTGCGGAATTATCAAGTATTTTAAGATATTTTACACTGGAATGAAGGTATATATATAATTTCGTTATTTTTTATTTTCTAAATACTCAAAAACACACTCTGGAACAAACTTTGAAATATCTCCCTTGTTAAGGTAAATTTCCTTAATAGTGCTGGATGAAATAAAGTTATATTTTGGTTTTGTAATCATGAAAATAGTTTTGATATCACTTGAAAGTGCACTGTTTGCCTGAGAAAGCTGCATTTCGTATTCAAAATCCGAAACCGCACGCAATCCTCTCAATATCACTTTAGCGCCCCGTCTTTTAGCATATTCAATAGTAAGCCCCTCAAAGCTATCGACTTCTACGTTAGGCATGTCTAAAACACACTCATTTATAAGTTTTACACGTTCTTCGACTGACAAAAAGCCATGCTTTTCAGAATTCTTTGCAACTGCTATTATAACTTTGTCAAAGATTTCGGCTCCGTTTTTTAAAATATCAATATGCCCTTTGGTAATCGGGTCAAAGCTTCCGGGATAAAGTGCTATTTTCATAAATTTCCTTTCCTTTTTTAAGGCATAACAATTATAAATCAAAAGAAAAATCTTTTGCAAACTTTTGTAAAGAAAAATCAATTTTCTGAAATTAAGTACATAAAAAATACTTTATTAATATATAAGAA
>ERZ780157.131-NODE-131-length-105591-cov-35.102335_pt1 | contig 105591 bp, 97 predicted proteins | sample MGYA00511169_ERZ780157 | MGnify/ENA primary metagenome ERZ780157 (study PRJEB29588, sample SAMEA1965149) | human gut metagenome | biome: human gut; feature: human-associated habitat; material: faeces | place: Denmark | collected 2008/2010 ...
AAGCTGCCCCAGCTTCCCCGCGGGGGCTCCCCGCCGCTCACCTCGCAGGTGCGCTCAGGCCGTGCCTGTGAAAAAAAATATTGCCGACAGGCCTTGAAACATATATAAGCAGAAAAGAGAAAAGGAATAAGAATATGAAAATTGTAACAGCGGCAATCATTATCCATAACGGCAAAATTTTAATAGCGCAGCGTAAGCATGGAAAAAATCAGGAATATCTGTGGGAATTTCCTGGTGGAAAACAGGAAGCAGGGGAAACTTTGGAGGAATGTCTGCATCGTGAAATCATGGAAGAACTGCGCCTGGACATAACCGTTGAAAAATTTTTTACAGAATCACGATATGATTATGAGAGCGGAAGCATTTCTCTACATGCCTTTTTTGCATCCTGCAGCCAAAGCGATATCTCTTATATGGATTCTCATGAGCAGGTGGCTTGGGTGTTGCCATCCCACCTGCCGGAATATGATTTTGCCCCGGCAGATATTCCGGTTGTTGAACGGCTTCTTAAATCTGGTTGCTTTGAAACAGCCGCTGACTGATAGCTGCCTGCTGCAAAACTTCAGGATGATAAAGCAGCGCGATTTCTTCTTCTTTGCTCAAATCAAGCTCGACCTTGTGATTGATGTGATTTTCAAGTTTAATTTGTGCTGCTTCAAAATCCTTGGGGCTGATATCAGGGGCCGGGCCGTTAACCGGCAGCATGATAACGTGAAGATTGTTCAAAATCTGATCCTTGAGCAGAAGAGAAATGCCTTTCTCTTTAGGCTCCAAAGCTTTCAGGATATTTTCATATTCTTTGGCTGATTGCAAAATATCGGGAACTTTGCTTTCTTCGGGAATTAAAAAATAATTATGCCTTTTGGCCCATTGCCCGCTTGCAACTTTTGATGTCAGCATGGAAATGGGAATTGAAAGCATCAGTCCGATTGTAATCGGCAGCATCCACCAGAAAAGTTCTTTTGCATATAAGGCGACGATAACCGTCGTAGCGATTCCGAGAAGGGTATGCCAAAAGTGGCGGGAAAAGGCGTCCTTAAAAGATGTGCCGGCATCGCCGCGGTTTTGTGTATTCCAGTTAACGGAATGGCCGGTCAGGATATCCCACACAAATTTGCTTTGAAACATCATCATAATCGGAGCCATCAAAGCGCTGAGAACAATTTCAACTAATGTGCTTTTGAGTGCGCCACGGGTTCCTTTGTTTTGGCATTTGTAAACAATAAGCCCCAAAAATTTGGGAAAAACGAGCATAAACATGGAGATAACAAACAAGGCGATTGTCCCGATTTTATCAAAAATCGGCCAAGTCGGGAAAAGGGTGCGCGCTTCCGTAAAATATGTCGGCGGGAAAATTCCGCGCCCCAGGGCGATTGCCAGCCCCACAATCAAAAAGCACAGCCATATCGGCGAGGACAGATAAGACATAATGCCAATGGTAAAATGAACACGGCTCACCGGATGCAGGTGTCTTGACAGCAGAATTTTTATATGTTGCAAATTCCCCTGACACCAACGGCGGTCACGCGCGGCAAAATCAATCATTGTCGGCGGGCATTCTTCATAACTTCCTTTCAACTCCGGCAGCAGCCAAGCTGACCAGCCGCCGCGGCGGATAAGCGCGGCCTCTACAAAATCGTGGCTCAAAATATGGCCGCCAAACGGTGCTTTTCCCGGTAAAACAGGCAAACCGCAGCAGTCAATAAACGCCTTGACTCTGATAATGGCATTATGCCCCCAGTAATTGCTGTCTCCCAACTGCCAATAGGCCAGTCCGGCAGAAACAATCGGACCGTAAACCCGTCCGGCAAATTGCTGGATTCGGGCAAACAGCGAATGGCTGTTTATCATCATCGGCGGCGCCTGAATGATTCCTGTGCCGGGATTGGCTTCCATCAATTGCACCATGCGCAAAATCGTTTTTCCCGTCATCAGGCTGTCGGCATCAAGAATAATCATAAAATCATATTCAGCGCCCCATTTATTGCAAAAATCTTCAATATTGCCGCTTTTTCGCGCCGTGTTTTGTGCCCGCCGCCGATAATAAAGGTGCAAATGTTTCGGCATAAGCTTTTGCGCCTCTAGCCACATTTTTTCTTCTTCAATCCATACCTTGGGGTTTGTCGTATCGCTTAAGACAAAGATATCAAAATTTTTTTCGTGTCCGATATTTTCAAGGTCTTTGGCAATGGCCGTCAGGTTGGCAAAGGTTCCTGTCGGCGATTCGTTGTAAACCGGCATCAGAATTGCCGTCCGCGCCTTGATCGGTGTTGCCTCGGAAACCCAGAATATTCCGGGAACATCTTTTTTTCTCAGCAAATTCCAAAAACCGAAAATGCTTGACCAGAAAAACAAGGCAATCCATGCAAAAGTCAGAATAAACAAAACCGTCATCAGAATTTTTGTCGTAAGCAGGCTGTCTGTCGGAATTACGCTGACCCATTTCAGCGTTGCCAAAACCGTGCTTAAAATCATCAGCCCGAAAACTTTAAACCTGCGGCTGTAAATCAGCGAAACGGGCAAAGCCTTAATCTCTTGTTTTTCTTCCGCCATCTATTTTCCTTTGTGTGCCATAATCTTGTGCAAAATGTTTTTAGGTGCGATTGATTCTATTTTCTGCGCCTGCATCCGGGATAAAACATACCGGGGCGCGGTGACAACGTTTTTCTCCCGCAACGCTTTTTTGAATGCTTCGGAATTTTCGGGATGCAAAAATTCTTTCCCCCAAAGTTTAAAACCGCCGCTTTCCAGAAAACAAAACTTGTATATCGCCGCAACCTGTGCCGGAGCTGCCGGCAAGTCATCAAATATTTTTTGCGCTTTTTGGCATAAAACACCATCAAGCAGGGAAACAATATCTTTTTCTTTACCGGTCAGGTCGCCGAGCGAAGCATGCAATTCTTTGACGAAAAACTCAAGCCTGTCATCATCTCTGCTCATTCCCAGCGTTTCCAGATAAGCGGTGATGATATCGCCAATACTTTGAACTTTTATGGCAGCCATTGATAACTCCAGACCTCAGAAACCGTTTTGCCGTCTTTAACCAGAGAAATCCTAAGCTCGGCCGTCTTGCCGTTGGGTTGATAATCGGTATAAACCGTTGCGCCTTTGGTTATTGGATTGTAAACCATGTGAATTCCTTTGATTTTGCCTTCCGAAGTTGAAACATTGGCAATCAGCTTGCCGCTGGCAATATCGGCTTTTGTGTTTGGCAATTTGGAAAAGTCGACCACAAATTTGCGTTTGTCTGTTTCCAACATTCCCGAAACGCCGCCGATTCCCGTATATGTATTCAAAACCTTGGCGATTTTGACTGTTTCCGGAATATCCTTGTACCAGTTCAGGCGATAAGCAAAATGATACTCTTTTCCGGCGGTGATTTCTTCTTCGGGAACCCAATAGGCAACAATATTGTCATGAATTTCCTGAATTGAGGGGATTTCCACCAGTTGAACCATGCCTTTTCCCCAGTTGCCCTGAGGTTGAACCCAGACGCTTGGCCGCTGTTCGTAATAAGCTTCAAAATCAAGATAGTGCTCACGGTTATCATCTCTCTGTAAAAGGCCGAACCCCTTAGGATTATTGTCTTCAAAAGAGCTGATGCGCAGATATTTTGAATTATCCAGCGGACGCCACAGCCATTCGTCGTTGCCGTTATGGATAAGCAGCCCGTCGCTGTCATGAACTTCCGGCCGATGGTCATCAAAACGGTTTTTGGTGTTTTCGCCGAACAGGAACATCGACGTCAACGGCGCAACGCCGAGCTTGGTGATTTTTTTGCGCGGATACAAAAACGCATCAACGTCAACAATTGTGTTTTTGCCGGGAATAATCTCAAATTTGTAAGCGCCGGCAACGCTGGGGCTGTCCAGCAAAGCATAAATCTTAATTGAATCGCTGCGTTTTGTTGGCTTTCTGAGCCAGAACTCTTTAAATATAGGAAATTCTTCGCCGGTCTGTAGGGCTGTGTCTATCGCTAGCCCCCTGGCCGAAAGGCCGTATTTCTGGCCTTTGCCGAGAGCGCGGAAGTAGCTGGCGCCAAGAAAAGAGATGATTTCGTCATAATATGCCGGGCTGTTTAGCTTGCCGTGCAGGCGAAAACCGGCGTAACCGGCGATATCGCCATCCAGATTGCGCAGATTGTTTTTGCCGTAATCAAAATAAGCGGCGGAATATTTAATCGGCTCAACTTTGCCGTCGACAATTTCATTAATCAGGACGGAATACTGAAAAATTGAACCGACATGAAAAAATTGCAGTTCAAACGGCAGATGCTGGCCGTACCAGGGGCCGCTTTCCCTGACAAAACGAATATCGCGGTATTGGTCATAATTCAGATTTTTGATGTCGGCAGGAAGATTTTCTTCAGGAGCCTGATAGTCCGACAAGGACAGATTCTTTGCTTTTTCTTTAAGAATTTTGAGGCTGAATGCATCTGAAGGCTGAATAGCCGGCTCCGGCAGAACATTTTTGTTTTGCGTGGCATAAATATATCCGCCGGCCGCTGCGGCAACTAAAAAAACAAGTAATATTAACCTTTTAAGCATTTTTTTTGTTCCCCATCAATCTCTTAAAGATTACTCACAACATATCAAAGCAGTTTGCCGCAAAAGTCAAGTCAAATAAAATAACGGTGTTAAAAGAGTTTATTAGAAAAAACTGTTAATATATGGTAAAGGCGGTTGCTTTAATCAATTAATGGATATATTCCTGAAAACATACAATTAGGAGCATCAGCATGATTAATAAAAAAGACGTTCTAAAGCTGGAAGGGTTGATGTATCTTTATGCCTTGTCCAAGAAAGGCAGTAAGCGTGAAGTTGCAGATATTCTAAATGTATCGGTTGATACGGTAAACAAATATATTACGGATTTAGAAGATGAATTTAAAGTAAAACTATTAAGTAGCAATGGTCGGGGAACAATATTAACGTCTGAAGGACAGCGTTTGCTTGCAAGCGCCGTTGATTTGGTAAATGTTATTCGTCATGTCAATAATTATGCGGATGATATTATCCATCCGCGGGGCGAAGTGCGCATTTTGTTGACAGATGTCGCTGCCGATTATTTATATAATCATAATTTTTTTGGTATTTTGGATCAATATCCGGAAATACGATTGTCCATGTCGGTTAGTGATAAGAAGGCCAATAGGGAAAATACCGAATACGACATATGTCTCTCATATGAGCCGCCGTCCGCGTCTGATTCTTTGGTGTTGAAAGTAAAGAAAATCTTCTGCGGTATTTTCGCCTCGGTTGGATATATAAAAAAATACGGAGAACCGGAGAATATGGAGGATCTCTTTGCTAATCACCGTATTTGCGACAAAAGCAGCCATGTTATATATATTCCGGGTTGGACTGAAAAAATGCTGAAAGCTAATAAACTGGCATTGGTTTCGGATTCTCTTTATTCTTTTCGATATACGATTGAAAAGGGAATAGGTATTGGTGTCTGTCCCTTGTATTACGGTTATAAAGGTTTGCAGCGTCTTAAAAATATTCATTTTAAGTTCGCCTTGCCGGTCTATCTTTCCGTACATAAAACAACAATGGATACGCCGCGAGTCAATGTGGTGCTCGAGTGTCTGATAAAAGCTTTTAACGCAGATAAATATGCCGAAGATTAATTGTCTTGCCAATTAACATACAGTTGCTATTATTTTCAATATCTGTAGATTCTTGAAGGGGAAGAAAATAATGGCAACAAAATTTTTGGGCAAAAAAACTGCGTTAATTGTGTCAGCGGCTGTTGTTGCGCTGATTTGCGCAGTGGCAGGATTATGGTATTTTTTTGCCGGAAGCTATCGGTTGTCCGGCAATGATAACCTGATTGCAGCTATAGGCAGTATTGAAGCGCCGTCAGATTCTTCCGTCAGCGGAGATAAAATTTATCCGTCTCCGCTTCGCGTGATTTTTACGGCGCCGCTGGCCCGGATTGACAGGCTGTATCAGCCGTTGGAAAGCGGAGTTGCAATTACCCCGTCTATACGCGGCCAATGGGTTTGGGAAAACGATTCCCGTTTGCGCTTCACGCCTGAAAGTGATTGGATTCCCAATACCGAATATAAGGTTGTTTTATCGGACGAAATTCTCAACCCTCAGGTCGAACTCAACGATAATGAATTTTCTTTTTCGGCGCCGTCGTTTTCGGGGAAGGTTGTTGACAGTGATTTTTATGAAGATCCGCAGAATATAAAAAATAAGTCAGCTACCGCTTCCTTTCGTTTTAATTATCCGTTGAATCCGCAGAATATAAAGGATAAAATATCGGTAAAGACCGCCAGCGGCGAAAATTATGATTTCACCTACAAACTGACGGATCAAAATACGGTTCTGCATGTTGTGTCTGCGCCGCTGAAAATAAAGTCTGAAGAAGATTTTGCCAAAATAACCGTTGCCGGCGCGGAAAATGCCTATAACAAAAAAACGTTTGACGGCAAATTGACCGCTACGGTAAAAATTCCCAGCAGTTCGACTTTTTTCAAAGTGAAATCTGTTTCCTCCGCGATTGTCCGCAATGAGCAAAACAACGACAATCCCGAACAGATTTTGTTTGTTAATTTCAGTACGGCTGTCAATTCAGCAGGCCTTGCTGAAAATCTTAAATTATATTTTTCTAAGGATAACTGCCGGCTGGTTAGAAAGAAAATCGCGGAGAACAGGAAAAACGGCAACGGATTTTATGACAATATGCGGCAGCTTGCTCTATCCGAAGTTTCTGTAAATGAAGACAACCTCAAAAACCACATGTTTAAGTATGATGCTGATTATCAAAAAGGCTGTCTGACTACCGTCATCAGCAAAGGTCTGCGTTCTGTCGAAGGATTCCGTTTGGGAGAGGATGTCGTTGAAACAACGGATATCGTGCCTTATCCGCAGGAAGCCCGGATTGCTTTTGACGGGGCGGTTCTGCCCTTGAACGGCAGCCGGGAAGTGGCGTTTTTATCACGAGGCGTAAAAGAGTTGAGAATATCTGTCGCCCGTATTGATTCTGCCAGCCTCAACCATTTGGTAACGCAGACATCGGGAGATTTTGCCCATCCCTATTTCCGTAACTATAATTTTACGGAAGACAATATTTCAGAAATATTTGAGAAAAAACTGAACATAAATGCGGAACATCCGGCGGAGGCAAATTATTCGTCGCTGAACCTGAATGAATATTTCAAAGATAAAAAAGGCGTGTTCCTGGTCAAGGTCCGCGGTTATGCCGATGATAACCATTACAGCAGTGAGGACAGCCGCCTGATTATGATTACGGATTTGGGAATTGTTGTTAAAGACAACCTCAATCAAACCCATGACATTTTTATTTCTGACATTTCCGAAGGCAGGCCTGTTTCTGGCGCTGTTATTGACGTGCTGGGAAAAAACGGCTTGCCGGTCATCAGCGTCAAAACCAATGCAGAGGGAAAAGCTTCCATTCCTGATTTTTCGGGATTTAAAAAAGATCGGGAAGCCGTTGTTTATAAGGTAACAAATGGTAATGACGTTTCTTTTCTGCCGATTTCCCGAAGCGACCGCCGGATGGATATGTCACGCTTTGACGTTGGCGGCGAATATGATTACGGACAGGATGAAAATGCATTGAAAGGCTATATTTTCAGCGACCGTGGTATTTACCGCCCTGGAGAAACAGCGCATTTTGGCATTATCGTCCGTCAAAACGATTTGAATGTGCCGAAAAAACTGCCTTTTGCTGTTGAAGTCAGAAATCCGGCCGGCGATATTGTCGCGGTGCGGAATATATGGGCTGATGCCGCCGGTTTTATGGAATATTCTCTGGAGTTACGCCGGACAGCCAAAACCGGATTATATACCCTGCTGTTATATGTAAATGACAAAAACAGCCGCCGTTTTGTTTCGGCCGCAGATTTCAAAGTTGAAGAATTTCAGCCGGATAACTTAAGGCTTAAAGTTGATTGGGAAAACTATGCCGGAACAGGGTGGTATGCCGCCAAAAACCTCAAGGCTTCCGTTGCCTTGTATAATCTCTATGGCAATCCGGCAGCAGCGCATGAAATAAAAGCCGATTACAGCCTGACGCCGGCGGATTTTCACTTTAAGCAATATGCCGGCTATTTGTTCCGTGATCCGCTGCGCAATGCCGACAAGGCGCCGCGTTCCTACCGCGGCAGTCTGTCCCCGCTTAAAACGGATGTTGAGGGAAAGGGGAAGCTTGCCGTAGATTTGTCACAGTTTGAGCAGGGGACTTATCGTCTCAGCCTGTCGGTTGAAGGTTTTGAACTGGGCAGCGGACGGGGGGTGAGCGCCTCTCTTGGCGCTTTAATCTCGCCGAATGAATATCTCGTAGGTTGGAAGGCTGACGGCGATTTATCTTATATCGCCCGGAATTCCGCTCGAGAAATCCAATTCATTGCCGTTGATAATACTCTGCGGCAAATAGCCAAAGACGACTTGTTTATAAGTCTGTCCCGCCGCCGTTATGTTTCCAGCCTGGTAGAAATGCCCAACGGAACCTATCGTTATCAAATGGTGCCGAAAGAACAGGTTATTTTTAAGCAGCCTTGGCAAATTGCATCGACTGGCGGCAAAGAAACTCTGAAAACGGATGAAGCGGGCGAGTTTATTTTGACGGTTACGGACAATGACGGGCGTCTTTTGGCGAAAGTGGCGTATGATGTCGCCGGTGCCGCCAATCTGAGCCATGCCGTAGATAAAGACGCCAGCCTCGGCCTGAAGCTCAACCATGAGGAATACAGCCATGGTGATGATATTGAAATGCAGATAACCGCGCCTTATACCGGTTATGGCCTGATTACCATTGAGCGTGACAGCGTTTATGCTTATAAATGGTTTAGGGCGGAAACCACGTCAGTTGTTGAAAAAATAGAACTGCCGGACAGTGTTGAAGGTAACGCCTACGTCAATGTCGCCTTTTTCCGAGATGTTAATTCGCCGGAAATCTATATGCCGTCTTTGAGTTATGCGGCTGCACCGTTTTCGATTAACAAGTCTGACCGCCGGATTGACGTTGATTTGAATGTTCCTGAAAACGTCAAACCGGGGGATGATTTGACTGTTACTTACAAAACGTCGGATAAGGCCAAAATTATTGTTTATGGCGTCAATCAGGGGATACTGCAGGTTGCCGGTTATACGCAGCCCAATCCGCTGAATGAGTTCTTGAAGAAAAAAGCGCTCCGCGTCGTAACGTCGCAGATTATGGATTTGATTATGCCTGACATTCGTATTCTGAGAATGCTTTCTTCCAGCGGCGGCGATGACAGCTACGAAGAAGCGGCCTTAGAAAAAAATCTTAACCCGTTTGCCCGCAAAACCGACAAACCGGTTGCATTCTGGAGCGGAATTTTAGACAGTGACGAAAAAGGCGGAACTTATGTTTATAAAGTCCCGGAAAATTTTAACGGCGAAATTAAGGTTATGGCGGTGGCCGTTTCTGAAAGCCGATTCGGCAGCGCTTCCCGTTCGGTTTTAAGCCGCGGTGATTTTGCACTGATACCGTCCGGGCCGTTAAACGTTTCTCCCGGAGATGAGTTTGTCGTTGGTTTAAGTGTCGGCAATCTGGTTGAAAATTCCGGCGATGATTATGAGGTTCGTGTATCACTCAATCCCGGAAACGGTTTTGAAGTTGTCGGCAATAAAGTTCAGACGGTAAAAATGTCTGAAAAAGGTGAGGCTATGCTGAAATTCCGCTTGAAAGCCCTGCCTAAACTGGGAGCCAAAGAACTTGTTTTTATGGCGGAAAGCGTCAAAGACAATACCAAAACTGCGCGAATGCCTTATACGTTGAGCCTACGTCCGTCTACACCGTACGACAGCCGTTTTGCCATGGGGTTTGAACGTTCTGAATATAAGCTTTCCGGGATTGAAACACTTTATGATGAATACCGCGTTCAGCAGGTGTCTGCCTCCGTTTCGCCGTTGGTTTTGGCTTCGGGGTTGTTAAAATACCTGAACAAGTACCCGCATGTTTGTACCGAACAGACGATAAGTAAGGTTTTTCCGGCAATGGAAGTCTTTTTCAAATATCCGGAGCTGGTAAAAAATATGGATATTTACGCTTTGTTTGACGACGCCATGCTGAAACTGCGCGAACGCCAGACGATAAACGGCGGTTTTACAACCTGGAATGTATCTGGTGTTGCCGCAGATCCGTTTGACTCTGTTTATGCGGCGCATTTCCTGGTAAAAGCTCGGGAGCATAATTTTAATGTGCCGGAAAACATGCTGCAAAAAGCTCTGGCTTATTGTGAAGAACAGGCCGGGCGCACACCGGACGGCATAAACGATATTGTTCCTGCCTATGCCGCCTATGTTCTGACCTTAAGCGGGCGGGTAACGACCAGCTATCTGCTGAATTTGGAGGAATATTATAAGGATAATTATGCCAAAAACTGGAAAGAAAGTCTGAATGCTTCTTTTATGGCAGCAGGATATGCCTTGCTTCAGGATAACGCCAAAGCGCGCAGCCTGGCCGGACAATACAAATATGGCGCAAGCGGCGATATCGCCGATGACGCCGCCAACATTTATCTGATGGCTTCTTATTTCCCTAATGATTTCGGTGCTTTGCGTGAAGATAATGTCAAAACGTTGCTGAAACCGCTGAACAGCGGCGCCTTTAATACGATTTCGTCCGCCTATGCCGTTTTGGCGCTGAATGCTTTCAGTAATGAAGAAGACGATAAAAATATACATTTTTCCGGAAGCCAGCCACAGTATACGCCTTTTCCGACGGTTGACTTTAATGCCTCGTCCCAAGGATTGACGGTAACTTCTGAAAAACCGTTCTATTATGTTGTGGCGCAGCAGGGCTTTCCGCGGCAGGATAAAACGGCGCCTTTTGCCGAGGGAATGGAAGTTTCCAAAAAAGTTTATGACAAAGCTGGTAATGAAGTATCAAAAGCCGGGCTTGGTGATGAACTGATTGTTAAAATCACCTACCGCGGTTTGCGCCGGGATGCCGTTTCTGATGTGGCACTGGTTGATTTGCTGCCCGGTTGTTTCGAAGTTGTCGACAATTCTCTTGAAACGGATTGGAACACGGATTCTTCGGAAATCAGGGACGACAGGGTCATCTCGTACGTCACGGCCGGCCGGGAAGCGCATGAAATTTCTTATCGCGTCAAAGTCATTGCCGAAGGGAATTTTGTTCTGCCGCCGGTTTACGCCTCGGCGATGTACCTGCCGTTGGTTCGCGCCAATTCGGCATCCGGGACGATAAAGAGCGGTGAATAAGCACTGCGGCATATTGAAAAAACTGTTCCGGTGCCGGTTGTTCCGTTTTGTGCTGGGCGGCGTTCTCTTAGGGCTGGTATTTTGCTTGCTTGTTCCCAAACCGGTTTTGTATGAAAAATACAGCTTTTCTTCCGCTGTTTATGACCGACAGGACCACCTGTTGAAATTGTCTTTGTCCATGGATGATAAATACCGCCTTTTTGTGCCGTTTGAGAAAATTCCCAGCGAGGCTGTTCAGGCATTGTTGTTATATGAAGACCGCAGCTTTTATTATCATCCCGGTGTTAATCCGCTAAGCATTCTCCGCGCCGTTGCGGAAATGGCCGGCGGTGGACGCCGGCAAGGGGCTTCAACAATTACCATGCAGTTGGCGCGTATCATTTATAATATTGATTCCTCAAAAGTTTCCGGAAAAATAATGCAAATTTTGCGAGCCTTGCAGATTGAAATGTTTTATAGCAAGGATGAAATTCTTGAAGCCTATTTTAATCTTGCGCCTTATGGCGGCAATATTGAGGGGATAGGCGCTGCCTCTCTGATTTATTTTAACCGCAGGGCTGAAGCTTTGTACCTGCCGCAGATTATGGCGCTTACGGTCATTCCGCAAAATCCGGGAAAGCGGGCACTGCTGACTGCAAACGGACGAAAAAGTGTTGCTGCCGCTTCGGCAAGGTTAAAAAAAATTTGGCAGAAAACGTACAGCCATCCGGAAAATTCATATTTAAGCCTGCCTCTGTCGTTCGGAGTTTATCTGCCTCGAGAAGCGCCGCATTTTACCCGCAGTGTGTTGGAAAAAAACAGCGGAGAGGTAAAAACGGTTTTGGATTTGAATTATCAGCATATGGCGGAAGAAATTTTGCATAACTATGTGCGGGAACACAGGCGGCAGGGCGTTTATAACGCGGCGGCACTGATTGTGGACGCGCGGAAAATGGACGTTCTGGCTTATGTCGGATCGCAAAATTTTTGGGACGATACCATCCGCGGACAGGTTGACGGGGCAGGGGCGCTGCGTTCTCCCGGTTCTGTTTTGAAGCCGTTCATATATGCATTGGCATTGCAGCAGGGAATTATTCACCCGATGACAATGCTGAAAGATGTTCCTAAAAATTATGGCGTCTATACGCCGGAAAATTTTGACCGTTCTTTTTACGGCTTGGTAAATGCCACGCAGGCGCTGGTTTACAGCCGCAATATTCCGGCTGTTGAGTTGTTGCTGCGCGTCGGTGAAAACAATTTTTACAATTTGCTGCAAGAAAGCGGTGTTCCTGATTTGCGACCGGTCGAGTTTTATGGGCTGGCCATGGCGCTGGGCGGTACGGAAGTTTCCATGCGCAATTTGGCGGCAATGTATGCCATGTTATACAATCAGGGGAAATTTAAACCGTTGCGCTTTCTGGACGAAGAGCAGGGCGAAGAAAAATGCCTGCTGTCGCCGGAAGCCGCATTTCTCACGTTGAATATGCTGTCTAAAAATATGGCAGTTGATGACAGCCGAACACGCTTTTCTGCCTCCAAAAACGCTTATCCCGTTGCATGGAAAACCGGAACCTCTTATGGTTATAAAGATGCCTGGAGCGCCGGTGTCGTCGGGCCGTATGTTGTGGTTGTCTGGATCGGCAATTTTGACGGTACGCCGAACAACGCATTTGTTGGCCGGGATATTGCCGCGCCGCTTTTTTTCAGGCTGGTACGCCGTCTGGCCCGGGAAAATAACATTCCGCCGCGATTGGAACCATCTTCCGACTTGAAACTTGCCAAAGTCAGCATCTGCCGCGATACGGGGGATCTTGCCGGTAGCGGCTGTAAAGACAGGGTTGTTTCATATTTTATTCCCGGCGTGTCGGATATAAAATTGTCAAATATTTCCCGCCAAATTCCTATAGATGTTGAAACCGGGCTGCGTGCCTGTCGGCATACGCCGCCGTCTACAGTGATGAAAAGTTATAATTTCTGGCCGTCCGACGTATTGCGCGCTTATGCCGAAGCCGGGATAAGTATAAGCCGTCCGCCCGCTTTTAAAGAAGATTGTTCCGAAGTCGAAACCTATAGCCAGGGCCGGGCGCCGGAAATTGTCATGCCTGTCGCCGGCAGCCGTTTCCTGTTGCGTTCAGCCAATCTCGAAAATGAAAAAATCGTTTTGAAAGCTTCTTTGGACGCAGATGCCGAATATGCCTACTGGTTCGTCAACAACCGCCTTGCCGGTCAGACAAAGGCCGGTGAAGCGCTGGAAGTTTCGCCGCCGCTTGGCAATGCCGAGGTTAAGGCCGTCGACAACATGGGACGTGCGTCATCAGTTTGGGTTGAAATAAAATTAGTGGATTAAATTTTATTTTTGTTTCAATCTTAAGATTAGTTGTTATCATTATTACATAATATCTGATGAGGAGGAAATATGGAATATATGGGAATGCCGCTCTGGCAGCTTTTGTGTATCGCCGGTGTTGTTTTGGTTATTGTTGAAATCATGACGCCGACAATGTTTTGCCTCAATCTGGCTTTGGCCTGTTTCGGAACGGCGGTTGTATCGCTTTATACGGCGGATTATATGACGCTGACGGTCAGCTGGGTTGTCTTTTCCTGTGTGTTTTTGCTGCTGCTCCGGCCGGTTTTGGTCAGAAAAGCGTCCGGAAAAGGAACGGAAACCGGTATTGGCCGCTATATCGGCCGTCAGGCAAAAGTCTTGGAAAAAGTTGATGCTGACAATGGTGTTATCTCTATTTTTGATGAACGCTGGAATGCCCGCAGCCTTGATAAAAGCGAAATAGCCGAAGGCGCAACGGTTATTATTGAGAAAAACGACAATTTAATCATGTATGTAAGAAAGGAAAAATAAAATGTACTTGGAATGGATTATCATTGCCGCGGTTGCGGTATATTTCCTGAAAGGGCTTATCATTGTCCAGCAGGCCGAAGCGGTCATTGTCGAACGCCTGGGTAAGTTTGAACGCGAATTGTCGCCGGGATTGAACTTCATTTTCCCGTTTTTTGAATCGCCGCGCCACATGGCCTGGAAAATGACCTCCCGCCTTCCGAACGGCGAAACCTATGCCTATATCCGCGAGCGCACCAAAATTGATATGCGCGAAGCCGTATATGATTTTCCGCGCCAGAATGTTATTACCAAGGATAATGTTACCATCAGCATCAATGCGCTCTTGTATTTTCAGATTGTAAATGCCAAAAGCGCGGTTTATGAAATTCAAAACCTGCCGGAAGCCATTGAAAAGTTGACGCAGACGACCCTGCGTAACCTTGTCGGTGCGATAGATCTGGATGAAACGCTGGTTTCCCGTGATAAAATCAACCATGAACTTCGTGCTATTTTGGATGATGCGACCAATAAATGGGGTGTAAAGGTCAATCGTGTAGAGTTGCAGGACATTATTCCGCCGGCAGATATCCAGCAGGCTATGGAAAAGCAGATGAAAGCCGAACGTGAACGCCGCGCCGCCATTCTGGAAGCGGAAGGTTTGAAAAAATCGGCAATTTTGAAAGCCGAAGGTCAGAAAGAAGCTGAAATCAATAAAGCCGAGGGTATTAAACAGTCTTCAATTCTGCAGGCAGAGGGTGCTGCCGAAGCCCGTGTTAAAACGGCGGAAGCTGAAGCCGAAGCGATTCGCCAGGTAACGGAAGCCATTGCTAAAAACGGCCAGCCTGACAAATATCTCATTGCCATGAAGTATCTTGAAACGCTGAAGAGCATCACTGAAGGCGAAAACAACAAAATCGTCTATATGCCCTATGAAGCAACTGGTATTTTAAGCTCCGTTGACGGAATCAAGCAAATGTTTGATACCCCGGGCAAGAAATAATTTTGTTTGTGGGGATTGAGGCGCCGTTTTCACGGCGCCTTTTTTATATTAATGTCCAAAAAATAAAAAGATTGAAATGCCGTATTCCCTGTGATACACTTATTCTTAAGCGGCAGAGTTTGCCGCTGAGGGCGTCGAAACCCTTTACAGATATAGTCGTTTGAGCATAATGGCGACTTAAAATAAGGATATGCTGATATCTGCCTATAATGTGCTAGGGGCGGGTGTCAGCGTTATAAGGCTTTGCACGAAAGCGCTGAGCCATCTATATCTGTATGGTTTCGAACATCCGTCCTCCTTTAAGGAGGATTTTTTTGTTTAACCTTAAAACAAGGATGTTCAACATGAATTTTAACATTAAATTTTTACTTTTAGGGACGAGTTTGTCCTTAATCCCGACTTTAACCAATGCCCAATGCGTCGCGACAACAAGTTGTTCCGATTTGGGATATACAGAAAAATCCTGTCCCGATGGCAAAGGCATAAAATGTCCGTTTGGTAATGCTTGGGCATGCAAAACAGATGATTGCGTCAAAAATGGCTTTAAATATAGTTGTGTTGGCTACGAATATAGTTCGGGCACCGGGCAGGCATGTAATGACAAGTTTGTTTCCTGTGCCTGTGTTTCCGGCTATGAATGGAAGGATGGCAAATGTCAGGAAGTTTCTGGAAAAAATCTTGGTAAATGTACCGGCTATGCCAAAAGCTGCAAAATCGGGGATATTTTAAACAGCGACGGAACCTGTACATCAAACAAGGTTAACGATAAGACACCAGTCGGTGTGGTCGTTTACATTGGTAGCGACAATTGTGGGCAGGCTTTGGCGCTGAATGAATTAGGAGAAGAAATTTGGGGTAAAAAAGGAGCAGATAATATTCCTTTGCTTCCTGATTATGACATTTCATCTGCAGTTATGGATTTTGACAGTTGTGAAAATACGCAAAAGATAGCGGCTCATGGAAATAATAATCAATATCCGGCAGCCTGGAGAGTCGTTGATTATGCACCCTCCGTTGCCCCGGCAACAAAAGGAAAATGGTGTTTGCCGGCAGCAGGCGTAGCCAATCTGATGATGAAAAATTATAATGTGATTAAAACAGCCATAACAAAGGCGGGAGGTGAAAGTCTGTCGGCTTCTGCAGGTTATTGGACGTCAACGGAAACTAAATGCGACACGGCATTTTTTTGGAGTTATACACATACAGAGTTGGATCATAACGATGGGACAAATAATATTGAACATAATGTTCGGCCGATAATCGAATTTTAATTTATATAAAAAACAAAAAGCCGCGGCTTATTTTTATAAGCGGCGGCTTTTTGTTTACAGAATAAGTTTTTTCTCAAGATCGGGCGTATACCAGCGATATTGGTATACTGCTTCCAAATCTTTCTCGGTTAAAACCAGCTCATCGGCACTTTCATCGGCAGGAGAAATACAAAGCATTTTCTCGTTTTTAAGCCATTTTGCCGTTGCCTCCAGAAATTCAACCTTATTATCTTTAAGATTAAATTTGCTGACAAACTGTCCGCGGCAAATGTCGATAGCCAAGTTTGAACCGGGAATTGCCACGCCGGCATGATAAAGAGTTTTTCCGGCTGTTACATCTTTTATAAGGCACCATGAGAGCTTTTCGGCCGGCACGTTAAAATGTGTGGAGAAAAACGCCAAGGTGCAGAAACTTTTTGTTTTCATATATCTTAATAATTAAAATTCCTAAAATATATATCATATTTTCGTCCATTCGTCAATAATAAAAAATTAATCCGATTATAAAATAATTATATTTATTTTAATATTTTTATGATATAATTAGACAAAATATGTAAAAACAAGAGGCCTGTTATGAATGATGAAGAAATAAAACAAATTGAAGATAACATTAATAATCCTATTGTTCGCAGCCGGATTTCAACTTTTAATGATAATACGCTTAAAGTTTTAGGTTTGATAAAAGACGGTATAAAATCAGATATGGCACAGTCTGACATAAAAAAGATTTTAAGAATGTTGGCCTCTGATGAACCGGAACTGGCCGCCGATTTGGAAAATGCCGCTTCAAAATATGAAAGAAATAAAAAGCTGGATGGACTGTCTGAAGAAACAAAAAAATCAAAACAGGTTTTGATGGGCAAGGTTGTCCGCCGCGAATTGATTGAAGGAGTTAAATTTCTTTACGCCAACCATGCTTCGCCGGATAAATTACAGTCTTTCCTGCGCGCTAAAAGTGAAGATGAAAAAAATCTTCTTATGGGAATGGTTGTCAAAGATTATCATAATACCAATTATGATGATGGCACTTTCAAAAAAATGAACAATGTCCTCAGTGCGTTTAACCGCCGCATTTCCCGCCGTGTATTGGGAAAATTTGGAGATAAAAACGGCGTAACCCTGTCGCCGGAAGAAAATCAGATGATTCGCTGCGTTATGAACGGCAGCTTTTATCTTCCCGAAGATGAAAGCGCTTATTCGCCGATCTGGCAGAAATGCCGCTTTCGCAAACCTAAAAATAATTACCTTGGAGCCAAGGATTATGATTTGCTGAATAAAAATCCGTTGTTCAGGGAGGCTTCGTCAAGCCAGAACATCCGCCTGTTAGAAAATATCATGGCCGAAGCCCTGTCTAAAAAAGGCGTTTCCGTAGAGGAGGCCGCGCAACTCAATTTTAGCGATATGGCAGAAGTGCTGCAACAAAATTCTAAGGATGGAAAAATATCTTTTGCTGCTTTGCAGCCATTGTGCAGTGAAAATCCCCGGCAGGGATTTTGCCGTAAACTTTTGAGCGATGAAGAAACCTTAAAAGCAATTAGAAAGGATTTTCTGGCGAATGGTGTTTCTCCTGAATATTTTGCATTCTGGGCAGAAAATGTCATGGTCAGCGGCAATCCCAATCCTAAAGTCGAAGAAGGCCGGTTTGAAGGAATAATTCCGAATATAACCATTCACCATAAAAAACATGTCAATTATGCCAAAACCTGCAAGGATATGCTTGATATTAACGATGCGTCCAATTTCAGTATGGTTGTGGCCTTTGGTAACAAAGACCCGCATGCGGTGGAACATCTCGGTGACAATGACAAGGTTATGTATGTCAACCAAAACAAAACATCGCGTAAAGATCCTTCTCTGCTCGCTAAAACGGCGCCGGAAGCGGACGATATCGCCGTTTCTGAAATGTTTTCCTATGTAACGGAAGAAGGGCGGGACACCCGGGCGTATATCTCGCCGACACAGACGCTGAACCGGCCTGATATTTCCGGCAACCGGGATATGGCACGGAAAAATATTCAAACAAAGCAAAAATACAAGATTTCAAGTAATTATATTGCTTCTCAAATGGGAGTTGCCCGAATTTAATTATACATACCCGGTTGTAAGTAATAAATCTTGAAAAGAAGCGTCAAACAGCATATATTGCTTTCAGGATTAATCTGTAAGAATGAATTCTGATGAAACTTGACTATACCCAAAATAAAGGGATATTGCACCTTTCCCTGAACGGAAACTGCCTGGCGTACGATGACGAAACGGTTAAAGCCGGCTTGTACGAGGCTGCCGCCCGTCCGCTTGTCAAACAGATAGTCGTTTCTGCTGAAAATATGCAAAAATGGGATTCGACTTTGGTTGTCGTTCTTTGCGAGTTGGTCAGAATTTCCCGCCGCCGTAAAATTAAGTACGATTTCAGCGCGCTTCCTGAACATCTTCAACGCCTGATTGACCTGGCCTTTTCCGTAGACCGTAAGCCGACCCATGGTGAAGAAAACAGTCTTCCTTTGTTGGAAGCCATGGGAACCTGGGGAATAAATGTCAGCCGGGGAGCGTTGAAAGGGTTGTATTTTATAAGGGAAAGCCTGCGTTCACTTGGACGGATGTTGTTGTCAAAAGCCGTTTTTCGCAAGGTCGATTTTCTGTTTGCATTGGAAGACAGCAGTTATCGCGCTGTCGGGATTGTTTCCTTGGTCAGTTTTATGGTCGGGTTGATTTTGGCCTTTGTCGGCGCCATCCAGCTTAAAAATTTTGGCGCTCAGATTTATGTTGCCAGTCTGGTTGCCATCGGCATGACCCGGATTATGGGGGCGATTATGGCCGGCGTTGTCGTTTCGGGTCGAACCGGAGCCTCTTATGCCGCGACAATCGGTACAATGCAGGTCAATGAGGAGATAGACGCGCTGAAAACGATGGGAATTCCGATTACGGATTTTCTGGTGTTGCCGCGAATGTCAAGCCTGATTATCAGTATGCCGTTTATTACGTTGCTGGCTGACGTGATGGGAATTATCGGCGGCGGAACGGTCGGCGTGCTGATGCTGGGCATATCTCCCGAAGAGTATATAAAATATACACTTGACGCTTTGAGTATGAAAAACTTTCTGGTCGGCATCTTTCATGGCTTTGTTTACGGTTTTGTAATTGCTGCCTGCGGCTGTTATTACGGTGTCAACTGCGGCAGAAACGCTGACAGCGTCGGTGTTGCCACGACCAAAGCCGTTGTGTCTTCAATCGTCTGGATGATCGTGGTGACGGGAATAATCACGGTTGCAATGGAGGCGCTGGGTATATGATAAAAGATACTGTTCAAATCCGGGCCGATAACCTGACAATTGCTTATGGCGACTTTGTATTGATGAAAAATCTCAGTTTTAACGTTAATGAACACGATATTTTCATCATCATGGGCGGCAGCGGCTGCGGCAAAAGCAGCCTGTTACGGATTTTGACCGGACTGCACGCCTCACCAACGGGAAAATTTTTGATAGACGGGATTGATTTTACGCATGCTTCGCCGGAGCGACAGGCTGAACTTATGAAACGCTGCGGCATTTTGTACCAGAGCGGCGCTTTGTTCAGTTCCATGACTTTAGGCGAAAATATAGCCCTGCCTTTACAGCAGTATACGGATTATTCTGCCGGGCTGATTAACGAGCTGGTCGAATTGAAGCTTGCTTTGGTCGGCCTGCATGGCTTTGCTGATTTTTATCCCTCGGAAATCAGCGGCGGTATGGCAAAACGTGCCGGTTTGGCGCGAGCCTTGGCGCTTGATCCTGAAATCTTGTATTGTGACGAGCCTTCCGCCGGGCTTGACCCGATAAGCTCGAAACTGCTGGACGACTTGATTTTGGATTTGAACGAAAGTCTGGGAACAACGTTTGTTATTGTAACGCATGAGCTGGCTTCAATTTTTGCCGTCGGGACGAATTCAATCTTTCTTGACGCGGAAACAAAGAGTATTCAGGCGCGTGGAAATCCGCGGGAATTGCTGCGCAACCCGCCGAATGACAAAATTTATAACTTTTTAACTCGTGGGAAGGAAAATCATGGCTAGAAAACCCAATACCCGCATGATAGGGATGTTTATGCTTCTTGGCATCATCAGCTTTATTGCCATTTTTGCATCTTTTATCGGGCAGCGTTTTTCGGGAAACAAGGATGATATGCTGTTGATGTATTTTGAAGAATCAATCAAAGGGCTGAATGTCGGTTCGCCGGTGCTGTTCAAAGGCGTTGAAATCGGCAAAGTGGCAAAGATTGAACTGATTGCCGATACCAAGGATCTCAGTTTCAGCATTCCGGTCTTTGTCCGCCTGGGCGATTATCAGAGCGTCATCGCCAGAGACGGAAACTATAAAAGCAAACGACGCCTGCTGGATGATTTGATTGACAAGGGGCTGCGTGCCCGGCTCATCAGCCAAAGCTATCTGACCGGACAGTTGGCGATAGAATTTGAGATGTTTCCGGGAACGCCGATTGAGATGAAAAACAAGGGAGAATTTGACGGTGTTCTTGAAATCCCGACAATTCTTTCGCCAATGGGAGAATTTTCAAAAGATTTGCAGAACCTACCGGTAAGACAAACATTAGATAAAATTAACGATGTTTTTGCCGAACTGGAGCGCCAGATTCCGGTCGTTATGCCACAGATAGCCAAAACCTTTGATAACGTTAACAAAGCCGTTGTCGATAATGCCAAAGTATCAACCGCCGTTTTGGTAAATCTCAGCAAAGCTGCGGACGGAATTAACAACGCTGCCAACTCTTTTGAAAATCTGGCGGATTATCTGGAACGGCATCCGGAAGCATTGCTGAGAGGTAAGGAGAAAGTAAAATGAAAAAATTATTAGCTTTATTGTTGGTTTTCTGTCTTTCCGGCTGTTTTAGCGGCAGTCCGAATGCAACATTTTACAATTTATCTCCGGCGGAAATTTCGGGAATAAAAGCCAACCCCAAACTGCGTTTCAGCGTCGGTATTGAAAAAGTTGTCATGCCTGATTATTTGAAGAAACCGCAGATTGTGACAAAAGATAAGGATAATTATGAACTGACCCAATCGGAATTTAACCGTTGGGGAGAAAGTCTGAGTGGCATGATGCAGCGGACGATTGCGCTTGATATTGCGCAGTATCTGCCAAATGCGACAGTCAAACCCAAAGGTTATATTACGGAAGAGTTTGATTATACGGTTTTGGTCGAAGTGACGGATTTCGGCGGAACTTTTGGCGACAAAGCCGTATTAAATGCCTGGTGGACCGTTTTTGACGGCAATGGCGACAGCGTTTTGCGTAAAAACACCAAACTTTCCGTGCCGTTGGGGCAGGGATATAATGCTCTTGCCGAACAACAGAGTATTCTCTTAGGCGAACTCTCCGCGGATATATATAAGTCGCTGCTAAAATTAAAATAAGCAAAAACCCGAAGATTATAGTTAAATCTCCGGGTTTTCTTTTAGTCTTCATGAACTTTTTCTTGAAAGTCCTTCAATCTTTGAGAAGAAGCTTGAGGATAGACTTCCTGTAAAAATTCAATCGGCAATGAAGCCTTATACTTTAGGATAACCTTATGTAAACGAATATTTTGCGAAAGCGTTTCATTATGTAACTCTTTCACTTCCCAATAAGCGTCCTTCCATTGAGAAAGCTCTCTTTTGTGAACGAAAACAGAGAAAAGAGAAACTAAGATAACCATAACCAAAGACAATAAAGCTAACTTTTTCATAATTATATTTTTTATAAGATGTAAACTGCCAGAGCGGTTAAACACCTTGGATTAATAATAAATATATCATGTGTCATAATATACTTTTTCGGTAATAACGTCAATATTAAAAAGCCAGCACCGGGCGAACGGTGTGAGATGTATGACTTTCATAGGGGAGGTGCTTAATGCGTTCTAGCACGCCGCCTGTATTAGCGCCGGTAGTTGCACAGAAAACCCACGCTGCGCTGGTATAGCTCTCAGACGACGACCAGATATGTTCATTATGGTTTGTGAGTTGTGTTCCGCCAAGTTTGGATATGGTATTATTAACGGCATTCAAATTAGTGTACATACTATTCAGCATGCCCGGTGCCGGCAAACACCACTTACCCTTTGTTGCAGGAGCTGCGCTTGGTGCATAGTTTACAGCTGCCCATGCGGCCGGATATTTACTGCTGTTGCCTTGTTGTATGATTTTTTGCGTATTTGCACAAGCATCAAAATTCTTAATCGCAACAGTCCAATTTGTTGTTGCTCCGATACCCGTCGTAGTGCTGCTTGATGACCACATAATATTCTTTTGAATCGGGCTTGCCGTCATCACATAACCACAATTATCTCCACCGATATAGATAACAACACCAATCGGCGTCTTGCCGCTTTCTTTGTTCGTCGTACATGTCCCGTCATTATTAAGAATCTGGCCGATTCTGCAGTTCTTGGCATAACCGGTGCACTGGCCGAGAACAGCGCCTTTAGTCTGACACTTACCATCTTTCCATTCGTAACCGGAAGTACAAGTACAGAATTTATATTTATCGTCGCACTTATCCGTTCCCGGTTGTTCGTTGGTTCCTGTACAAGTATATTGATAAGAAGCATCACATTTTTTCTGCGGACAATACCATCCGTCACCAAACGGACACTTCAGGCAGCCGCCTTTGTTGGCGTTTTCTTTATAGCCAAGCTCGGCACAACTTTGAGCCGGCACACATTGCGCATATAATAAATTTGGGATTAAAGACAGACTTGTGCCAATGAGTAAAAATTTAAGATTAATATTCATGTTTATTCTCCTATATTTTTGTTATTATAACAGGAACTAAACTAGTAATCAAATATTAATTTCATGAAGAGTAGAAAAAAATGACAAACAGGTAATAGCCTTCAAAGTAAAAACAGCCGGAAGCAAAGAGATAGAAGTAAAATTTTTGCACCTTGACAAGGTACTATCTATATGATATTTTAAACATATAAACAGTTAAACAATTATTTGAATGAAAGGTGCGGAAATGAGAAAAACCTATATGCTGGAAGATTTGGATTGTGCGAACTGTGCAGCAAAGCTTGAACGGGCAATCAGAGAAATAGAAGGAGTTGTCTTTGCCAGCGTTTCTTTTATGACCCAAAAACTGACTTTGGAAACGGAAGGCGTGGAACATGATACGGTTTTGGATAAAGTTGAACAGACGATTCTGAAGGTTGAGCCGGAAGTAACACTGGTACGTTAGGGAGAATTAGCGTGAAAAAACAGAAGAAACAGCTATTCAAAATCATTGTGGCGGCAATCATTTTTTGTGGTGCTTTTTTTGCGCCGAATATTTGGTATCTGCCGGATGTCATGTTTCTTCTGAGTTATCTTGTCGTTGGTCTTGATGTGATTAAGAAAGCCCTGCGCAATATCGTCAACGGCCAGGTATTTGATGAAAATTTTTTAATGACTTTGGCGACTTTCGGTGCGGTGGCGCTGGGAGAATATTCCGAAGCTGTCGGCGTCATGCTGTTTTATCAGATTGGGGAACTGTTTCAGTCTTATGCCGTCAACAAATCGCGCCGTTCTGTGGCTGCTTTGATGGATATCCGCCCTGATTATGCCAATCTGAAAACGAAAGACGGCTTAAAAACCGTCAGCCCGGACGAGGTGTTGCCCGGTGATGTTATTGTCATCCGTCCGGGAGAGCGTGTTCCGTTGGACGGAGAGATTGTCAAAGGAGATTCTCTGGTAGATACATCAGCCATAACCGGAGAATCCGTTCCGCGCGAGCTTGGCGTTGGTTCGCCGATAGTAAGCGGTTGCGTTAATATTAACGGCCTGTTGGAAGTCCGAGTCAAAAGCGTTTATGCGGAATCAACCGTTTCCAAAATTTTGGACTTGGTTGAAAATTCAACGGTAAAAAAGGCAAAAGTAGAACAGTTTATAACTAAATTTGCCCGTTATTACACACCGGCTGTTGTCCTTCTGGCTGTCGCGCTGGCTGTTTTGCCGCCCTTGCTGATAACCGGAGAAAGCTTTGCGGATTGGGTTTACCGTGCTTTGACGTTTTTGGTTATTTCCTGCCCCTGCGCTTTGGTTATTTCCGTTCCTTTAAGCTTTTTCGGCGGTATCGGCGCAGCGTCGCGGCAGGGGATTTTGGTTAAAGGCGGCAATTATCTGCAAGCGTTGTCTGAGGCGGAAATTGTTGTTTTTGATAAAACCGGAACCCTGACGAAAGGAAGTTTTTCCGTTGTTGATGTCAATCCTGAAAAAATCAGCGCGGCGGAATTGTTGAAATATGCGGCTTATGCCGGTGTTCATTCAGGTCATCCGGTATCTCAGTCAATTCGCACGGCTTATAAGGGAGAAATCGATATATCCCAGGTTAATGCTTTTGAGGAAATTCCGGCACATGGTGTCAGCGCGGTTGTTGACGGGCGGCAGATATATGTCGGCAGCAGCCGTTTATTGAAAAAATATCAAATCAATTATCCTGAGGTAAATACCGTTGGTTCTGTAATTTATGTTGCTGTGGACGGTAAATTTGCCGGTTGGATACGTATTGCCGATGAAATCAAGTCGGATTCCAAAGCTGCTGTTGCCGATTTGAAAACCATGGGGGTCCGCCGGACGGTTATGTTAACCGGAGATACGCGCCGCGTCGGAGAAGCAGTTGCGGCGGAACTGGGCTTAGATGAAGTCTGTACGGAATTGCTTCCGGCAGGAAAAGTAGAGAAAGTTGAAGAATTGCTGCGCGGAAAGTCTGCTTCCGGAAAACTGATTTTTGTCGGCGATGGTTTGAATGATGCGCCGGTTCTGGCAAGAGCCGATATCGGGATTGCCATGGGCGGCATCGGCTCAGATGCAGCGGTAGAAGCAGCCGATATCGTAATTATGACGGATGAACCGTCAAAAATCGCTGCGGCAATGCGGATTTCCAAAAAAACACTGACAATAGTCAAACAGAATATTGTTTTTGCGCTGGCCGTAAAATTTGCCGTTCTCGGTATGGGTGCCGTCGGAATGGCGACAATGTGGGAAGCCGTTTTTGCCGATGTTGGCGTTTCGATAATCGCTATCTTGAATGCAATTAGAACGCTATATATTCGCCGTTAAGCATTCCATCTCAAAAACGTCGTCAATCATTTTATGAATTAGCCGGGCTGTTTGGGTCTCGGCTAATTTGTAATAGATTTCCTTGCCGGCCCGGCGGTTAACGATTAGTCCGGCCTGTCTCAGATTCCGCAGATGATGGGAAACGGCAGACGAACTCATGTCGATAGACAGGGAAATATTATTGACGCATTCTTCGCTGTGTGCCAGAAGCCAGAGAATACGCAGCCGGGTAGGGTCGCACAACTGCTGAAAAATCTCGGAAGCCTTATAAAAATCTTCTTCGCTCGGCATAGCCTGCAAAATCTTTTCCATATTTTGGTCATGATTATGAAGTTCTTTATGAAGACAGATTTTAATATTTTCAGTCATCTCTGCTTACCTGTTTGGAGTAAAGTTTAATTGTCTTAAAATATAAAATTTTTCAATCATTGTCAATGTAATGGTAAAAATGCGCTGTTTTAACAAATTATTTTTATATAAAATTTTCTCTTTTCAAAATAAAAAGATTGCAACGGCAAGCTCTCCGTGCTATCCTTTATTCTAAGCGGCAGAGTTTGCCGCCGAGGGCGTCGAAACCCTTTGTCATTGTAGTCGTCAAGCATAATTGCGACTTAAAATAAGGATATGCTGATATCTGCCTGAATATGTGCTAGGGGCGGATGTCAGCGTTATAAGGCTTTGCACGAAAGCGCTGAGCCGATTGCAATGACTCGGTTTCGAACATCCGTCCTCCTTTTAGGAGGATTTTTTGTTTTAACTTTCGAAACAAGGATGTTCAACATGAGTATTAACTTTAAATTTTTACTTTTAGGGACAAGCCTGTCCTTAACTCCGACTTTAGTCCAAGCCCAGTGTGCGGTAACCGATTGTCAGCAACTGGGCTATACGTCATTAAAATCTTGTGACGGCGGCTTAAAATGTCCGTTCGGCGAATATTGGGCTTGCCCTAAAGTTGAAGAAAAAGCGATTCTCGGTCAATGCACCGGCTATGCCAAAAATTGCAAAGTCGGTGATATTTTAAACAGTGACGGTACTTGCACAATAAATAAAGAAAGTGGCAAAGAACCGATAGGCGTCGTCGTAGCCATAAAAGACAATTGCGGTTATGCCATGACAGCAAGCCCGATACAGAAAGGTATTCTATGGTCATCAAACAACACAATAACGGGTATTGGTACGACAATAGATTGGACAGTTGCTATTAAGGATTTTGATGCTTGTGCAAACACACAAAAGATTATACAATTAGGCAACAGTAGCCAGTATCCGGCAGCTTGGGCGGCGGTAAATTATACGCCAAACACAGTGCCAACAACAAAGGGGAAGTGGTGCTTGCCGGCACCGGGCATGCTGAATAGTCTGTACACTAATTTGAATGCCGTTAATAATACAATTTCTAAGCTTGGTGGCGCACAACTTACAAATGATAACGAACACATCTGGTCATCATCAGAATGGGATAAACAGAATGCGTGGTATTTTCGAACATTGGGTAATGCCAATTCTGGAGGTATATGGGGTGGAAGTAAAGCTAACGGTATGACCATTCGTCCGGTTTTGGCTTTTTAATTCAAACATTATGCCGGCCAGTAATTGAATTTTTATCAAAATATGAAAAAACCGCCCTCGGAGAGAGGGCGGTTTGTGTAAACCCCAATGGAGTGTGATTGGTCAGGGGTTATTGTGTGTTTCCACCATTCAGGAACTGCATTAAGGACTTCACATCGCTGAAATCTTTGGCTTTCGTATCGCCTGATGTCGGAATCGACTTATTGACTTCCTGATTGTGTTTAACCAGTTCATCCTTAGTCTGGTTGTTGGCATCGCTTACGGACTTGTCGGTAGACTTATTTTCGTCATAGAAAGTTTTGTCTTCCATTTCCGTAGTGCCTCCTTTGGCAAAGTCGTTCAGCATTTCGGTTGTGTCGCTGTAGTCTTTGACGCCGTTAGCCAGAACTCTTTCTGTCGGAGCCGGAGTAGAACGGGTTTCAGCTGCAGGAGCAGGAGGAGTCGGTGTATCCTGGCCGGGCAAATCAGGAGCTTGTTCCCGTTCAACAAATTCAGGTGCATTCTCCCGTTCAATAAACTCAGGAGCAGCTTCTCTCTCAACAAATTCCGGAGCAGGCTCGACGGCAACGGAAACATGATCCGGTTTCGGTGTTGTCGGAAGCGGATCTGGTTCCGGAGCCGGATGAGAAACAACCGGGGTTGGTGCTGGAGTAACCGGTATCGGCTGAGGCTCGGGTTTAAGCGGAGTCGGTTCAGGCTTGACCGGAACATTCTGATCGCAGTCACAAGGTTCGCAACAGTTGTCAATATATACCTGATCATGAGAACTGTAATCGTAATAATTGTTCTCAGTTGTGTAGTAATTGTTAACAATGTTGTTAACTACGCTCGGCGTCTGTGTGTCACCGGCAGCACCGTCAACACCTGTGCCGTGCGGAACCAAATCATAATGGTTGCGGGCTTCGGCAGCAAGGGCGAACAGGGCGATTGCGCCGGCAGCCTTAGCTGCAGCTTTGGCAACGTCATTTGCCGTGCCGTTTTTATAAGCGTCGTGAATATCAAGAACCTGCTTTGTTCCGACTGCCGTAGCACCGGCAACAATCTTACCCGTTGACGCAAATTTAGTGAAAGAATCAGCCATGGTTGCGCCGGCAGAAGTTGCAACGTTATGCGCGGCAACCGCTGCGCCGATACCGGCAGTAAAGATTGACGATACAGTGTATAAACCTGCCATAGCCGCGTCACCCTTATGAGCCTTGGCATATTGGCTCAGCGAAATGTTGCTGTTTTCAGTCTCTTTTTTATAAGCGTTAAAGAACGGCATTGCATGCTTGTTAAAGGTATAGTAAGCATAAATGCCCATTCCAACCGGACCGGTAGCACCGGCAAGGGTAGCCAGTCCCAAATCTGTTACAATGCCGCTGACGCCTCTGACAACAGCCTTAGCCTTGACATATTTCTGACCGAGTTTCTTTGTCAGTTTGCTGTCAATCTTGCTCAAACGGTTGTTAATCGCGGCAACCGCCGGAATTTTACCGAATTGTTTTTCAATCTTATCAGTAACATTGGCAATTTTCTGGTTGGCAACGCTGAGAGCGCCGATGACATTGTCAATCTTGACCTCAATCTTGTTCTTTTTGCCGCCAGCCGTAAATTGATTGACCATTTCGCCAAATTCTTTGCGCATGGTTTTGGTGTCGCCGGATTTGGTTAATTCGGCAACGCGGTCGGCATTGATGATGGAAAATACCATCATGTCAATATTATTGCGGAACTGTTTGTTAAACTGTTCTTTGGTGATTTTGTCCTTGGAAGCCAGAAGTTCGGCCATTGTCTGAACTTTTGCCGTTTCGACGATTTCTTCGCGGACGTCTACAGAGTTGTTGTTTTCGTCTTTAACGTCCAACATATCCAGAGCATCGCGGCTGGAAGCGAATTCGTCCTCTTTTTCATCCAGTGGGTTGATGCTGTCGGCAAACAGAGCCATATGGGAATAATTGCGATTAAGCAAAGCCGCATTGGCATCTTCCGTCAAAACGTTTAACTCATAGTCTTCCTGTCCCGGAATAACGGGTTTGACGATATCTTCTTCTTTATTGTTATCAGTAGGAACAGTTGTATTTGGCGTTTCCTGAGCTGGTTTTTCTGCAGCCGGAATTTCTGCTTTAACCTGAGTTTCTTCCATTACGGAAGCTTCTTCTTTAGTCGGCATTTTGTCTTCTTCAACAGTTTTTTCTTCTGCTTTTTTGGCAGATTCCATCTGTTTTTTGCTCGGAGCTAAAGTTGTGTTTTCTTTGCCTTCTTCAATCAAAAGGCGTTTGTCTTCCGGTGTCAGGTCTTCCCATTTAATCCGGCCTTTGTAAACTTGCGAACTGTAATTTTCCAAAAAGTTGCGCTGAGCCTGAGTCATATATCCGAAATCAGCCAGTTTGGTATCAATGTTGTTCATCATATTTTTATATTCATCGGAAGATTTGTTTTCTTCCGGCGTAACGGTTTCAGCCACGTCTGCTGCAGCCAAAATTTCATCAAGACTCATACCAAACAGGGAATCCTGAATATTATTCAGTTTTTTGCGGGCCATAACCGTCAATCTTGTAAATTCTGCATAATCAGTTCCGCGCAGGGCTTCATGCGCTTCTTTGATTTGGGTAAAGCTTAAATCATCTCCCGAGATGACTAATCTTACTGCTTCTTTAACGTCCATTATCAATCACTCCATTGTGTTTTTTACTCAACTGCAAGCAATATATCACAAATTTTAGTTTATTGCAATACTAAAATTGTCAAATTTGTCAATTTTTATTATTTTTTTATAATGATGAAAAAGCCGGGATAATTTCACCCGGCTTAATGAGGTTTTCGTCCTATCTTCCTTGATTCCTCAGGGAAATATTGGTTAACAAAGCTTTGGAAAAGCTTTTGTCGCTGTACATATCACCGACTCCGGCTACTCTGTCGTTGACAACTTCGTCAACTTTTGCCGCGTTATAGTCGCCTTTTTTCAGAACTTTAAGCTCGGCTTGCATGGCCTCAATCTGCTCTTTCGGCATGCCGTCTTGTTCCATACGGTCAATCTGTGCGGAAAGTTCTTTCTGTGAAAGTTTAACCATTGAGTCTGTATATTTTCTCAAAGCCTTATCAGAAGCCCTGGCTGTTTTTTCGTAGTCAGGATCATTAGGATCCATTCTCTGCAGTTCAAGCTGTTTTTCATGATAAGCGTTGTAAGCGCTGTTGGCTTTTGCTTTGGCGATGGAAATCTTGCGGTCGTCATCGCCGTCCAGAGTGCGGGCAATTTCGCCTTCTCTCTGTTCTGTTGCGTTATAAACCTGGCGGGCATAATCGGTAGCCGCTTTTTCATCACCTTTTTCCATAAATTCAGTAAACTTATCCAAATCGTTGTGAGCCATTTTTTCAGCCAGGGCAGGGTCGTCACAACCAATAGAGCGACGTTTTAAGAATTCTTCATACAAAGCCTTGTCGCTTTCCTGAATAACGTCTAAGTCAACACCGCCATCTCCTCTTTCTTTAAATTCAGGAGAGGATACTTTCGGCGTATTATCTTTTGAATCTTGTTCTTTCAATTCAGGAGATGTTTCTTCCGCTTCGGTCTTGGGGTGCTCGGGAGCAGGATCCGGTGCCGGTGTCGGCTGTTCTGGTGCCGGGTGTGCCGGTTCAGGTGTCGGTTCCGGAGACGGTGTAACATCTTCCGGGGCATGCGGCGGCGTAACCGGCGCAGCGCCCGTAACGCCGTCAACGGAATTATCGGGAGCCGGAGCGTGTTCGCCTAAAACATGAGCGGCTTCGGCAGCGGCCAACCCCATGGAGGCGCCGAGCAGGCCGCCCCAGAAAGCTTCTTTCGCCTTTTTCTTATCGCCATGAGCCAGATTGACCATGGCGGCAGCTGTACCGGAGGTAAATGCCAGGCCGGCGCGCAATGCCGTTTTAGGATTGGTAACGGCTTTTTTGAATCCGTCCCATAATGTTGCACTGTCTATATTTTTAACTTTTTCCGTAATATCCGCAGCGGAGATTGCCGAAGCATTGCCGTGAATATTTGTGGCCATTTGCGTAACGCCGTCAATGATATTACCGCCGTTGTGGATGGTGTGGTCCACAGCCTGTCCGACCAGACCGGCGGAGCTGATGCCGTGTGCCATAACATCGGCGCCGGCAAAGGCCGTAGAAATCATTGCGCCGGCAACTGCCGTACCCAAAGCAATTGCTTCGGTTTTGTTTTTCTTCAGATAGGTAAAGAATCCCATATTGTTGGCTTTAGCCTTTTTGTCAACGACCCTGAGGACTTTATTGGCCTTGTAAGCCGCCAATACAGCCAGGCCGACGCCGCCGGTTGTCATGCTGACAGCCGTACTCAGGGCGAAGTTTTTGGCGAAGCCCCACATTTTCGGATGAGATTTCATCAAACGCTGGTCAAAGTCTTTAACCTTTTGCCACATTTTCATAAACCCGGTTTTCTGAGCCAGTCGTTTGTTCAAGTTTTTCAGATTGTTTGACCGGTCATGCAGAACGGCGCCAAGGTTGGCGGCTTTGGCTTTAAAAGGCGCCGGTTTTACCGGAGCTTTGTCTGAAGCTTTTTGTGACTCTGTCAGAGCCAGTTCTTTTAAGCTTTCTGCACCTTTAACCAGAATTTCCTTGTCCTGTTCAGATAATTCGTTCCAGGTTGTTTCCTGATTAAATTCCTGGTTATTGCGGGCATAAATTTTGCCGAGATATTCTTTTTGTTTGTCAGTCAGCTGGACGGGATCTTCCGCCATATAATCAGTCTGCTGCTGTAGGCGGGCATCCAAAGACTTTTTATAATCGGCGCTTTTCTGTTCAAATTCAGCCAGAAGTTTGGCTCTTTCTTCCGCCGGCAGGTTCTCGTCTTTTAATTTATCGATTAATGCGGCGTTTTCCAACAGAAAAGACTGTCCCATTTCCGTAGAAATAATGCTGGTAATGCCTTCCTGCATTTTGCCGAGAACGGCTTTAGCCAGAGCTTCCTGTTTTTCTTCTGCTGAAAGCTTGGCAAATTCCGGATCTTTCATCAGTTCTGTCTGAGCCTCGTGGACCGCCAGGTCTGTCATGTCGCGCTTCAGATAAACATTGCTGACAAAATCAACATTCTTATCGGAATTGTCGATTTGCATTTCATCATAGAATTCTTCAACCTTGGCAAATCTCTTGTCAAGCAGCTCGCCGTTTTCATCTCTCGCCAGCGGATCGTAGCTTTGCAGAATTTCTTCAAGCGTATTGAAGTTTTCTTCAACCGTTTCTCGGGAAGCGGAGGTTATTTCCGTAATTTTGTTTTCTTCATCATACTGTTTGTAAAAACCATTGATTTTGTCATGAAGGATTTTGTTACGTGGAGCCTGATCCTGATTTTCTTTCGATTCGTCGTTTATGCGCAGCCAGGCGTCAAGTTCTGCGGCATTTTCGGCATCAATAACAAAGTCTTCGGCAGAGGCTTCCTCTGTCTTTGCTTCTGAAAAACCGCGCAAACGGTTCAGAGCGTTGGCTTCCGGAGAATTGTCCGCTGCCTCGGCGCCTTCCAGAACGGCATACATTTCTTCTATCTGGTCGAAAGTCAGGCTGTTTAAATCGCCGTTCGCCAGACGAACAGCCTGCTCAACAGTCATAATTTCCTGAGGCTGCCCATTTGACGGAGTATTGGCTTCCTGTTCTGATCCGGCCTGGTTAGTGTTGGCATCATTATTAGGCTGATTATTATTTTCTCCGTCATTGCCGTTATTGGTTGCGGGTTGAACGTTATCTTCTGTTCCTGTTTGTTCTTTTGCGGCTTCTTCTTTGTTTCCGTGTGTCACACTGTAAGACAAATCCAAGTCACTGGTGTCATGTGTCTGCTGATAAATTCCATGCAGGCGGGTAATGTCTTCTGCACTCAGGTCTGGATGAGCTTCAACCCAATCTCTGAAATCGCTTTGCTGTGTTTCGCCTTTGCGTCGCATTTCCGAATAGGCCAGTTCTATATCCTGAATTTCTCCTGTCTCTTTGTAAGCACTTTCCAAACGGCTCAACTGTTCGGGCGTTAAATCGTCATGAACATTCGCCCATGCTTTGAACTCTTCTTGCATCAAATCATTAAGCATATCACCGTGAGTTTGTCTTTGATCATTATCAGCCATTTTTCTAACTCCTCGACAGAATGTGTATATATATAAGCATATATTAGCGCAAGTTTAGATAAAATTCAATATATTTTGTCAAAAATCCGCTATTTTTCACATTTCTGTAATAATTAATTTAAATTTTTCTATACCTTAGCATGAAATGGTTAAATTTTACTATACACATACGCAAAGCTACATGGCAAAATAAAAGCGGCATATTTCTATGCCGCCGTTTCTGCCAAATAAAAAATTTAGTCTGAAATTTGTGTCGTTGTGTCTATAACCATATTTCCGTTGGTCGTCATGGCCGGAGCTGGAACCGGAACGACTTCCTGCACGTCAATGTCAGTTTCCGTTTCCATTTGCGGAGTAAGAGCGTCTTCTGCCGGTTCTACTTCAACACCGGGATTATCCTGCAACGGTTTCATGTCAGAGTTGTTATAGCCGCCGATATTGCTGGGAACCATACGCTGTTGTTCCGTAATCGTTACGTCTGCATCTGCCGGTGCTTCTACCTGAACCATATTCTGTGCCTGCGCCTCAATGGTTAATGCCAGACAGGAAATTCCCAGCATCATTAAAAATTTTTTCATATTATATCCTTCCGGTTAAAATAAACTTCCTCTTTAGATATAATCATGATGTGGTGCTCTTTCAACGGTAAAGATTATTAAAAAAAGGTTCTGAAAGCTTCAGAACCCTGATAATTTTATTTGTCTGCACCGGCATCCGGCGGTAATATTTCAATATTTTCATCCCTGCTTGACATGAAAACAGCTTGAAGCGCTGCCATAATAACCAGTCCGGTAAAGAAAGAAATTGTAACGCCGGCAAACTTCAAAATAAAGGAGCCAATCTGATAAATGATAAGAACAACCGCCGATAATCTCATGCGCTGTTCAAAAACAAGAGGCTTTTTGACAATGGCTGAAACGATATGGGAAACAAAGCTGAGCAGCATTGTATAAAGAAGCAGCCAAAACAAGACAACGAAAAATGTGATGACAAAAACGTAAGCTGAAGCATAAGCATTGTAGTTTTTGATATCGTCCGTGTAATCTCTTTTTTCAATGGTAAGCGCTTCGGGATAGTCATAAATTTCGGTCTTACGGTCAGACTTGACGTAAATTTTGCTGCGGCTGAGATAAACACCGGTACCAAGACTGGCGGTATTAATGGAATCTGTGCGCGTATCAATAATCAGTGGCAGTTGCATATTGTCGTCGAAGACAAATGCATCCCGGATAAGTTGCTTCTCGGGACTGACAATAACGCCGTTTTCTATTTTTATCTCGCCGATTCTTGTCGGGACAACACCTATCTTTTCCGCAGCAACATTATAAATGATGCTGAAGAAAATTGTAATGACAATCGTCAGTATCAGAGATAGAATTGCCAGATATTTTGCGGCAATGCCTTTTCCGTTCAGGATGTAGTTTCTAATTTTGTTCATATCTTTTTCCCAAAAGTTTGGTTAACAAATTTGCATATAATTAAAGGACAACACACTCAGGGTGAGGAACATCTTCCTTGACGTGTGCCCGAATACGGGTAATACGCATCTTTCTGGCGTCTTTAATTTCATATTCGCAGTATTCGTCTTCAACCTTGTCGCCGACTTTCGGTTCTCGTCCGAGAAGTCCGAAGACATAGCCGCCGATAGTGCTTTCTTCATGCTCGCACAGCGGCAGCCCCATACATTCAAATGCATCTTCAATCAGGATAACGCCATCAAATTCACAGGTGTTGTCATCAATTTTTTTCATCGGCTCTTCCGTAACGGCGTCGTGTTCGTCTTTGATATCGCCGACCAGTTCTTCCAAAATGTCTTCCATTGAAAGCATGCCGGCCGTTCCGCCATATTCGTCAACGACAATCGCGACATGAATATGTCTGCCCATCATCAGATGCAGAACTTCGGAAATTGATTTATTTTCGGGGACGAACAAAATCTGGCGTTTGATTTTACTTAAAAGTTCTTTGCCCGGCTTTTCAATCGTATTTTCCAACAAATCGCGAATGTGAATCATGCCGATAATGTTGTCTTTGTCCCGATCGCAAAGCGGATATCTAGTGTGTTTGGTACCGCGGACAAAATTCATGACCTGTTCATAACTGTCATTGAGATACAGACATTTCATGTCCTGTCTTGGAATCATGATTTCGTGAGCGAAAATTTCCGAAAAATCGATAGCGTTTTGAATAATTTCGCTTTCCGTATCGTCAATAACGCCGCCTTGCTTGGAAGCGTTGACGATAAGTTTGATTTCTTCTTCAGAGTGAGCCAAATCATTTTCTGATGATGGCGTAACACCCATTAATTTCAAAAAGAAAATAGTCAAATGGTCAAACACCCAGATGAATGGGTAGAAAGTACGTTTAAACAAATACAGGGGATAAGCAATAATCAAAACGAAAGATTCTGTTTTCTGAATAGCCAGAGATTTCGGAATAAGCTCGCCTAAAACAACGTGCATCAAAGTAATAAAGCTGAAAGCCACGCCAAAACTGATAGAATGCAGCAAAACCGGGTTATCGGCAAAAAAGTCGCCGAGCATCGCTTCCAGTAGTTTGGAAACGGCAGGCTCGCCAATCCAGCCCAAACCAAGGGAGGCGAGGGTGATACCCAGTTGAATGGCGCTGAGATAAGTGTCCATTTTATGGTGGATTTTCAGGGCAATCTGCGCTCTTTTATTACCGGAGTGGGCCAGCTCTTCAAGCTTGGTTCTCCGCATTTTGACAATTGAAAATTCTGAAACGACGAAAAAAGCGTTAGCCAATACCAAAAGTAACACTAACAACAGGTTAACAACGTACACAAATGTGGGACTCATAGTCGAAAAATATACCTTATAAAATTAAATAATTGTCACTTATAACATAGTTTATTTTAAAATTCATTAACTTATTAAAAAAATTTAGAAATTTATTTATTGCATGGAAGAAAGAATGAGCTAAAATAAACAAAACAACTTTTTAAAACGAGGAATATCATGAACATATATGTTTGTTCTCCAGCCTTTTCAGCGGATGCTCTGAAGCTTTTTGACAGCAGACACCATGTTGACGTCCGTACCGCACCGGAGCTTCCGGATGAACGGGAGCTTTGCGAATTGATAAAAAAGTACGATATCTTGGTTGTTACTCTGAAAATGAAAGTTTCCAAAGCCGTTTATGAGGCAGCGGCCGGACAGAAAAAGGTTATTGCTACCTTGTCTTTGGGAACGGATCATATTGCCAAAGAGTTTTTTGATGATCCGAACATGACGGTTATTCGCGGAGAACGGGCCAATGCCGTTTCCACGGCGGAGCATACCATGGCGCTGGTTTTTGCTTTGGCTAAAATGCTGGTTCCGTCAATGAAGGCCATGGCCGCAGATGACCGGCGGATTTTTCATCCCATGGAACTGTGCGGTAAAACGCTGGGGGTTATCGGCGCCGGAAAAATCGGTTCTATTGTTATGGATATGGCGGAGAAGTTTGGTATGAAAGTTGTCTGCAATACGGCGCATCCCGAAAAACACGCCGATTTGGGCGTAAAGTTTGTTTCATTGCCTGAACTGCTGGCTTCCAGTGATGTTGTCAGCGTGCATACGCCTTTGACCGAAACAACGCGCGGACTGTTAAATGCCGAAAATCTGGCTTTGCTGAAACCCGGCGCTATTTTGGTAAATGCTTCCCGCATGGGCGTTACTGATAAGCAGGCTTTGATAGATTTGGTTAAGCAGAATAAAATTGCCGGGCTGGGACTGGATATTGACTATGTTGAACGGGATATTGTCGATGCGTTAAAAGAATATGACAACGTTATCATGACGCCGCATATTGCCTGTATGACGACAGAAGCGTTGAACAATATGGACATTGAAGTAACGCAATTTTTGCTTAAAGCGATAAATTAAATGAGAAGAAACGCCGGTTAATCCCGGCGTTTCTTGTTAAAGAACGTTCATTTGCCGCAGCAGATAAAATAAAATGCCGAATAAAATAACGACAATAATGATTCTCCAGGCAAATTTGATGAAGAAATTGGCAATTAGAATTGTTGCCGCAAATAGCAAGACATACTTCCAATTGCTCAAAATTGTGCCAAAATCAATACCAAAGTACATGCAAACGCCGAAAGTCAAGGCAATGACTACAACGAGCGTAATCAGCAAACTTTTCAGATATTCTTTGATTCCCTCTCCGCTAACACTCATATTTTTTCTCCTTTTATAATTTTTTCCTTATTACATCATGAAAAGATTAACAAAAACTTGTCATGCTTTTTCCTGAAATTTTTCAGGAAGCTGATCCATTTGGACGTGGACAATCCGCTGCGGAAACGGAATGTTAATGTTCTTTTCACGGAATCGTTTAACGATATTTTCGCGAATATTGTTGGTAATCACCCGTTTATTATAAACATTAGACGTAAAACCGCTCACTTGGAAATCAAGGCTGTTGTCGGATAAATTACTGAAAGAAACAAACGGAGCCGGATTTTTCAAGATGTTGTCGTTATTTTGCATAATATCAACCAGCGTCTGTTGAACCAAGTCAATATCGCTGTCATAATCAACGCCGACCGTAATATCAATTCTACCCATGCGGTTTTTGTAAGTCATATTAACCAGACTGCCGGAAAGAATGTCCGAGTTCGGAATAATAATGTTTGATTTGCCGAATGTTTCCAGTTCCGTTGCCCGCATGTTAATCTGTTTGACAATACCCTCCTGCCCGTTGACAATAACCCAGTCGCCGATTTTTATCGGACGTTCAAACAAGATAATGATACCGGAAACAAAATTGCTGACAATGTTCTGCAAGCCGAGGCCGACACCGAAGGATAAAGCGCCGGCCATAATGGCAATACTGCCGAAGCTGCCGCCCATAACGGCGATTGAGATAATCAGAGAAATAATAAAACCGAGAAAGCCAATGCCGGCAACCAGTGAGTTTCTGATGCTTTCGTCCATATCTATTTTGCTGAGCTTTCCGTTTGTCAGGCTGTTTTTAAGGAGGCGGAACAAAGACAGTGAAATAAAAAAGACCGCAATACCAAGCAACAGGGAAATAATGGAAATACGGATGCCGCCGACATTAAAGCCCATTAAAAAGTTTTTGACGTTGCGCAGTAAAATGTCAACAGAAACACCCCACACCGCCAAAATTGTCAAAAAGGCGGTAATGCCGAGCAGCGGTGTCAGAAAAAGACCAAACCAAAATTCTGTTTTGACCAGATTTCTGCGGTTTATTCTGAAAATTCTTACCCAGAATCTAAGCAGCAATATCTGATGAAACAAAACCCGGACAAGCTTTTCTACCATATAAAACCCGCCGAGAATCAAAACGGAAATGATAAAGCGGTTGATGATAAACTCGGACAACTTGATATAACCGAAAAGCGACAAGGCAAAAGCTGCCGTCATTAAAAAGGTAATGAACAGGCTGATTTTGGATGAAGTGCTGAGTTCGGCAATGTCATCCTCGTCATCTCGGTTGTTGTCAATGTCTGCAGCCGATTCGTTTTCGTCATAAAGAAACTTTTTGCAGACCAGTATCACGCAGAAAGCTTTGATGCCGTTGGCAAGGATTTTTAAGGAATATACGATTGCCGTATTATAATCGATGCGTGCGGCAAAATCCTGAAAAAACGTAATCAAATAGATGAACGTAATTGAAAATAACAAGGCATGGCAGACCGAACGTGCTTTATCGTCATTAATGTTAAATAAGCGCCATTTGCTGTTGTTGGGGGTAAAAATACTTTTGACAACAGCGAAGGTCAGGAAAAAGTATAACAGATAAAGCGCTGCCGTATTCAATAAAACGCCGAAGGCTCCGTTGTTAATCAGGGGCGTATTTTTCAGCCAGATTAAAAAAGCGCTGATAATGGCGGCGGGAATAACGCCGCGCGCAAAGAGCATCCAAATGCCGGCGCGTAATTTTTGGCTGTAGTCGGGATTGTCAATGTGCTGTTTGTAGCCAAACCATTTTTTGATATATAGGCTTAAAGCGCCGGCGGCCAGCAATGCCGCAATCATAGCTCCGCACACCGTCAGCAAATTATCCTTAACGGTCTTCTTATTCTGGACGGAAAGTTCTTTGTACCAATCAGCCGGAGATTTGGCTATATCGTAAAGGAAAATTGTAAAACTGACCAGAGAATCCCAAAATTCTCCGGGATGAAGGAGAGAACTCTGCTTGTGCAAAATATTATTAAGCAGGGTGTCGTTCCTGATTTTTAAAATCAGGTTGTTTATGTCGTCAATGCGTGCCAGGGCAAGATCCGCTTTGGCAATCCGGGACTTGACCTTGTCTTCCTGTGAACTGAATTCCTTGCGTTTTTGCGCAATGTCCCGCGGCTCTTTCTGGCCGTTTTCCGGTTCGGGGCCAAGGGCCGTTAATTTTTTTCTGACATTTTCAAGCGAAGCCGCGTCTTCGTTTTTAGACTGCATAACATTGTCTTGCGTACTGTTAAGGTCTTTGAGATATGCGCTTGTATCCTTGGTTGTAATCTTCCCTGAATTCAGGCCTTTTTCAATTTTATCCAGTTCGTTGTAGATGTCAAAATAGTCAAGCTCGGCCGCCTGAACGGAAACTGTGGCAAGGTTAATAAAAAAACACGCCAAAACGGCATATAATCTGAACATATATTTTTCTCCCGATAATTAAAATACATATAAATCTGTTTATAATAAAATCAAGGTCGAAAAAACATTCATTGTTTTTAATAATTTCTTTAAAGTTGCCAAATTAGTATCAATTAAACTTTAAGATTTTTTTAGTGCTGCTTATTAGGGATTAATTTTTTTATTTTCAGACATATATCTAAGAAAATTGAAAACCTAAAAAAGGAAAATGATATGAAAAAAATAGCCTTGCTGCTTTCATTAAGTGTTTTGCCCGATGCCGCGCAGGCGGTTACAACGGTCGTTGAGGCCGGGAAAGTTGTCGATGGCGGAGAAGTAAACATCGTAGAAACACAACAGGTCTATGGAACAGCCGATAATTTTAACGTTTATGGTAACCAGCAGATTATGAATGGCGGCGTTACCCATAACAGTGATATTTTCCCGGCAGGCCACCAAAATATTGAAAAGGGCGGAACTAGTTATAATACCTCGGTTCAAGGCTTTGCCATACAGAATATTCGGGGAAATGCCTATTCTTCTGAAGTGAAGGATAACGGAACAATCAACGTCAATAACGGCGGTTATGCTGAAGGGGCAACAGTTGCCGGCGGCGAACTCTTTGTCTTAAAAGGAGGGACGGCAAACGGAACGGTTATAAATGCGGGAACGGAATATGTTTCTGGAACAGATAAAAATACTGTCATCAAAGGAGGCACGCAACAGGTTAAAAGAGGCGGCTATACGGAAAAGACGCAGGTCAACGGCGGTGTCCAGAAAATAGAAGTCGGCGGCACGGCCGAAAATACAACAGTAAATTTCGGACAACAGGATGTGTACGGAGATGCTTTGAAAACGCAGCTTAACAACGGAACAATGAATGTTTATGACACCGGTTATGCGGAAGGAACCCTTGTCAATGGCGGCAATATGATTATAAATAGCGGCGCTTTTGTCAAAGAAACCACTCTTGCCGGCGGCAGTGAGGATGTTTACGGTTATGATATCGAAAGTACAATCAAGGGAGGCGTTCAGAGAGTTCAAAACGGCGGCGTGTCAGAAGAATCAAATATAACGGGAACCGGCATTCAGGAAATATATGTCGGCGGCCGCGCTTTTAACAATACATTGTCTTCCGGCGGAACACAGCAGGTTAACAGCGGCGGAATTGCCTATCGGACCAATATTTCGTCCGGAGGAATAATGAATGTTTCCGGAGAAGCATTTGAAGCGGCAGTTTCGGAAGGTGGTAATATGACGGTTTTGAGCGGCGGAACCTCTGAGAATACCACACTTTCCGGCGGAATAATGACAGTCAGCCGGGATGCCGCGGCCAAAAGTACAATTATAAACTCGGGGACGCAAAATGTTTTCGGCAAAGATTATAATGCCTCAGTCAATGGCGGAAGCCAGATTATAAAAGGCGGCGGGGAAGCCTCAGGGACGGTTGTAACCGGAAACGGCATCCAGATTGTGGAAAAGGACGGCAATGCTTCCGGCGTAACGGTAAAAAGCGGTGGCCGTCAGCAGGTTTTCGGACAGGCCGAAGGAACAGTGGCCGCTAAAGGCGGAACCATTGAACTTGAAAACGGTGCCAAAGCTGTTTCCACCCGGGTTAATGGCGGAGATATTTATGTCAGAAAAGGGGCGGAAGCTCAAAATACGAGTATTAAATACGGAACGGAGAATGTCGAAGGAATAAGCAGAAATGCCGCCGTAAATGCTTTCGGTTTTCAAAATGTGCTAAGCGGCGGGGAAACTTTCGGAACCCGGATTAATTTCTGGGGAACGCAGAATGTTCAAGCCGGCGGTACGGCGTCTGCCGGCCTGATTAATTTTGGCGGTGTTCAAAATGTTTACGGAATTGCTGCCGACACGGTTGTCAGCGGAGGCCGCCAAAATGTGAGAAACGGGGGAACGGCGGTTGCAACCGGTGTAAACGGCGGAATTCTGACTGTTTATGACGGGGGAACGGCAAAAGATGCCAAATTAAAAAACGGCTGGCTCATTCTGAATTCAGGCGGTGCTTTGCAGGGAAAAACCACGGCGTCAAACGGTATTATCACAATTGCCGGCGACAACAGCATTCCACATCTGGAATTAGACAAGACGTTGGTAAATGTCAATTACCGCGCCAAACATACGACTTTGCAGATAGGCCGGCTGGATGGCAGCGGAACTTTTAATATGACCAGCAATTTGTCCGGCGGTACTGCCGATACGATTAATGTTAACGGCGGTGACGGAAATTTTGGGCTGATTATACATGATTACAGTATGGGGGTGGCGCCGTCGCAATATAAAATTATTGATGAAGCGCTCAATGCCCATGACAATTTTTATCTGGTCGGCGGCGGTGTGGATGTCGGAGCTTTTCGCTATAAGCTGGAACAGGAAAACAACGATTGGTATCTTGTCAGAACCGGCCAGTTGTCGGATACTTCTTATGTTGCAAAAAATACGCACAGTTCATTGTCTTCTCTGTTTTACAGCCATCTGAATCCGGTCTTCAACCGTCTGCGTGTTGGGCATAAAGCTGCGGAACACGACAGCGGCCTATGGGTAAAAGGGCTGGGACGGAAAATTAAATTTCATTTCAAGGACAAGACGCACAGCAGCTTGGAAATTTACGGAAGCGCCATCGGGTTTGACCATGAAGTTTGGCATAATGAAAGCAGTCATGTAAAAGTAGGCGTTTACACCGGCTATACCGATACACGCCAGAAATATGACAGGGCAGGGCGCGGTGATGCCGATACACACAGTCTGGGCATGTATTCTAGTTTGAATACGGCGGACAACTGGTTTGTCGATGTTGTCGGAACTTATTTTTGGCATGATCAGAAAATCAGAAGCTATACGCCCTCGGGAGCAGATGTCGACGGAAAATATAAAACCCATAGCTGGCAGGCTTCCGTCTTTGCCGGCCGCCGCATAAACCTCCGGGATAATTGGTTTGTTGAACCATCTGCCGGATTTAGCTATATGCATATTAACGGCGCTGATTACCGGACAAATTTCAATACCTTGGTTGAAATGTCAAATGCCGGTTATTTCAGCGGTAATGCGGGCTTTGTCGGCGGAAAGAAATTTGCCGTTGGCGAAAATTCCTCTTTAGACGCTTACGGGCGGTTTAATTTAATTTATGACTGGGATGGAAAAAATGAAATAAAAGTCGCTTCTTACAGCATGACGGAAGACATCGCCTCTCTGCGCTATGAATTTGGCGCCGGTGTAAATTTCGTTTGGGATAAAGATTCGTCTGTTTATATGGAAGCGTCTACCCAACTGGGAGATCAGGTTGATATTCCCTGGGAAATAAATCTTGGCTTGCAATATGATTTCTAAGAAAAGGGCGGAATTTTACCGCCCTTTTATGATATTTTGGCCTCAAAACCATTGTCAACATTCCGCAAGTGCAAAGTGCAGCCGTAAAGTTCAGAAATTCGGCTGACAATGGACAGGCCGAGGCCGCTTCCCGTCTGTTTTTGTCCGGCCGGTCTGTAAAACCGCCGCCCCAGCAGGGAAAGATGTTTTTCCGCCACCTGTGCCGGCGTGTTGATAACGCTGAGCGTTCCATTTCCTGTTTCTATTCTGACTTCAGCGCCGTCCGGGCTGTATTTTACGGCATTGTCAAACAGATTACGCACAATCAGGGCTGCCAGAAGCGGGTTTCCCTCCGCAAAGGGGCCGGAACCGTTATCGGAATAGTACAGGTTGATATGTTTAGCCTCAGCGGCTTCTTGATACTCGTCCATAAGCGGAGAGATAACCTGCGGCCAGAATATTTTTTCTTTAATGGCGGATTGCTGGGACGATTCTGCCTTTGACAAGGCCAGGAGCTGTTCAACCAGCCTTGCCGAACGGTCAATTCCGGCAGCCAGCTTTAGCAGGGCTTCTTTTCTGACATATTCGTCATCCTGCGCCAGTTGAAGGACTTCAAGCTGAACTTTAAGCGCCGTCAGCGGTGTCCGCAGTTCATGGGCGGAATCGGCGATAAAACCGCGCTCCCTTTCCAGCATATTGTTTATTTTTTCAAAAAGGACATTCATAGAGGTAATGAGCGGCCGGATTTCTGATGGGAGTTTTTCCTCCGTCAGCGGCGACAAGTCGTCCGCCGACCTGCGGACAAGATTGGATGCCAGGCGGTTGAGCGGCCGGAATTCCAGGGTAATAATCAGAATCATGAGCAGCAGCAGGATGCAAATGCCAACTCCCCAAGGCAGAATAAATTCTTCAGTCATTTCCCAGACAATATCATTGCGGTAATCCAGTTCCTGCCCGACGGCAATGACATACTTGCCGTCAGCGGAAGCCAGCCAGACAATGCGCCATTCTTCGCCGTCAACCGGTTGTTTTATGAAATTGCCGACATAGGGGGCAAAGAAAAAGTCTTTGCCGTTTTCATTGTCATGAAAAACCATTTTCCCCTGCTTGTCAAAAACGGCAAAACCGATGGCCTCGTCTTCATCGTCGGCGTGGTTAATGCGTTTGATTAGTTTATTGGTAATTTTTTGCACATCCGGCGTTGCCGTGCTCCAGTCGGCGGAAGCCAGCTGTCGTGCCAGAGCCATTTGGTAAGTGTCAAAAAACTCGTCTATTTTTTCGCTGGTTTCCTGCCATGACACAAAAGCTGCTGCCGAAAACACAATGCCGGAAACAAGCGCGAAGAAAATGATAAGCCTGAGCCTTAAACTGAGTTTTTTCATTATTCCTCCATAATATATCCGATTTTGTTAATCGTTTTAACAATTTCTTTTCCGAGTTTTTTACGCAAATGGTGAATATGGACTTCAACGGCATTGCTCTGTACTTCTTCATCCCAGGAATAGATTTTGTTTTCAATGCTTTCTTTTGACAGGACTTTGTTTTTGTTCAGCATTAATAATTCCAGAACAATAAGCTCCTTGGGAGAAAGGACAACTTCCTTTCCCCCTTGGAAAACTTTTCTGGTTTGCGGATTAAAACGGATATTCTTGTAGGAAATATCCGGGGTCGGATGCCCGTTGTTCCGGCGGATAATCGCATTAAGCCTGGCCTGAACCTCTTTTAGGGCAAAAGGCTTGCCGAGATAATCGTCCGCGCCGCAGTTTAAGCCGAGAATACGTTGGTCGACATCGCCGCGGGCCGTCAGAATAAGAACCGGTTCCTTTCGGCCTTTCTGTCGCCAATGCTGCAAAATTTCCAGCCCGTCGGCGCCGGGCAGCCCCAAATCGAGGACAACAGCATCGTAAGGTGCCTGAAACAGAGCTTCCTGCCCGTCATCCCCGTCGTCAAACCAGTCTACGGAAAAGCCCAGTTTTTCCAGTCCTGTTTTAAGCCCGTCTCCGATGAGCGTGTCGTCCTCGATGAGTAAAATCCGCATAGCAGCTGCCTTTGTTAGTAATGTCTTTTTATTTTTTCAAATTTATCATATCAACATCAATTTCTGTTTTAAAGAAATCTTTGTCAACTTCCCCCTGAATAATAACGGTATCCTGAGGCGTAACTGTTACGCCGCGCCAATCGTCATTGTCAATGTCTACGGTAACCGTGCCGCTGGCATCTTTAAAGACATATTTTTCATCGCCCAGGCCGCGCTCAATTTGTCCCACCAGGACAACCGGCGTATCGTCACTGTAAGTCAGAGCCTGAGCAACGGTGGAAGGTTCCAGTCCCGGCCCCTTGAAACCGCCTGCCTGAGAAGGTCCGTTAAAACCGGCAGCCATGGCCGAGCCGGCAGATAAAGTCAGGGCTAAAGCAAAAACGGAAGCGGTCATAATTTTGTTCATGTGAATTCTCCTAAAATAAATTAAAGTGTTATGCTGTTTACATTGTCACTTCACCATTGCAAACTTAAGGAACGCTTAAGAAAAAAAATCTTGATTAATAATTTTATTTTTAATACTCTAAAAACAGTAGTTTCCAAATCTTGGAAATTATTAGAACCAGAGATGGTTCGGAGCCTTAGAAAGCTTTTATACGACACGGTGTTGGATATAACATCGTTAGATTGCTGTTTGCCGAAAGGCAATAACAATAAATATATCCCCGATTCAGCAATTTGGTCGGGGAGGTTTCAGTGTATGTACAGAAGAATTTACTTTAAAGACTGAAACGGTCATTTTGTCGTATATGATTTTCTAGCTCTCCGACCGCCAAATCTGGCGGTTTTTTGCATAAAATAATGGAGATGGAAAATATGAAAAAAATAATAATGATATTAATAGGATTTATTCCAATATTTTTAAGCGGATGCGCCAGTATCGTATCCAGAGGAAACCAATTGGTTGGTATTAGTACAGAACCGGATGACGCTGAAATAATAATTAGAAACAGCAAAGGCCGGGTTGTTCATAAAGCAAAATCGCCAACCAATGTATCTTTGGTTAAATCTGACGGGTATTTTAGTGGTGAAGCTTATTCTGTAAATATAAAAAAGGAAGGATATTCCGGAAAAGAAATAATTATAGATAGTACGTTAAGTGGCTGGTATTTATTTGGGAATCTTGGATTCGGAGGATTGATAGGGTGGTTTATTGTGGATCCGTTAACAGGAGCTATGTACAAATTAGAACCTGATGAAGTTAATGTTTTTTTGGAAAAGAAATAGGAGGAAAGAATGGGAAAAGCAATAAATTTGTGTCTTGCAGTTTTATTAGTTGTTAGCGGATGCGCTTCTTTTGGAGGTCATTCACCTGAAATTAGTAGTTTTCCAGAAACAAATATAAAGCCAACGCTTTTAATTAAAGTAAAATTTCGCCAATTTATAAATGATGAACCTAATTATATGTTTTCTGAAAACGGACGAGCAATGTTGACCGATAAGGTAATTGAAAGATTTAATATGTCAAATATGTTTGGTAGCGTTGGAGATGATATAAAAAATCCGGAATACACTTTAGAAGTAAATATTGAAAATAGGGGTGATGCCAGTATGATTATGGCATTTTTAACAGGGCTTTCTCTATATATTATACCAAGTTGTGCAACCGATGATTATAAATTGGAGGCTAAGTTAATTAATAACAAAACAGAAAAAGTAAATAAAATTGCTATGAAAGACTCTATAACAACATGCCAACAGCTTCTCTTGTTGTTTGTGATGCCGTTTAAATTTCCGATATCAGAAATTAAAACAATGCAAGATAACTTTGTTGACAATCTTGCTTTAAATGTAAATGAAGCAATTCAGAGAAACTGATTAACAAAATAAGGAAAACACAAAGTTTTGTGTTTTCCTTATTACATATTTTAAGAAACGATTTTCAGGCCGACAACGCCGACAATAATTAAACCGACGCTGACGATTCGTGACAGTTTTCGGCTTTCTCCGAAGAAAATCATGTTGACAATAACAGCGCCAGCTGTTCCCAGTCCCATCCAGGTGGCGTAAGCAATGCTCATGTCCAGATACGTCAGGGAAAAATACAGAAATAAATATGAAAGCGCAAAACCGCAGGCAAAGAGTGCCAGATTTGTCAGATTTTTCTTCCGGCTGAAAAGTTTTAGACCGATAACTCCGAAAATTTCCAAAGCCGAGGCGATAAAAACATAGAACCATCCCATTTTTTTTACTCCTTTCCGGCACCTGAAGTTTCATTCTCCGCCAGTTTCAGACTGATGACGCCGATAATGAGAATGGCAATGAAAAAGCCTTTGGCCAATGAAAATTCAACATGAAACAACAGCGTGTCCATCAGAGCCGTGCAAATTGTACCGACAGCGGAAAAAATAGCGTAAACCGTTCCTGTCTGAATGCTTTCGCAGGCTTTTTCCAGAAAATAAAAATCAGTGACAATGATAACGGCGATAATTGAAAAATGGAACCAGTTTTCCGCGGCATTAAAGCCATATATCCAAAGAAGTTCGAAAATACATGTCAAAATGACATACATCCATCCCTTGCTAATTTTTTTTCTCCTTTTTTAATAATATAACAATTAAAATTATAACAGGAGAGGGAAGATTCGTCAACGCCTCCTTATGACAAACAAGAATAATGCAAAGTTATCTCTCGTTGTATGTCGAGGAGGTGTAGAACTGCAGTTCAGCCGGCGTAAACGAAATTGAGTGCGTGTCGGAGGTCACTCTCATTGTTATGGTTTCTTCGGTCTTTCCGCTTGCAGCAATAGTAGCGTCCGTAAAACGTTCAATATTGTTTTTAATTGCTTCGTCAAAATCCAGCTGTTTTTTCTTGGCTTTCATAAAACTGTCCAACAGTTTTTTTGCCATAACGCCGGCAACGGCGCCGACCACCGGATTTCCAAAAGCAGCACCAACGGCGGCGCCGGAAATCTCAGGGAGATAATCTTTGGCTTTTTCTGAGATTTTTTTTATTCTTTGACGCAGTTTTTCGCGCCTTTCTTCATCATTTTCCATATCAGCCTCACACTTTACCCACAACTAATATGAATTATATATTTTTTTGACAAAAAAATCAAGAGCCTATTTGCAGAAACGGAATATAAAATCAAATAAGGATTTGATAAATGGAACAAAATATAAATATTTCACAAGGCAAAAGGAAAATTTTCATGAAAATGGCTGATTTTGAAGCGTATGCGGTAAAGCATAAATTAATTAAACCCTCTTGACACTTGTATTTTTGTAGATAGAATAAGCGGGAAAATCAATTATTTTGTCTAATAATTAAACTTAAAAATTATGAAAAAGGTAAATTTTTTACTGGCCGCCAGTCTGGCGCTTCTTGTTTCCTGTACACAAAAGGATCAGCTTCCCGAAAATCCGAAAGATAAACAGGAATATCGGGATTCAAACGGAAATTCATGGATTTGGAATGCTTTGCTGATGCGCTGGGCTTTAATGCCGTCAACAACATCAGGCGTCGCTTCTTCTCCGGCATATTTTTATTATCCGGGGAACAATAGCTGGACAAATGCCAACGGTGTTAAAGTCGAACCACCGTCAACCGTAAACAAGTCAACTTACAGTTCGGTCAAGCCAAATTCAAGCCGCAGCGGTTCTTCTTACGGAAAAAGCGGCAGCAAGCCGTCTTCGGGAAAAGGTTTTGGCAGCAGCGTCAGTCGTCCGTCACATTCATTTGGAGCTTAAAATAAACTGATTATGGAAAGATGTTTATGTACGCCGCGCCAAAATTACCGGAATATTATTGAAAATCAGGGCTTTGGTTTTCATGAGAATTACTGGTTGGAGAATGCTTATTACCGGATGACGCTGTCAGAAGTTAAGGAGCTGGAAAAGGCAACTAAGGAATGTTACGAAATGTATTGCGCAGCAGCCGAGGCCTGTTTGTATGACAATAAAAGGCTTGAGGCACTGCATATTCCGCTTGAAGTTCGCGAAGCGATAATCAGAAGCTGGGAGGAGGATGATTATTCTCTGTATGGGCGTTTTGATTTTGCTCTTGTGAACGGAGTTCCCAAACTTTTGGAATTCAATGCCGACACGCCGACTTCCCTGATTGAAGCGTCGCTTATCCAATGGTTTTGGAAAGAAGATATGTTTCCTGATAACGACCAGTTTAATGGTATTCATGAAGGATTGGTCGCTTCCTGGAAATTTATTGCCGAAAAATACAACAGCCGGACATGCTGTTTTGCTTCGGTAACAGATTGCCTTGAAGACAATGCGACGTTGGCTTACCTCATATCAACGGCAGTTGAGGCCGGGGTAACGCCTTATGAAATGGATATCAGCAGTATTGTTCATGAAAACGGCTCCTTATACGCGCCGGACGGCAGCCCGATAAACTTTATGTTTAAGCTTTATCCCTGGGAATTTATGTTTCGGGAAGATGCTGCCGGTTGCACGACGGAAATGTGTTGGCTGGAACCGCTTTGGAAAGCTTTAATGTCTAACAAGGCAATGCTGCCCATACTGTATGAAATGTTTCCGCAGTCGCCTTATGTTTTGCCGGCCTATGCCGAACCGGGAAAATTGTCTTCATTTTGTAAAAAGCCGATTTTCTCACGGGAAGGGGCTAATGTTGAGTTGGTCAGAAAAGGTTTTGTTCTCGAAAGCTCGGACGGTGAATACGGCGAAGAAGGATATATCTGGCAGGAATTGGTCGATTTGCCCCGTTACAACGGTGTTTATCCGATTCTCGGAAGCTGGGTGATTGGCGGAGAACCTTGTGGTTTGGGTATCCGGGAAAACACGTCCCGCATTACTGACAATTTGAGCCATTTTGTTCCGCATATTATAGCCTAAGCCGGTAAAATTTAAAACGACGCAAGAATTTGCGTCGTTTTTTGTTTATAGCGATGATTTTTTTTCGCGATTTCTGTTTCTAAAATCCCTCTTCTTTATAGGGGCGGGACATTAGTTCTTCCATGGCAGACTTTAACGGCAGGGCATGGAACAGAATTTTGTTGATTACTTCACAAATCGGCATCTCGATTCCCAAATCTTGAGCGCGTTTCAAAACGGCTTGGGTCGTATAAATGCCTTCAACCGTTCTTGTGTTTTCTTCAATCAGCTTTTGGGCATGTCCGCAAAGGCCGACTTCGTAACCAAAACTGAAATTTCTGGATTGCGAGCAACTGCATGTCAGAACCAAATCCCCCAGACCGCACATTCCCATCATTGTGCTGATTGTTCCGCCCAAGGCTTTGGAAAGACGCGTCATTTCATTTAGCCCGCGCGTAATCAGAGCAGCCCGGGCACCATCACCGAGACCGGCTCCTTCAATCATCCCTGAGGCAATGGCTATGACATTTTTTACGCTGCCGCCGATTTGCGGGGAAATCATGTCAGTTGTTGTATAGGGGCGAAAATAAGGCGTCGCCAGCATTTGTGTTAAACGGGCGGAAATACTGTTCTCGGCACAGGCAATCGTAACAGAAGTAAGCTTTTGCCGTGCAATATCGACAGCAAAGCCGGGGCCGGATAAAATGGCGGTTATCAAGCCGGGAACCTCTTCCTGTACCGCTTCCGAGAGCATTTTTCCCGTTTCAGCCTCAATACCTTTGGCGCATAGAACAATAACGGTTTCTTTCTTTGCAAAGGGTTTTATTTGCTGGAGAACTTGCCTTGTTGCCTGTGCGGACACGGTTAACAGGACAATATCTGAAAAGTCAAAAATCCGGCGAATGTCGGATGTTGCCTTAATCGCATCCGGCAGCGGAATATTCGGCAGACATTTGTTGATGTGTTTTTGGTTGATACTGTCAACAACATCTTCTTTTCGATCCCAACACAAAATCTCGTTACCGGCGCGAGCTGCCGTCAGAGCCAGCGCTGTTCCGAAAATCCCTGTTCCGGCAATTCCGATTTTTTTCATAAGCATCTCCTTGTTTTATTGATTCTATTTGTATAAAACAAAACTTACCGCCACGCTTAATAATCCCACTGATGATGCTTTAGGTCAATATGGGTGTCATCTTTCAGAGTGATGCCTTCTTGGGCGAGAAGATATTTTTGGTTGTCCCAGCCGGGAACCAGCCTACCGCAGTGGTTGACAATCCTGTGGCAAGGGTAGTCGCCGTAATATTCTGCCCGACTGAGAACCTTGCCGACAAGACGGGAATTTTTCTCCCGCCCGATTAGTCTTGCAATCTGTCCGTAGGTTGCAACTTTCCCTTCCGGAACTTCCTCTACGGCAGATAATATTTCGTAAGCTAAATCATCATCTAATATTTTTTTCATCTGTATTTTCCTGAAACATGAGATTCGGCTGTCAAAAATGTTTGTCAGTCGCCAAAAAACATGGGCGCATAATCGCCTTGCGCATTATAACCGTAATTAATACGGTTGTTGCCGACGGATGAGGGGACATAGTCACCATGGGCATTATAGCCGTAATTTATATTATCGTTGCCGACGGCGGTCGGTACGTAATCACCATGCGCGTTGTAACCATAATTAATGCGGTTATTGCCAACAGAAGTTGGAACATAATCTCCGTGAGCGTTATAGCCATAGTCAATATTATCATTACCGATAGCGGTAGGAACATAATCGCCATGGGCGTTGTAACCGTAAGTAACTTTTTTTCCGTCAATTTCCGTTGGGACATAATCGCCGTGCGCATTGTATCCATAAACAATATTTCCGGCTTTGGCGGCTTCTGTAAAAAACACCAAAGAAACAAATACTATTGAAATAAGAATTTTCATTTCCGGCTCCTCTCCTGAATGTCAAGATGTTATCTTTATTTCGGAAAATAATCAATATGTTATCTTGCTCATTGAGGTTTAAATAAAAATAATATAAACTCTTTAAAAATATAATTTTTGGAAAATGAAAAAATTATGCAGTACACGAATAAATACCAATCTCCTCTGGGAGAAATATTGTTGGCGGCTGACGAAAAGGGGCTGACAGGTTTGTGGTTTAAAGGCCAAAAATATTTTGCATTATACTTAGATAAGGAACACGAAGAAAAAAATCTGTCGGTTTTAAAAGATGCAAAACGGTGGCTGGATATATATTTTTCAGGCAAAGAACCAAACTTCAAATTACCGCTCCATTTTACGGGAAGCCCTTTTCAAAACGAAGTTTGGGAAATTTTATATTCCATCCCTTATGGAAAAACGATGACTTATGGAGAAATTGCACAAATTCTTGCTAAGAAAAAAGGATTAGTTCAAATGTCTGCTCAGGCGGTCGGCTGTGCTGTAGGGCGTAATGAAATATCAATCATAGTGCCATGCCACCGGGTTGTTGGGAGTTCCGGCAGCCTTACGGGTTATGCCGGAGGAATTAATAAAAAGATAGAATTACTCAAACTTGAAGGAGCATGGCAGGATAAATTTTTTATTCCCCAAAAAAGCACCGCTCCTTAAAAGCCGAAAATAATAACATAATCGACTATAGTCATCTGACTAAGTAAGGTCTGATAACGCTCAAATACTTGGCTGGCTTGCTTTTGATGTCAGACCAGATATGGAATTTTCTGAACAACGACAAAAAACAGAAGGTTTTAAAATTACTTTGTTCGGAAATTTTATTAGATGGTAAAAATGTAGATATTTCAATAAGAAAACCTATTTTAGCACTGGCTAAAATAGGCTCTTGTCAAGTTTGGCAGGAAGAAAGAACAATATTCTAAGCAGAATTTAATTATAAATTATGAGCTGTTTCTTGAGCACCGTAAAGAAATTCTCATTATGAAGGAATGTCTTATGCTGATTAAAATGACAATTTAGTTACTTCACCACACTGCATTCATCTATTAAAATTAGTTTTTTGTTTTCTTTCGCGATATCTTTCAGATGCTTTGTAAATCCGCTTTTTGAAAATATGCCGTAGGTTAAATCATACCCTTTGAAATCGTCAAGCCGCAGATTTCGGGCTTAAGATGAAGACCAGTAAGAAGCTTCATAAACAGACTATCCGCGGAATATTAAGCAACCGTTTTTATATCGGGGAAATGTATAGCGGCGGGCAATATTATCCGCATTGTTATCCGCGGCTGACGGACAGTTATACGTTTGAACGGTGTCAGGAAATTTTGGAAGGTAAGGCAAATCATAAGGTGCAGAAGCATGAATATGTATTTAAAGGACTGGTTCGTTGTAAAAACTGCGGTGGTGTTGTTTCAACTGACATCAATGTACATTCGGCGAAAAAGAAGGGCGGAGAAAAAATCGTTTATAAATACCTTTTTTGTCCGCAATGCGGCGGCTATCGGACGAGAGAGGAAAATGGGGTTGAAAAAGTGAGAGAGGCATTAAAAACGCTTAAAAACATGCCTAAAAGCGTTGTCGAGAAATTGGTTGCTTGTTTGGATGAAGAAATTTACAAAGACCATAAAATGGAAATAGAAGCCAAGAAGGCATTGGACAGGCAGATTGCCGGTTTTGCCGAAAAGGAAAGCCGATTGATAGACTTGTTTACGGGAGGCAGTATTACACAGGATTTATATACCAAAAAACTAACCGAATACAGACAGGATAAGAAAAAACTGGAAGAGAGATTAACCGACTATAGTCATCTGACTAAGCAAGGTCTGATAACGCTCAAATACTTGGCTGGCTTGCTTTTGATGTCAGACCAGATATGGAATTTTCTGAACAACGACAAAAAACAGCAGGTTTTAAAATTACTTTGTTCGGAAATTTTATTAGACGGTAAAAATGTAGATATTTCAATAAGAAAGCCTATCTTAGCACTGGCTAAAATAGGCTCTTCTCCAGTCTGGCTGGAGACGACGTGCAGAATTCGAGTATATTTATCAGTTTATTGTGAGTATATAAGAAAAATTAATGTTGAGCTTGTAAAAAAGAAACTATACCATAATCACAAATAAACAATATTGGGATGTTAATAATATGGCCAAAACGTCAAAAACATTAAATGATAAAGAAATAGCAATAATAAAAAAACTGGTAGAGCAAGGGAAACCTAGCCAAGAAATTATGGGAATTATAAATATTAAAAGGGGAAAGCCTGAGCTACATGTAAATTTTGGAAGAATTAGTGATATAAAAAATGGCAAAACTAAAAGAGCCTTAGATATTACACCTGCTACAGATGCAGAATTGGAAGAATTTTTAAAAGAAAATACTGAAAATGAAAAAAAAGATATTTCTGAAACTGAAAATATTAGCAAGTTATTTCCTATAAAGTCACAAAACCCTTTAATTTTAGATATATCAGAAACAGATATGCTTGAATGTAAAGAAAACTTTTCGAAAGATGAAAAAAATTTACTGCGTCCCTTATGCGCTTTAGCTAATAATAAAGGTGGATATATTTTGTATGGTGTAAAAGATACAACATGGGAAGTTGTTGGTATAAAAGAAAAAAGTAAACAAAAGTTTTTAGAATGGGATTTGCAGAGCCTTGATAGTGTTGTGTTAAATTATTTGTCCTGTGGTATAGAGGTTAATAAAAATATAGTTTCTTTGCATGGTATTGAAATTGCTGTTTTGAAAGTGGAGCCAGCAAGAAAGAAACCCGTTATATATATAAATAATGTTAATGTAGGAGGAGAAACATTTGCAACAGGAGATATTTTTTTCCGTTATCCAGGGAGCTCTAGAAAAATTTGTCCATCTGAGTTGGATAAGATTATAGAAGAGCGTATGCAGAGTACATTGAAAACTACTTTAATGAAACAAATTGAAACTATATTCAGAAATGGTATTGAGAATTCCGCAGTTATGAACATTGCAACAGGAGTAGTTGAAGGAAAAGCTGGTAATTTTGTTATTGATGAAAATTTATTGCCTCAAATACAATTCTTAAAAGAAGGTGAATTTGTTGAAAAGAAAGGTGCTCCTGCATTAAAATTAATAGGGGAGGTTCGTCCTATAACAGAAATAGCCAAGGTGGAAATAGAAACAAATGTAAATATTGATATTAAAGAAATAGTGTCATCGTTTCTAAACAACACACCACCTGAGAAACCAAGAGAATATATAAAATCACTAGCTTTATCTCCAAGAAAGTGGGCTCCTTTATTCTATTTTATTCAAAGTGGAGGAAATTCATATAAAGCAGTGGTTGAATATTTAACTAAGCTGAAAAGTGAGGAAAATATAACTTATCCTCAAAAACAAATTGATATGATAAACCAAAATAAGCTTCCTACATTTTCCACCAAAGATAAAGAGCGATTTGTGAAAATAATTGAAAATCAGGAAGATGTCACAATATCAACGGTTCAAGATTGTTTGCAGTTTTGTGTTGGAATAGGACAGCTTCCAAAGGACAAAATAAATTTAGCTTATTGTAAAAAGAAATTAAAGTTTATTATGGAGCATTATTGGGTGCATAAAGATGTTAAAGATATGCTAATTAAAATTTCAAGTTATTTAGACATCCTTTTTTGTAAGAAAGGATGATTTTAAGATATCATTTTCATTATTAGTGATTTGTTCTTTACACTACTTTTATAAATTTATTTATAAGAACCTTTAAGTAGTTAAGAGTTTTTTATTTCATCCCAAGTGTGAACACGGATTTTATGTTTTTTTACTTTCTTTAGTTTACGAATTCCATAATTGGCGTTAAGTAAAGCTACATCTAAACGAACCAAACATTTACGGTATAACTCAATAACATCATTAAATGCAGGGTTTGTATTATATAATTCTTTTAAAAGAGCTTGAAAAATATCATAATGTTTTAAGTCTTTCTCATTTAGTAGATACATAAACTGAGATTGATTTTTGTTGAACCAATCGACAATTTTCTGGACACTTTCTTTATCAAACTTATATATAATACAAGCTTCATCCATTTGTTGTGCCAAGTTAAATCTTCTGAGACGTAATTCTTGTTTATATTGAGCATAACTGATCAGACATTGAGCTGCTGTAAATATAACAATAGCTATTGCACATATCCATTCTGCATTTTGTTGTAAAAATAGTAACATAAACTTTCATCCTTATTTATATGCAATACTTGCATTTTACATTTAAAGCAAAATTGCACTTTTTGTAAAATAGAATTATAACTAGTTTATAATTAGCTAAATCCAAAGAAATATGCAAAAATGCACATTCCTATTTCATATAAAATTGAAGATTATGCCAGTAACCAATCCAAAACATTGATTTGTTTAATTCCATTGTGTGAAGTAACCGGAATATAATCCATTGTTAATAAAAACTTCGGATTATGATCATTTATTTGTTCCAGTGATTGCAACTCTCTTTTAAGTGTTTTTTCTTCTATTGCCGTCCAAGCGATTTGATAATGTTCAATGTCTTGTCCTTTGATAGCTGTAAAATCAACTTCCAAATCTCCAACTTTACCAACAAAAACCTGATAGCCGCGTCGCAAAAGTTCTAAATAAACAATGTTTTCCAACACATGGCCGTAGTCTTGGGGTTTTTGACCTATCAGCATATTTCGCATAGCAATATCTGAGATGTAATATTTTTCTCCGGTTTTCAGGTATTCTTTGCCTTTAATGTCATAACGCGGAACAGAATACAAAAAGAAACAATCTTTTAATGATGATAAATAACTTTCTACGGTATGGGTTGATATGTCTTGTCCATCAGATGACATTGTGTCGGCAATTTTTTTGATAGAAACCAGATTACCAATGTTTGCGCTTATAAATTTGGTAACACGTTTTAAGGCCGATGTATCCATAAGATTTCTTCTGATTGCGATATCTTTAACAATAATCGTATTAAAGAGCGCGTCTAAGTAATCCAGAATATTACGGCGATTGTCATTTAAGGCTAAAGTGAAAGGAAATGAACTATCAGTTATGTATTTTTGAAATAAATCAGATTTGCTTAATGTCGGAAAAGCTTGCTGATATTCTTTTAATGAGAACGGATAAACTTTTATTTCCATGTACCTTCCGGAAAGCAACGTAGCCAATTCGCCTGATAAAATGAATGAATTAGAGCCGGTTATATATAAATCCACATTTTTTTTGATAAACAATGCGTCAACAGCTTTTTGAAAATCAGGTATAAATTGAATTTCATCTAAAATCACATAAGTCATTTTATCTTTAATAAGCCTGTCTTTCACATAGTTGTACAGATCGCTATGCGTTTTTATATCTTTATATTTTTCATCATCAGATTCTTCAAAATTAATATGAATAATCTGTTCAGGAGTAACGCCATTATTTAATAAATATTCTTCATATAAATCAAATAATGTTGATTTTCCGCATCTTCTGATACCGGTTATAACCTTAATGATTTGTTTATCTTTAAGGCTTATGAGTTTGTTAAGGTATTCCTCTCTTTTAATCATGGCTTTATCCTTTCATAAATACATAATAATGCTAAAATTTAAAAAGTAAAGCTAAAACTATATGGAAATGTTAAAAATTAGAAATTATTTTCTAAAATTTTATTGAAATAACATTTTTTAGAATCTAATTTAAGTTCTCAAATTCTTCCAAATTTTCAATCGTAATATCTTTCCATTTTTTATAGTTGGAACAGGCAAGCAGTTTATCAAAAGGTGCCTTAATCTCATATTTCAAAACCTCGCCATCTAAAACACAATTAGTCAAAAGCCTTTTTAATAACATGTTTTTCTCATCAGGAGAGGCGGCTTTCATTAAGTTTGATAAATTAGCCGCAAAATCTATAGCTTTTCCAATGTTTTCTTTTAAGCCGTTGCTGATGTCGCTATATTTTTCGACTCTCGCGTTTAAGTCTTTCTTCTGTTCAAGATATTTTTGCTTTTCAAGTTCATATTTGGCTTTATCAATATCTTGGTCAAGATAGCATTCCCATAGCCTTTCAAGTCGGGTATCAATAAGACTTATTTCTTCAGCAATTTTTTTCCGAACGCTGGCATTGATTTTCTTTTCATCTTCCAAAGATTGGGTGATAGATGTTTTTAACAGATCATACATCGTTGGAGATATACGGATTTGATGAAATATCTCTTGTTCCAGTTGTTCAAGAATAGTGTTTTCATTAACTAATTTTTGACTGCAAGCGCCTTTTTGATGGCTGCAGCGGAGATACACATATTCTTTATTGCCTTTTTTATGATGTTCCGGCGTGATGGCGCAGCCGCATTTGCAAGTGATTAATCCCCTGAATACAAAAGGAATGCCGGCATATTTTTGTTCTTTGCAAAATTTTTCTTTTTTTCTGGTTTTAAGAACTTTTTGTACTTTATCAAACAATTCTTTGCTGATAATCGGTTCGTATACGTGATTTATTAATTTATAAAAAGTTTTGACTGGTTTCTTTGTTTTTTCATCAATTTCTTCATCCGCGACATACATAGCCCCATAGTAAAATGTATTAGTCAGAATATCGTGTATTTTATTGCGGCTGATAGGACAGATTTTACCATAATTCTTGGATCTAGGATTATAATTCGGTTCTTTTAGACATCAAGCCTTTTTCTTTTGCAGATAGCCAAACGCTTTTCAAGGAATGCACCCCGCTGGCATATTCCTCAAAGATTTGCTTGATAATCGGCGCGCGTTCAGGATCCAAGATAAGAGTTGCTCTTCTTCTTTCATCTTTGGCATTTAAGTATCCGATAGGTGCCAGACCTTGCCATAATCCGGCTTCACGATTGTATTTTTGGCTGCGTTTAACATTTTTGTTCATAGATGTTAAATATAATTTTGCAGATAAAATACCAAAATCATATCTTGTAAAGTCATCATCAGAACTAAACTTATCAAGAATAAGACTTTCTACAATAAAATGTACTTCGATTTTATCGGCTTTTAGTAATTCTTTTATCTTTTCGCATTCTCCAAAACCGCGTTGCAGACGGTCAAGCGTATGAACAACAATGGCTGTTTTATGTTTCTGTTTTTCGATAAAGTCTATCATTTCATTAAATTTTTTACGACCGCCGCGTGTCGAACTTTCCGTAAACACAAAAGCTTTAGGATATGGTTCAATGATAATAAGGTCATTTCTGTTGCAATATTCTTTTATACTTTTTTCCTGAGCTTCCAAACTGGCGCCGCGTTCTTGTTTACGGCTTGAGACACGAGCCAGCATAACCGCTTGTTCGCATTTTTCAATTTCTATAACTTGCTTATACTTCTTTTTCATGGCTTAATATTCCTCATCTTCGTCATCAAAAGAATAGTCATCATCAAAATCGTCATTTTCAGCATAAAAATCATCTGCGCTCATGGTTTCGATAAAGTTTCCGGTTTTGTTGTCATGGATTTTTACAACCGTCCAGGAAGGATCAGATATGTCAAAATCAACGTTAATATCGTCGGAACCTTCAAAAACTGCCGCACAGCGAGAATAAATATCCGGGTATTCTTCTGCAAAATGCTTTTCAATTTCTGATGTTAACCGACAAACGCAAACCATACCGGAATCAGCACAAAATTCTTTATGAATAATATAACTTCCGTAGATTTTGTTATTCCAATCGCCAAAACCAGTATCACAAGCATAAGCAGGAAAACCGGTTAAATCTGTCAAAGCTTTGGAAACAGCTTCATTAAATGCTTTCGGACTGTCATCTAAAAATTTGCAACATTCGTCCCAAGTATCATTATTTAAGATATAGCAAGGGTCTGTCACGACATATTTTACAAGCATATTCATTTCTATTACTCCTTTGTTTTTACACTATATTTATTATGTCGTGTTATTTTGGGAATGTACGCAAAAAAATGCACCCGTTTGTAACTTTTTTGCTAATATTTTACTGATATTTCAAATGATTAACCTAATTTACAAAATAAATGAGGTTATGAAGAAAAGTTTTTGTCATCAAAGACAAATTCTTTTGAGTCTTGATTTTCGTCTTCTAAAATGGCTTTTACTGCTGTTGTATAAAAAGCAATCAGATTGTTTGTCATTTCGTTTAGCTCAATATCCGTAACATCGGGATAGAGAACTGATAACTCATCTTTGAGTTGGTTATATGTATCTGTCATAATAATTTTATGTCGTTATCCCAAAATGATGTAAAGCCAAACTTCTTTTTTTATTTTTATGTATTTTCAAAAGATTATTTAATAAGAAAATAGAAAATTAACCTATGACATAGCGATGTTAAAGGTTACAACATTCTATCAATAAACCGTCTCAATGTGCTGCGTTGGACACCGAGGATTTTGGCAATTTGGGATTTGGAGATGCCTTTAGCTAGTAAATTTCGCACTCTTCTAGCATTTTTTGAGAGTTTGAGCTTTTTTGATTCTGCGGAAAAGGGACGTCCGAGCTTTTTTCCTGAAGCCTTAAGATTGGCAAGGGATGATTTTGTACGTTGGGATATTAGGTTTCTCTCTATCTCCGCCGCTAAACCAAAAGCAAATGCCAAGACTTTTGATTGTATATCATTACCGAGACGGTAGTTTTCTTTCAAAGTCCAGACCTGACAATTTTTACTTAAACAAGTTTCCAAGATCCGCATAACTTCAAGCAACGAACGTCCGAGCCGGGATATTTCGCAAGAGATAAGGATGTCATTTTCCTGCAAATTCTCTAATAATTCACCAAGTTTGCGGTTTTTCAGCGCTTTTCGGGAAGATATTTTTTCCTCAACCCATTCATCAACCGTCAATTTGTGTTTTTTTGCGTATTCTTCAATCTCAAAGTGTTGATGTGCATAGGTTTGTTTGTCTGTGCTAACCCGAATATAAGCGATTACAGCCATTGTTTTCTCCTTAAAATTTCTTAAAAATACCGGTCAGTTTATTAGAACGATAAAATCAACCGCTTTTTTGCAAGTTTCGCACTTTTTCTTTTCAATAAAAAATCAAGGAAAAATAATAGCTTGTTTTCTTTTAGTCCGGGATACATCTGTTTTTTAGACAACCGGCCACAATCGTTGGTTTGTGTATAGTGAAATAGTCCAATAAGACAAATTACAAACTTTAATTGCAATTAAAGATAAGGAATTGAAACTTATGAAGAAAAAACTTTTATTTACAACGGCTTTAGTGGCTCTGGTCAGTGCTTCTAATGTCTACGCAGCAGATTTGACTATACAAGCGGGTGATGATATTTCCAATCCTGCAACTGGACAACAAGACCCAGGCGACAAGACAGCATATAATTATGATTCAATCAGTATGACAGGGGGCAAACTTACCTTAGAAGATTTTAAGATAAGGAGTAATAGCGATGCCTCCATTACTGGCGGTGAAATTAATATTTCTGGTGAGGGCGGTCTTAGAGCCCATAATGGAAACTTAAATATCAGCGGCGGAACGATTAATGCTTCAGCAACCGAAATCCATGGTGGAATAACTAATGTTTCTGGTAATGCAATAATCAATGTCAATGATTATGCCGAATTTTCTGGGGATTCCGAGCTGAATATGTCTGGAGGACAACTAAATTTATCAAAGGGAATTACTGTTGTTTCACTACCAGATGAAAAAACTGGCGGAAGTGCGTTATTCAATATGACCGGTGGTGAAATTAATATGAGCCAGTCTTATTTAGGGAGCTCAAAAATTGAGGGAACTTCCACAACCGAAAGACAAGCAGGCACCAGTAAACTTTTGGGAGGTACGATTAATGTCAAGGATGGTAAAAATGTTTTCCTAATGGATAATCCAAAAGTTAATAACACAATAAATATAAATGAAGGAGCTGAGCTAGGTGTTTATAATCACTATACAGATGCAGAGAAAATTGATGATATAATTTTTTCTGGTAAAAGTACTCTTAACCTGAGTGAAAAAGCGGAAATTAACCTCTCTGGTACGTTAGTTTCTGACGTTTCCGGTGACGGTAATTTAAATGTTAAATCCTCTAGTGCATTGGTTGACGGTAATGTTTCCGGCTCCAACCTGACTTTTGAGGCCGACCATGCTTTAAGCAAGCTTGTTTCCGGCACAATCGGCGACTTAGCGGCTTTGAATGTCAATAAAGGTACTTTGACTTATGACAAACAGACCGGTAAAATCGGCAATCTGAATGTCGCCGGCGGTTTGGATATTGGCACAAACACCGTAGAAGCAACAAATGTTGAGTTTAAGGATAATTCAAAATTGGCTTTGCGCGTGGCTGCTACTGACCAGTATGGTAAAATCAATGCTGACAATGTTAAAATCGGCACTAATACAACCATGAAAATCACGCTTGATAACGGCGTAGTTGGAAGTGAAGGCGAAACATTTAAGTTCTTAAGCGGAACGATTGACGGTAAATTTACCAACAATATTGCAGAAAATGGCCGTTTTGACATTGTTCAGAATGCAGCTGGTTCTTTTGATGTTACTCAAAAAGATACGACTGCTTCCGATATTGTCGCCGAAACTGGCGGTACAGCTTCCAACGCCGCGACTGCCGAGGCTTGGGAAACAATCAACAATTCGTCAAACGTAAGCGCACAAGCTAAAGCTGTTTCTACGGCAATTTATGACCTGTCGCAAGAAACTTCTGCCGCCGGTAAAAAAGCTTATGTCGATGCTTTGACAGCCGTAGCGCCGGAAGTTGCACCGATGGTTCAGAAGACACAGACTGAAACTGCCAACCAGGTATTCGGCGCTGTATCAACCCGTTTAACCGGCGGTTCAATCTCTACCGGTTCTGAGGGTATGTCTTCCGGTGATTCCAATCCTGACGCGGCTGTTTGGGTTCAGGGTATGTTCAACAAATCCAAGCTGGACGACACATCCAAGGCCAAGGGTTTTGACGCGGATTCTAACGGTGTTGCCCTCGGTATTGAAAAATTCATCAATAAAGATGTTAAAGTCGGTGCCGGTTATGCTTACACCAATACAGATATTGACGGTTTTATGCGTGATACAGACGTTGATACACACACGGCGATTGTTTACGGAGAATATAAACCGTCTAACTGGTATGTAAACGGTATTGCGACTTATGGCTGGTCTGATTATTCCGAAGATAAAAACGTTGCGGGTGTTGGTGTTAAAGCTGACTACGATGTCGAAACATTCGGTTTACAGGCTATGACCGGTTATGACATGAATGTCAACGGTTTAGGTGTAACGCCGGAAGCCGGACTGCGTTATGTTCATATTAAACAAGACGCTTATAAAGATTCTGCCGACCAGCGCGTTTCTGCCAACGACAGCGACATCTTGACCGGTGTTATCGGTGCTAAGGTTAGCAAGAACTTTGAACTGTCTAACGGTATGAACATCAAACCGGAAGCACGCATTGCCGCAACTTATGACCTGTTTAACGATGATGTTAATTCAGTCGTAACCTTGGCTAACGGTTCGGCTTATGCGGTTGAAGGCGAGGCTCTTGACCGTTTCGGAATGGAGTTTGGTGCCGGCGTAACAGCGGAAGTCAATGATAACGTTGAACTCTCGCTTGGTTATGAAGGCAAATTCCGTGAGGATTACCAAGACCATACCGGTTTGATTAATGCTAAATATAAGTTTTAGTATTTAACATTCCTTTGCTTAAAAGCGCTTCGGGAGAAATTTCGGAGCGTTTTTTGTAACAAGAAAACCACGCGCTAGGCGCGTGGTTCAGAAAAGCTTACAGCTTTACACATTTAAATTTTCTTTGCTATGCTCTGAGTGCGGTCTGACCACTGCACTAGAAGAAGCAAAGGAAATTTATTATGACAATACATAGATTAGCACATAGTACATGGAATTGTAAATACCATGTTGTATTCGCGCCAAAATATCGTAGGAAGGCTTTTTTGGGAGGACGTCGTCTAGAGATAGGAGCTATTTTAAGAGAACTATGCCGATGGAAGGGTATATCTATAATAGAAGCTGAAGTCTGTCCAGATCATGTTCATATGTTACTAGAGATCCCACCTAAATTCTCGGTAAGTGGTATCATGGGATATCTCAAAGGTAAAAGCAGTCTTCAGATATATGAACGGTGGGGAAATGCAAAGTTTCGGTATAGAAACAGGGAATTTTGGTGTAAAGGGTACTACGTCGATACAGCAGGCAAAAACTCTGTTAAGATCGCCGAGTATATCAAGAATCAACTAAAAGAAGACGCAGAAGCTTCACAGTTGACGATGGATTTAGACCCATTTATGGGTAGCAAGTAACAATCGCCATGTCAGACCGCCGTGCGCCCTTAAGGCGCTAGCTAGCACTAAAAGGGCTACGCCCGCATAGGAAGAACCCCGCGTTGGACGCGGGGGTTGCTTTTTATTTTACAAACGACTTATTGTCACAACTGTTATCAAGTTAAGCACTTGTTTTTGTTTTAAATTCCCAAATTGTAGCAAATGTCATCAAAAAGTAGAAAATAAGGGGCTCGCGGATGTGATTTTTCCCGACATAATAAAAACAGTTAATGAGTAAACAACTAGTTATGAAAGGAAAATCTTATGTATCAAATCAAAGTCAATGGTGTGTTAATGCCGACAATTTATTATCATTTGAGTGAGGCAATAGAAGCTTGCGAAGCTGAAAAAGCTCGTGGTTGTGCTGTTTTTACCGAGATTGTTAAGTTATAAGGAGATTGTATCATGTTAAAGAATTTTGAAAACTGGCTTTTGGAACAGAATTATAAACCTTCTACCGCTTTTGATTATATGGGAAGAATTGAAAGACTTTGCCGAAATGAACAGTTTACACTTGCTTATCTCGTTGAAAATCTTTCCTCTATTTTGCCGCAATATGAAACTACCGGTGAAAAATCAAGTTACGGAAAAAGAAGTCATACATCTGTTAGACAAGCCTTAAGACGTTTCAAAATGTTTCTTGCCGCTGAAAAACTGGCTTAGAGGTATGTCATGACAGATATTAAAACCTTAAATGACAATCTTAGGAAGAGTTTTATTGGCGGCAGAGTTATCTTAACCCAAGGTATCAATGTCAAAATGCCAAAAGATATTGCAAGGATTTTAGCAAAAGTCAGGAATTTTAACAATTTTACCAAAGCTAACGATCCGTATAACGAACACGATTTCGGCAGTTTTGATTATAACGGTGAAAAGATATATTGGAAAATCGATTATTATGACAAGAGTTATCAATACATATCAGAGAATCCTGCAAATCCTGATGTTACAAACAGAATCTTAACCGTTATGTTGGCAGAGGAGTATTAAGATATAAAACCTCAAAATTCAGCCCGGTTTGATTGGTTTCAGGTCGGGCTTATGTTTTACTTCTTTTAGCAAATCCGCTTGTTTACGGGTTGTTTATGACGCAATGGGAGATGCTTTAGGTTTAAAAATGCAAACCATGCTGTCAAACATTCCGCATTTGTTGCAAACAGGCTCACCAAAAGAATTAATTCCTTCAAATTTTACTCTGCCTTTCAAAAATCGTATTTCGCAGTTGGGATAAATAATCTCATGAAAAATCTTAGTAGATGTCGAAACCGGTAATAACATCACAACGATTTTGTCTTTTTGATATTCCTGATAGGCTTTTCTGATAAAATCTTCTTTTAGTTTGCGACTATATGGAGGATTAACAAAATTACTTTTTCCCCAATCAATCTCTAATCCATTCCATGAAGTTATGTCATGCTGAAATGGACAAGGATCAAAGTCAAAATGAAACTCATTATCCAAGATGTTATATAAGGATTTAGGAGTTTTCCAGTCATCATTTATTTTCAGATTACGCTTTTTCATAAATTTTAGAATGTAAGAAAAATTAAACATAATAATACCTATTTACAATGTGTTATAACCATCAAAAGAATCTGATATTTATTGATATGTCGCGATTCTTGGGATTTGTAAACGGTTAAATTTCCATTTCTGTCGTAGAAAAACAACCTTTAACATAGTTGTGTCATAGGTTGTAAAAATAAATTGTCATTAACGTCAAAAACTTTTTTATAACCTCAAATTTCAAATATATTGTTTTTTGATCGTAGGACTCAGCCGTTTTATTTGATATAGGTTTGCTTAGATTTTTGTAAATCGGCTTGTTACGGGCTGTTTTAGGATCCTTTATGTGAGTGTTTTTATTTAGCTTGGCAGATTTGAAGCATTTGCAGATTGAGTGATCCTCTCCGGTTTTTCGTATTTTATCTTGAAACCTTTTTCCTTCAATAGCTTGATATTGTCTTTATATTCTTTGTAAAGCTGCTCGTAGTCATTACGTATTTTTTCTAAAAGAGGTTGGGATATATATAATCCATTATTACAACATACACCTTTATTAAGATACCGTAACCAACCTTTGTCACCTCGTTTATCGTTGTTATATTTATCTTTTGTTTGAAGCATATTGCGATATTCTGGTTCTTTATATTCTTTCTTGCCATTACAAACAGATGTCTTTAATGCGGTTCTTACTTTGTAATCAACATTTTCATCAAATACTTCTCTGATGCCGTGTATATGAGTCTCTTTGTCGTTTATATCTTTTCTTTTATCTTTAGTCTTATTCTCTAGGATAAATGACATCATAGGTTTATCAGATGATTTAAGGAGATAATCAAGATTACCATATATTTTTTTGATAATAACTACTTTCAGCTTTTTGTATGTTAATTTTTTATGTTTATCACGAAACGATTTACTTAAATCTAACGTAAACGGTTTAATATTCTCAAAAGGTTTTGTTTCTGCCATAAAATAAAAAAAGTATGCCAGTTTTTGTACCAAAGTTATGTCTCGCCATAAAGGTAACCTATAAACGGTAACTTCTTCTTTTTTATCCTCATTCCCATATATATTACTTATATGTGAGATGACATCAAATTTATTTTTGTACCAATTAACCAAGAAAATAAAGCCTTTGTAAGCACGTTGGCTCTGCTTTTTCTTATTTATTTTCTGTTTTTTTCGCATGAATAATTCCTTTCCTTTTTTGATTTAGAATTGTCAGTTCATGCGGATTTGATAAAAAAATTTTTCCGAAACGTTTTTTTGTGTACGTTTAAGATTTTTCAATGTATAAATATATATAAAGAAAAAGCCAACCTATGACATGCGAGTGTCAAAGGTTGGCTTGTATTATTCAGTGCTTATTATGCGTCATCCTTGGGTTCTTCCCAATCCTCGTCAGGAGCCGGAATTTCCAAACAGATGCGTTCAAGCATTCGAGGCAAGAAAATTTCTCCCATAACTTCGCGAATGAATGCTTCTCTGTTTCTAAATTCTTCAGGGACTTCATAAGACTGAGGTAAACCATTGGTAAGAAAAATCTCAAGCAGAGTCAATGGGCGGGCATCTGAATAGGTACCATCCGAACGAATTCTGCCTGGATGAACTGTCCGTAATCCAAGAATATTGCCATTACCTCTATCAATGGTGTTGGACGGTTTATCCCAAAATTTGCGACCGCCTTTGGCACCAAAGAAACCAAAACCAGACAGTTGATATTTAGGATCATTGTCCTTAGGACATCTCCCCGTAGCAGTATGAGCCAAAGCCTCAGCAATTTTAGCAGCTTTAATCGGATCAGAATGTAACGGCTTAGCATAGTGGTAAGGAATTCCGCTGTCTTCTCCAGCTTCCAATGAAGGCAAGTGCCCAATAGCTTCCCATAAAGGCATTGCAAATTCTTCGGCTTTCGGAAATTTCCAAATTCCGGTTCTTGAACCTAGTAAGAGACTTCTGACACGTGACTGAGCAGTACCGTAGAAGCAGGAATCTTCAATGGCAAAGTTCAGGTCGTATCCTAACTCTTCTGCAGTTAATTCATCACGCAGATAATCTCCGATGGTGCGGCCGTTCAAAATTTTCTGCAATTCTTCAGCAATAGGGTGTGCTGCGAGATTCTCAACCAATGGCAATGAAAAACCGAAAAATTCTTTGGCATTTTCAAACAAAATGTATTTAGGCTTGACTTCTTTAATAAATTTTACACAATATAATATAAGTAGTAAACGGTCATCGTCTTTCCAGTTAGGACCACGCATTGGACAAAAAACTTGACAAGGAATCGTGCATTTTACCAGGTCTGATTGACTGTTTTTGAAAGCTTCAACCAATTCATCGTATTTGTCTTCCAATTTCCCTTCAATCATGTTTAGGTCGTGCTTAGAACGCATTTTATGTATGGTTTCAAAATATTTTGCTCTGTCTGGATCGCACTCCAAAGCCACCTTACAAACAAAACCATGGTCTTCAAGATAATATTCGTCAGAACCAACACAAGCGGCAATAGATGTATAAAACAACGGCTTTTTCAATCTGCGGCGTTGACGCTTACTAAACGGAACATCAGAAAAGGTGGTTTCAAATTTGAATTTAGCTTTGGGGCTTTTAGTATCAGCCGTCTCTTTTTCTTCATCAGTCAATTCCGGAGGTTGACTAAGAAATGAAAGCGCATGATTACGGGACAATGTGTCGTTGTTTGCAACTGCATATTTTAATTCTTTTTCAACCAACTCATCTGTCAAACGGGTCAGCTGTCGAGCTTGAGTATAGCTAATACCGTAGTCTTCAGTCAAAATTTCCTTTTTGGTACGTAATTCAGTCAATACTTCACCAAAATCCGCAGTATTACGTTGCTTTTTCTTGTTGTCATTCGCTGCTTCCAAGTCAGTACGCTTACCCATACGGGTTACAATGTTGCGAATTTCATTTCCCAACTGTACTTCTCCCTTGAGCCAGAGATAACCATATTCTTGGGCACGCCTTAAGAAGTAAGTTCTGGTTTCAGGCGGTAGAATTTTTCTCATTGCTAAAGCTCTGGCTGTTGACGCGTGCCCCTTACTAACCGTAATAAACTTAGTTAAATCCGTTAAATTTTTAGGTATGGATACTGTCGTGCTGTTTCTGTAACACAGCTCCGCCAATTCTTTTTTGGAGATGTGAGTTTTTTTAGCAACTTCCTCAATATCAATATAGATTTGAGGGAGGCTGTTTTCGTCATCAATAGCATTCTCAACGACAGCAGGACACCCAAAATTTGCTGGCCCCGGATAATCACCGCCGTTATTGTCGCCGTTATTATCGTTTTGAGCTTGTTTCTCTTGGAGCTGTTCTGCCCGGTCAAGCATTGTTTTAAGAGCGCTGCTTTGAACCCGTGTCTCTGTTACTTCTGCATATCCGGTTTGAATTGTGTCACCAGAAATCTTTTGTGCCGCTTCGCCGTTTTGATTCGCGGCAGTTTTGAAATTCTCTTTTCTCATTTTTTACTCTTTCATTTTATCATTATACCTTCCTGGCTATTTTAGCCTTCGCTTGGTATTTCAGCTTTTGGGCTGATAAGAAAAGAGTAAAATAAAAAAAGAATTTTTTGGAAAAACGCTCAAAATGACGGGATTTTTACTTCTAACTATTTGTTATCTTTGCGATTTTTGTTTTCGCTGAGTTTTTTGATTTTAGGGCATTCAGCTAAGTATTCCAGGTCCGGTTTATAATATTTAGGTGCCTGAGGAGAATATTCGACATGGCTGCAACTTTTCCAGTATTTTATTAAGCTGCTTGTTTTGCCAATATGTGAGTAAAAAGCCTCTTGACGAATGTTTAATATGGTTAAGGCTTCTGCACGATTACACCAATTATCATCGTATCCTTTTTTTCTGTAGTTAACTCCTGGATGCGGTTTTGAAATTTTATAATAATATTGTTTCAAACATTCATTGGCAGCACTTACACTATAATAAGAATTAATTACCGTTTTATGAGGATAGCTTTTTCTGTATTTTTCTAATAAGTTAATACCAGATGTTTCAGATGTATTGAAAATTTCGGCCAAGTTTTTTAACGTTAGAGTATATTCAGGATCATCGTGTCTTAAGGCTAAATCAATTTTAACTGCGATTTCCATAGGGCGATTTCCTGTAACCTCATGAACTACATCATAATTTTTAGGTTCCTTTGTAGGATTTTGAGTTTTTACTAAATTCATAAAAGCATTATTTTGATAATCGTATTGTGCTGATCCTGTTTGATTATACAAAAAACTGCAATAATGGGTTAAAGCCGTTTTTTCTAACCTAGCATTTCGGTAGGGGTATATAATATGTAATGCAGAATCATATACAGATGAATCTTTTATATTATTTTCAGCAATAATTTTTTTTATTTTTCTTAAGAAATTTCGGATTTCTTCAGAGGAAAGATGTATTGACTGTTTATCTCTTTTATAACAAAATGAATTAAACAGTTGGACATAATCCCGAAGATTTTCAAAGCTAACCGAATCAATTTGAAAATCACCTTCATAACAATAAAAATATAATTTTACAGTCTGGTTATTATTTAAGTGTTTTGATGCATTTATAGCTTCGAAAATTCGCGAAAAATAGTCTAGTGCGTGCCAGATTGTTACTCTATCTATATAATACTCTTTATTGGAGAATTCATAGGATTTGACAAGCAATGGCATTAAATTTTCAGTTAGGATACCCAAAGGGTTATTGCTAAAATGAAAATTTTCTTGAACAAAATTTTTCTTATAAACAGCAATTATCCGACGAATATAAGTGTTAACGGTACTGTCTTTATGTTTTTCAGATAACCATTTTCTAAAATTTTCTTCCAAGTCAATCATTATAAAAAAACTCCTAAATTTATCTTATATTATCGGGATTTAAGAAAACGTAAAGCCAAAAATATGTAAGGATAACCTGTGACCTAGCTATGTCATAAGTCGTAAAAATATGGCTTACTAAAAAAGGCTCAGGCATTTTCTTTATCTCACGCGTTATAAGGGGCTAGTTGAAAAAATAGCCTTTTTTTGAAGAGATACCGTTTAAGCAGAAAATTTTTCAGAGAAAAGGAAAGTTAAGATGAAACGGTCGTCCTGGCTATATCCTGCCTATTTTAGCAAAAATAAATTGTCGTCAACGTCAAATTATTTCATTCTAAGCAAGTTTCAAATCCAACTATGGATAAAAATAATCCCAAAACGACAAACTGTATTCGAACTGGTTAAGTTATTGAAAAATAAAGATAGTTGTGAAAGCTTGTTCGTATAGGCAGTAAAAAAGGCTTGGTTTGAAAACATATTATACGAACCGCAAAATATCCTTAAAAAACAAGAGGTTAGACCTAAAAATCTAACCTCTACCTATCTTGGCTGGGGTGGCAGGATTCGAACCTACGAATGTCGATACCAAAAACCGATGCCTTACCACTTGGCGACACCCCAATATATTTTTTAACAGAGTAATATTTATGCTAAAAAATATCGTTTGGCAAGCATTTTTTTTATTTTCCGAGAAAATTAATTAAATGCGCTGCAAAATTTTTGTTGGGCATTTTCTAAAGTTTTTTGCAGCTGGATTTTTTTCTTTTTGGCTTCTTCTTTGGCCTGCAGAATTTCAAGATCGCGTTCTTTGGCAATTTTATCCAAAATTGTTTTAATCACCTTGTCAATCTGCTTTCCTTCGCGATAATCCGCCGGCAGGGCAAAATTAACGCGCCCGTCCCGCAACAGCTTAAGCGCTTTGGTTTCGGCGGCGGCGCTGTGGTCTTTCGGATTATAAACGGCAATAGCCGTTCCGTTTCGCTCTTTGGTTAATTTCATTGACGGAATATCTGTACCGCCATCTCCGAAATAAATCATGCGCCGAAACGGAATAGGGCGGTCTTCGTCCGGCATAAACTCATTAACCGCACGGTCTTCATATTTCCCGAGCCCTTTATTGATTTTTGACAGATATTGTGTTTTGGTTGAGTAGTTGACGACGCGGGCAGGCCAAACAGGATTTCCGTCCTTGTCATAAGCAAAACTGCAACCGAAAACATTTTTAAAATATTTGTAAATTTTGCAGCCTTCCAAAATTTCTTCATAGCCGGCAGAAATAATATAATGCTCAATTTTGAGCCCCAGTTCTTTGCCGTACTTGGTTATTCGGTTAAACCATTCTTCAACGCCGTCGTAATAGATAATGTTTTTTCCTGCTTTTTGAAAATTTTTCCGGGTAAGTTTTATGCCCATTTCGCGGGCGGTCTTAACAAAAAAATACATCGAACCGGTAACCTGGTCGGCACCGTTGTCGACAGACCATTGATTAGCAATCGGCCAAAACTCTTCCGGCGTCATGCCGAATTCCGGAATTAAACCATAGTCCTGCATATCTGTTGTGCTTAATGTTCCGTCAAAGTCATAAATCAAAGCGACTTTGGTTGTTTTGCCTGTTTTTTTTGCCATGTTTCTTTTATCTCCGCTTGCATTTTTGGAAAAATCATTATAGAAATAATAGGTTAAAATTTGATTATAATTTAATGAGGAAAATAAAATGGTTGCAAAAACAATGGACCAGCTGGTGTCTTTATGTAAACGCCGCGGATTTATCTTTCAGAACGCTGATATCTATGGCGGACAGCAGGGCGTTTATGACTATGGTCCGTTGGGCGTCGAACTGAAAAATAACCTGAAAGCTGCCTGGTGGCGTTCCATGGTCTATGAGCGCGATGATATTGAAGGGCTTGATTCTTCGATTCTGACCAATCGTAAAGTTTTGCATTATTCCGGGCATGAGGATACTTTTTCTGATCCGATGGTTGATTGCCGCAAATGTAAAGGGCGTTTTCGGGCTGATCATATTCCTGATGGCAAATGCCCGAATTGTGGTTCAACGGATTTGACGGAACCTCGCCCGTTTAACCTCATGTTCAAAACAACCGTCGGACCAGTTGATAATGCGGAGAATATTGCTTACCTCCGCCCGGAAACGGCACAGGCAATTTTTACCCAGTTCAAAAATGTTGTTGATTCAACATCACGCAAGTTGCCGTTTGGTATTGCCCAGATTGGCAAATCTTTTCGTAACGAAATTACGCCGCGCAACTTTATTTTCCGCGTTCGTGAATTTGAACAGGCCGAGCTTGAATATTTCGTAAAGCCCGGAGACGATTTGCGTTGGCACGAGTATTGGAAAGACGAACGTGTCAAATGGTGGGAAGAGCAGGGCTTAAAACGTGAAAATATTAATATATATACCACACCGAAAGATGATTTGGCCCATTATGCCAAAGCCTGTTATGATATTGAATATCAGTTCCCGCATGGCATGGAAGAATTGGAAGGCATCGCCGACCGCACGGACTATGACCTTGGGAACCACACCAAAGGGCAGGAGGAATTCAACCTTTCGTCACACGTTCATAAAAATCCTGAATCGACGCAGAAACTGGCGATTTTTGATGATGAAACCAAAAAATGGGAAATTCCCTTTGTTATTGAGCCGTCAATGGGCGTTGACCGAGGTGTGCTGGCCGTTATGACTGAGGCTTATGAAGAGGAAGATCTCGGCGGCGGCAATACACGCATTGTCTTAAAGTTGAAGAAACATTTGGCGCCGATTAAAGTTGCGGTTATTCCTCTGAAAAAGAATAATGATCTCATCATGGACAAGTGCCACGAAATTAAGCAAAGTCTGTTGAAGCTGGGAATTGGCCGCGTTGCGCTGGAAAATACCGGAAACATCGGTAAGGCCTATCGCCGCCATGACGAAATCGGCACGCCGCTGTGTTTGACGGTTGATTTTGAAACGATTGAACAGGCGCCGGCTTCCGTAACTGTTCGTGATCGCGATACAATGACGCAAACCCGTGTTAATGTTGCTGATTTGCCCAATTATCTGCGGGATTATTTTCTGAAATAAAACACAAAAAACAGGGATTGTAAAGTTTTTCGAAAATAAATCCGATAAATGACAATCCCTGTTTCATTAAGTTTTTAATTAAGCTCACATTCAAAAGTTTTTGGGGATAACATGTTAACTAATCCAACTCCGATCATGGCAATGAAAGGAATGCCAAAAACTACTGTTGCTGAAATTTGTAATAATGTATCCATAATTTATAAGTATTGATATTTTCTTCAATATATTCATTGCTGAACATATATTCTAAATAAGTTTTCTCTTTATCCTGTTCTGCTCTGCCTTTCAGTCCGATATATAACAGAAAGATAATTGCAGAAAACAAAACGAATAAAATAACAAATGAAATAATAAGAGCATCCATAATACATTTTTTTTAAGGTTAATAATACTTTATCAATTATTATCTTAGCACCGGCTGAATAATGTTTCAAGCAGCATTTGCTGCAAAGGGTATAATTTCATAAATTTGTAACAAAAAAGCATTGACTCTTTAGCTTTTTCTCTATATAAAACAAGAAAAATACGTGTTTCCCGATACTGAAAGTATGATTACACTTCTGCGGGGTGCCGGCAGTCAGCGAGTTTTCGCCCACTGTCGTGCAATATGTTGTATGTATTGCGGCCATTTTAGGCATAAGGCAAAATTAACTGAGGTGAAATGTTTGACGCTTTAACCGATAAATTAAGTTCCGCTTTTGCGAAGATAACTTCCCGGGGCGTGCTTAATGAAAAAGATATAGACGAGGCAATGCGCGAAATCCGCATTGCTTTGCTTGAAGCTGATGTTTCTCTTCCCGTTGTCAAACAGTTTATTGCACAGGTTAAAGAGCAGGCGCTCGGCGAAAAAGTGGTCAAATCAGTTCAGCCGGGGCAAATGGTTGTCAAAATCGTCCATGACGAACTGGTTAAACTGTTGGGCGATGACAGCTGTGGGTTGAATTTAAACGCAGTGCCGCCGGCCTGTATCTTAATGGTTGGTTTGCAAGGTTCCGGTAAAACGACAACCACAGCAAAAATCGCCGCAAAAATAAAAAAACAGAAAAAAATTTTGCTGGCGTCTTTAGACATTTATCGCCCTGCTGCACAGGAACAGCTGTCCATGCTTGCCGCTAAAACCGGCGTTGATGCTTTGCCTGTTGTAAAAGGTGAAAAGCCGGAAGCGATTACCCGCCGTGCTTTGGCAGAAGGCAAAAAAGGCGGTTATGATGTCATTATTTTGGATACGGCCGGCCGTCTTCATATTGATGAAGAATTGATGAATGAAGTTATCAATGTTAAGAAAATTGCCAATCCGGTCGAAACGCTTTTGGTTGCCGATTCTATGATTGGGCAGGATGCCTGCAATGTTGCGCGGGAATTTAATGAAAAAGTCGGCATTAGCGGAATTATCCTGACCCGGGTTGACGGTTCTTCCCGTGCCGGAGCTGCACTTTCTATGAAAATGGTGGCGAATGTTCCGATTAAGTTTTTGGGAACCGGCGAAAAGATTGATGAGTTTGAAGAGTTTCATCCCGATCGTCTGGCCGGCCGCATCTTAGGGCAGGGGGATGTTGTGTCCCTGGTCGAAAAGGCGATTGAGAAAGTTGACAAGGATGAAGCCGAAAAAATGGCTCAAAAGATGATGAAGGGCCATTTTGATTTGGAAGATATGCTTTCTCAGCTCAGACAGGTTCAGAAATTGGGCAGCCTCGGCGGCATTATCGGTATGATACCGGGATTGTCCAAATTTAAAAGTCAGATTGAACAGGCAGGAGTTGGTGACAATCTGATAAAAAAGCAGGAAGCAGTTATTCTTTCCATGACCAGTCAGGAAAGAAAAAATCCGGATATTATCAAAGCCTCCCGCAAAAAAAGAATTGCGGCCGGCGCCGGAGTGGAAGTTCATGAGGTGAACAAGCTGCTTAAATCTTATGAGCAGATGTCAACCATGATGAAAAGAATGGGAAAAATGGGCGGAATGAAAGGCCTTGCTTCCCAGATGATGAATAAAAGCCCGTTTGGCGGCCTTAGCGGTTTGCCCGGCGGAAGAAAATTTCCGTTTTAAGCCATAAAGCGGAAACGGTTGTTTAATTAATAACGAAAGGAAATAAAAATGGCAGTTCGTATTAGACTATCTCGCGGCGGTTCTAAAAAACGTCCGTTCTATCGTATCGTAGCAGCTGATCAGAGAGCGCCCCGCGATGGTCGTTTTATTGAAAAATTAGGCACGTTCAATCCGTTGTTGCCTAAAGATCATGCTGAAAGACTGGTTCTTGATGCTGAAAAAGTAAAAGCATGGATGGCAAAAGGTGCTCAGCCGACTGAAAGACTGCAGAAAATGTTTTCTGTTCTCGGCCTGTGCGCAGCTCCGGTTATCCGTGATCAGCCGAAAAAATCTGCTCCGAAGGCAAAAGCTCAGGAAAGAATGAAAGAAAAGGCTGAAAAAGCCGCTGCTGCAGCTGCCGCTTCATCAGAAGAAGCTTCTGCTGAATAATTGCCTTAAGGCTTTTCTGAATTAAGGAATTTTAATGTCAAAAGATAAAAAAGTCTGCTTGGGCGTTATTGTCGGGGTACACGGCATTAAAGGCGAAGTGAAAGTTAAAAGCTTCACCGAAGTTGATACTGATCTTGACAAATATGGCCCGGTCGAAAACAAAAACGGCAGCAGGCGTTTTGAGATTAAAGTTACCGGACACTCTAAGGAATTGCTGCGTGTCAAGATAAAAGGTGTTGATGATCGTACGGTAGCCGAGGGCTTAAAGGGAACGGAATTTTATGTTTTCCGTGATGTTCTGCCGGAGCCGGAAGAAGACGAGTTTTATCTTGAGGATTTGGTCGGATTGAAAGTTTTTCTGAAAGCCGATCGTTCTGAAGCCGGAAAAGTGGCTGCGGTTTATAATTTCGGCGCCGGAGATGTTCTTGAAATCAGGGACAAAGCAACCGGAAAGCTGGAGATGATACCGTTTAACCGGCAGTATGTTCCTGAAGTTAATATTAAAGATGGCTATATTATTGTTGAGTCTGTTCTGCTGAATTTTATCGATGATGACAGCAATGGGGACGAGCCTGATGAAGGTTAAGGTTTTAACCATATTCCCGGAGATTTTTCCCGGATTTTTGGGACATTCTTTAACCGGCAAAGCCCTAAGCGAAGGAAAATGGTCGATAGAAACGGTAAACATCAGGGATTATGCCTTTGACCGGCATGGTTCCGTGGATGACACACCCTGCGGTGGAGGTGCCGGAATGATTATGCGGGCGGATGTCTTGGGAGCAGCTGTAAAAGCCAATTACCGGGGCGGACGCATAATCTACATGAGCCCGAGAGGGAAGCCTCTCACCCAGTCAAAAGTCCATGAGTTAAGTCAGGAAGAAAACATCACCATTATCTGCGGTCGGTTTGAGGGCGTGGATGAACGAGTGCTGGAGGCGTATGACGTCGAAGAAATAAGCATTGGCGATTATATCTTAACTGGTGGCGAGCAGGCAGCTTTAATTATGCTGGATGCGGTAATAAGGCTTCTTCCCGGCGTTCTGGGAAATAAGGAATCCTTAAGCGACGAAAGTTTTGAAAACCTGTTGCTGGAGCATCCGCAGTATACGAGACCGGTTGATTGGGAAGGGCGGAAAGTTCCGGAAATTCTCATGAGCGGGCATCATCAAAATATTGCCAGGTGGCGTTTGGAAAAAGCCGAAGAAGTTACAAAAAACAGGCGCCCCGACCTTTATCAAAAATATCTTGATTTGAAAAAGGTTTAGGTGTATAAGGTTAAAAAAATTAAAAAGGGTAAAACTGATGAACATTATTGAAAATATTGAAAAAGAGCAGATTTCTAAGCTCGTTGAAGGCAAAAACATCCCTTCGTTTAAGCCGGGTGACACTCTGAAAGTTCACACAAAGGTTAAGGAAGGCGACAGAGAACGTATTCAGGTTTATGAAGGTGTTTGCATTGCGCGTAAAAATGACGGTTTAAATTCTTCTTTCACAGTCAGAAAAATTTCTTTCGGTGAAGGTGTAGAACGTGTGTTCCCGTTGTATTCTCCGAACGTTGCAAAAATTGAAGTTGCCCGTATCGGTAAAGTACGTCGTGCAAAATTGTACTTCCTGCGTGCTCTGCGCGGCCGTTCAGCTCGCATTGCCGACGATTTGGCAGCAGCAGCAAAAGCGCGTGAAGAAGCTAAAAACGCTGATTAATTGTTCTGCATGATAAAAAAACCCCTTGGACAATCCAAGGGGTTTTTTTGTTTAAATATTATTGACGCCCAAACAATTTTATATTCTGTATTGACAGGTAAAATCTAAGAATGTGAATATATTGTGTAACAAATAAATATTATTAAGTATGGAAAATAATGTATTGCTTCATTTTGATGAAAGCTATTGGATTTTCAAACGTTTTTTTCGTGAGTGTTCTGAATTTCCGGTCGTTTATAAGGATGGGCTGATAAGCCGTTATAAAGAAAATACCGGAAAGAAAAAGGCATAGGGCTTTATTGTTGGCAGCTGTATTGTGGCAATTCATCCTGCTGTGGAAGAAATGACGCCAGCTAAAGCAAATGACTATTGTAAAACTCTTCGCTTTGTCGGACGTTTAGGGTGCTTGCCGCCGGAAAGCGTTCTGAAGAAAGTAAAACGTAATGTTTTTGTTAATGAAATGTTGACACAACTTGGAGGAACGCCTTTTGAAACTAAATGGTATATGGCGGAAAATGATTGCTGGTGTCATGCAAATTTGATGTTAAGCCAACGTAGTTCAGGTGTCCATATGCAAATTAATGGAAATGCCGCATTTTTTATTAGTGAATATGATACGGCTCCTTTTTATCCGGCAGTAAAAATCTGATAAAAAATTAAAATTATAAAAAGCTTACGAGCCAGAGCTAGCAACGCAAAAACGCCGCAGATGAAACAGCGGCGTTTTTTTTTGGAAATCTCAAAATTTCAAAACTAAATATATTCCAATCATGATAAAAACAAAAGATATCAGTTTTTTTAATACTTCTTTTTGTTTTAGATTCTCTTTAAATCTATCACCAAAGAGTTTATAAAGAGCAAATCCAAGCAATAACGTAAATATGCTTTGTGACGAGTTTATAGATTTTATTGTCAAAACAGGGAGCTGTGATAATGCAATAATCATTGCCAATGACCCACCCTGGCTTAATACTTCATTAGCAATAAACAAGTTAAACTTTTTTTTGTATTTTGGAAATGTATTAGCAACATCTGTTCTTATGCTTTTAATAAGCAGAAACGAAAAAGATATAAGAGTTGTCAGTAAAGCCATCCAAAATACAAGTGTTATAAAATCAACTTTTTCAAGACAATATTTCTCTAATACAGATGCCAGAGATAAAGCAAGTGAAACAATTAACATAAGAAAAAATGCAACATTTAATTTTAATTGTTTGCGGTCAAAGTTTAATAAAAAACTTGATAATAAGATTATTCCGAACCCAGTATATTGTATTAGACTTAACTTTTCACCAACGATGAAATATGCTAAAATTGGAACAGATACTTTTCCAAGAGAAAACAATGCAACCGTGATTGATGTGTCAACCTTGCGCAAAGCAATATAATATGGAATTTGATAAAATACATCTATCGCTGCAACTATAAAAATGACCGTTAATGAAGGCCACGAAGGTAGTGTTGGGGTTCCAAACAAAAATAAAAAAGGAATAATAATTATATTTGTTATGGTAGCGTAAAAAATAAGAGATGTTGTTTTATTAAAAATACTGTTTGAAAAATGTGCATCAATAATACAAGATAATGAATGCAAGATAGGGGCAAAAAAAGCTACCAGAATGTACATAAGATAATCTCACTATTAAATTTTATTGAAAAGGATTAAAAAGAGTAAAACACTTATATCTGCTATCTTTTTAGCCAAAAGTCCGATAATTTTATAAAATTGTCATTTTCAAAAATACCAAAAATCGGACTAGGCGAGAGGCATGGTTACAAAAACAAAAAAGCACCTCAATCGGTACTTTTAACAAGTGGTGCCGGTTAAGTGACTCGAACACTCGACCCACGCATTACGAATGCGTTGCTCTACCAACTGAGCTAAACCGGCATATCATCCACAGACACTATTTATAATCAAGCTTATTGACAATGTCAATAAAATGCTGACCTCTTTCCATAAAGTTTTTATAAAAACCGAAACTTGGCGCCGTCGGAGAGAATAAAACTATTCCTCCGCCGCAAGATTTCAACTCTTCATAAGCAAAAAGAACAGCTTGTTCCAAATTATTAGCTTCTATCAGTTTAAAATCCTGCCGCTGCGATTCTCTGCGAATCGTTTCGGCAATTTGCGGGCCGCTTTGGAAAAGGGTTACTGCCATCTTTACTTTGGGATTGTTGTTAATACAGTGTGCATAATCCGTATAATCCTGTTCATTTTCAATTCCGCCGGAAATAACGGCAATATTCCCGTCAAAGCTTTTAATGGCGCTGATTGCTGCCTCAGGCGCCGTGGAAATGCTGTCGTTAATGAAAGTAACACCGTTGATGACGGCAACTTTTTGCAGGCGATGCGCCAGAGGTTCAAAACTTTCCATGTCCCGGGCAGCCTGACGGATATCCAGCCTCAGGTATTGCAATATTGAAAAAACGCCGGACAGATTGTCAAGATTATGGTCGCCGTAAAGTTTCAAATCATTAATATTCAGAATTTTTTCCTGTTGATAAAAAAGCTCTTTTCCTTCGGCATGAAAGCCGTTCTCAACATTGTAGTAAAACAGGTTTTTTCCGTCATATTCTGAAATAAAACGGTTTAGTTCGGGATTCCTCTGGTTAACGAAACAAATGTCATCCCGATTCTGATAATAGATAAGGTGCAGCTTGTCACGGCAATAATTGTCGTGAGTTCTGTGCCAGCCGGTATGAATAAAAAACAGGTTTGTAAACATGGCAATGTGCGGCGAAACGGTTAAATCTGCCGCTTGGTAACTGGAAATTTCCGCAACAATGTAATCATAACCGCCGTCGATAAGTTCAATTAACGGTCGGCCGATATTTCCACCTAGGCCAACATTCAGTCCCTGTTTAATCATTATGTGATAAAGAGCGCTGACACTGGTGCTTTTCCCTTTTGAACCAGTTATGGCGATAATTTTGCAATGCGGCTGGCGCAGCCTGATTTCACTGAAGCACAAATCAGTTGAAGAGGTAAAATAAACGCCGTTTGCTTTAGCTCTGATGATTTCGTCTTTATAAACGCTGACACCGGGAGATTTGATAACAACTTCAACCGAGTTAAGCAAAGACGCTAAATCTTCTCCCGATTTCATAACATAAGCGCAAAATTCTTCAGGGACTTCCATCGGTGTGTCATTATAGATAATAATATCGCGGCTAATATCATGGCGCTTAAGATAACGTAAAACAGATTGTCCTTCTGTTCCTAACCCCCATATCATAATCTTTTTGTTTTTTAAATCTTGCAACAACATTATTTTTTACCTTTTTTAGCTGCGTAAAACTGGCTTTGCGTTTCTTCAGAAACAACGCTTCCCTGGTGAACGACCATCTGCGGAAACGGAATTTCGATTCCCTCGTCTTTAAAGCGGCGGTTGATTTCAAAACGGATATCGCTGGGAGCATTCCAGCCGTTCCAAATATCGCTGACATAAAAACGCAATTCAAAGTCAAGACTGCTGGCTCCAAAATCCTGAAACAAAACATACGGCTCCGGCTTTTTCAAAATCCGGCGGTTGGATGTGGCGCATTCCAAAAGAATATCCCTGACTTTTTCAACATCGGAACCATAAGCGACACCAACTTTTACGGAATAACGAGCCCAGTTGTTGGTGTGCGTCAGGTTGGTAAGAGAGTTGGAGAGCAGAGTGGCGTTAGGAATAATAACGCTGGCGCGGTTAAATGTTTCAACTTCCGTTGCGCGGATGTTGATTTGTTTGACTTTTCCTTCTTCTCCGGCAATTTTAACCCAGTCACCGACTTTTACAGGCCGCTCAAATAAAAGAATAATGCCTGATACAAAGTTGTTGACGATATTCTGCAAACCCAGACCGATACCAACAGAGAGAGCACCGGCGATGAGGGCAAGGTTGCTTAAATTACCGCCGAGGACGATAATTGACAGTATTGCCGCAATTATAAAGCTGATGAACCCCATGCCGGAAGCCAGAGAATTTTTTATACCGTCATCCATTTCCAGCTGGTTAAGCACATTGTTAATCAAGTGTCGCCGCAAAGCTTTCATAACAGTCAGTGTGATGAAGAAAGTACAGATTGCCAGCAAAATCGAAATCAGGGAAATATTAACACCGCCGACAGAAAAACCAAACAAAACTTTTTTAATGCTTTGCAACAGAATGTCTGTTGAAACGCCCCAGATGCTGAGCAGGATAATGCCTGCAAAGATAATGAAAAGCGGATCGACCAGAAGATTCATCCAGAAATCGATTTTACTGATTAAACGGCGGCGCAATTTAAACGTTTTAGCCCAGAAACGCAGGAATAAAACCCGGTGCAGCGCTTCGCTGACGGCGCGTCTTAAGATGAAAAACAGTCCGACAATAAAGCATGAGGCAAGAAAACGGTCAAAAATAAAATCAGCCAGCCGCGGGTAGCCGAAAAGAGATAAAACAAAAACGCCGATGGAAAACAACGCTATGGTAAAGGTGAGTTTCATTGCCGGAGTAAATGACGAGTCTTCACTGTCATCATCCTGGGTTTCATAAGTGCCTGTACTGCCGCAGTCGTCGTCCAGTATAATGATTTTTGTAACCATGATAATGCTGAGGGCTTTAACCGCGCAGGAGATTGTCATAACATAATACATTAATTCAACCGGATAATTTTCTCTGGAAGATACATATTCCATAAAAGAACACAGGCTGATCATGGTAATGAAAAAATAAAAAACGGTTTTAAGCTTTTTGGCTTTGGGTGTACTCATGTTGACCAGCCGCCAGCGTTCATTGTATGGGGTTAGAGTGACTCTGGTCAACGCCCGTCCGAGAACAATAAACAGCGAATAAAACAACAGGGAATTGATAATCAGGCCGAAAAAGCCGAGCGTAAAAACTTTTGTGTTGTACATCCACACCAAAGCCGCGCAAATCAGGCTGGCAGGAATAATGCCGTACGACAGGGCTACAAAAAATGCGGCCACAACTTTGCGGCTGTAACGGATTCTCTCTTCTTCAATATGCTTGTAACCGAAATATTTTAAAATCAGTGCCCGGAGATATATGCTGATAATCAAAGCCAAAGCAACAAAAAGCAAAACAAAGGCGATGTTGTTTTTTACAAAATCTTTATTAACGGATGAAAGGTTTTTATACCACACAACCGGTGATTTTATCACATCGTAAACGAACGTGACAAACAGCTTGTTAGCCGTATAAAAATTTTGCGGAGAGATTAAGGGCGGCTGGCTCTCCAGAATACGCCCCAACAGGGCATTGCTGCGGATTTCCAGAATAAGCGTTTCCAATTCTTCAATTCTGGCGGCGCTGACGTCCGCTTCGGAAATTTTTGCCCGTAATAATGATGCTTCTTTGTTAAATTCCTTGCGTTTATTGGCAATAACCGCAACTTCTTTGCTGCCGTCTTCGGGAGCTGCGCCCAGAGCCTCAATACGCTTCTCCACAAATTCCAAATTGCGTTGCGTTTGCTTTTTGCCGCTGTTGACTTCCGACAGTATATTATCCAGCTTTGTGACATAATCGGATAGCATATTGGGCTTGATAGACGTTTGCTTCAATTCCTTTTCTATACTGTCCAGCTCTTTGTTGATTGAATTATAATTAATAACGCTTGTCTGAGCAACATGAGGATTTTCCGCCGGTGCGGCATAAGCCGGACTTATGACTGTTAAGGTGAGCAGTAAACATAAAAATTGGGCATATTTCCGCATTGCAGATTCCTCAAAGAAAATTAATGTAATTTTTTCAACAGCAGTTTCATCACGGCAAAAGCGTTCTGAGCAGCGCCGGCGCGCAGGTTATCGGCAACGCACCAGAAACTGATTCCGTTTTCAACCGAAGAATCCTGACGTAACCGGCTGACATAAATGTCGTTTTCGCCCTGAACGTCGGCAAGAGAAACATACCCGCCGTCTACATTCTTGTCAAAAACGATAACGCCTTTAGTTTGTTTCATCAGTTTGCGCGCCTCATCAACGTCAACCTCGCCGTTGCATTCGACGTTGACATATTGCGCTTCGCCGATAAATGCCGGAACAACGGCAAAATTGGCGTGAACTTTGATATCGTCATGAAGAATCTTTTTGGTTTCGGCATTGACAGCCCACTCAAAAGACGTTTCTTCGCCGATAAACTCCCCGACTTGCGGAATAAGGTTAAAGGCAATCTGTTTGTGAAAGACATTCTGATCGTCAACCAGGCTTTCATTCATAAAAATCTTGCGTGTCTGGCTGAAAAGTTCGTCCATGGCCGCGGTTCCGTAAACGGAAGCAGAGGTATAAGCCGTGACAACCAAGCGCGTGATTTTATATTTTTCATCAATGGCCTTCAATGGCAAAAGCAACTGGGTAACCGAAGCTGACGGTATGGAAACCACCCCCTTTGCCGCTGCGGCCGCCTTCTCGTCATTAACGCCGGCAATTATCATCGGCACGTCACTGTCAGAAAAATAAGCGCCCGTTGTGTCAACAACTTTAATTTTAGCGTTGAGTGCTTTGGGAATGTACCGTTTTGCCTGTTCTTGTGTTGTTGCAAAAACGGCAACATCTGCTTTTGAAAAATCAAAGCTTTCCAGATTTAATACATCCAAATCGTCATCTTCTCCGTAAGAAACCTGCGTTCCGAGCGGGGAATTGACATCAACGGCTAAAACGTCGGAAACTTTAATTCCGTCTTCCGCCATAAAATTCAAAATTTCACGGCCGATATTCTCATGAACGCCGACAACGGCAAACTTAGTCATTTCTTTATTCCTTATCAATTTTTTTGTTTGTATTTATCTTTAACACTTATTTCTTGAAAATGTAATAATTTTTTTTGAAAAAGTAAACTGTTGCAACGTTATTTCTTTTGAAAAATTAGAAAAAAGGAATTTTCTTTTGGTTATATACAGCTGTAAAAATAATAAATATTTTGCTTGATTAATCTTGTTTTATTAGCTATCCTCGCAACCAACATGTGTATTGTTTTGTTAATACGCATGCAGTGCCTGAGGTGCACGGAGCCGTGAGAAGCTTTATGGGTATTAGGTTATGGCGATTCTTTTAGTCTTTCGCCATAATTTCTTGAGTTGTATAAAACGCTGTTGCGGAGATTATCCGCAGCCGATGTTGTTTAACAACATATTTTATCATAATCTTTTCACAATATCTCTGACTTTAGCGCATTTGTGCAATGCCCGGTTATACTTGGCTTTAATGAATTTCCGGGAATGAATGTTAAGAAAAAGGTTTAAGAAAGGGAGATTGATGAAAGTTTTAATTTTGGCCGGCGGGCTGGGAACCAGATTGGGAGAAGAAACGGGAGTTCGCCCCAAGCCGATGGTCGGAATTGGCGGAAAGCCGATTCTCTGGCATATCATGAAAATTTACTCTCATTATGGTTTTAACGAATTTGTTATCCTCTGCGGTTACAAAAGCGAAGTTATTAAAGAATACTTTGTTAATTACTACATGAACAATTCGGATGTGACCGTCGATCTCTCGACAAACAGCGTGGAAGTCCATAAAAATTCCTGTGAGCCGTGGAAAGTAACAATGTTTTATACCGGCCGCAACACGCTGACCGGCGGCCGTATCAAAAAAGTCAAAGACTTTATCGGCAACGAACCGTTCATGCTGACTTACGGCGACGGTGTGGGCGATGTCGATATAAAGACACTCCTTGAAAATCATAAAAAATCAGGAAAACTCTGCACGCTGACTGCCTATCAGCCGGAAGGGCGTTTTGGTGCTTTAGCTATCGACGAAAACGGGGCTATTAACAAGTTTCAGGAAAAGCCGAAAGAAGGCGGGGCTTGGATTAATGCCGGATTCTTCGTCTGCGAGCCGGAAGTGTTCAATTATATTCCCGATGGCGACGATGTCATTTGGGAACAGGAACCATTGAAAAGCCTGGCTCGTGATGGAAAACTGAATGCCTACAAACATACCGGTTTTTGGCATCCGATGGATATGCTGAAAGATAAGGAAGATTTAAACAAAATGTGGGCGGAAAACCGTGCCCCGTGGAAAGTCTGGGAGAAATAGTCCATGGCTAAAGTGTTGATAACGGGCGGTACCGGCTTTATCGGCCGCCAAGTTACCAAGGAACTGCTGAATAGAGGATATGAAGTTTTTAGTATCTCTAAAAATACAGTTCAAGCAGCCTCTGTGTCTTTGCATCCCATACGCCTTGATTTGTTGTCTTTGTCAGATGTTTCGGCTTTTTTCAAAGAATTTCAATTTGATAATTTGTTGCATATGGCATGGTATGTCGGCCCGAAATGCCATGGTGCAAATATTAATATTGATTGGCTGGCTGCTTCGCTGCATTTAATAAAATGTTTTTGTGAAGCAGGAGGGCGCAAATTGCTTTGTAATGGAACCGTTTCAGAGTACGATTTTTCATATGGATATCTTCAAGAGGATATGACGCCATTAGCGAACAAATCCCTACACGGACAGTCCAAGGCTTCTCTGTATAATGTTATATCAAGATATGCATCACAAAATAACATAGAATTTAAATGGCCGAGAATATTTAATCTTTACGGCCCAAATGAAAAGCCTCAGCGTCTGATGCCGTCTGTTATAAACGCTTGCTTGCGCGGAGAAGATGTAAAAGTCAGTGACTGCCTGAAATTTCAGGATTATTTGCATGTTGAAGATACGGCGCGCGGAATTGTCGATGTTTTTGAAAAAGATATTTCCGGCGCTGTAAACATTTGTTCGGGAAAGCCAGTGCAACTTCGCGAAATTGTTACCCAAATAGCTGAACTGACAGGTTTTAACGGAGAAATCCTGTGGGGTGCTGTTCCCGCAGCTTTCGGAGATGATTTAGTCGTCGGAAATAATGAAAAGTTAAAATCTATTGGCTGGAAACCAAAATATTCACTTGAAGAAGGCCTTAAAATGACAATTGATTGGTGGAGAAAAAATAATGTATAATAATGTTTACAACGGAAAAACAGTTTTAGTAACCGGACACACCGGTTTTAAAGGATCCTGGCTCTCTATTTGGCTGACAATGCTGGGAGCGAAAGTTGTCGGCTATTCCTTGGAACCTTATTCCGAACGCGGAAATTTTGAAGCCTGCCATTTACATGACAGACTTTATGCCGATATCCGCGGGGATGTCCGTGATTTTGAAAAGCTTAACGAAACCATCAAAACCCATAAACCTGAAATTATTTTCCATTTAGCGGCTCAGGCTCTGGTCAGAACAGCTTATCAACATCCCAGAGAAACATACGAAACTAATATTATGGGCTCAATTAATGTTTTGGAAGCTGTACGCCAAAATGAATGTGTCAAAACAGTTGTCATGATTACATCTGACAAGTGTTATGAAAATGTTGAACAGATTTGGGGATACAAGGAAACGGATCGTATGGGTGGTTATGATCCTTACTCGGCATCAAAAGGATGTGCCGAACTGGCAATTTCATCCTATCGTAATTCTTATTTTAACCCTAAAGATTACACCAAACATGGCAAAGCAATCGCTTCTGTCCGCGCCGGAAACGTCATTGGCGGCGGAGATTGGTCAGATAATCGTCTGATTCCTGATTGTATTCGCTTTATTGAAGCCGGGAAAGACATTGAAATACGCAATCCGATAGCCACGCGTCCGTGGGAACATGTTTTAGAGCCTTTGTCCGGATATCTGAAAGTCGGTCAGAAATTGATTGAAAATCCAGTGGAATATGCCACCAGCTTTAATTTTGGACCGCATATTTCCGCCAATAAAACAGTTTTGGAAGTGGTTCGCCGGCTTGTTGAATACTACGGCAAAGGAAAAGTTGTTGATGCGTCGGATCCCAATGCCGTTCACGAAAATACCCTCCTCAATCTGGATGTTACCAAAGCTTATGTTATGCTGCAATGGGAAGCAAAGTGGGGATTGCAGGAAGCAGTAGAAAAAACTGTAGATTGGTATAAAGAGGCTCTGAATTCTCAGGATATGTATGACTTCTGCGTAAAACAGATTTTGGAACATGGAGAACATCTTGCCGGATAATGTTATTTTGGGCGGCGGAATCGCTGGGATTTCCGCTGCCTATCATCTGAAACAAAAAGGTGAAGACAGTGTTGTTTATGAAAAAGACAGCGATTGGGGCGGTTTATGCGGTAACTTTATGATTGATGGTTTCCGTTTTGACCGTTTTGTTCATTTATCATTTGCGCCGGATGAATATACACAAAAAATATTTTCCGGAAATATTGGAATGATTGAGCATATTCCTTATCCGACAAATTATTATCAAGGAATCTGGTTGAAACATCCTGCGCAAAATAACTTATATAATTTATCTGTTCAGGAAAAGGTTAAAATAATTTCTGATTTTGTAAAGCGCCCGCATAAAGAAATTATAGAAATTAAAAATTATGAAGAATGGCTGCGTTGTCAGTATGGAAATTATTTTGCTGAACATTTTCCCTTTGCCTATACGCGTAAGTATTGGGGGGTTGAACCTAAAGAACTGGAAACCAAATGGGTGGGCTTTCGTATGACTTGTCCTGAATTAGAGGAAGTTCTGGCTGGAGCATTTGAATATCAGGATAAATGTTTTTATTATGCAAAAGTTATGAAATATCCCAAAAAAGGCGGTTTTAAAAGTATTTTAAGTTTGATGAAAGAAAAGACAGAAATTTACCTCAATAGGCAAGTTGTAAAGATAGATCCCGAGAAAAAAACGGTAAGATTTTCCAATGGAGAAGAGGCTGTCTATAGTCGAATTTTTTCATCCTTGCCATTGCCGGTAATTATAAAAATGCTTCCTGATGTTCCAGATAATGTACGTCAGGCAGCAGAAAAATTACGATGGACCTGCGGTTATCAGGTGTCATTGGGGTTTAATAAACCAAATGTAGCACAAAACTTGTGGTTTTATATTTATGATGAAGATATTCCTCCTGCCCGTGTTTATTCGCCAAGTTTAAAGTCACCGGATAATGCACCGGAAGGATGTAGTTCTTTGCAAGCAGAGATATTTTATGCAAATGGTACAGAAATCCCTCCAGCGGAAAAGGTTTTGGAAGAAACTGTTTCAAAATTAAAAAGCATGGGACTTTTCAATGACGAAGATATTGTCGTTAAAGATATTCGTTTTGAACCCTATGCCAATATCATCTTTGACCATAATATTTATAGTTGCCGAAAAATTGTTTTGGATTACTTGGCTGAAAAAAATATCAAGTCAATCGGACGTTTCGGCAAATGGGAATATTTTTGGACCTTTCAGGCTTTTGCTGATGGAAAACAGACTGCAGAGGAGATAAATAATGATGAAAAATAAAACAGTTTTTATAACCGGCGGAACCGGATTAATCGGAAAGGAAACAATTCCGTTTCTAAAGAAAAGCGGTTTTGATATTTATGCTTTGACAATTAATGATGAGAAAAGCAACGATAATGTCAAATATGTAAAGGGAAACCTTTTTAATAAAGAGGAAATAGATTTTTTGTTATCGGAAATTAAGCCGGAATATTTGTTGCACTATGCATGGTTAAGTACGGGACTTTTTAATGACAACAGTAATTTTGATTTTCTGACATCATCAATTGATTTGTTAAAGTCATTTGTAAAGCACGGAGGAAAAAGGGTTGTTATGGCCGGAACCTATGCCGAATATGGTTACCATGATGAAACATTGTGTGAAACAATGTCGGCTGAACCTATTAATATTTACAGCCAATGCAAGGATTTTGTCCGTCAGATTGCAGAAGCATATTGTAAAAATAATAATGTTTCTTTTGGATGGGGAAGGATTTTCTCAGCTTTTGGAAAGGAAAGCGACCCTCGAAGACTGACTTCCGACGTTATTAATCATTTAAAGGCCGGTGAGCCGGTTACAATTCGTAGTGGTAGCCTTATTCGTGATTATATCTATACAAAGGATATAGCCGCAGCATTTGTTGCTTTTTTAGAAAGCAATATTGAAGGGATTGTCAACATTTGCACAGGAAAAGAAATGTCAATCCGTGATTATGTGTTGAAAATAGCACAGGCAATGAAACGTGAAAATTTAGTCATTTTTCAGGAACAGCCAAGCCCTCAACAAAAAAGGGTTGTTGGCGACAGCACTCGCTTGAACAAGGAAGTTGGCTTTACCCCCAAATATACCATTGATGAAGCAATTAAGGAAATCTTGGAGCAGTGACATGATAGAACAAAAAAAGAATGAACAACCGCTTGTTTCAATACTTTTAAGTATTTACAATGTTGAAAAATATCTGGAAGAATGTTTAGACAGCATTTTAAAACAAAGCTATAAAAATATAGAAATCGTTTGTGTTAATAATGGTTCTCCCGATAACAGTGCTGAAATATTGAAAAAATATGCACAAAAAGATAAACGGATAAAGATTGTAACACTAAAAGAAAATAGAAAACTTTGTGGTGGACGCAATGCCGGTTTGGATAATGCTTCTGGAGAATTTATCTGTTTTGTTGATCCTGATGATTGGATTGAAGAGGAGCATATTAAAAGCATGGTCGATGCAATCCAAAAAGAAGATCCTGATGGTAGAGCGTACAACTTAGTTGTTAATAGTAACGCTTTCAACTATATGAAGGATTTGAAAACAGAAAGTATTAATATCTTACGGGATTATTCCCGGGAAGAAGGTAATTATACAATTGAAGATTATAACTCGAATGTCAGAATAGAAACAGATATTCCGATGTGGGGGAGATTATACAGAAAATCATTTTTGGACAAATATAAAGTGCGTTTTTTAGAGGGATTTCAAACAGATAATGTTCCTTTTACCTTTAAACTATTGGCTCATTTAGATAATTATTGTATTATTTCCAAAAAGTCCTATCCTAACTCGGCTTATTGGCGCAGAATGTTAAAGCCGGAAGGTGTTTTAACCGAAACGGTTTTATTTAAAAACTTAGAAATACCCAATACTTTAGAAGACTTGTATGATTATTTAAAACAAAATAATTTGCAAAAGAAATTCCGAGTTCCTTTTCATCTGCTCTTTACAGTGGCTTTTCCGGCTCATCGAGATCAACCGAGGTATTATGAAAAATTCAAAGGCCTTATGAAGAAAATGGAAGATGATATAAAAAATAGTGAAGGGGTATATACACAAGATGACATAAATTTATGCAACCTTACATTATATTCAAATGGTGTTTTTGATTTTTGTTCAAAATATTTTATGTCGCTGACTGATACGCATAGCAAAGTTTTTTATCGAATTATGCTGTTTGGTTTTATAACCTTGTTTAAAAAAACAGGATATAATAACAAAAAAATGCATTATTCATTTTTAGGACTGCCATTATGGAAAACCAAGGTGAATAACAAAGGAGATATTAAAGGTTATTTATTTAATTGTCTGCCAATCCTGAAAATAAGAAAGCAAATAAGTTAAATTACCTATCCCCTATAAAAACTGCCATATTACGGTTGATTAATTTTCTGAATAAGTTAGGATAAAGCAATCGTTTATATGGCAGTTTTTTTGTGAGGAAAATATGAAACAGCCGGAAATCTCCGTCATTGTCCCCGTTTATAATACCGGATAATATTTGGCTCGTTGTCTGGACAGTCTGGTTGCTGAAAGCGAACCAAAGACGGAAATCATTTGCGTTGATAATGGATCAACGGACGAAAGCGCTAAAATCCTGGCCGCTTATGCCGCTCGTTACCCAAATATTAAAGTCGTATCCCTGCCTGAAAATCTTGGTGCCGGAGCAGCGCGCAACCGCGGCTTGGAGAATGCATCGGGAAAATATATCCGTTTTTGCGACAGTGATGACTGGTATCTTCCCGGCAGCAACCGAATTTTGTATGAAGCGTTGAAAAAACAAAAAGTTGATGTCGTCTGCGCGCATAATGCTTTTGCTTATGAAGATGAAAGCGATAAGGAAACGAACGAAAGCCGCATAGACCGGGAATATTACAATCCGGCGCGAAAAGGGCGCTTTCTTCTGGATGAGAACATTAATGTCAATGTTATGCTGTGGAATAAAATATTCAAAAAATCTCTTATTGATAAGTATGCGATTCGTTTTCCGGAACATTATCGCCATGACGATGATGTCTTTTGGTTTTACTATCACAGCGTTGCCAATGACATCTTTTTTCTGGAAGATGAAGTATATGCCTATTATATTCGCCGAAATTCCATTATGCACGAGATGATAAACGAAAAAAAACATCTCGCCAGAAATCCGGCATCGGCAAAAAGTTTTACTGATGTAACTTATGTAGTGCTGGATTTTCTGCAAAAACACAATCTTTTGAAAGACAATCTTGACCGTTTTTATGGCTTTGCTTCCCGGCAGTTTGCTTTGTATATGCTGCACGGTGACAATCTGGCGGAAGAGATAAAAAAGTTTAACCGCAAGATGAAAAGTGTCGGTATCAAAAAATATATTGTTTGTGATGATGATATAAAAGGCTTATATCGCATTAACGGCAATTCATCGGTTATGGTATGCCGAATAAAAGCATGGCTTTACCGACTGGCTTACTATTTCAGTTTTGGGAGTGCCGGAAAAAAATTTCACCAAAAAGCAAAAGAATACCTCCGAGCCGCTAAAATGCTGAGAAACAGCTCTCAACTTAAAGATTTATAAAAAAATACGGGAATTTTCCCGTATTTTTTTAGTAATTCCGAATTGTTTCAAATAGTTCCAGCGCTCTGGCCGCCGCCTTGTCCATGTCATAATATTTATAATCACCGAGCCGTCCGAGAAAATAAACGTTTTTCAGCTTTTCCGCTTCTTGAAGATAACGATTATAAAGCTGTTGATTTTCATCTTTGGGAACCGGATAATAACGTTCATTCCTGCCCCGTTCAAAATCTTCGGAATATTCCTTGGCGATAACTGTTTTGGCAGATTTTTCGTTCAAATAATATTTATATTCGTGAATACGGGTGAAATCATAATTGCACGGATAGTTAACAACTGCTCCGGCCTGATAATACTCCCGGTCATATTCTTCAAATTTGAAAGAAACGCTGCGATAGGGAAGTTCTCCGAATTTATAATCAAAAAACGCATCAATCGGCCCGGTGAAAAACAGACGGTCGTAACTGATTTCGTTTTTGATATCGTCGAAAGACGTGCTTAATTGCAGCTTTATCTTCGGATTGTTGATGATTTTTTGAACCATGGCTGTATAGCCGCCACGGGGAATTCCCTGATATTTGTCCTGAAAATAACGGTTGTCGCAACCGATAAATACCGGAACTCTCGCCGTAACCGCGCCGTCAACGTCAGAAGGTTTCATTCCCCATTGTTTGGTCGTATAATGCAGAAAAACTTTTTCATAAACATAGTTGGCCAAAAATTTCAAATCGTTGTCATCCTGCTTTTGAAACTCCAAAATCGGTACTTTTTTGTTGTATTCAAACTTCTTAAGCAGTTTTTCTTCCAAGCGCTGCGCCATACTTTGCGGAAAAACGTCATAGAGCGTTTTAATATTAAACGGAATATGTGTTTCAATCCCGTCAATAACGGCGATAACACGGTGCATATAGGTATTGAAATCTGTAAAGCGGCTGAGATAACGCCACACGTTTTCCAGATTCGTATGAAAAATATGCGACCCGTATTTGTGAACGGTAATCCCGTTTTGGTCTTTATAGTCGTATATGTTACCGCCGATATGGTCTTTAGCGTCAATAATCAAAACGTCCTCGTTGAGTTCTGAGGCGATTCTCTCGGCAATAACCGCCCCGGATAAGCCGCAGCCGACAACCAGATTTTTAACGTGTTTCATGACGCATCCCCTTATCTTCCGATACTGTAATAGTCAAAGCCTGCTGTCCGGGCATCTTCCGGCTGCAAAATATTGCGCAGGTCGACAATAACCGGCGTTCTCATCGCCAGTTTGAGTTTTCCGAAATCAATATGGCGGAATTCGTCCCATTCGGTCAAAATGGCCAGAACGTCAGCGCCTTTGGCTGCCTGATACATATTTTCAGCATAATTTATTTTATCGCCAAGAACCTTTTGGGCATTTTCCATGGCTTTAGGGTCATAAGCGGTAATTTTTGCATCCAGATTGATAAGATTCGTAATAATCGCCATGGCCGGAGAAACGCGGCAGTCATCAGTCCCGCCTTTGAATGCCAGGCCGAGAACCGCAATCTTAGCGTCAGGAATGCTTTTGACTGGCGCCAAAATTCTGTCGGCCATTTCTTTCTGGCGCTCGTCATTGCCTTTAATTGCAGCTTCAATCAAACTCATGGTAACATTGTTTTGCCGCCCCATATAGGCCATAGCATTGGTGTCTTTTGGAAAACAACTGCCGCCATATCCCGGCCCCGGATTCAAAAACTTATTGCCAATACGGCTGTCCAGCCCCATACCTTTGGCAACTTCATAAATATCAGCGCCGGCTTTCTCACAGAAGTTGGCCATTTCATTGATATAATGAATTTTAAGCGCCAAAAAGGCATTGGATGCATATTTAATCGTTTCCGAAGAGCGGCGTTTGACACACAAAATCTGCGCTTTGTCAGCAAAAGGTTCATACAGCTTTCGGACAATATTGCAGGCCTTCGCTGTATTTGCGCCGATAACGATTCTGTCCGGATTGAAAAAATCATGAATGGCAAAACCTTCGCGCAAAAATTCCGGCAGGGACACAACGTCAAAATCCGCCAGAGGATTCTTTTTGTGAATTAACGTTTCGACATCATCGCCGGTTCCGACCGGGACGGTCGATTTTGTGGCAATAACTGTATAGCCTTGCAGATATTCGGCCAGCTCCGTCGCTGCGGCATGAATATATTTCATGTCGGCTTCTTTGGTAATCGGATGCGGTGGGGTGCCGACGGCAATCATAACCAAATCGGCATTTTCAACGCCTTCTTTCATCGAGGTTGTAAATTTGATGCGTCCGGCAGCAACGTTTTTCTTAAAAAGCTCTTCCAAACCGTCTTCATAAATTGTCAGTTTACCATTGTTTAAGGCGTCAATTTTGCTTTGCTCCCGGTCAATGCAGATGACGTCATTGCCCAGCTCAGCCAGACCAACGCCGGTAGGCAAGCCGACATAACCCGTTCCGATAATTCCGATTTTCATATCTTGCTCCGTTATCTTTATAGAATCACCGCCTGAAAAAACAGGCGGTGTCGGTAAAATTACTTCTGATTTTCCAGTCTTTCGCGCAAATCGCAGCCGGTTTTGACATACTTGTCAACAGCGACAGCCGCTTTTCTCGGCATGGCCAGACAACCTGGACCGGCCACACAGCCGCCCTCGCAGCACATGACTTCAATCATGTTGTTGTCACAGCCTTTCAGGGCATAGCGTTTCAGTGCCTTCAAGCCCTCTTTGGTCAGGCCGTCAACTGTTTCTGCGCGCATTTCCATTTTACCGTCAACCAAAGATTTGACAGCGCCGGCAACTCCGCCGGTAACCGGAAATTGGCGTCCCTGATAACAGGAAATCTCAGCAAAATCCATCGCTTCGCATTCTTCGACTTTAATCTTGTCAGCGTCAAACATGGCACCGGCTTCTTCAAAAGTAATGACATAATCGACATAAGGATCCGATTCTGCTTCAACGCGTTTTGCATAGCAGGGGCCGACAAAAACCGTCAGATAGTCAGGATGTTCTTCTTTGATTTTTTCTGCGGTATAATACATCGGCGTGTGCGTTTCCGAAACATAAGGCGCAATTTCGGGAATACTTGTTTTTGCGGCGCGGAAATAAGCCGGGCAACAGGACGTTGTCATAAATTTCTCGCCCTTTTCCATGCGCTCAATAAATTCGGCGGCTTCCTTGGCCGTTGTAATATCAGCACCAACGGCAACTTCGTATACCTCGGTAAAGCCAAGCTTTTTCAAAGCGCCGACCAGATTGTTGATTATCCCGCCGAACTGTCCCAGAACAGCCGGAGCCAGCATGGCGACAACTTTTTTGTCGCTGTCTTTCAGAAGTTTCAAAACGTCAATCAGCTGATATGGCTCAACAATGGCGCCAAACGGGCAGGAGCGCAGACACTTGCCGCAGGAAATGCATTTTTCGTTGTCAATATGTTCTTTGCCGTCGGCATCTTTGGTAATGGCTCCGACCGGGCAGGAATCTTCGCAGGGAACCGGAACTTTGATAATGGCATTATACGGACAGCTGTTCAGGCAGATGCCGCAGTTAATGCACATATCCGGATTAATTTGCGCCCGGTTGGCTTCCGTAAAGGAAATGGCACCTTTGGGGCAGTTTACCTGGCAGGGACGGGCAATGCAGCCGCGGCAGAAGTTTGTAACGACATGCTGCTGTTTCATGCAGGCGGCGCAGGCGCTGGTGATAACCGACAGTTTGCTAGGGAGAAGTTTTTCTCTGGCCAAAGCTTCTTTGCCGTATTCTTTCAGAGATTTGGCGGAATCTTTTTCGTCATCGGGAGAAAAGCCCATAACCGCCAGAGCAATCTGTTTGACAATGCTTCTGTCGATATCCAGGCTGGCGTGGTATGGAACAGAACCGTCCGGCATAATTTCTGCCGGGATATTGTCGGCATTTTCAAAACGGTCGTTGATAAAACTTTCGGCAACTTTAACAATAATTCTGTTTCTGAGCGGGGCCACGTTGTTTTTCTGTGGTAACATATTATTTCTTCCTTATTCGGGGTGGTTAAAATATGCGCTGATTATATCCCGGAAAGTCAAAAAATCAACCAAATTTTCCGGGCTCTGCATTGTTTTCTTGTCTTTGCAGCGGAGCTGTGGCAGACTGGGAAAAACAAACAGGGAGAATAAGGAAAATGATTATAGAAGACTGGCTGCTGATTTTTATGGCGTTGGCTCTGGTAATTGTAATCTGGGACGTCATCCGTCACCGCCGTATGGCAAAACGTATAGCCGAAGCGCAGAAAATGGAATCAATCGGCCGTCTGGCCGGTGGCATAGCACATGATTTTAACAATATGCTGGCGGGTATCAGTTCCGCTGCCGATTTTATCAAGCTGAAGCTGGGAAAAAAACACGAATTGTACCGTTATGCGCAGATTATTGTGGATTCTTGTATACGGGCATCGCATCTGACGCATCAGCTGCTTTTGTTCTCCCGTTCCAAAAGCGATACGCCCATGCGCATAGATGTTCACGCCGGACTTGATGAAACGGCTTACTTGCTTGAGCATAGTGTCAATTCGCGCGTTAAGGTGAAAATAATAAAAAAAGCGGAAAAACACGAAATATGCGGTTATCCCGATTTAGTGCACAATCTGATTCTTAATCTGGGGTTGAATGCCAAGGATGCCATGCCGTCCGGCGGCGTTGTGACAATCGCGACCCGCAATGTTAATTTGAGCCGGGCGGATATCCGAAAAGCGGTTTTAAATGCCGAACCGGGAGAATATCTTGAAGTTTCCGTTTCAGATACCGGCGGCGGTATCCCCAAGAACCTGCGGAATAAAATATTTGAACCGTTTTTTACGACCAAAGGCTCTGAAAGGGGAACAGGGCTGGGGTTGGCAGCAGTCTACGGAATAGTCAGAAAGCATAACGGAACAATAACTTATGAATCGTCTTCGTCCGGAACGGTTTTTCATGTTTATCTTCCGCTGGCTGATGAAAATTGTGAAATGGAACTTTATGACCCGCATCCTTCATGTCCGCTTCCCGCCGGTATTCGCAGCAAAATCATGGTTGTTGACGATGAAGTTGTTCTCCGCGAACTGTTAACCGATATCTTAAAGCATTTTGATGCCGAAGTTGTCAGTACGGGGGACAGCGCCAATGCTGTAGAATTATATAAAAATACACCGGGTATAGACGTTGTAATGCTGGATGTCATTATGCCGGAAAAAAGCGGGTTGGAGGTTTATCACGACCTGCGGAAAATAAATCCCGCGTTGAAAACGGTATTTATGAGCGGCTATACGGAAGACAATAATATTCAGGACGTTGTTGCCACGGATGAAAACACGCTTTTTGTCGCCAAGCCTTATCAGATTTCTGATGTCGTGGATAAAGTTTCAAAATTATTAGCAAAAAATTAGAAATTTTGTAATAGTATGAAATAAAATCAAAAAGGAAAGTCAAACATATAATGTCTAAAGCAAAGGTAGTCCTGTCGGAAAAATATTTACTGACCGCTCTGGACCGTGTGGCAAAAAACGCCCTCGGTTATGCCGTGCTTTACATCAATATTTCAAAACTCAAACCCAAAAACCGCCATCCTGAATTTGTCAAGATTATCGCCATGCTTTTTGAGAGTATTATCGGAGCCGCCAAAGGGTCGATGTATATTCTTTCAAATGGCGATATTGCCATTTTAAGCAAAAATATTACGCCGTCGGAAATTGACGAAGCCGTCAAGAAACTTCGTGCCGGCCTGGCTGCTGATCCGGTCTTATCCCATGACAGCCGGGATTTTGCTCTCGTTTATTCTTTTCCTCGCGATTTCTTTTCCTTTTATGGCAAAATAGAAAAGATGGTGCAGGAAAATAAAGAAGCCGAAACGGAAGAATTGCCGGTAAAAGAACCGATAGAAGCGGAAGATATGGATAAAATCATTTCGACGCTGGATGATATTGATATGGCGGAATTGGTCAAGCGCCAGAGCGTTATGCGCGTGCATAACAATGAATTTACTGATTTGATGCAGGAATTTTTTGTTGCCGTCAAAGATTTGAGTCGTTATTTCGGCGACAATAAGGATTTGGTCGCCAACCGCTGGCTGTTTCAGTATCTGACGCAGGTGCTTGATAAAAAAACACTGGCGGCTTTTGCTTCGGCCGAAATTACCGAATGGCCCGAAAAAATAAGTCTGAACCTCAATTTGAGCTCCGTCTTTTCTAAGGAATTTGTCGAGTTTGCCAAGAATTTCCTGAAGCCCGCGCAGCAGATTATTGTCGAAGTTCAGATGATGGATATTCTTAACAATCTGAATCTGTATCACGAGGTAAAAGATATCCTGCATAAAGGCGGGCATAAGCTGTTGATTGATTCGCTCAGCCCCGCGTCGCTAAGTATGCTCAATCTCGATAAACTGGCGCCGGATATGATAAAAATATTCTGGGAGCCTCTGTTAGTCTATGACACGGATAACCAGAGCCTGAAAAATGCCGTGGAATATATGAAGCCCGAAAATGTTATTCTGGCAAAATGTGATGGCAGCGAAGCAATGCGTTGGGGCTTGTCATACGGTCTTAATACCTTTCAGGGGCCGTATATTGATGAAATAGAAATTGCGCTGATTCGCCGCCAATGCCCCAATGCCAAAATCTGCGGCAGCCTGGATTGCATCAAGCGCCGCCGCCTGTTGCAGGGAATGTTTCGTGATGAATGTCCGCATAAAGACATCCTGGAAAAAATATTGTGAGGCCGGATATGTTTCTTTTTTCTAAAAATCAGTCTGCCGACAAAAATAAAAAAGCCGAATTAAAAAAAGATGTGATTATCTATGATTATCTGACCAAACTGGAAGACAATCTCGGAAAATACAAGGCCTTGTATCTTTATGGGCACAAACTTAACGGTAACAGTCTGCGTCTGCTGTCCCGTCAGGCACTTTTGAAAATCTTTGAAAATGTTATTTCTAAGTTCAAGGGGGAAGTTTTTGCATTGCCCAATGATGACATGATAGTTGTTTATAATAAGGAAGCTCAGGAGGAAGTGTGGGCCTGCCTGATAAAAATACGCTATATGCTTCATGATGATCCGCTCATGAAAGATGCCTTTGATTTGGAACAAATAGGCTTTATAAAATATTTTGATTTGAACGAGGGAACCAAAGAGCTGCATGATACGATTGATGCCGCGATTTCTGATTATCGCAGCCCCGGACGCTCTTTGGGTGAAGATTATAAGGCCAAACCCGCCCTTTCTCACGAAATGGTGATGGGCGCCAGAAAAATCCGGCAGGAATTAACCACGGGAATGCTGGCTAAAGTCCAGAAAGCATTGGCAATGACCGATTTTTCAAGCCTGATTCGCCGCCAGTCCGTTTGTGCCGTAATCGGAAAATCTTCGCCTCAGGTCTTATTCGATGAGGTGTTTGTTTCTATTGCCGATTTGCGCGATATGTTAATGCCGGATGTTGATTTGACGGCAAATCCTTGGTTGTTCTTACACTTGGCGGGAACGCTTGATAAAAGGGTTTTGGTCCATGTCAGTAAACATGATGACGGAGCCTTGACCAGAAATTTCAGCTTAAATTTGAATGTTTCTACGATTCTTTCTGATGATTTTCTGCTCTTTGACGAGAATATCAATGCTTCCATGCGTTCCTCCGTTGTTTTGGAACTTCAGCTGGTTGATATTTTCAGTGATATTAAGGCATTTATGCTGGCAAAGACATTTGCTCAGTATCGGGGGTATAAAATCTGTATCGACGGCATAACCGTTGATAAGCTGAAATATATTAACCGGACAAACCTTGGTGCGGATTTAATCAAAATAATCTGGCATCCGAGTTTTATGGAGATTGTCAATGAAGACAAACATTTTGTGGACTATGTCAACCGTGCCGAACGCGCCAAAATGATTCTCTGCCGGGTGGATGATCCGGCTGCTGTCGAAATCGGCAATTCTCTCGGCATAAATTTGTATCAGGGGCGCTATATCCAAAGGCTGCTGGCCAAGCAAAGCAAAAAGACTTTTTTCAGTATTCGCGGGTAGCTGTTTCGCTTTAGGGGTGTTCCCGTTTTACCAATTTTTAAGATTAATATGCTCAAATTATAAAAGACAGCGAGTCTGTGTTTTTTTTGTATTAATCTGAAATTTAGGTGCTATTATGGGATTATTGTCAGAACTGCAAAACCGTTTGAAAAAGTCAGGATTATTGATTGTTTTCGTTTTGCTGTTTTTCTACTTTAGTTTTTATACCATCAACGGTGAGCGTGGCCTCCGCCGTTATTTGCACCTGCAGCAGGAATTGAGCTATGCAGAGAAAATTGCCGATAAATACAGCCGCGAAAAAGCCGAGTTGGAAGAAAAGGTGCGCCTTTTGTCTTCAAACAGTCTTGATCTTGATATGCTTGACGAACGTGCCCGCGCAGTTTTGAATTATGCCGGGAATAATGAATTTATATTGCTTGACAACGAAGAAAATTAGTTTATAAAAAAGTACAGAAATACAAAAGGTTAATCCTAAGTATAGGATAAGTGTGTAAATAAACTGTTTTTTTAGAGCAAATTGCTGTATAATAAAATCCGTCTGGAGTGTTTTCCGGATGGATGGTTTTTTGTTTATGGAAAGTATGAAGATACAAAAGAAAATAGCAGTCTTGCCTGCGCGGCCGGTATATAATAAAAAGAAGCCGTTCTTTTCGCCTAAGGAAATAATATTCAGAGGCGAAGGCCGGGCCGTGGTTTTTACCATATCCTCGTTTTTGCAGATGTTTTTGTTTATACTGGTGCTTTTTATCGGCGGCTGGAATCTCTATTCTTATTACATGTATAACCGGTCCGGCCATATTATTTCTAAAAAGGACCGGCAGCTGGATCAGACGCGCGATGCCTATGTCGATTTGATGACGGAATTTGTTGCGCTCAATAAAAACGTCAGTACCATTGTTGCATCTCTTGAAGATGTAAAGGATCCGAATGATCGGCGCATCCAACAATATAAGGCTCAGGCCGAAATAATTGAAAATAAGATTCATGAAATTACGGAAGCTAATTCCTGGCTGGCGCCGGATGAGGTGACAAAGCGTGCTAATATGTATGAAGCCATGTTGCAGCGGGATATTGTTGTATCTGAACGCGATGAATTGAAAAAGCAGCTGGATGAGCTGGAAACATCCGTGCGGGAAATGCGCAGCGTTGAAAACGAAGTCTTTGAAAAAATAAAAACGCTGTCGTCAAAAGAAGTGGAAAAAATGAAAAAAGCTTTGGGAGAAGTCAATAAGCCTCTGAAGGAAAAGGGATTGTATTTCAACGCGTTGTCAAATAAAAAAGGCAACACTGGCGGCCCGTATATTCCTGATAACGGTTTGTTGAACCGCAATCCGAAACTCAACGAACAGGTAACCGCCATTTATCGGAATATGGAAGACCATGAATATTATAAGCAGGTGATTTCGGGAACTCCGATTGGAAAACCTGTATGGAGCTATTGGGTAACCTCCAAGTTTGGCGGCCGGTTGGATCCGTTTAAAAAGAGCAAGGCCGTTCATAAAGGGGTTGATCTGGCCAGTATGACTGGAAACAAAATCAAGGTAAAGGCCAAAGGGAAAGTCACCCGTTCGGAATACACGGCTGGTTATGGCAATCTGGTTGTCGTTGACCATGGCAACGGTTTTGTAACCAAATACGGACATATGCATAAACGTTATGTTGAAAAAGGCGATGAAGTCGAATATGATACGGTTTTAGGCGAAGTCGGCTCGACCGGACGTTCTACCGGGCCGCATCTCCATTATGAAGTTTTGTATCGAGGTGTTCCGGTTGATCCGATGCCGTTTATTCAGGCTAAAATTTAAGTTGAGGAACAAAAATGGGTAATTTAAAACGTATGGTTTATTTGAAATTTGCGCGTCGGGTCGGCAGCAACAGCAATACGGCTCCCGTACCGAGCATTATCGGCGAGGGGACGGAATTTAATGGGAATTTCAAAAGCAGCGGCACGATTCATATTGACGGCAAATTGACCGGGGATGTGGCTTGTGATGAACTGGTTATCGGAACCAACGGTTATGTCAAAGGTTATGTAAATGCCAAAAAATTTCATATCTACGGAACTTTTGAAGGGAAAGCCGAAGCCGACAGCCTGTTTATTGCCCAAACAGCCAAACTGATTGGCGACGTAACGCATGTAACGATTGCGATTGAACCGGGCGCTTATATTGACGGCCGTTGCATTCGCAAGGACAGGGAAGCACAATCTTTGACGGCTGTCAAAAGCACGGCGATGTTGTCTTCTCCTGAAAAAGTCAAAAAACAGGCTTAATTGAGAAAATGGTAGCCAAGAGTTCAAAATCAGATTATATTTCTACCGGCGTCGTTGCGCAAAACCGCCGCGCAAGCTTTGATTATTTCATTGACGAAACCTATACCGCCGGATTGGAACTGACAGGAACGGAGGTCAAATCCCTGCGTCAGGGGCATGCTAATATTAATGATGCCTATGGTCTGGAAAAAAACGGCGAACTATTTATCAGTAATATGTTCATTGCCGAATATGCCAGCAAAGGCTATGCTTCTCATGCCGAAAAACGCGACCGTAAACTTTTGCTCAAAAGAAAAGAAATTAACGATATTATTGGCAGCTTGGCCAGAAAAGGAACAACGCTTGTTGCCGTAAAACTGTTTTTTGACGAACGGGGACGTGCGAAAATGATTGTTGGCCTGGGGCGCGGCAAAAAGCTTTATGATAAGCGGGAAACCATGAAAGACCGTGACTGGTCGCGCGACAAACAGCGCATTATGATTAACGCCAATCGGTAAAGAGAGATAAAGTCCCGTAATAGACATCGGACTTTTGCTTACGGCTTCCGTTTATTTCTGAAAAAATCTTTAAGTATCTGCCCGCATTCTTCTTCCAAAATCCCGCCCTGAACAGTCGGCCGGTGATGGCAGGTCGGCGCATCGTAAAATCTGACGCCGCTGGCAACTGCGCCGCCTTTAGCATCATAGGCACCGAAATACAAATTGTTGATTCTTGCGAAGGAAATGGCGCCGGCACACATGGTGCAGGGTTCAAGCGTCACATATAAATCCATGCCGCGCAGCCGGTTTTGCCCGAGCTTTCGGCAGGCTTTTTGAATGGCTGCCAGTTCGGCATGCGCCGTCGCATCCAGAATATGTTCGCTTTGGTTGTATGCTTCGGCAATAATTTTATCATCTTCCGGGTCGACAATCACCGCACCGATGGGAACTTCGTCTTCCTGAGCGGCCTGCCGCGCCAGCTCCAAAGCCCGCTGCATATATTTGACTTGCATTTTAATCCTTTATTCTTTTGAAAATATTTGTTATATAGTATAACAAAATAAAAAAGGAAAGATTAAAATGTCTGAAAGAATAGCCAAATTTATCGCCCGCTCCGGCGTATGCTCCCGCCGTCAGGCGGAGGAACTGATTCTCCAAAAGCGAGTCACCGTCAACGGCGAAGTTGTTGAAAGCCCGGCTTTTAATGTCGAAGGGAATGAAAAGATTCTTTTGGACGGCGAAAAGCTTCCGGCGATTGAAAACACGCGCATGTGGGTTTATTACAAGCCGACCGGACTGGTAACAACCCATAAAGACGAGCAGGGGAGGCCGACCGTTTTTGAAAATCTGCCTGAAGGTTTGCCGCGCGTTATTTCCGTCGGGCGCTTGGATTTAAATTCCGAAGGCCTGCTGCTGCTGACCAACAGCGGCGAACTTTCCCGGCGTCTGGAACTGCCGTCAAATTCCTGGAGCCGCAGATATAAAGTCAAAGTCCACGGCAGAATTAACCGCGACAAACTGGCGGAACTTGAGCAGGGCATAACGATAGACGGGATTCGCTATGGTTCGATAAAAGTCGAGGTCGAAAGCGAGCAGGGGACAAACGCTTGGCTGAGCGTAACGCTGCAGGAAGGGAAAAACCGCGAAATCCGTAAGGTGATGAAGTTTATCGGTTTGGATGTTGCCCGCCTGATTCGTCTTTCTTACGGTCCGTTTCAACTGGGCAGCCTGAAAAAGGGAGAAGTCCGCGAAGTTCCGCAGAAAGTTCTTAAAGAACAGTTGGGGAATAAACTCTGATGCGGATTATCGGCGGCAGCTATCGGGGAAAAAAACTTTTTTCGCCGCGGTCGGAGGGCGTTCGCCCGACGGCCGACCGGGCGCGGGAAAGCGTTTTTAATATTCTCAATTCCAAGCTTGACGGCGGCTGGGAAGCTTGTTACCTGCTGGAAATTTTTGCCGGTACCGGCGCTTTTTCTCTGGAGGCAATATCCCGCGGCGCCGCGGCGGCCTGCCTGATAGACATTAATCCTGACAATGCCCGCCGCAATATTGAACTTTTCCCAAAAGAACAGGGGCTTATCAAATTATTGAAAGCCGATGCATTAAAACTTCCGCCGGCAACAGAGGTTTATAACTTGTTGTTTATGGATGCGCCTTATGCCAAAGGGTTGAGCGAACCGGCGCTTCGCCGGGCGGCAGAGCAGGGCTGGCTGCAAGACGGCTGCCTGTGTGTTGTTGAACTTGAAAAAAACGAAGCCTTTGATTTGCCGCCGGATTTTGAACTCCTTGACGAACGCAGCTATGGCATTGCCCGCTTTTTATTCGCCCGTTATTGCCGTTAATGTAATATTTGCTTGAACTTATTTGTAAAAGTACTAACATTAAGCTATTACAGTGCAACCTAAATTAAGGAGTTTAGGACATGGGGTTTATTGATAATACCGTAAAATGGCTGGGTGAAAAAGTAACAGATCCGACACCTCCGGGAGAAAAACAGAAAAACGGCAATAAAGTCAGCTTTAAAAAGCTTGACAAATTTATTGAACGTCCCCGGGAGCTGGAGGGGGAATTTAAGGAAATTATCGGCACCCCGCCGTTGTTCGGCATTATCGGCAAGCCCGAATGGGAAAGCGCCCTGAAAAATGCGCCTTTGATTTATGCCTCTGTCGTTCAGGCAAATAATGCCCTGTATGAACCGGGAAATGAAATGTATCTCCCCGCTGTTCTTTTGTTTGCCGAGGATGAAGCGCACCAGCGGAATATTGACTGGCTAAAAGAAACCACGGCCAAAATCCATGAAATGGAAGAAAGCGAGGATGTCCCGCCGGAAGCGGAAATATTTATTTCTGCGCTGAATGACGAAGATGACGGTTTTTGCATCCGCCTTCCCGAATGTCTGTCTGACGGCGCAAAAGCCTGGTGTGTTGTTTATAAATTTGCCCGCCAGACGGATTTGCCCAATACCTATCTGCCGCGGGACAATATTGTTCCGATATTTCTCAAATCGGCGGAATATGCCTATGCTGACGGCCTGATACTGATTCCTGCCAAATATTATATGTAAAAAGAACGGAGAGTTTTCGCTCTCCGTTTTCTTTTTACTTGTTTTGTATTTTTTCGAGCCTGCCGCTGGCCGTCACTTCATACCCCTGTTCCCGCAG